>OUNM010131367.1_pt1 | contig 10331 bp, 6 predicted proteins | sample 1769961 | NCBI WGS metagenome assembly OUNM01 (sample SAMEA3914820, study PRJEB12502) | metagenome | biome: forest; material: soil | place: USA | collected 2012-03-12 | depth 0.3 m
AAAAAGCAGCGGGCTCGCGGCGTTTGCGCCCTGTTTGACGATTTGATCGTAGAACTTCCGCGTGTACACCACACCACCGTCGGTCACGGCAAAGATGACCGCGATGCGGTGGGCTAGATCGGGTGTTACTTGAAGACCGGCGTTTTCCAGTGCAGCCATGGCCGCAGCCACGGCAAAATAGGAAATCACACTGGACCGGCGGAGGCGCGGATTTCGGCCCAGATGCTCGACGAGCTTCGGCGGTACCGGAATGCAGGAATGAACGCGACCCGTTTCCGGATTGGTGACCGGTTTGGCCTCGCCGACTTCGCCGGCAGCGATACGCTGGTACACAGCATCGAGATCCGCGCCAAGCGGTGTCACCCACCCCATCCCTGCAATGCGCGTACTCATCACCTAGTTTGGACGCTCCAGCACGATGGAGGCATTGGTTCCTCCGAAACCGAAGGAATTGGAAACCACACAGCGCACCTTCGCATCGCGCGCCTCGTTGGCGACGATGTTAATGGACCAGGCCGGGTCCGCTTCGTGGTAGTTTATATTGGGCGGCAAAAACTGATGCTGCAGAGCCAGCACGGAAAACACGGCCTCGATGGAACCCGCCGCACCGAGTGAATGCCCCATCAACGACTTCGTGGAGCTGACCGGCGTGCGCTCGCCAAAAAGCTGCGTGATGGCCAGCCCTTCCGTGGCATCGTTAAAAGCCGTCGCCGTGCCGTGGGCATTAATATAGTCAACATCGGCGGCGTTTCGCTTCGCCGAGGCGAGTGCACGCCCCATGGCGAGCTTCGGACCGATTCCGGAGGGATTCGGTTGTGTGAGATGGTAGTTATCGGTGGAGATACCGTAGCCCGTGACCTCCGCCAAAATCGGCGCGCCTCGCTTCGTCGCGGATTCCCACGATTCCAGCGCGAGCAATCCCGCCCCTTCGCCGAGTACCAGCCCCGTGCGGCCTTTGTCGAAAGGCCGAATCTTTTCGGGAGTCGAAGCCTGCAGCGAATCGAAACCTACATAGACCATCTCGGAAATCACATCGTAGCCGCCGCAAAGGATACTGCGATATTTGCCCGCGCGAATCAGGTTCGCAGCGTGGCCGACCGCATTAGTGCCCGAAGCGCAGGCATTGGCGACGATCTGCGAAGGCGCCGTGAAACCGCAGGCCTCCTGAGCATCGAGGACGGCTTTGTGAGGCAGGTAATTTGCGAGCCAAGAGGCGGATCGCGGAGATCGATCCTTGGCCACCTGACCACGGAAGAATTGCTCCCCAAAGCTCATCCCACCGCTCGTGGTACCGATGACCAGAAACTCCGGTTCAAACCCGGCATCCTGCTCGCGCAATTCCCGGGCGGCAGCGATCATGATTTTGCTGGCGGGATGCAACCGCTTCTGCCGGCGCGTTTCCGTTTCGGAAACCTTGGTAAAATCGATCTGCCCCGCCGTTTTCGAGCGTGTCCGGCTCACGTCAAACCGCTCCACTGCCGTCACGCAATCCCGCGCCTCACGCAGGCTGGCCAGATTCTCAGCGGCGCCAAAGCCCAGCGGGCTCACGATGCCCAGGGCGGTCACGGCGACCCGTTGAGAAAGCGAAAATTGAGGTGATGGCATCTGGCAGGGCCGGGAGTGTTCCGTCCCGCGGCCATTTCCGCAACCGACATTTGTGGTGGAGCGCGGGACTATTTCGGTTTAGGAGGAGCACGATGGAAACCACGGCCGACCACCCTGTCACCGAACGCCAGAAGCAAGTGCGCTGGCGCATCTTTTGGTTTTTGGCCGGGGCGGTGATCAACTACGTCCTGATTTCCACCCCGCTCCATTGGCTGAAAAACCACACGAATCTGCCCGAATGGTTGCGAGTCGGGTGCAGCGTGGGCATGAGCACGTGGCTGCTTTTTCTCTGGAATTACTCCGTCAATTTCCGCACGGATCTTCGGAAAAGAGACGCTCTCCCGCGATACTTGGCCGCGGTGGTGGTCATGTGGATTCTCTCCTCCACCACTTTGTGGCTCCTGAAACAGTACAATGCCCACTATTTCCTGAGCATTTTCGGCCAACCGCTCGATCTGGACATCATCGCCACGCAGGGGCTGCTGGCCGGCTTGAAATTCCCGCTTTATCATAAGTGGGCATTTCCGCTGCCGAAGGAGTGACGGCTGGTTGGCGCCGATTTCGAGGGGCGGTTTTCAACCGCCCACGTTATGTGCCGAACACGCGCTTTGCCAGGCGCTTGCAAAGCGCCTCTCCGAGGCTGGCTAGCGCTCTGGCGGACCGGAAGCCCTGTGACACAAAGTTCGGTTGGCGTGGAGGGGTGGGTTGAGGTATCCTCGGCCCCGCTTGCGCGTCATGAAAGCTAAAGAACTCATCTATCTCGACAACAATGCGACCACCCGCGTGGACCCTGCCGTCGTCGAGGAGATGATGCCTTTTTTGACCGATCTGTACGGCAATCCTTCCAGCGCCTACGGTTTCGGTCAGCGAGTCTCGAAGGCGCTCGATCTGGCCCGCGAACGGGTCGCTGGGCTGCTGGGATGTGACCCGGGCGAAATCCTTTTCACGAGCTGCGGCACGGAATCGACCAACGCGGCCATTCATTCCGCGCTGGCCATGGATCGCGACCGGCAGCACATCGTGACCACGCGTGTGGAGCATTCGGCTACGCTGAAGACTTGTGAGACCCTCGCCCGCCGCGGGCATGAAGTAACCTGGCTGCGTGTGGATTCGGAAGGGCGCATCGATCTGGGGGAGCTGGAGAAAGCGATCCGGCCAGATACCGCCATCGTGAGCCTGATGTGGGCCAATAACGAGACGGGCGTGCTTTTCCCGATGGAAGAGATTTCGCAAATCGTGCGCGCCAAGGGAGCGCTCTTTCACACGGATGCCGTGCAGGCGGTCGGGAAGATTCCCATCGAGTTGCGCCACGCCAAGGTGAATTTCCTTTCGCTTTCAGGGCACAAGCTGCACTGCCCGAAAGGCGTCGGTGTGCTCTACGTGCACAAGCGCACCAAGTTTCACCCCTTCATGATCGGCGGCAGCCAGGAGCACGGGAAACGCGCCGGGACGCAAAACGTCGCGTCGATCGTCGCGCTCGGAAAAGCGTGCGAGATCGCCGGCAAATGGATGGAGCATGAAAATACAGAGGTGCTGGCCCTGCGCGATGAATTTGAAAATGGCGTGCTGGAGAATATCGAAGGCACCCAAGTAAACGGCGACCGCGAGCAGCGCCTGCCGAATACCGCGAATATCTCCTTTGATCGCGTGGATTCCGAAGCCGTGCTCATGTTACTTGATCAACACGGGATTTGCTGCTCGGCGGGCTCGGCTTGCACGGCCGGTTCGCTCCATCCTTCCCACGTGCTCAAGGCGATGGGTTTTTCGGATGACCGCGCGCGATCCAGCCTGCGCTTTTCCTTTTCGCGCTTTAATACGCGGGCGGAAGTGGAAAAGACTTTAGACATACTGCCACGCGTCGTCTCGAAGCTCCGGCGGATCGCAGTCGCGGCCTGAGGCCGGTTTGCGATGGAACAGCCACTCGGGCAGCCAGCGCTGGCGGATGGGAAGTCAAATCAAGTAACACAACGTTCCAGTCTTCGCTGGATTTTGCCGGAGCCGTGTGATGGCGAGGCTTCCCGGCGGCTGGCCGCCGAACTCGGCGTACCGCTGTTTATCGCGGAAATGCTCTGCCGGCGCGGATTTTCAGACGCAGCAGAAGCGGCGCGGTTTCTGGATCCGAAGCTCAAGGACTTAAGCGACCCGTTTCTTTTGCCGAATATGGCCGCGGCGATTGAGCGGCTTCTGCGGGCGATTGATCGCCAGGAACGCATCGTTCTTTACGGCGACTACGATGTGGATGGCGTCACTTCGCTGGCGCTGCTCACGCGTATCCTGCGCGCTTTTGGCGCGGAGCCGCAATGCTTCCTCCCAGGGCGGATCGACGAAGGCTATGGCCTGACGCCCGATGGCGTGGCGCGTTGCCTGAGCACGCTTCAACCGCAGTTGCTCGTCGCGGTGGATTGTGGGACCGCATCGCACAAGGAGATTGCCAGTTTGCGGGGAAGCGGCGTGGACGTGGTGGTGTTGGACCATCACGAGAGCACCGGAGCACCGCCGGAATGCGTCGCGGTGGTGAATCCGAAACTGGGCGCGCAATTTCGTTACTTGTGCAGCGCCGGGATCGCTTTCAAAGTAGCTCACGCGCTTCTCAAGCGGAGGCCCTTGCCGGGACTGGATCTGCGCGAATATCTCGACTACGTAGCGCTGGGCACAGTCGCGGACCTGGTGCCGCTCATCGGCGAAAATCGCACGCTGGTGCGCAGAGGGCTCGCGCAGCTGGGGGTCACGCGATGGCCAGGCATCCGGGCGCTCAAAGAGGTGGCGGCGATAAAAGCGCCGGTATCGGCGGGAGATGTGGGCTTCAAGCTGGCTCCGCGCATGAATGCCGCGGGCCGCCTTGGCACCGCGCAGGATGCGCTCAATTTGCTCCTCGCGGAAAGCGGCGGTGAAGCGGTGCCACTGGCGGAAAGCCTCGAGGTGCAGAACCGAGAGCGGCGGGCGGTGGAGGATGCCGTGCTGACCGAGGCGGAAACGCAGTTGGCGGAGTGCTTTGTGCAGAGCCGCGATGCCGCCGTTGTCGTCGGCGGGGCGGGCTGGCATCCGGGCGTGATCGGGATCGTCGCTTCGCGAATCATGAAGCGATATCATCGCCCGACACTAGTCATCGGCTTCGATGAAAATGGCGTGGGCAAAGGCAGCGGACGCAGCATCGACGGGCTTTCACTGGTGGAGACGCTGGCAGAATGCTCCCACCTGCTGGAACGCCATGGCGGACACGAAATGGCCGCGGGTTTGACCGTACGTCACGCGAGTTTCGCGGAATTTCGTGTGCATTTCTCCCAGTGTGCGCGGCGCAGGCTGACCGATGAACAATTGCAGCCTCGGCTGAAAGTGGATGCTGAGCTTCGGCTCAGCGACATCAAAATGCCGTTACTTGTCCAATATGAAGCGCTCCAGCCCTTCGGCATGGGCAATGGGCGTCCCTTGTTTTTCTCGCGGGGCGTGACCGTCGCCTCTGAGCCGCGCGTGATGAAGGAGAAGCACCTGTCGCTCACGCTCCGCCAGGGCTCGAGTGAAATCCGCGCCGTGTGGTTTGGCGCAGCAGAGGAAACACTGCCACGCACCCCGTGGGATGTGGCCTTCGATATTGAGCGAAATGAGTACCAGGGCATCGTGACACCGCAGATGCAGATCCGCGCGGTGCGCACGAGTTCATAAAGTAACGCATGTAAAGCCTACAGGAACGACAGGCCTCGTGCTTTGTCTTGAATAAAACGCCCGTAGCGTGGCCATTACCAGCGACGCACTTCTACGGTCTCGTAACTCTGAGCCGAATAAAACGATGGCTCCCTACTGTAGCGGCCTGGCTATCGTGCACTTTCACGGTTTCGGTGCCGTTCCCGTTGTCCATCGGGTACCCGGCATCGAGCACGGCGGGCGTCCAGGCACCGGCAACGAGATCACCGGAAGATTCGAAATGGTAAGTAACACCGGTCGGCGCGGGATGCGGGCGGACGATGGTTAAACACAGATAACTCACGCCATTGATATTCTCCGTCTCGATTTTCGTGGGAACGGATGAAAGATGAACCAAAGGATCTTCTCCCAGCGCGTATTTCATCAAATTGGAGACGCCATCGCCCGAGGGATTGGCATTGTCCGCCGCAATCGGCTGTTGAGCGGCGGTGAGATTGCCAAATTTCTGCATCTTCCACTGGCTCACCGGCGAATCAAGTAACTGAATTGATGCGCTCGATGGATTTCCGGGAGTGTACTCTTCGCCGGCGACTACGCTCAGGGTGATCGATTGCGTGCCGGCCACCGTCGGGTCGGAGGTGGGATTCACGAAAATCGAGGCGCTTGATGCTCCGACGGGAATCGTCACACTGTTTGCCGAAGGAGAGAGTGTGTAGCGGGAAGGCGCCGCCTGCCCGGCACCCACCAAGCTCTGGAGATAAATAACCAGTGGATCGTCCGTGTCGCCCACGCGCGTCACGGTGAAACTTGCCGGTTTATTCGTGCCTTCCTGGACCGTGGCATCGTTCGCCGTAATCATCACCGGCGCGATCGTCTGCTGGCTCACGCCCGTGAAATCCTGGTAGCCCGCCAGGTTGAACGCCTGGATATGATAGTCGTAAGTAACACCCGGGCTCAGGTTGCGATCTTTGAACGTGGTGACATTCGGCGGGAGCATCGCGATGGTATTGAAATTCGCGCCGCCGCTGCTGCGCTGGATGCGGTAGCCCGTTTCATCGGTGGCGTTGTCCTGCCAGGCGAGATCGATTTCAGTGGTCGTCACATTCGTGACGTGACCACCCGAGGGCGTGATCGGCGGCGTCGGCGTGGACATGGTCAGCACATTCGAGTAGCCGGAATTGCCGATGCTATTCGTGGCATAGACACGATAGGAGAAAGCGGAACCGGGAGTCAGGCCGGTGTCAGCAAAGCTCGTTGCGTTCACGCCGGCGATCCCGATCTGGCTGAAGTGGGTACCATCCGTGGACCGCTCAATCACTACACCGGATTCTGTCGTGGAGTTATCGGACCAGCGCAAATCGATTTCCGTGCCGGACGCCGGCGATCCATCGAGAAACGTGGGCGCGGCCGGCGGCGCTGAGGGAAGGATGGTGTAGCTCCAAGTAACGATATCCTGCGTGGCCAGCAATCCGCCCGTCCCACCAGTGAAGCCAATATACGCCCGATTGCCCACGGTTCCGGGAATATCGATCGTATAGTTCTGCGAGAACGTCGCGTTGGTCGTCGTGTCCGTGATGGTTTCGGTTAAAGTAACGCCGTCATAAATCAGCGCGACGTTGAAAAGATCACCGCTGTGCAGATCGATTCCCGTCCCGGTGAGATCCACGGAACCGACTTCCGCGGGATCAACACCATTGATATAGAGACCGGTCGAATCATTACCCTCAGAGGTATTCTGAAAGAGGTCAAATTTGATGGCGATGCTCTTGCCGATTCCCTGATAACCCAGCGCACCGCCGGATTGCCCAAGCGCTGTGGCGGCATTTCCCTGAATGCAAAAAGTGAAGCCATCAGCCTGCGCATTGGTGAGCTGGAAAGTGAATTGCGTGGAAAACTTGTGCACGTCCTGCAGTGCTTTGGCAAAGACGCTACCGGCTTCAAAGGTCGCGCCGGTGTTGGTCAGTTCCAGGTGCGTTCCATTGATTGCCGCAGAACCGTTATATTGCAGCGGCCCGTTGACGCCTCCGGTATTCACAAATCCATTGGCAAAAATAATCGACGGTGACTGTGCGCTCGTGGTGGCGCTGGCCACGTTGGAATAACCCGAGAAGCTCAACCCCTGAAAGCTATTGTACGCCCGCACGCGAAAGCTGTAGTTCGTGCCGACCTGCAATCCCGTGACTTGATAGGAAACGGCATTGACTCCCACCGTGGCGATCTCGGAGAACGCTGATCCGTTGGTGGATTTTTCGACGCGGAATCCATCTTCATTTGTGGAATTATCGGCCCACGAAAGCTGGATTTGAATGCCGGAAACGGCGGTCGCGGTCAGCGTGCTCGGGGCATCCGGCGGCGCGGTCGGCGGGACCGGCGGCCCAAATGCGGCGAGGCCATTCACGCCGCCGCCGGAGTTATTCGTCCCAATGCCGACAAAGACATGACCGTCCGCAACGGTCGGGACGGAAAACTTTGTGCTCCCGGTGAGCTGATCTCGCGCGCCAGCCTTGTTACTTGTATAGATCTCATTGGATAAGTCACTCGCCAGATAAGCGCGGAGCTGGTGCGAGCCGTTGTCGATCATCCACACGAGACCATTGTTCGCTCCGTTGGCGGAAATGCTCGGGGTCGATCCCGCAAAGCCGAAGGTATCCGGCGTCTGCTTGACCGGGACGGTGGAAAGCTGGGCGCCACCGATCGTAAACGCGCGACCCACGTCATTGTTATATCCACCGGCAAAATAGAGCATACCGTTGAAATAGGCCGGCGTGTCCAGGATGCCGACCACCGCATTGGTGACGGTCTGCACCACGTTGTCGGTGTTGGAATTGAAGTGACCCATGCTATCCCGGTTGATCAGGTAAAGCTTGCCCTCCTTTCCACCACCGACGAGCAAATGCGGATACGTCCCGTTTCCGGCGGAATCGGGCAAGACTAGCGGACCTCCGGCGCCGAGATCAGTATCGCCGGCATCCAGCGTTTGATTGTTATACGGTGCAAAGTAATCGACGACCTTCAGGCCCCAGCCGTTTTGGTTTTGGCTGGCCTGGCTGGTACTGGCATCGACGGCGATCTTGATAAAGCAATCCGAGTAGTTGCCGTTGATCGGGAATCCCTGGCCATTCAGCGTCGTGTCAAAGGAACCGTTGCCCGTCTCCAAATAAAAATTGCCCGCTGCATCCATCGAGGGAATGCCGCCTCCCTGCCAGATGCCACCAAGTCCGCCATTCGGCGTGGTATTCAGAGCCGCGGTGAGCGCGAGAGTCGTCTTGTTGAAGCCAAGCATCCAGCCGTGATACGGCCCGTTATCCCCGTGCGAGGCAAAGACAGCGTAGAGGTTTCCGTTGTAGAGGATCAGCCCGGCCCGGCACAGCGCGCGCTGCGAATTGAAGTACACGCGGCCAGGAAACGAAGCGGACACTTCATTGCTATATCCGGTGCCAAAGACAAAGGGATCCTGCACCGCCGAGGCATCGGCATTGGCGCGATACGTATAATTATCATTCGTACCATTCACATTCACCGTGTCGGAAAATAAGTTACTTGTCACGATGTTCGCATTCGCCGTGGAGTTCCCATTGGTGATATCGAGGACGAAAATCCCCTGCACGTAATGAGGCGACACCGTGTCATTATTCACGATCTCCTTAAACTTCGCTTCGACGTAGAGGCGATTAGTCGCCGCGTCGATCACCGGCGTTGAGATGATACCGGCTTCCGGCGTGATATCGCCGCTGTCGGTATCGGCCTGCGGCATCGGCGTGACCGAAGTCGCTCCGGCCAGGCCCGCGCTCGTGAGCAATGCCGTCTGCCAGACAATCGCCCCGCTATTTGCATCAATGGCATAGATGCTGTCGTGCTGCGTCGCGACGAAGACCAGATCGTGCAGCCCCGCATTCGGCCCGCTGACGATGTCCACTCCGGCCTTGTACAAAGGTTGTGCATACACCTGGCCATCAACGGCGGTGAGAAAGCGCCGGCTAAAGGTGCCCGCGCTCACGCTCGTGGGGGTGAGGCTCGTTTCGGAGAGATTCTGACCCGTGCTCGGTGCGTCGTTGTGATAGCTAAGCACATCCGTGGCGCGCGTTACGCCTGTGAAAACAATGGTGGCAAGGATCAGCCGCCTGGCAAAAGCAAGAAGTTCAAACATCGGGGAACAAAATGCGAAAGGGGAACCCGCGACCATCTGCCACACTCGCTCTCCGGGCAAACAGTATTCGGCGCTCAGAGCGAGGACACGATTCATCTTGCCGCCTGTTTGCCTTCCCCATAATGAGCACGTTTTGTGAAAGGTTTGTTCCCGTTTCTCAGCTGCATCTTCGCCGTTTTACAAACGCTGGCGGCTCCAGCGTTTCCGAAATCTGAACCTGGCGACTTGAGTTCCTATCCGGATTTCTCCGCAGAGACTTGCACAAAAGTTTCTCCGGCAGAGTTTTGGAAGCAGTTTTCGCACAGGCATGCCGGTTTCAACTCGGACGATGACAAGGATTTGGTTTTTCAAAGATACGAGAAACTGCTCGGCCAGTGGGTGGACAAGAAGTTTCCCGATGCAAATTGGTATCATCGCGAGGCGAAGGCCGCCTTTCTCTCGCTTACGGAGTATATCGAGCAAATCGACGGCGGAATAAAGCATGCCGCCGTTCGCGCCGGGGCCGTGGCCGAATGGTCGATCTACCAGGCGGAGAGCAGTCACTACAAAACTCCTGCTGACCCGGCCATCGATGGCGCCTATCAGCTCGAAGTGCACGCGTTGGAATTCGGCAACAAGGTCGGCACCTTGCAGCATGCCACGGTAGGCCCCATGGCCTTGCCTCCGCTCCACGCAGCCATCGATCACTTCATTCGCGCGACTGCTGCCGAAAAGGGAGGCGCGTATTTGGATCCTCTGCGGGCTCGCTGTTACGCGTATTACCTCGGGACATTTCTTGACGAGTACGAGAAACAGCTCGGATTCGCAAAGCAGACGGCGGGAACGGGACGGTCGTCCACTTTCGCTATTTTCACGCATCCGCGCACCCAGAAGCCGTTTGCGCACCCCTTCGCCGTAAGCGAAACATCGGCGTTTGCACCCCCGAGGCTGGCGACGTGAT
>OUNM010832868.1_pt1 | contig 10329 bp, 4 predicted proteins | sample 1769961 | NCBI WGS metagenome assembly OUNM01 (sample SAMEA3914820, study PRJEB12502) | metagenome | biome: forest; material: soil | place: USA | collected 2012-03-12 | depth 0.3 m
ACCGGCGTCGCGCTCGGCTTCGCCTTCTCATCCAAGTACACGTCGATCTTCCTGCCCGTCGGCGTCGTGCTCGCGATCATGTTGCGCCGCGATCTGCGCCCGCGGTTGCGCGAGCCCGGTCCCTACGTGGCGTGCGTCATCGCGACGATCGTCTTTCTACCCGTGTTGATCTGGAACTCGCACCACGAGTGGATCTCGTTCGTGTTCCAGGTGAAGCATGGCCTCGCGAAGCCGGAAGGCTCGGCGTTGCGCGCCGCGTGGCGGCACGAGGGGGACTTCTTCGGCGGGCAGATCGGGCTGGCGTCGCCGATCCTCTTCTTCATGCTCGCGATCGCTACATATAAAGCTGTCATCCCGAGCGACCCTGAGCGCAGCGAAGGGGAGTCGAGGGATCCCCGTGCCGACGGACGAGCCTCCTCCTCGGCGCACGGGGTTCCCTCGACTCCGGCGCTGTGCGCCTCCGCTCGGGATGACGTGCGGTTCGTTCTCGCGATCGTCGCAATCACGTCGTTCGGCTTCTTCATCTACAGTGCGCTGCGCCAACGCGTCGAACCGAACTGGCCCGCGCCGGCGTACATCCCCGCGATCGTCCTGCTCGCCACGACTCCGTGGGGTTCGCGCGGGACGAAGTGGCTCAGGGCCGGAATCGTCTTCGCCGCCGCGATGTCGGCGCTCATCTACGCGCAGGGCGTGGTGGCCGTGCTGCCGATTCCGCCTCGCAAGGATCCGATCGGCCGCGCATTCGGCTGGCGCGAGGTCACGTTCCAGGCCGACAGTGTGGCCCGCGCCGCATCCGCGGACACGCGCGCGACCACCTGGCTCGGCGGCGATCGATATCAGGAGGCCGCCGAGCTCGCGTTCCATTCGCCGGAGCACCCGGTGACGTTCGCGACGAATCTCTCCGGCCGCCCGAACCAGTACGACCTCTGGCCGCGCTTCGCCGATCGCGCGAAACCCGGGGACAATCTCGTGCTCGTCCTGGACGATTCTGACGAAGGGAATCCGCACGAAGCGATTCGTGCGCTCGCGCCGCATTTCGCCGAGGCACGGCGCGGCGCGCTGGCGTCGTTGCGCCGAGGTGCCGGAGAGATCGGCACGCGGCGAATCTGGACGCTAGTCGGCTGGCGGGGAACCTGGCCCGCGGCCCGTTAGCGCGACGTCGAGCGGCGTCGCGCCGGCACGGTGCACGGCGCGAACTCCCTCGAGCAACTTGAGCAACTGACGCTGCTCGGCGTCGCCAAGGTTTCCAACCGCCACCTCATCGGCCCGACGCATCTCTTCGTCGAGCGTCCCGAGGATCTCGAGACCCTCGGGCGTGATGTAGCAGAACACCTGGCGGCGATCCGGCGACGCGCGCTCGCGCCGGGCGAGGCCGGCTTTCTCCAGCTTGTCGAGCAGACGCGTGATGCCCGGCGCCGCGTGGATCATGCGGTCACGAATGACGAGCGTCGGCAATCCCTCGGCGCCGGCGCCGCGGAGAATGCGCAGAACGTTGTACTGCTGCACCGTGACGCCCGTTCGCGCGACCACCTGCGCGAAATGGCGCTCGATCAGGGCCGCCGTTCGCAAAATGCTGACGGCAACCTCGGCCTTGACCGAGTGAAATGGACGGCGCTGTGCGATCTCGGCGAGGAGATCGCCCTCGTTCTGCTCCATCGATGGTTCCTTGCAGGGTTCGCGACGTAAGGGATTCTAGGCGCTCGGCAGGGCCAGCGCGAGGCATCGTCGTGAACCTCGGCAAATGGCAGTTCTCGGCTTGGGGATATAAGCTTCCCTGCATGCCCCTGGCCAACGATCTCGCGACGTTCTTTACCAAGAACAGCGACCGCGTCCGCAACGAGCTGTTTGAATTCCTTCGCATTCCGAGCGTCAGCGCGCGATCGGAACACAACGCCGACACGGCGCGCGCCGCCGAGTGGTTCGCTGAATCGCTCCTCACGCTCGGTCTGACGACGAAGATCCATCCGACAAAGGGTCATCCGATCGTCGTCGGCGAATGGCGCAAGGCGCCGGCCGGCGCGCCGACGATTCTCATCTACGGGCACTACGACGTGCAGCCCGCTGAACCGCTCGAGCTGTGGGACAGCCCGCCCTTCGAGCCGACGATTCGCGACGGGCGCATCTACGCGCGCGGATCGGTGGACGACAAGGGCCAGCTCTATCTCCACGTGAAGGCGCTCGAGGCCCACCTGTCGGAACGCGGCACGTTGCCCGTGAACGTGATCGTGCTGGCCGAGGGCGAAGAGGAAGTCGGCAGCGAGCACCTCTCGCCGTTCATCGAGGAACACAAGGACCTTCTCGCGTGCGACGGCGTCGTCATCTCCGACTCGGCGATGTTCGCGCCTGGATTGCCGTCGATTCTCTCGTCGCTGCGCGGCATGGCGTATTTCCAGATCGACGTGCAGGGCCCGTCGGGCGACCTGCACTCGGGCATGTACGGCGGCGGGATCATGAATCCGGCGATGGCGCTCGCGCGAATTCTCGCGACGATGCACGACGCGGACGGCCACGTGGCGATTGCGGGGTTCTACGACAAGGTGGACGATTGGGGCGATGCCGCGCGCGAGGCGATGCGCGCGCTGCCGTTCGAGGACAAGACGTTCCAGGCCGACACCGGCTCGCCGTCGCTCTTCGGCGAAAAGGGCTACTCGACGCTCGAGCGCCTCTGGATGCGCCCGACGTGCGAAGTGAACGGTCTATTGAGCGGCTACACCGGCGAAGGCGCCAAGACGGTGCTTCCCGCCAAGGCGATGGCGAAGGTGAGTTGCAGACTGGTGCCGCATCAGACGCCGGACGAGATCGAGAAGTTGATGAAGGCGCACGTCGATCGCGTGAAACCGCCCGGAGTCACCGTGACGGTGCAGCATCTCCACGGCGGCAGTCCCTGGCGCGCCGAGCTGGATGGACCGCTATTCGATGCCGCGAAGCGCGCGCTCGCCACGGCCTATGATCGCGAGCCGGTGATCGTCGGTGAGGGTGGGTCGATCCCGGTCGTTGGAGACTTTCAGAGAATTCTAAATGCGCCGGTTTTGCTCGTTGGCTTCGGGTTGCCGGGTGAGAATGCCCACGCGCCCAACGAGTGGATCAGCGTGGACAACTACGAGCGTGGAATGAAGGCAATGGCTGCGCTATGGGACGAGATGGCGGCCTTCGGCCGCGGGTAGAGCACGTTCGGTGCGGCTCTACCGGCGCGCACAGCGCGCCGTCTGCGCACCTCAGAATCTCCACTCCCGAATCACGAACCCTCCGACCGTGCGCACGGTCCGGAGTGGTATCTCCTTGAGCGTGGGCTCGAGGAGGATGATGCGCGGCTCGAACGTCGCATTGAATCGCCACCCGTTCGCCGTGCGGTGATCGATGCCGGCGCCGAAGTTCTTGGCCTGGAACTGCCCGGTGACGAAGGTCCGCGGAGTCACGTACTTGCCGGCCTCGAACTTCGTCTGCATGAAGAAGTTTCCGAGGCCCTGACTCGTCGCCTGCGGCACGTCGGCGGGCGTGATGTCGAACATGTCGGTGCCGAGTCCGCGGCCGACCTCGAGCTGAATCTGCTCCACCGCCACGCCGAGCGCGGTGGCGGCGAGCCGGCGCACGGCGGCCTGCGCGCCGACGCCGAACAGGTCGAGCGTCGCCGCGGAGCCCGCGATGCTCGACGACCCGGTGGCGAGCAGCGACGTCGTGGACTGGCCGAAGGCGAGCAGGCTGAGAAGCTCCGACTGCGTCTTCGGCGGCTGTGCGTCGCTCTCGAGTGACAGCGTCGGTTTCCGCAGTGTGCCACCGATCAACACGCGGATGTTGAGCGCTCCGCGCGTCAGCACCGACACCTGATACTCGCCGGTGAGCTGCAGTGTCGGATTGATGTCCGGCGTGCCGATGAACATCGCGGAGCCGCGCTTGACCGAGAACCGCTTGCCCAGGAAGTGGTATTCACCGCGCTCGCTGGAGATCACGCCGGTGATCGACATCGCCTGATCCTCGTAGTGGATCGTGAGCGGATCATCGGTATAGATCTCGATGTTGGCTTCGCGGTTTCGTACCCACACGTTGTGTTTCACGGCGATCGAGACATCCGCGCGAAGGTTCTGCAGGAAGGGCGAGACCGGCGGGAACAGCTCGCGATCGGCCATGAGCAGGGTGTCGAGCACGTTGTACAGCGCGGGGTCTCCCGCGCCCACGACCCGGCGGGCCGAGGACTCCGGCGCGTAGACCACGCCCTGCTCCGCGGTGATCGCGCCGCTCAGATACGGCGAGCTGAACGGGCCGCTCAACGCGAGGCCGGCGTCGACGCGCAGCTTTGCGAGCGATTGCGTGTTGAAGAGCTCCGCGCCGTTGGAGACGAGGAAGAGGTTCATGCTCGGATCGCGCCACGTCCCAATGGCGAGCGTGCCGCGCACGCGCACCGGCGCTCTCGACCAGCCGACGAGCGAATCGACGTACACCGTGTCATTCGCCATGCGCGCGGCGAGGTTCACGCGCGTGAACGTCGCGCCCGTCGGATTCAGCTTGAATGTCCCGTTCACGAAGGAAAGGGTTCCCGCGAGCGACGGCCGCTTCAGCGTGCCGCGCATCGACACCTGTCCGGACGCGTGGCCGTGCACGTTGGACACGATGCTGGTGAACTGCGGGATCAGCTCGACCGGCAGGCTGTCGGCGGTCACGTCCACCGACATCGGCTTCGGCAGCAATCGCGGGCCGGTCACGCCGGTGAACGCGAGATTGAGGGGAAGGCGAGCGTCCACCGTTGCCAGCGTCTTGCCGTTCGTCCGGAGCGCCTCGGCCTGGCTGGTGAGCATTTGGTTGGCGTAGGAAAAGCGCCCGCGCAGATCGGGGACCGCGATGTTGTTGTACGTCGCGAAGGTGACCGCGTACGAGCCGTTGAAGGTCGGCTGGGCCAGGGTGCCTCCCATCGTGCCGTGCAGATTGATGATGCCCGTGGCGTCGATATCGGTCTGCGTGATGTCGGCGATGTTCGCCACCGCGAAGTCGTCCACGTCGAAACGCAGGTCGGCGCCGTTGCCCGACGTCGGAATCAAACCATTCACGTACACGCGCCCCTTGGCGCCGTTGCGCAGCTCGAAGTTGGAAACGCGCACGCCGGTCTTGCCCCACTCGAATCTGCTCTCGCGCGGCATGCGCCACGTGGCCGTGTCGAAGCGCAGCGCCATGTCCGCGAGGCGGAGCTCCTTCGAGTCCTTGTGCACCGTGTAGTCGCCGCTCGCGCTGTACTCGCGGTTGCCCTCCTGGTGCAACGCGGCTTCGGCATGGCCTTTCGAATCGGCGTACGTCAGGCGCCCGCTCACCGAGTCGAACGCAAACCCCATCGCGCTCACACTGTCCGCCCGCACGCCTACGTTGAACGTCGTTCGATCCGTGCGCACGCCGCGCCACACGTAGTCGCCCTGGAAAGCACGCACGAAATTGCCGCGGAACACGATGTTCTCTCCGCCCGCGCCGCCGCGTAGATCGAAACCGTAGATGTTCCCCTTCAGCGTGCCCTCGGCGTGCGCGGAACCGGCGATCGTGTCCGCGGCGACCGGCTCCGGCAGGACCACGACGAGCTTGGGTGGCGGCTGGCCCTGCAGCAGCCGCTTCAGTTCCGTCTCTCGATCGATGCGTGCGGAGTCGGCGCGCGCTCGGCGATACGCCCGCGCGATGACTCCGGGACGCGGCGCGATCGGCGTTTCGGACCCGGGTCGCTTTGCCAGCCACGCGTTGAATGCGCCGAGTGAGTCGGTGGCGACCTTGTAGCTGAGCTCACCGCTCTTGCCGCGCACGAGACCGAACGCGCCGGAGGCAGTCGCCGTTGCGTGCCTTGCATGCACGAACAGCCTCGGAACCGTCGCGAGTCCGAGGGCGATCGTGACTTTGCCCGACGCGGAATCCACCGCGAGCGTATCCCAGCGCGACGGTGAGACGTCGGCCGCGAACGTGGAACGCATCGTCGCGAGATCGATCCCCGTACCCTGCGCCGAGGCGATCGCGGTGAGCGACGTGTTCGGGCCCTTCGTCGAAACCGTGGCGAAGTTGAATCCCCAGAGTCCCGCCGCGACGTCGTAGCCCTTTTCCGTGCTCGCCAGGTCGAGGATTCCCTCGACGATGACGCGGGCGCTATCCGGCAGCAGGAGATGGGTGTTCACGTACAGGTTCGACGGCGGGCCGTTGATGCGAATCGGTCCGCGCACGCTGTTGTACAGGCCAGCCGACGGCAAAAACTTCCCGACCTCGACGAGCGAGACCGGATGCGCGAAGACATCCACGTCGTAGAACTCGCCACCCGAGAGACGCAACGCCGCCGTGCCCGTGATCGCCGACCGTTCGCCGCCATCGGCGTGCGTCACGTCGAGCGCGAGCGCGAGGCGCGAGTTCGTTGAACCGTTCACCGTGGCGGTCCCAAGGACCACACCGCCGACGGGCAGCGATGGCCGCCATGTGCGCAGCATCGCGACCTGGAATGGCAGGAGTCGCAGCCTGAGTCCACGTGCGCTCATACCGCCGGCGTCGGGAAAGCCCACTTCGCCGACGATGGTCGCCCGGCTGCGTCCCGCGCTTCGATCGTCGAAGGTCACGTCGCCGTTGACCGCGAGCGCGTGGCGTCCGCCAGCGGCAGTAGCGCGCCCAGAGAGCACGCCGCTGCGCGGCAGGGTCAGATGCGGGATCAGCTGCTCGAGCGAGCGCGTGCTCAGGCCGCTGACGCGAACGTCGGTGTTGTGAATCGTCAGCGTGTCGGCGAGTGTGACGCCGACGGCGCCGAGGACGCGCGCGCCTTCCATCGTGACGTTGCCGTCACTGAACGCGTAGTCCTGGACCGGACCTTTCCAGTAAAACCTGAGGCGGAACTTGCCGCGCCCTTCCGGCAGTCGCGGATAGACCCAGCGCATGTCGGCGAAGCTCGCCGGGCCGGCGCGAATGTCGAGGTGCATGTCGCCGGAGCCGAAGAGGTACGCGCCGTCGCTCATCGTCTTCGAGTTGGGCCCGGCCGCATACGCGTTCTCCCACCAGACCGAGTCGTTGTTGAAGGGAAACACCCCCTTCATGTCGCGGATGAGCGCCGCAGGGGGGCGAAAGGGAAACGCCCGGGCCGTCAGCGCCGACACCTGCAGCAGGCGATTCTTGAAGCCGGGCTCGGAGAGGCGAAGCAGCGGCACCGACGCGTTGAGCGAGTCCACCTCCACGGTCTTCTGGAAGCCGCCCGGCACGCGCGTGACGTAGAGGCGCGAATGCGTGCTGAGGACGGAGCGAATGGCACTGTCGCGCGCGGCTTGTGTTTTCAGCCCTTCGCTGGGATTCCACGGTGTGCGCACGATGAGACGGCCGCCCACGACCGTCCCGTTGGTGAAGCGAAGCCAGTCGCCCCACGCCGTCTGTTGGGACGGCGGCTTGGGCGTCGTGTCGCGCGGAAAGAGGTGTTGCCAGTTCCACTTGCCGTCCGGCGGACGGTCGAGTATGACGATCGGCCGCACGACGACGGCATTGTCGATCCAGATGTGCTTTCTCCAGAGCGACAGCAGCCGGTAGTCGCCGCGAAACGACTCGGCGGCAGCGAACGGGTTGCCGGCGCTGTCGGTGATCGCAACGTCGTGCAGCGTCATGCCGATGAGCAGGTTGCCCGAGATACGCCCGATGCTTGCGCGGCCGTGGACGTTCGAGTTGAGCCAGTTGACGGCGACGCGGCGAACGCGCTCGCGTCCCCAGTCGGTGCTGGTGATCACGTAGACCGTAACGACCGCGAGCAGGGCGATCGTGAGGAGCGTGACCACGACGAAGAGGATGCCGCGCCAGAAGTACAGCTTCGGCTCCTCCGGCTCCTGCACACCGCCCATCGCCTCGCGGGCTTCGCGCCACGCCGCCACTAGTACGCTTCCCCGATCGAGAAGTGCAGCACCAGGCGGTTCCAGAGCGAGCTGCCGGTCGAGAAGGCGCGCGGCATCAGCAGCGGCACGATGCGCCGTCGGCCGGTGGAGTCGGCGATGGCCGTCACGACGGACAACTGCTCCGTGCGGTTCGGGCCGATGCCGAGGTCCACGCGAATCGGACCGACGGGCGACTCGTAGCGAACGCCGAAGCCCGGCGTGACCGCGCGCTGCCCCTTCAGGAAGTTGCCGATCTGACTGATCCCGCGAATATCGGCGGCGCCCACGGAGCCCGCGTCCACGAACACCGCGCCGACGAAATGGCGCAGCGTTTCACCGAGCGGCAATGGAAAGCGATACTCGAGGCTGCCCTCGATGAGCGAGGTGCCGCCCACCGGCTGAATGAAGAAATCCTGGTTGGTGAGGTTCCCCGTGTTGGGGTTGCAGAAGATCACTTCGCCGATCGTCGGTCCGCAGCGGCCGCCTCCGTCGCTCTGCACGTTGCGTCCCGCGGAGAACAGCACCGTGGAGTCGAGCGTCAGGACCTTGGGGCCGAGCAGCGATTCCGCGAAGCCGCGCACTGAGTTCGCGCCGCCGGCGTAGAACCGTTTGCGCGGATGCAGCACGCCGCTGTCGATGCCGGTCGACAGGCCGTGCACCCAGCCGATGCGCACGTGCGCGGAGAGTACGTTCTGCGTGCCGCTCTGGTGGCCGTAGATCGCGCCGTCGAAGAACGCGCGATTGTACGCGTAGTCGGACGCCGTGATGTTCGACGCGTGCTCGAGATCGATGCGCGCGACGTAGCCCTTGGTCGGCGACAGCGGGATGTCGGCGTGATCGATGAAACCGGTTAGCGTGACCGGCGAGAGCGACAGGCGGGAGCGGAGCGTATTGATCGTCGCCGCGTCGCAGACGCCGTACGCCATGCAGAAGTAGACGTCGCTCGCGAAGACGCGGTTCTGCTCGTAGCGGTAGTTGATGCTCAGCGGCGCGCGCGGCACCAGCTCGTGCGTGATCGTGCCTTGTCCGCCGAAGCCCTGGTCCACGAACACGCCGGGGTTGAGGCTCCGGTGCGCGAACGCGCCGACTGCCGCCTCGTCCCTGGGGAGCCGCAGGAACGCCGGCTGCTTGAAGTCGATGCTCGCTGTGTACGTCGGCTTGAAGAAGATCGACGTATCGCTGCCGCGCGGGATGTCCGCCTCGACGTTGCGGAACAGGCCGCGCCCGGCGAGCTGCCGCGAGAGGAGATTGCCGACCGCGGCCTCGACGTTGAGCCGCCGCCCGCCGCCGTGGAAGTTGTAATCGGTGTAATGCGACTGGAATTGCAGGAAGTCGAGCGTGCTCAGGCCGGGCCCCACGCGCGCCTCGTGCATCGGCGCCTCGGTGACGTCGATCGTCACGTTCTTCACGCTGTCGTACTGCGGCGGCACGTCGATGATCGCGAGGCGGAACAGGCTCGACTCGTAGAGATTGCGCTGGCTGTTCAAAATGTCCGACTGCCGGTAGAGACTGCCCGTGCCGAAGGTGAGCGAGTGCAGGATCGTTTGGACGTCGACCTTCTGGTTTCCCGAGATCGTGACCTTGCCGATCGTCGTCTTGCGATTGGGCGTGAGCTTCACGGTGACGTCGGCGAGGAACGCCGAATCGTTCACGGCGATCGTCGTGTCCACGACGCCGTCGCCGTAGCCGCGGTCCCAGAGCTCGGTCTGGAAGAGCGCGCGGGTGGAGTCGAGCTTCACCAGATCGAGCGGTGCGCCCTCCTTGAGCAGCGTGATATGCTTGCGCGTCCGGTCGGAGATGAGTCCCGAGTCGGCGATGACGGAGAGCGTTCGCACACGCGTCGGCCGGTTCTCGGTGACCTTGAACTCGACCCTCACCTCGTGCTTGCCGATCGATGTGACCGCCGTGTCGACCTGCGCGTCGCGGAAGCCGCGCAGGAAGTAGTAGAGCCGAATGCGCAGGACGTCGCGCCGAAACTCGGTCTGATCGAGGTAGTACCGATCCTGGAGCGTGGGCGAGCGGCTGAACCAGCAGAAGGGGGTGAGCAGCAGGTTTCGGCACGCCGTCGCGTGCGTGGCGATGCTCTTCGAGAGGTCATGCCAATCGACGCTCTTGACCCCGATGATCCTGAGGGAGCGAACTTCGGGCGCTTCTCGTTGTTGGTCGCGGGTGTTCTGCGCCGCCATCGTGAGCGGAAAACCGACGGCGGCTAAGAACGCCCACCATGAGATCGGTCGGCGCATGACGCCGGCTCATATGAGCAAGGCCTAGACCGCTTCGGCGCGCTGCGCGCGCGGGTAGAGCCGGCGCTTCGCGCCGGCGGGTAGAGCCTCAGCTGTCGCTTCGGCGGGTGGAGCGCCTACGACGAGGGGGAGCACCCGAATGGGCACTCCCCCCGCCGAACGAAGTGAGGCCTTACCCGCACGCGGAGCGTGCTCTACCCGCACGCGGAGCGTGCTCTACCCGCACGCGGAGCGTGCTC
>OUNM010059211.1_pt1 | contig 10327 bp, 16 predicted proteins | sample 1769961 | NCBI WGS metagenome assembly OUNM01 (sample SAMEA3914820, study PRJEB12502) | metagenome | biome: forest; material: soil | place: USA | collected 2012-03-12 | depth 0.3 m
AGTGCAGCTTGAGGTTTTCCGAGAGCACCGGGAACTGCCCGAGCGTGCCGTGGAGGATTTTTTCGCGGTCGTCGGGATTGCCTTCGAGCACGAACCCGAGGACTGTCACGAACACGAGCAGCAGCGGGAAGATCGAGACGAACGCGTAGTAGGAGATCAGCGCTGCCAGCTGTCCCGCCTGGTCATCGCTGAACTTCTTGTAGACAGCCGCGATAAAGCGGATCCCGCGCGTTTGCTGCTGGTGGCGGTCGAGCGTGTTGAGGCGGTCCGTGATGCTCATCGACTGCCCCTCGTGTGGGCATGTCGTACGCGTGAGCTCGCCGCGTGGCGAAATTGGGAGGGGGGGATAGTCGGCGCTGGTAGCGACATGTCCATGTGTCTACCCGATGCAGCCACAGAAAACGAGCGCCGCATCAAAAGCAACCGCACGCGGCGGGCGGCGCTTTCAGGCGCTTACACGATCTCGCCGAGCAAGTCGCGCTCGTCGCTCAGGCAAAGCGACGGGTGCTGCTGCGTGTGCATTGGCGGCGACTGCGGATCGATGATCTCGAAGACTGCTACAGCCAGGCCAAGTCGCCTTTTTTGACAACTACTCCCTGAGCGGGCGGCGCGACGGTGAGTCGCACCGACTGGTCGAGCGGGTCGGGTTCGCCTAGGGCGGCCGGCACTTCGCGCTCCAGCACCTCGCGGTCGGTGTCGAGGATGGCGATGTAGCCGCCATCGCGTCGCGCGTAGTCGGAGAGGAGCTCCGGCCTGATGATCGGCACAGCGTGCACGTCGCCAATCTCGTCGGTGGAGAGGCGCACCTCGGACCAAACCTGCCTCAATCGGTCGTTGAGGGGGCCGGTGTCGTTTTCCAATCTGCGTTTCACGTCGTTGTAGGCGTCGAGCATCGCGTCGGTGTCCGCGTCGACGGATGCGGCCGCAAGCTCGGCCTCGGTAGATGACACGCGCTGTTCGGCGAGGGCAACGCGATCGCGCGTGACCTCGAGCGCTTCCTCGCGGGCGTCGGTCTGCTTATCGACGTAGCGGTTCATCGCCGTATCGCGCTCGCGCTGTCGTGCGCGTAGGTCGCGCTTCGTGGCCTCCACGCGCTCAGCGAGGGTGTCCCGCGCGGCCGAGTTATGAGCTACCTGTTGCTCGACCCACGCCTCCACGTCGATGAACCGCTCCACTAGGTGGTTCTGAATGGCGTCGTCGATCAACACAGCGTCGATCGGCGGGGCCGCGCAGGTGCCGCCTTTGCCTTTTTTGTTGACACACGTGTACCGCCGCGCGTGCGTCCCGTCCTTGCGCTTGTAGGGGCTTGTGCGCGAGTACATCGGGCGGCCGCACCAGTCGCAGCGAGCGAGGCCGGACAGCAGGTGTTGCTGCGTGGGACGCCCCTTCGGCTCGCGGCTGCGTTTCGTGGCGGGCATCGCCAGTCGATCGAAGTCATCGGGCTCGATGATCGGCTCCCAGTTGCCGGGGATGTGTCGCTCGTCGGGGTAGCGCCGGTTCAGCGCGAGCACACCCTTGTAGACGGGATTCGAGAGCTTGTCGCCGACTGCCTCGGAAGTCCACGGAAGGCCGGTCTTGGTCACGTGGCCCTCGGCGTTGAGGCGACGCGCGACGGCCGCGCGGGACAGGCCCTCGGCTGCGAGCGCAGACATGCGTTGGACTACAGCGGCGCGGGGGTCATCGATCACCAGCCCGCGCCCGCCCTGCTCGACGGGCGGTCCGAGCTTGTAGCCGTCAGGCACAGGGCCTCCGTGCCAATTGCCGTGTTCGGCTGATCGCCGCAGGCCAGCTTTGACTGCCGCGCTCTTGCGCTTCGAGTCCTCGTGGTTGCGCTCGCCCATAACGACCGCCAACACCAAGTTCTCGGAGGTCGAGTCATCCTCGACGGACCGGATCGTCACGTTGGCCTTGCGCGCCCAAAGTACGACCTCCACGAGGTACGCGGCCTCGACTGCATCGCCCCTCGCAAGCCTGTCCGTGTGCTGGACGACCAGGGCGCAGTTGCCCTCCTCCGCCGCGATCCGCGCTGCGTGCTCCTTGGCTGCGACCAGGCCGTCGCCTCGGCTCCCGTGGTAGGCCGACTTGGCCTCGTCTTGGTACTCGGCCGCGACCGTCAACCCCTCGGCCTCGCAGAGCGTCCGGCCGTCAGCGAGCTGCGTGGGGATCGAGCCTTTCTTGTCCTCGGAGGACTTGGCTGCGTAGAGGATTGCCTGCACGTAGCAATTTTTACAAAGGTCGTTGCCCCGTGATCGTCGCGGCCATGCTGCTGGCGAGGCAAGTTCCGAAGCATGGACTACGGCAGCGGTCAGGAGTATCGTTGTGTGCCGATGGAGACGCCCGAGTCCGACCCGAGGCTTGCCCTCGCGTACGACGAGTCGGTCAGAGGATGGGCGCTGCAAAGCTCTGTTCTAGACGAGCTTAGGAGTCGCGCGGGAGTGCTCCTGTCCGCCGCGTCGGTTGCGTCGGCCTTCCTCGGCGCGCTAGCCCTGGAAGGCACGGAAGAGTTTTCGGCACTAAGCATCGCTGGCACCACAGCGTTCGGTTGCGTGGTCCTCTTGTGCGTCTACGTCCTTTGGCCGGCCAAATGGACATTCGTGCACAACGCAGAGCTAGTGATCACAACCTACGTGGATAAGGACAAGTCGCTCGATCAAATGCGCAGAGAAATGGCAATCGAGAACACGACTCTGCGCATCACCAACAAAGGGAAGCTCGATCATCGGTTCATCGGCTTCCAACTCGCATGCCTCGGACTCGGCATTGATGTCGTTCTTTGGCTAATTGACCTAGGAACTAAGGGGTAGACATGACTATTGACCTGATGGAGCGTGACCAGCAGGCCCTACGAGCGGAGGCCGGGGAGGACCCCGGACCGGGTCCCGCCCCCGAAGAATCGCTGCCAGGCGGAGACGATGGTGGCAGTGGCGGTACGGGTGAACCAGAAGTCAGAGGGCCGGCCGGGGATTTGGGCAACGACGACGACTGAGCAGGGCTCCCACGACCTCGGGCATCGAGGTCGTGGGCATCCTCATTCCTCCAGCGCTCGGTGAGGCTCGGAGGACACCAACTGGTTAGCTGGCCCACCTGACAGACCATGACTGCGAGCGAAGCCGCGAGATGGATGCTGGAGCAGTTTGAGGCCCGTGGACGTCTATCTCATAAAACTGCGATCCGCCTGCTTATGACTTATGCCGGGGATGGCTTTCTCTATCGGGACAAAAACGGTCATTGGGCAATCAAGCAGGCCGTACTCAAGGAGTTCGCCAAGCTGAGCGGCAAGGACGTTGTTTGGTCGAGAGGTGCACGGGCTTGGAGGTATCGCCGTCCGAGTGACCGGCCAGGGCGTCAGCAGCGGTGAGGGCAGGCGTCGGCGAGGGGGCAGTTGCTCCTAGGCGTGCCGTGCTCTGTTGTTGACATCTTCGTGAGCTGCGGTTTATCGAGTTCACCCGCGTTGACCGCATGTCGTTGGCGACATAGCGTCAACTACATGCGACACGGCATCATCGGAGCTTTGGCTGCGTTAGCCCTCTTTCCATCGACTGCGCTCGGCTCCCAGGCCTGCCACGTGAACTCGGGAGGCCGTGGCCCGGTTCTACACAGTGTTCGCGTGTCGGGTGTCTCGTGTCTCGGAGCAGTCGGCAGCAGCAACTACGTGGAAGGAGGGGAGACCTTTGGCGGCTACTGTGAGGACATCGTCGAATGCGTATACCGCTGGCGGCTTCCGCGCGGCGAGTTCTCGGTAACGGTCCACTACTTCGTCACGAAAAAGATCCCCGTAGAAGTGCAGCACTGGCGATGTCGTGCGCGGGAAGCGACGCGGGGTCATGGGCAGGAGCTTTACGGGGTTGGCGTTGCGACCTGCAAGAGAGGGTCTGCGCGGGTCGTTGTGGAAACCGGCTCGTAATCTCGTCTGCTCGTGCGCGCAGCTGCCGCTGACACCTATATAGAGTTGCGTGCTAGCCTATGTAGCGTCATGGGTATGACCCCCGGTCCGAAGCTCACAACGCAGACGCTCGCGCTCTTGAGCACGATGGTCAGCGACCCCGAGGCCGAGTGGTACGGGCTCGACCTGTCGAAGCGATCGAGCTTGAAGCCGGGCACGATCTATCCGATCCTCGACAGGCTGCTCGGTGCCGGTTGGCTCGAACGACGATGGGAGGACATCGACCCGGCCGTCGAGGGGCGTCCGCGCCGTCGGCTCTACCGGCTGACTCGCGTGGGTGCGACATCGGCTCGCCTCGCGCTGGATGAGCACATGGCGGCGCTCACCCGCAACCGTAACGTTGGCCGTGCATCCCACTGGCGCCCGGAGACGGCGTGACCGACCTTCTGCTCATACTGGCGTTCCTCGGCGGGATCGCGCTGATGGTCGTGCGGGCGCTCGCCGTGGACGAGGTGCGCGGCCGCATACAGCGGCGGCAATGGGCACGGCTGGAGAAGATCATCGAGCAGATGCCCGTCGAGCTTCGGGAGGCGTGGGCCGAGGAGTGGCGGGGGGAGCTCGCTGCTGCGATCGCCATGCCACTGACTGCGGCGAAATTCATCCGCGGCGTTCAGAAGTCAGCTGCCGATCTCGTCGGTGAACCCGCAGCCGTGCCATCTGCGATCGATGTGCCACGAGGAGAAAGGGATCGCTACCGTCGCCAAGTAAAACTGAAAAGGCCGCGTCTCAGCGCGACAAATGCGGTCCGCATGGCACGCCTAGCGCTCATCCTCAAGAGTCGGCTGGCGATCTATTCTGTGGCGACCCTCAACCTTGTCGTACTCGGCGTTTATCTTAATCTTCCGCTATGGACTCTAGTTACAGGCATCGTCATTCTCGTCGTTTTCCTGATCACAATGATCAAACTCAGCAGCAAGTCTTGATGGTTTAGCTAAGTCCGCTAGGTGTCCCTACTTCGGCAAAAGACACCACGACCCCCGGCCGCAATCGGCCGGGGGTCGTGTGTGACTACAGGAGCGTGCCGAAGCGCGACCGCAGGGCGCGACGCGGAACCTCAGCGGTGACACCGAAGCGCGCGGCGATCTCGCGGAATGTCAGACCGTCGATGAGTCGCAACCGCAGCATTGCGATGTCACGTTCGCTTGCGACGCGACGAAGTCGCGCACCGGGCGCTGGAGCCAGTGCCTTGCCCTCTGATCGAAGTTCGATCACCAGGTCAAGGAACTCGACGCGATCAAGGATTGCCAGCAGTTCGTCGCCAGTGCAGTCGCACAGGGCCTCAAGCGTCGTGATGCCGGCGTCTCTGAGCTTGCGTGAAACGCGCATCACTTAGATCCGGGCAGCAGCACCAGCGATTCAGCAGGGAACGTCGGGCGCTTCACGATGCGCGACATCTCGTTGTCTTTGGCGAAAGTCTCCGGACTGTCCAGTTCGACGCCGCAGTACGGCACGCGCGGCGCATCTTTGGTAGCGGGCTTGGTGCATCGTGCCTTGACGGTTCCCTTCTGACCGCCGGGGCATTCGACCCGCGCACCGATCGGCAAGTCCTCGCCTTTCGACGTGCGCCACGCGAGCGTGCGCGGATGGCCCTTGGCCGTCTTGCCCGCAGTTGGCTTCTCGGGCGCGGCTTTCGCTTTCGCTTTCGATCGCTGCGCGAGTGGGGTGGTGGTCGATGGCATGTCGCCTTTCTCCTGTTTCGATGTGTGCAGACAAGCGTCTGCTAGTAACAATCGAATAGAGAGGAAAGCGGAATGTCAACGGAGTCCTTTGACATCGCCCGTCGATTGGGTCAATTTGTATTCACAGTGAACCCAACTATAGGAGTAGCTGTGAAACGTCTGATTGCCGTATGTGGCATAGCCGCGTGCCTTGTTGGTACGTCCGCGAGTGATGCGCGCGTACCTGTGAAGCATCGCCAACATCACGCCGTGCATCCGGCCCCTCGCCGCCACCACCGCGCAAAGGTGGCTGAAGCCGAATACGAACTGCCTCCCATCGAAGAACAGTCAGAACAGGAAATCGCTCAGGAATCAGCCGAAGCCGAACAGTTTTGGAGTTCGTGCGGCTGCGAATCCGAACTCCTGTGGTGGGAAGAACCCTAGCTCGTCCCGTTATTCGCTGTGCCGCTGAACGCCTCGTGGAAGGAATACGTGAATTTCTGTAGGAAGCCGATCGTTTTCCCTTCGTGTGTCCGCATACGGATGGTGAACAGATGGCTCCCCGCCGATGGTTCGCTGACGTAGGAATTGACCCAACTCCCGCTTGCGACCACTGACGGCGGCCCTTCCACGCCGAGCCGAGTCCCGTCCATGAACATCCCTTCGATCGTGACGGGCTGCACGGAGCTGTACTCAACGACAGCTTGAACGAGCAGCGGGATGCCCGAGCACTCAAGCCTCGTTTTCGATTGGGTGATGTCGAACCCGACTTCGCTTTCCGTGCCCTGCCCACCGTTGTAGAAGGTGGTGGTGTGCACGGGCGCGAGCAAAGAACGGGACAGGCGGCCGTGGGCGCGTGGCATCAACACAGCGAGTAGACGCCAGCGGATGCGGTCGTCAGCCATGTCATTTCCTTTCGTTGGGGGTCAGCTTGCACGGCACGTCGCCTGCCTCGTAAGCACGCGGCCCCGCGAGCGACAGGCCCTTGATGAGCAGAGCTCGCGCATCGTTGGTTGCGCGGTGATGCTGTGCGACGGCAGCCGCATTTTCGCCAGCAAGCGCGGCGTCGGCCACGAGATCGACTCCGTCCGGCGGTGTCGCCTCGGCCCCGGTTCGCATGTCCACAAGGCGGTCAAACAGCGCGTCTTGGTTCGCGCGTGCGGTCTTACTTGCGGTCATCTTTCTCCCTCCTGCATGTGTTCGGGGTCCGTCAGGCGAGCAAGGCGAGACGCGGGTCGCGCATCGCCTTGCTGCCGTCGTACGCCCGCGTTCGCTGTTCCTCGACGTGCTGCTCGTGGCGCTCGCGGGCGGCGTCGTCCCAGCGCAGCATCGACTCGGCCTGCGCTTCGTTTCCGGCCGCTTCATCGAAGGCCAGTTCTGCGGCTCTACGGTCGTCGGGCGTCCAGGGTCGGGGGTCGCTGTGCGCGTCTACGAACCGTCTGCGCCGCCGCCTGCGTGCTCTCTCGTCCTCGATGCGCGGTGCTTTCTTCCTCAGCAAGCCCAGATCGCGTTCGAGAGTTCGGATGCTCGTCGAGAGGCGCTGTCGTTCGCCGGCATCGCTCGCCCTAGCCTCGTCATTCACAAGGCGCAGTAGCCGTTCGGCTGCCTTCCAGTCAGCGGGCGTCCAATCGCGCGCCACGTCCGTCGCAACCCACGCCAGCCACGCCTCTTGTGAGGACTTACGCCATCTGCCAGCCGGAATCGGTTCCATCGCGCCTCCGTTTGATGCGGGTTTTGCATCGCTTCCCTACGCGCGCGTGCGCGTAGGGGCGTTCGCCAGGGCGCAGCGCAGAGGAAAGTTGCTTGTGAATTTTTTTGACTGGACTAAGGCGCCTACAGACACGCCCTCTAGGGGGTCTATAGCCCAGGGGTGCTGCACCAGCGCGGCCCGGTTCATTCCCGCGAACGCTTACACCTGCTGAGCGACCTCGCGCGAGCTGCAGACGATCTCGCAGTAGGTGAGAACGTCAGGCATCGTTTTGGAGACGTTTCTCTCGACTCGTCCTTCATCAGCTCGCTCGACGATGGTGATGAACGCCAGGTATGCGGCTATCGAAAGGATCGCGATTGCGAGAGATGCTCTCACAACGCCATATGAGTGCACCGTCCAGCCCAGCGCTTCGAAGGCCTCCTTCGGAACCAGCGACGCAAACAGGCCAAACGCAACGCCGGCGACGGCCAGAAAGCGCTGCGGAGACGTCAGTCGCTGGTAGGGGGTGGGCGTGTTGCGTATCTCGTTGACCTGACGAAGCGCGCGGACCTTGGTGGTGTCGAGATTGAACCTCGTGCAGCAGTCTGCCGCGAAGCTCTCTATCCAGAATTCAGCAGTCACGTGCTCGAACTCTGATCGAGCCCTCTGGGAGTCAGTTGCGATGGCTACAAGTCCCGCGCGATTAGAGGCCGTGACTCGTTTGGTCGGCGCAAAGGCGCCCACGAAACGAAGCACTGAAGTCCCCCAAAAGCGGACACCCGCCATGCGAAAAGACCACCGAAGTAGCGGGCTTCGATGCGCAAGGTCGTTGAGCAAATAAAGCCTCGAGAGTTCTTCACGCAGGGTGATCGTTGCCGCTACGTACTCGCGGACTTTTGCATAAGTCGCATTGATCCTGATTGCTGGATCAGTCGCACCGTCGTCCGCTGGCGCTTGCATCGCGCGCTCCATGATGCCCTATTCGCATCCGCCGACGCCAGCTGTGCGGCCGTCATGTGAAGAACGGCCGATAGCGGGCGATCACATCGGGGGCTGCGTCCTCGCACACGCCGACCACGACTCGATCGACCTTCTCGCGGAGCCAGTGCACCTGCCGCGTAGGGACGCGCCTCTCGCGCTTGCGCTCTTGCCTGATCCTGCGGTGTCGGTCCTGGATCTCTCTGCGCTGGTCGGGCGTCAGCGCGTTCCAGTCCTCGTCAAGCAAGGGGTTCGCCCGCGGCTTCCTTGCGGGCCGCGTTGGCCCACCGCTTCTTCGCCTGCGGCGTCATCGAGACGAGCGTCCGCCCGTTCCCCTCGCCCTGTGCGTCCTCCAGGATCTTCTCAAGCGCGGCTCGGATTGCCTGCGGCGTCCTACCCTTCGACACCGCTCGGTGGTACTTCTCCAGCTTGCCCGACTCGGGGCCGGGGAACTGCACACTCACAACTGCCCCTGTCATTCGTTCTCCTTCCGGTCTGCGGCTTCTTCGAGCTTGCGGATGCGCTCCCACCGCCTCGCTAGGCCGCGTGCGATGGCCTCGCGGTGCGTCGCTCAGCGCGCGTCCTGTCATCGTCGCTTTGATCCGCTTCTTGGTCGCGGTCGTGTGGCGTTGGCCCTTTCTCAAGGCTTTCACCTCCCTATACGTTGCCCCGTGCGAGAGGCATTCCGATCTTCGATCCCGCGCGCGCGGCGCGGGTATTACTCTGCAGCGCGCAGGACGATTTGGCCTCGCTGCAAGTACGCCTCGCAGTTGTGCTTGGAGCCGCGACGGTTCCAACCGGCGAGACGCTGGTTCCAGAGCGCGCGCGAGGTCGCGCTTACATGGCAGCGGCATGGCGGGCATCGATCGGGAGGCCGTAGAAGTTGCGAAGGCGCAGCAGACGCTCATGGTCTTCGCGGGTGGCGGCGAGGTCGAGTCCTCGAAGATTCTTCAGCTTGCGCAGACGCTTCAGATTCAGCCGGGTTCGCTCGACCCCGGCAAGCTGAGTCTTGATCGTCGCGGTGTGCTCGCGCAGCTGGCCCGCGATCTCGCGGCCGAATTGAGGGACAGCGATGCGTTGCGCGCGCTGGCGAAGCGCATCGAAGACCTTCCGGCTCCGACTGAGGTCGGCCTCGGCGAAGAGAAGCTGCTCCTGAGACACCTCGTGGCCGAGGGGCCGCGCACCGAGAAAGGGCTCGAGTCCTCGCTGGGTGTTGACCAGATCGACCAGGCCGCCGTTGCTACCTGGGCGGACGACGCAGAGTCACGGAATGTCATCGCGCGCGTCGGCAACGGGCCAATTCGTCGGTGGGAAATCACCGACACGGGCCGAGAAGTTATCGGCGTTCCTAGCGCTCGCTAGGCCGCAAGCCGGCCTGCTGCACCGGGACTGGAGCAATCATTGAAGTAGTCGCGCCCGCGACTCCAAGTGTGCCCACGATGGCCTCCGTGCTGATGGCCCTCCCAGGCGGAGCGACAGCCACCCGCGCACCTGTGCTGAGCACGGCGCGAATCTGACCCTTGACATGGCTGGGGAGAAGATCGGCTTCGTCCGTGAATTCGAGCAGCATCACCGAAAGTCGATTGCGCATTTCGGCGTAGGGCCAGTTTCGCCCCACCGCAGGACGGTCGAAGGTTAGGTGCTCGATCTCCTTGCTGATGGCTTTGTGTTCGGCCCGCATCGTGCTCCACGGCTGAGGTCTCCACTGGGCCGTGCAGTAGTCGTCCGCAAAGATGCCGCGCGCGTGAACCGATCGCGTCGCGTAGTCGCTAGGCGGGCAGACGAAGTCCATAAGCGACCGGGCGTGCGTCAAGAACGACTCCAGCGCGGCCATGTAGAGGGTCTTGCTTTCCCAGCCTCGACCCGTGTTCCACTTCCGGTCGTCATCAGACAGGGCGGCCGCGTTCGACAGCATCAAAACCTCATACAGCAGATGATTCGCGCCCTCTCCAAGCTCTGCTGCGGTCGGCGTCGGTCGTACGAAAGACATGCGCTCAGGCTACAACTAGTCGCGGGCGCGGCGTGCCCTGAAACGGGGCGCGAGAGCCACCCCCCCCG
>OUNM010719654.1_pt1 | contig 10318 bp, 11 predicted proteins | sample 1769961 | NCBI WGS metagenome assembly OUNM01 (sample SAMEA3914820, study PRJEB12502) | metagenome | biome: forest; material: soil | place: USA | collected 2012-03-12 | depth 0.3 m
CTCGGGCACCGCTCCGGGCTCCCGGCGGAGGACGTCCGTGCCTGACCTCGAGGCCCGGTCGCGCCGGTTCTTCGTCAAGGACACCGGGTCGTCGCGCCGGCCGATCGACCTCGTGCTCACCGTCGTCGGCCTTCTCATCGTCCTCCTGAGCATCGTGGCCGTCTCCGACGGTGGCGGGCCGCTCGACCGCGCCGTACGAACGGTGGCGGTCGACCTGCCGGACTTCGTCGCCAACCTCTTCGACGCGGCCTACGCGCTCGGCGCGGCGTACGCCGTCGTCGTCGTGCTGCTCGCCATCGGGACGGCCCCTCGCCGGCGCCGGCTGCTGCTGACCCTGCTGATCGCGGCCTCCACCGCGGTCGCGGCCGTGCTCGTGACCTCGTTCGTGGTCGGGGCCGGCTGGCCGGACCTCGCCCCGGGCCCGGTGCGCGCCTCGACCCCGGACACGTTCCCGACCGTGCGCGTTGCCGCGACCACCGCTGTGCTGTTCGCTCTGCGCCCGTGGCTGGTGCTCCCGTACCGGCGGCTGAGCATGGCCATCGTCGCCATCCAGTGCGTGGCCGCGTGGATCATCGGCACCGGCGGGCCGACCGACGTGATCGGCGCGCTCGGCGTGGGCATGGTCGCGGCCGGGCTGGCCCTGACGGTGCTCGGCTCTCCGGCCGGCCACCCGGACCTGGCGCAGGTGCGCCGCAGCCTGGCGGAGCTCGGCGTCGATGCCGACCACCTGCGGTTCGCGGACCCGCAGCCGTGGGGCGTCCGGGTCGTCGAGGCGACCTCGCCGAACGGCGATCCCCTGACCGTGAAGATCTACGGGCGCGACGCGACCGACGCCCACCGGGCCGCCCGGTGGTGGCGGACGCTCGTCTACCGCGACCAGTCCGCTCCGGACGCGACCCGGTTGCAGCTGGTCGAGCACGAGGCGCTGGTGACGATCCTCGCCGAGCGGGCCGGGGTCGTCGTACCTGCCGTCCTTGCCGCCGCCGCCAGCGAGGGCGACGCCGTCCTCGTGCTGGGTACGCCGCCCCCGCCGGTCGACGGGGACGCGGGCGTGCGGGAGGTCTGGGACGCGGTGGCCCGGCTGCACGGGGCCGGGCTGGTGCACGGCTCCCTCACGCTGGACCGGGTCGCACTGACGGACGACGGACGCGCCGAGCTGTCCGACTTCTCCGAGGGCCGGATCGCCGCCACACAGGCCGACCAGGCCCGCGAGGTCGCCATCCTGCTCATCGCGCAGGCCGCCCGGGTCGACGCCGACCGGGCCGTCGACGCCGCGCTGGCCGGACTCGGCGGCGACGACGTGGCCGCGGCGCAGCCGTACCTGCAGCGCGCCGTCCTCCCCCGGGCCATGCGCCGGGCGGATGGCGTGAAGGAGGCGATCCCGGCCGTGTCCTCCGCGATCACCGACCGCACCGGGGTCGCGGCGCCGCCCCCCGCGCCGATCGTGCGGATCAAGTGGCAGGACCTGCTGCAGACCGCGCTGATCCTGGTGGCGGCGTACGCCCTCGTGACAACCCTGGTCGGCCTGGACTGGGACACCGTCTTCGAGACCTGGCGGGGGGCCACCTGGGCCTGGGTCGCCGTCGGCCTGGTCGTCGCGCAGGCGACCTCCGTGGCGGACGCCGTCTCGACGATGTCGGCGGTGACGCCCAGGCTCCCGCTGTGGCCGCTCGTGCAGCTCCAGTACGCCATCAAGACGGTCGGCCTCGCCATCTCGGCGACTGCGGGCCGCCTGGCGCTGAACACGTCGTTCCTGCGGAGGTACGGAGAAGGCCCGGCGGCCGCGGCGATCGCGACCGCGCTGGACGCGTTCGCGGCGTCCGTCTGCAACGCCCTGGTCGTGCTCATCGGACTGCTGCTCGCGGAGCAGGCGCCGCAGGTCGAGCTGGGCGGCGGCGACGACCTCAGCCAGATCATCGAGCTGCTGGCGATCGCGGCCGTCGTCTCGGTGGTCCTGATCGCAGCGATCACCCCTCTGCGCCGCAAGGTGGTCGAGGCACTGCGCAGCTCGTGGGAGTCGATCAAGGTGGTGACCGCGAGCCCGGCCCGCGCGCTGCTGATGTTCGGCAGCAACCTCGCGTCGCTGCTGATCACCGCGGTGGCGCTGGCGTGCATGTGCGCGGGCCTCTACCCGGGGGTCAGGCTCGGCGAGGCGGCCTTCGTCGTCGCCGCGGCCGCGCTGTTCTCCGCGATCATCCCGGTGCCGGGCAACGTGGGCGTGGGCGAGGCCGCGCTCGCGGCCGGCCTGGTCGCCATCGGCGTCCCGAGCGGCCCGGCGTTCGCGATCGCCGTCACGCAGCGGATCGCCACGTCGTACCTCCCACCGATCTACGGCGGGTGGGCACTCAGCTGGCTCCGGCGGGAGGACTACATCAGCTGAGTGAGCCCGGCGCCGAACCGGGTACGTCGGGGGCATGAAGAGGAAGCTCGCCGCCGCCATCCCCGCCGCGGTCGTCGGGGCCGTCGCCGCCCACGACCTGATGCAGAAGCGCCACTCGCTCCTGCGGAACTATCCCGTCATCGGCCACGCCCGGTACTGGCTGGAGAGCATCGGCCCCGAGCTGCGCCAGTACGTCGTCGCGGGCAACGACGAGGAGCGGCCGTTCAGTCGCGACCAGCGCCGATGGGTCTACGCGTCCGCGAAGCTCGAGAACAACTACTTCGGATTCGGCACCGACAACGACCTCGAGCACACGTCCGGCAACGTGATCGTCCACCACCGGACCTTCGGCCGTGCCTACCCCACGCACGGCGCCATCGGCCAGGAGGCGCGACTTCCGTCGGCGAAGGTGCTCGGTGGACCGCGCGGTCGCCGGCTCGCCTTCCGGCCGGCGTCGGTCGTCAACGTGTCCGGCATGAGCTTCGGGTCGCTCTCGGGCAACGCGATCGAGGCCATCAACCGCGGCGCCGCCGAGGCCGGCTGCCTGCACAACACCGGCGAGGGCGCGGTGTCGCCGTACCACCGCAAGGGCGCGGACCTGGTCTTCCAGATCGGCACCGCCTACTTCGGCTGCCGCGACGAGGACGGCCGCTTCAGCCTGCCGCGGCTCAAGGAGCTCGTCGAGGGCAGCCCGATCCGGGCGCTGGAGATCAAGCTCAGCCAGGGCGCGAAGCCCGGGCTCGGCGGAGTGCTGCCCGGCCCGAAGGTGTCCCGCGAGATCGCGCGGACCCGGGGCGTCCGCGAGGGCGTCGACTGCCTGAGCCCGTCGCGGCACTCGGAGTTCGAGGACGTCGACTCGATGCTCGACTTCGTCGAGATGCTGGCCGAGGAGACGGGCCTCCCGGTCGGCATCAAGTCCGCCGTGGGCGACCTGCAGTTCTGGGACGATCTCACCGAGGCGATGGCCGCCGGCGACCGCGGGGTCGACTTCGTCACCGTCGACGGCGGCGAGGGCGGCACCGGCGCGTCGCCGCTGATCTTCACCGACGCCGTGTCGCTGCCCTTCCGGCTCGGCTTCGCCCGTGCGTACGCCGCCTTCGCCCGCCGCGGGCTGCACGAGCGGGTGACGTTCATCGGCTCGGGCAAGCTCGGCCTGCCCGACAACGCCGCGGTCGCGTTCGCGCTCGGTGTGGACCTGGTCAACGTCGCCCGGGAGGCGATGCTCGCGGTCGGGTGCATCCAGGCGCAGAGGTGCCACACCGGCGAGTGCCCGACCGGCGTCGCGACGCAGAACCCGTGGCTCGCGCACGGCCTCGACCCGACGCAGAAGGCCGAGCGGGTCGCGAACTACGTGAAGACCCTGCGCCGCGACCTGCTCAAGGTCGCCGAGGCGTGCGGCGTCGAGCACCCCGCGCTGATCGGGCCCGAGAGCATCGAGATCCTCGACAACCTCTCCGACGGCCGCCTGCTCGACGAGGTGTACGGCTACGAGTCGGGCTGGGGCCTCCCCTCGGCGGCCGACCGCGAGCGGATCTCGGCGATCATGGCCGCCACCGACGAGGTCGAGGCTGCCACCGAGGGCCCGCCGGAGACCGCCGAACAAGGCCACCCGGATGCCGACGCCACCGGTCAGTCGTAGACGATGACCCCGCGGATGTTCCGGCCGTCGCGCATGTCCTGGTAGCCCTGGTTGATCTCGTCGAGCGTGTACGTCGACGTGACCATCTCGTCGAGCTTGAGCCTGCCGTCCATGTACAGGTCGAGCAGCCGCGGGATGTCGTAGCGCGGGTTGGCGTTGCCGAAGATGCAGCCGACCAGCTCCTTGCGCATCATCGACATCTCGAACAGGTTGAGCTTCACGTCGTCGGCCATCATGTTCGCGACCGCGGTCACGACGCCGCGGCCGGCCTTCTTGACCAGGCTCATCATCGGCGCGATCAGGTCACCGGTGGCCAGGCCGACCGCGAGGATCGCCTTGTCGGCCATCGCCCCCTGGGTGATCTCGCTGATGATCGGCTGCGCGTCCATCATCGACGGCGCGGTGTGCGTCGCGCCGAGGGTGAGCGCCTTCTCGCGCTTCCAGTCGACCGGGTCGATCGCGATCACGTGCCGGGCTCCGGCCATCGCGGCACCCTGCACGGCGCTCATGCCGATGCCACCGAGGCCGACGACGGCCACGCTCTCGCCGGACTGCACGTCGGCGGCGTACGTCGCCGAGCCCCAGCCGGTCGTCACGCCGCAGCCGACCAGCGCCGCGCGCTCGAGCGGGACGTCCTTGCGGATCTTCACCGCGGAGTCGACGTTCACGACCGTGTACGGCGAGAACGTGCCCAGCCCGACCATGATGCCGAGGTCGCGGCCGTCCTTGGCGTGGTGCCGGTACGAGAAGTCCGAGAGCTGCATGCCGCTGAGCAGGAAGGCACCGAGGTCGCACAGGTGCTGGTGGCCGGTCGAGCAGGACGGGCACTTGCCGCAGGACGGGATGAAGCTGAAGACCACGTGGTCGCCGACCTCGAAGCCGACCGTGTCGGGTCCGACCTCCTCCACCACGCCCGCGCCCTCGTGGCCGCCGATCACCGGGAACTGCTTGAGGCCGAACGCCTCCGCCAGCTCGGGGTCGAGGACCATGTCGCCGGTGACCATGTGCTCGTCGGAGTGGCACAGGCCGGACGCCGCCAGCTTGACCAGGAGCTCGCCCTTCTTCGGCGGGTCGAGCTCGATGTCCTCCACACTCCACTCGGTGTGCGGCTCCCACAAGATGGCGGCGCGAGTCTTCATGCTGTGCTCCTGTGCTCCTGTGCTCCGGAAGTAGAACGTGTTCTCGGAGCAACGTAGCCCTCGGGGCGGCCGCTGTCAGCGCTCTGCGTGAAAGTCGTCACAGGAGATTGAGGCCGCCGTCGAGCAGCACGACCTCACCGGTCAGGTACTCGCTCGCGACGAGATCCGCCACCAGTCCCGCCACGTCCTCCGGCGACGCGGCCCGGCGCATCGGCGACCGCTCGCGCCACAGCTCCTGCGCCTCGGTCCAGTCCGCCGTGAGGGGCGTGTCGACGAGACCGGGTGCGACCGCGTTCACCCGGACGTCCGGTCCGAGCGCGACAGCCAGCAGCCTCGTCACGTGGTTGAGGGCGGCCTTGCTGGCGGCGTACGGGATCGAGGAGCCCTTCGGCCGCACACCCGCGTGGCTGGTCACGTTGACGACGCACCCACGGGCCGCGCGGAGGTACGGCGCCGCGGCGGTCGTGAGCGCGAACGGGCTGACCAGGTTCACCTCGAGCACGTCCCGCCAGGTCTGGGGCGTGGCAGCGTCGAGATCGGCGTGCGGGATCGGGCGGCTGACGCCGGCGTTGTTGACCAGGACGTCGAGCCGCCCCAGCTCGTCGAGGGCACGGGTCACGGTCGCGAGCGCGGTGTCGGCGTCCGACAGATCGGCCCGCACGTAGCTGCCCCCGAGCTCGCCCGCGAGCCGCTCCCCCGCCTCGGGGCTGCGGCCGGAGTGGACCACCACGTGGAACCCGTCGCGCGCGAGCCGCCGGGCGATGGCCGCACCGATCCCCGAGGTGCTGCCGGTGACGAGGGCGACGGGGTGGTCCATGCCGCGGATCCTAGGGCCCGGCCCCGTGTGGGACGCGCCACATGCGAGGGGTGGGTCGTGACGGATCGAGCCCCGGCGCGTTCTTCCCAACGACACCGGGTTCGAGTCCCGGTGGGTGTGGGGACACCGTTGACCGCCGACCTGGAGCAGTACCGTGCCGACCTTTCACGTCCTCACCGTCTCCCCCAGCCTGCCCGTCGAGATGTTCGACCAGGTCCTCACCGAGCTCGAGCGCGCTCTCCGCGAACTGGGCGCCTCTCGGGTCTGGGTCGATCCCGATCGCCCGGCGATCGCCGTGATGGCCGAGATGCCGTCGTCCCGCACCCCGAGATCGATGTCGATGAGTGCTCAGCCGGGCAGCTCCTCGCTCCTGCGCGGGTAGCGGTTCCGCTCCTCCACGCTGCCGTCGGGCCGCCGGACGACGTGCACCACTCCGCGGATGCGCGCCTCGGACCGCCCGACCTCGGTCGCGGCCTCGCGGGAGCGGTACTCCCCCGGAAGCGCCTCACGGCCGCCGACCCGATTCCGCCAGGCCGCGCCGTCGAAGTACGTCTCGACCGCCTCTCCCATCAGCACCCTTTCCTCCCCAGGTGGAGGCCGTACCCAGCCGAGGTGGGAGACACTCATGGACGCGGTGGTCACGCGGTCGGCACGCGCCGATCCGCTCGGGGTACAGCGGCCGGGTTGGCAAGAGTGGGCTATTCACGCCGGCCGACAGTGGTGGAAGCGTGGAGCGATGGCCAGGAACCAGCCCGAGTACATCGAGCCCGGCGACGGGCAGGACCCCGACGGGCACGAGACCGTCGACGAAGACCGGGGCACCGACGCCGAGACCGAGGGAGGCGACGATGGTTCGTGACGCCGAGGAGATCGCTGCCCTGGCCGAGGAGGCGACGGTCAACCCCGAGGGCTACTGCTTGGTGTGGTCGCGCGAGCTCGCCGGGATCCCGGCGAAGTACGGCAGCGCGGCCTCGGCCTGGAGAGCCGCCGACCGTCGGCACCGTCGCGACAAGACGCCGCCGCGCGGGGCCATGTGCTTCTGGACCGGCGGAAGCCGAGGATACGGCCACATCGCCCCGTCCCTCGGCAAGGGAAAGATCCGCAGCTCGGACGCGGGCGGAGCGGGCCGACCCGCGACCGTCCCCCTCGACTGGGTGGAGGAGAACTGGGGCCTCGTCTACGAAGGCTGGGCCGACAACGTGAACGACATCCAGATACCGGGAGTAGGAGACGACATGAACATCAACGACAAGCTCGCGAAGTGGTCTCCCGGCGCTCAGGACGGCGCTGGCGGCAAGGAGGAGACGACCGTCGGCATGACGCTGAACCAGGCGCGGGGGTACGCCGAGGGCGCGTACCAGCGCCTCGCGCGGCTCGAGGAGAAGGTCGACCAGCTCGCGGCGGCCCTCGACCGCCACGCCAAGGCCCACGAGAAGAAGTAGGACGGCCGGGACCTCCGTACCGAGTGGAAGGAGACCTGCATGCCTGACGTCACCGGCTACAGCGCGGTGCCCACCCTCCGGGTGACCGGAGCCAACGGGGTCGAGTACGCGTACCGGGCGATGGGCCCGGAGACCCGACCCGTCCTCTTCCTGCAGCACTTCCGGGGCAACCTCGACAACTGGGACCCAGCCCTGGTCGACCGCGTCTCAGCCGAGCGTCGGACCATCACCTTCGACAACACGGGCGTGGCCGCCTCGTCCGGCCTGACGCCGAACAACGTGGCGCAGATGGCGACGGACGCGCTCGTGTTCCTCGACGCCCTCGAGATCGACGAGGCGGATCTGCTGGGGTTCTCCCTCGGGAGCTTCGTGGCGCAGGAGGTCGCCCTGCAGCGCCCGGACGCCGTACGGCGGATCGTGCTCGCCTCCTCCGCTCCGCAGGGAGGCAGCGGCATGCACGGCTGGGCCGCCGACGTCATCGAAGCCGTGGGCGGGCGGGAGCTCAATCCGGCGGGCTACGTGCAGGTCTTCTACACGGGCTCGGACCAGAGCCGGCAGGCGGCGGCGGAGTCCTGGCAGCGGATCGGCGCACGCGCCGAGGACCGGGACGCCCCGACGACATGGCAGACCAGGGTGGCCCAGTACGACGCCGTGTGTGCGTGGGGAGTCCCGAACCACGCACTGCTCAGCCGGCTGGCGGGGATCACGCACCCCACCTTCGTCGCCAACGGCGACAGCGACCCGATGATCCTGCCGAGGTACTCCCACCTGCTCGCCGGCCTCCTCCCGGACGCGCGGGTGAAGATCTACCCGGACGCCGGCCACGGCTTCCTGTTCCAGCACCACCAGGAGTTCGGCGACGACGTGCTCGCCTTCCTGCCGGCCTGACGCCCAGCGATCCGGGGCCGGGTCAGTTCAGGATGTTGACGGCCCGCGCGACGATCATGACGGCAATGACCAGCGAGATCGACGACTGGACGAGCATCGTCATCTTGGCCCACCGGACCAGAGGCAGGGTGTCGGTGGGGCTCAGCGCGGAGGAGTTGGTGAAGGCCAGGTACAGGTAGTCCGGGTACTGGGGCCACCAGCCCGGCGGAACCAGCTCGGGCGTGGCGTTCTCCGGGAAGGCGAACGCCGCGGTGTGCGGCGCCCCCGCGGCCCGGGCTGCAGGTCCGCCGCGGTCGAGCAGCCAGAACCACAGGCTGAACGCGATCACGTTCGTCAACCACAACGCCCCTCCCGTGGCCAGCAGGACCGGTCCGTTGTCGCGATCAGACCCGTCCAGGATGCCGCGGACCAGCTCGGCCACGCCTGCCAGGTTGTCCACGGTCATGACGACGACCAGGGCCACGGTGAGCCGGTTCAGCACCGTGGAACGCCGGTCGATGCGGCCCGGATCGCCGATCACGAGAGCCACCAGCAGCAGCACCTCAACGGTGGGGAACAACACCGTCGGGGACAGCACGTGGCGATCGGGAAGGGAGAGCTGGATGACCACGGAGACGAGCACCGCAGCAGCCATCGGCCAGCGAGGTTCCCCGCGTGATCGTGGACGTGCACGCCCGTCCGGGCCGTCCCGCGTCTCTCCGTCGGGTTCCGGCCCGGTGGTCATGCCGGAAACCCTCCACCCTGCACGCCCGTCACAGTACGCCGCCTGAGTCGCCCCCAGCCGACCCTGGCCGGTTCCCAGACCCGCCCGGTGAGAACAAGGAGGGCCGAACCCACGTCTCGCGGGTTCGGCCCTCCTCGATGTCCTGAGACATCACACGGTCGGGCTGACAGGATTTGAACCTGCGACCCCTTGACCCCCAGTCAAGTGCGCTACCAAGCTGCGCCACAGCCCGAACGGCCCCTCATCGGGGCCGCAGGAACCCTACCGCAGCCGGACGCGACCGACGGAATCGGCTCAGCCCATCGACTTCTGCCCGTCGATCGTCTCGCGGAGGATGTCGGCGTGGCCGGCGTGCTGGGCGGTCTCGGCCACGATGTGGGTGAACGCCCGCCGGTTGGACCAGGTCGCGCCGGGCGCGAACCACGGGGCCTCCGGCAGCGGGTGGCGGGCGTCGAGGTCCACGGTGCGCACCAGCTCGTCGGTGGCGGTCGCGACCTCGTCGTACTCCTTGAGCAGCCCGTCGAGGGTCTCGTCCTCGAGCATCCGGAAGCCGTTCTGGTACTCGATCACCTCGGCGGGCGGGTTGCTCCAGTCGATGTTCGCCCAGTCCACGTCGGGCTGCTCGGCCGGCCCGTGGACGACGAAGCCGGCCCAGTTCTTCTCGACCGCGGCCACGTGCTTGATCAGGCCGCCGAGCGACAGCTCACTGGCGGTCGGCCGGGCACGGGCGCTCTCGTCGGAGAGCCCCCGGACGGTGAACCGGAAGAGCTCGCGGTGCTTGTGGAGCAGGTCGAGGATGTCGTCGCGCTCAGTGTTCGTCATGAGGAGCACGCTACGAGCCTCAGCGGTCAATTTCCGACCTCAATGTGGACCAGACCAGTTCGACCGGCGGCATATACCAGATTGGGTACGCGGACCCCCATTTGTGCCGCCCCCACCCCCTCGATGCCGCTTCATTGGTCGCGTTGGCCGTGGGGGCCAACGCGAAGGCACTGGGGGTGTCGAGATGGCGTCAAACGCCTGCGCTCGAAAGCGCAGTGAGCGCGGAGCCGCAGCACTCGAGTTCGGGCTGGTCGCGCCGATCCTCATCCTGCTGGTGATCGGGATCATCCAGTTCAGCCTGTGGTTCTGGGCCTGGCAGGTCGGTGGCCACGCCGCTCGGGAGGCGGCCCGGTACGCCGCGGTGCACCCGTGCGACACCTCAGGGATCCAGGGCACGGCGAAGAACCGGCTGAGCGGTCCGCCGGTCGCCAGCACCCCGACGGTCGGTGTCACGAAGAGCGCCAGCC
>OUNM010549323.1_pt1 | contig 10316 bp, 3 predicted proteins | sample 1769961 | NCBI WGS metagenome assembly OUNM01 (sample SAMEA3914820, study PRJEB12502) | metagenome | biome: forest; material: soil | place: USA | collected 2012-03-12 | depth 0.3 m
CCAGGATCCCGGTCAGGATCTTGATGTTGACCTCGTGGTCGGAGCTGTCGACGCCGGCCGAGTTGTCGATGGCGTCGGTGTTCATGTGCCCACCGGCTTGGGCGAACTCGATGCGGCCGGCCTGGGTCAGGCCCAGATTGGCGCCCTCGCCCACGACCTTGACCCGCAGGTCCGAGCCGTTGATGCGGATCGCGTCATTGGCCTTGTCGCCGGCGTCGGCGTTGCTCTCGCCCTTGGCCTTCACATAGGTGCCGATGCCGCCGAGATAGAGCAGCTCGGCCTTCGACTTCAGGATCGCGGTCATCAGCTCGGCCGGCGAGACGGCCTCGGCCTTGATCTCGAACAGCTCGCGCACTTCCTTCGACAGCGGAATGCTCTTCAGGCTGCGGGCGAAGACGCCGCCGCCGGCCGAGATCTTCGACTTGTCGTAGTCGTCCCACGACGAGCGCGGCAGCTTGAACATCCGGTCGCGCTCGGCCCACGAGGCGGCGACGTCCGGGTTCGGGTCGAGGAAGATGTGACGGTGGTCGAAGGCGGCCAGCAGCTTGGTCTGCTTGGACAGCAGCATGCCGTTGCCGAACACGTCGCCCGACATGTCGCCGACGCCGACGACCGTGAAGGGCTGGGTCTGGATGTCCTTGCCCAGCTCGCGGAAGTGGCGCTTGACCGCTTCCCAGGCACCGCGGGCGGTGATGCCCATGACCTTGTGATCGTAGCCGACCGAGCCGCCCGAGGCGAAGGCGTCACCCAGCCAGAAGCCGTAGCTCTCGGCCACGCCGTTGGCGATGTCGGAGAAGGTCGCCGTGCCCTTGTCGGCCGCGACGACCAGATAGGGATCGTGACCGTCATGCACGACGACAGAGGCCGGCGGGATGACCTCGTTGTCGGCGTCGATGTTGTCGGTCAGGTCCAGCAGGCCCGACAGGAAGGTCTTGTAGGCTCGGATCGCCTCGGCCTGGATCGCATCGCGATCGCCGCCGCGCGGCAGGCACTTGGGATAGAAGCCGCCCTTCGACCCGACCGGCACGATGACCGCGTTCTTGACCTGCTGAGCCTTCACCAGCCCCAGCACCTCAGTGCGGAAGTCGTCGCGACGATCGCTCCAGCGCAGGCCGCCCCGGGCGACCGGACCGAAGCGAAGGTGCACGCCTTCGACATGCGGGGCCGAGACATAGATCTCGCGGAACGGCTTGGGGGCCGGCAGGTCTTCCAGATCGCGCGAGGCGATCTTGAAGCTGATATAGGGCTTGGGACCGCCGTCGGCGGCCGGCTGGTAGAAGTTGGTCCGCTGGATAGCGCCGACCAGGGCGGCCAGGCGGCGCAGGACGCGGTCGGCGTCCAGGCTTTCCACCGCCTGCAGCGCCTCGATGATCTTGGCCTCGACAGCCTTGGCCTGCTCCTGGCGGGTCGACAGATCGGCGCGGACGGCCGGGTCGAACTTGGTCTGGAAGAGGTCCAGGATCAGGCGGGCGACACCCGGATGATCGGCCAGCGCCTGCTCCTGCACGCCTTGGCTGGGGTCCAGGCCCGACTGCTGGCGATAGCGGGCCAGGGCGCGGATCAGGGCGGCCTCGCGCCAGCCGATGCCCAGCTCCAGCACCAGGCGGTTGAAACCGTCGCTCTCGGCGCGACCGGTCCAGATGGCGACGAAGGCGGCCTCGAAGGCCTGTTTCACATCGGCGAAGACCAGATGCTCGCCAGCCTCGTCACGCAGGACGAACTCGTGCACCCACAGCGGCTTGCCGTCCGGCGAGATCTTGAACCCGTCCTCGATCAGGGCCTTCAGACCCATATGCTCCAGGATCGGCAGCACGTCGGCCAGCGGGGCGGCCGCGCCGGGGCGATAGAGCTTGAAGCGCAGGGTCACCGCGTCGTCGCCCGGACGACGGAAGGCGCGGACGCGGACAGCCTCGCCCTCGGCCAGGTCGTCGATGACCTGGATATCAGCCAGCGCCTCGGCGGCGTCGTACTGGTCGCGATAGCCGGGCGGGAAGGCGCCGGCGTAGCGGCTGAGCAGCTGGGCGACGCGGCCGGCTTGGCCTTCGCGGATCTCTTCCTCGAAGCGGTCGTCCCAGGTGCGGGCCGTCTCGGCGATGGCGGCCTCGACGGCGGCCAGGTCGGGATCGGCGTGGTCGCCCGGCGTCACGCCCAGGATGTAGTGCACCCGCGCCAGCGGAGCGTCGGAGAAGCTGGGATAGTAGGCCGACACCCGACCCCGGAAGGCCTTGGCCAGGATGTCGCCGGCCCGCGCCCGGACGCCCGAGTCGTAGCGGTCGCGCGGCACGAACATCAGCACCGAGATGAAGCGGTCGAACGGGTCGCGGCGGGCGAAGATCTTCACGCGCGGCCGGTCATAGAGGTGCAGCACGCCCAGGGCCGTGGTCAGCAGCTGGGCCTCGTCGGTCTGGAACAGCTCGTCGCGCGGCCAGGTCTCGAGGATGTTGCGCAGGCGCTTGCCGTTGTGGCTGTCGGGATCCTTGCCGGCCTGGGTCAGCACGTGGGCGACCTTGCGACGGACCAGCGGCACCTCGTGCGCGGGGGTCTCGTAGGCCTCGGCAGTGAACAGGCCCACGAAGCGGACCTCGCCCGAGGCCTTGCCGTCGGCGCCGTACCGACGCACGCCGACATAGTCCATGTAGCCGCGGCGGTGGACGCGCGAGCGCAGGTTCGACTTGGCCACGACGATCGGATCACGGATGTCGATCTGGGTGCGGACCTGGGCCGAGAGGATGGCCGGCTCGCTGCCGCGGCGCAGAACCGTGCGGGTCTGGTCACGCAGGACGCCCAGGCTGCCCTCGGGCTGGTACAGCGGCTCCTCGGCCGCATAGCCGCCGTCGGCCGTGCGGGGATATTCGTAGACGCGCGCGCCCAGGAAGACGAAGTGGTCGCCTTCCAGCCAGTCGAGGAAGTCCAGGTCGTCGCTCTTCTCCTCGGCGGAGACCGGCGTGACCGCGTCCTGCAATTCGAGGATCGTGCGACGCATCAGGCTGCGCATGGCCTCGAAATCCTGGACGGCCAAGCCGACGTCGGACAGCGCTTCGCGAACGCTGGCCACCAGAGCCGTCTCGCGGTCCTCGCCGACCGGGGCCAGCCACACCTGGATCATCGAGCGGCGCACGCCGCCGCAGTCGGCGACAGGGTGGAACATGGCGCGGACCGAGAAGCCGGCCTCGGTGACCTCGCCCATGATGCTGTCGACCAGGAACGGGCGGTCGGGCTGGACGATCTCCAGCAGGTCGGAGGGGGTCTCTCCGCCTTCGGCGCGGCGGATGCGGATGGAGGGTTCGGAAAGATCCTTGGCGCTCTCGCCGAAGGTCCAGAAATCGGCCAGGGCGCGGGCGACGTCGGCGACGTCCAGACCCGGCAGCTCCTCGGCGGACCAGTCGTCCTGGGCCTGGGCGGCGAAGTTTCGTGCGGCGGGCGTCAGCGCCTCGGCCGACACGCCCAAGGCCTGGGCGAACGCGCTGACCAGCGGGCCGATCGGGGCCTCAGAGGACGTGAGGTTATTTTTTTCACCGATCATAGGATTTCCTCGCGAATTTTTGGCCGCAACCTAGCCCTTTTGGACGTCACTTCAACCGCTACATCGGAAATCTGAAAGGATTCATGCCGCGATTTTTCAAATCCGAGCGGAAACGGAAACGCCGCCGGCTGGGGGGAAGCCGACGGCGCAGGCCCGCTCGGGGGAAGGCGGGCATTTTCCGCTTCGACGAGGGCGGCCATGCCAGCCGTCGCCTGCGGGGTGTCCGGGTGGGGGGCGCCGGACCAAACATAGATAGGGGGCAAGGCGGCCATGTTAAGGGGCCCCGTCATTTCTTTCGAGCCGGGGAGTCGTCGGGGGCCGGACCCTTGCCGCGCGCCTTCGCCGGCACGGTCCGCTCGCCCTGCGGATCGCCGTCTTCCGACAGCAGGATGGCGATCCAGCGCGAGCCTTCGAACTGGGCCAGGATGACCATAGCCGCCACGGTCAGGGGCGTGGACAGGAACATGCCCGGCACGCCCCAGAGCGCGCCCCAGACGGCCAGGGACAGCAGCACTACGGTCGGGTCCATGTTCAGGCTGTCGCCCTGCATGCGCGGATAGATGACGTTGCCGACCACGAAGAAGATGGTCTGCAGGGCCGCGAACAGGATGATCGCCGGCCAGAAGCTCTGCGGGAACTGCACCAGGGCGAAGATGGGCGGCAGGAAGCAGCCGATCGCCCCGCCCAGGATCGGGATGTAGGCGGCCAGGAAGATCAGGAAGGCCCAGAAGAAGGCGTTGTCCAGCCGCAGCAGCATCATCACGACGAAGGCCGAAACAGCGATCATCAGGCCGGTGACGGTCTGGATCCACAGGTACTGCTCGACCCCGTCGCGGATGCGCTGGAACATCTTCATGTTCCGCTCGCGTTCGGCGTGGTGCGGGAACAGGGCCACGATCTTGCGCCCGAAGCCTTTGCGCGAGGCGATGATGAAGCCCAGATAGATCAGCACCAGCACGGCGCTGGAGGCGAAGTTGCCGAACGACGACGCCGCCTGGCCGATGAAGCGCTGCGGATTGAGCTGGTTGATCAGGCCGCCGATCGTCGGCGCCACGGTGATGCCGAAGGCGTGGGCGACCTTGGCGATGATGTCGTTCAGGCGCGGCGCGTAATCCTTCAACTGGTCGAAGAAGCCGCGGCCGTTGTCGATCACCACCCAGAACGAGACCCCGAACAGCAACACCGACAGCAGCACCGCCGCCGGCAGGGCCGCCTGCTTCGGAAAGCCGGGAACCCGCGTGGTCAACACCCTCGAAAAGCTATCGATCATCACCGCCAGGAACATCGCCAGGGCCAGCGGCGTGACGATGCCCTGAGCCCAATAGAGAGTCGCGCCCCCGGCGATCACGGCCAGAAACACCACCGCGTTGCGCGTGGTGACGGGAGGCGGGGCAGGCGCGGGCATCTATGGGAATTCTCCTGTGACGGGACCGACATTGCCCGCCCCGATTGACGACGCGCAAGGCCCCGGCTTCCGCCACCGTGACATCCGATCCGACTTAGCCGCCGGAGCCGACCTTGCGCTTGCGCGATGACGGTTTCTTCTTCGCCGCGGAGGCGGTCGCCTCGCGGCCGGCCAGCAGGGCGGTGATCATCTCGGCCAGCTGGTCGATCTGGAACGGCTTGCGCAGCACCGGCCAGGGCAGGTCGGCCGGGGCCGCCCCCATGCGGTCGCCCGCGTAACCGGTGGTCAGCAGCACCGCCATCTCCGGCCGATGCGTCGAGACCGAGCGCGCCAGGTCCACGCCGGTGATCCCGCCGGGCATGATCACGTCCGACATCAGAAGGTCGAAGGCCACGCCCTCTTCCAGCGCCTCAAGGGCCGAAGCGCCATTGCCGGCCGTGGTGACGGCGCAGCCCAGGTCGCGCAGCAGGCCGCCGGCGATCTCGCGCACGGCCGGATCGTCCTCGACCAGCAGCACCCGCACGCCCTTCAACTGGTCGCGCGGCAAAGGCGGCGGCGGGGCGGCGATGGGGCCAACGGCCTCGCTGGACGCGGGCAGATAGAGCGATACGGTCGTGCCGCGCCCCTCGACGCTGTCGATGGTGACGCCGCCGCCGCACTGGCGCAGGAAGCCGTAGACCTGAGCCAGGCCAAGGCCCGTGCCCTTGCCGACCTCCTTGGTCGTGAAGAACGGCTCGAACACCCGGGCCAGCACTTCGGCGGGCATGCCCGCGCCGGTGTCGGAGACCGAGACCCGCACATAGTCGCCGGGCGCGGTGTCGGCGATCTCACCCTGAGCCAAGGTCGCCGGCTCCACGGCGATAGTGATCGCCCCGCCGGTCGAGGTGGCGTCGGCGGCGTTGACGACCAGGTTCAGTAGCGCCGCCTCGAACTGGGCGGCGTCGACACGCGAGCCGCCGGTCGCGGGGTCGCGGCGCAGGGTCAGGGTCGTGGCCTCGCCGACGGCCCGACGCAGCAATGGCTCGGCCTGGTCCAGCAGGGCCGCCACGTCGACGACCTCCAGCTTCAGTTCCTGATTGCGCGAGAAGGCCAGCAGTTGCCGGGTCAGGCGCTCGCCACGACGCCCCGCGGCCAGCGCCGCGTCGGCCAGGCGGGTGACCCGCGCCGTGTCCTCGGGCCGGCGCAGGATCATGTCCAAGCCGCCGACGATCACGGTCAGCAGGTTGTTGAAGTCGTGCGCCACCCCGCCGGTCAGTCGCCCGACGGTCTCCAGCCGCTGGACCTGGGCCAGCGCCGCCTGGGCCTGGGCCGTTTCGGCCATGCTGGCTTCCAGCGCCGCGGTGCGTTCGGCGACGCGGTCCTCCAGGTCCTTGCGCGCCTCGACCGTCTCGGTGAAGTCGAAGCAACTGCCGATATAGCCGCGATAGACGCCGGACTCGTCGAAGCGCGGCGCGCCGACGCTGTTGATCCAGCGCCAGGCCCCGTCGGCGCGGCGCATGCGAAAGACGACATTGAACGGCTCTCGCTTGAGCGCGCCTTCCCGCGACGCCGCCAGACCGGCCTCGCGATCCTCCGGATGCACCCCGCTCAGCCAGCCTTCGTTCAATTCCTCGGCCAGGGTTCGCCCCCGGAAGTTCAACCAGGCTTGGTTGAACCAGTCGACCTGGCCCCGCGCCGTGGTCGCCCAGATCAGCACCGGCGCGGAGTTGGCCACGCCCCGGAACAGCTCCTCGCTGCTGCGCAGGGCGGCGGCGGCGCGACGCTCCTGGGTCACGTCCCGGAAGGTGACGGCCAGGTCCTTGCCCAGTCGCACGCCGCTGGACCGGACCAGCCGCTCCTCGCCGTCGATCACCCGTCGCACGTCGACATCGTCGGGCCCGCCGCTGTCCAGCAGGCGGATCATCCGCTCGACCATCTCGCGGCCGGTCTCGTCGGGAAAGGTCTCCAGCATCCGCCGGCCCAGCAAGGTCGAGGTCCCGGCCGGCCGCATCGCGTCGGCCACAGGGTTGGCGTAGGTCCATCGGAAGTCGATCACCCGGCCGTCCGCGCGCACGGGCTCGACGATCACGAAGGCGTCCAGCGACACCTCCTGGGCCGACCGGAACCGCTCCTCGGCGGCCAGGCCCGAGCGCACGGCCACGCGCAACGCCTCGATGAAGACGACGATCAGGCCGCCGCAGACCAGGAACATGCCGACCTGCACCGCCTCGCGCGTGTGCAGGACGAAGCCCGTGTCGGGACCGATCCAGAAACGCCAGACGATGGCGGTGCTGAGCGCCAGGGCCAGAAGCCCCGGCCCCGCGCCGCCGATCATCACGGCCAGCAGGACGGCCACATAGAAGGTCGGAAAATTGGTCGGACTACCCGTGAGCACCGCCACGATCATGCGCGCGGCGACGGCCAGCAGAACAGACAAGAGGGCAAGGCCGTAACGCAGTTCGCGCCGGCCGGCGGCTGTCACGAACTTGATGGCCGTTCGCCCCAGCACCTTGTTTTTACCCCCCACTCGACCGCGCATAGCTACAGCCTTCGCGGGCTTGGCGCTAACGCGTCATCAAGCGTCGGGTTCCGGACCGAACTAAGGCGATCAGGCCGAGCGCTTGGCCTGGCGCAGTTCCTCGGCGGCCGCTTCGACGATGGCCGGAGCCCCCGTCGCGCTGGCCATCGTCCAGGCCATCAGGGTGTCGACCGGGGCGGGGCGGCCGATGGCGTAGCCTTGCAGCTCGGTGCAGTTCTCGCCGCGCAGGAAGACGATCTGCTCTTCGGTCTCGACGCCCTCGGCCACAACCGGGATCTCCAGGCTGCGGCCCAGACCCAGCACGGCGCGCACGATGACGGTGGCGCGGTCGTGGCGATGGATGTTCTCGACGAAGCTCTTGTCGATCTTGATCTTGTCGAACGGGAAGGACTGCAAGGTCGACAGCGACGAGAAGCCGGTGCCGAAGTCGTCCATGGCGATCCGCACGCCCAGGGCCTTCAGGCGGCGCAGATTGTCCAGCGCGCGCTGATAGTCCTTGAAGAGGGCGCTCTCGGTGATCTCCAGCTCCAGGCGCGAGGGCGACAGGCCGGTGGTGATCAGCACCTCGTGCACCAGGCTGGGCAGGGCCGGATTGTGCAGCTGGATCGGCGAGAGATTGACCGCGATGCGCAGCGGCTTCTCCCACGAGGCGGCGTCGGCGCAGGCGCGGCGCAGGACCCAGTCGCCCAGGGCGCCGATCAGGCCGTTTTCCTCGGCGACCGGGATAAACTCCAGCGGCGGGATCATGCCGCGCGTCGGGTGCTTCCAGCGGACCAGGGCTTCGAAGCCGCAGACCTCGCCGTCGGTGGCGCGCGCCAGCGGCTGATAGTGGACCACCAGCTCCTCGTCGGCGATGCCCTGGCGCAGGTCGCGGGCCAGGTTGCGGCGCTCGCGGATGCTGTCGTCCATCTCGCGCTTGAAGAAGCGATAGACGCCGCGGCCGCTTTCCTTGGCGCGGTACAGCGCCATGTCGGCGTTGGCCATCAGGGCCTCGGCCGTGCGGCCGTCGTCCGGATAGAGGCTGACGCCCAGGCTGGAGCCCAGGGCCAGTTCCTGGCCGTCATAGGCCACCGGCGCGGCCAGCATCTCGATCAGGCGGCCCGACAGCTCGGCGGCGGCGGTCGGCTGGTCGCCGCCGGCCACCTGCACGACGATGAACTCGTCGCCGCCCAGGCGCGCGGCGAAGGACGGGGCCTGCACCGCCGACTGCAGGCGGCGGGCGGTGTCGACCAGGATGGCGTCGCCAGCCAGGTGGCCGTGCTGGTCGTTGGCTTCCTTGAAGTGGTCCAGGTCGATACAGATCACCGACAGGCTCTCGCCCGAGGCCTCGACGCGCTCGAGGGCGGCGGCCAGGCGGGCTTGCAGCGAGTTGCGGTTGGGCAAACCCGTCAGGCCGTCGTGTTCGGCCAGGTAGCGGATCTTCTCTTCCGCCGCGCGACGTTCGCGCAGGTCGCGGACGGCCAGGACGGTCAGGCCCGAGGTCTCGATGCGCGCGCCGTCGTCCATCAGGCGCGAGAACACCTCGACCGGGATCTCGCGACCGCCGTCGACCGGCTGCAGCTTGCCTTCGCGGCGCACGCCCTCGCGGGCGGTGTTGGCGGCGTCCTCGATGGTCAGGATGGCGCCCATCAGCGGACGGCCGACCAACTCGGCCAGCGGCGCGCCGGCCAGCTCGCAGAAAGCGGCGTTGGCGTCGTTGATCTTGCCCGACTGGACCACGACCAGGCCTTCATAGGCGGCGTTGGCCAGACGGCGGATGCGCTCGAGGGCCGAGCGCGAGGTCTGGGATTCGATGGCGACGGCGCCCAGGCCGCCCAGGATGATCATGGCAGTGATCGAGCCGACCGCCAGGGTCAGCATGCCGCCCGACAGAAGCTGATCCGGCACCACGACCGAGGCGTCTGGGATGATCGTGATCGCCGACATGCCGGTGAAGTGCAGGGCGACGATGCCCAGGCACAGCAGGCCGCCGCCGAACGCCTGGCTCTTGGTCGTCCGCGCATTGCCGGCCACGACGAGGGCGGCGGTGGCGCCCGTGACGCCCAGGATGGCCGAGAGGCCGACCGTGGCGTGCTCCCAGACCAGCTGGCCCTGGGTCACGAAGGCCGACATGCCGGTGTAATGCATGGCCGCAACGCCCAGGCCCAGCAGGACGCCGCCGGCGAAATCGTTGGTCGTCGTGCGCTGGGCCGAGGCCACGGCGAAGCCGCTGGCCATGAACACGGCCGCGATCATCAGCGACAGCAGGGTGCCGGTCGGGCTGTAGCCGGTCTTCAGACCCGGCGTGAAAGCGACCATGGCGATGAAGTGGGTGGCCCAGACGCTGGAGCCGGCGACCAGGCCGGTCAGCAGCAGCCAGGCGGCGCGCACCACGCCCCGGGCGCCGCGCATCCGCGAATACAGGCGGAAGGTCGTGAAGCAGCCGGCGATGCAGACAAGGCCGGCGACAAGCACCAGGCGCAGGTCATGCTGCGTCGTCAGGCAGGTCAGGAACTTGAGCACGCAGGCCCCCCAAGGGTCACATCTCCTTAGAGCTACAGCGGGAGTTGCAAATAAACCGTTTCACATCGAACCATCGCGACATCGTGCCCGAGGGGCGCGGCATCGTGGGTCGTTTCTTCCCATTCGTCAGCGACGGGGCGCGTCGGCGGTCATCAAGATGTCACCGCGCGAGGTCACCCAACGCGGCGCGGCTTGCCTCGGCGGGCTGATTGCAGGATTAGGCGGAAAGCGCCGCGCGATGCGGGGCTTGATCGGATCGGGAAGCGATAGATGCGCGTAGCGATGATTGGCACGGGATATGTGGGCCTGGTGTCTGGGGCGTGCTTCGCCGACTTCGGCCACGTGGTGACGTGCATCGACAAGGATCC
>OUNM010171025.1_pt1 | contig 10315 bp, 6 predicted proteins | sample 1769961 | NCBI WGS metagenome assembly OUNM01 (sample SAMEA3914820, study PRJEB12502) | metagenome | biome: forest; material: soil | place: USA | collected 2012-03-12 | depth 0.3 m
GCCTCGTCCTCGCTCATGTTCTTGGCGTACATGAGCTCGGAGGCGAGGATCTTCTTCGCCTTGACGTACATCTGCTTCTCGCCGGTCGAGAGGCCCTTCTCGCCGTCGCGGAGCGCCAGGTTGCGCACGATCTCGGCGAGCTCGTAGATGTCGCCGGTCTTCATCTTGTCGCGGTTGTGCTTGAAGCGCCTGTTCCAGTTCTTCGGCATCTCGGTGCCGCCCGAGGTCAGGTACTTGACGACCTTCTTGACCGCTTCCTCGTCGATCACCTTGCGGAGACCGACGCGCTCGGCGTTCTCCGCCGGCACGTTCACGGTCATGTCGTTGTGCAGGATCTTGATCGTGAGGTACTCGCGCTTCTCGCCGAGAACTTCCTTCTTCTCGCGCTTCACGACCGTGCCTGCACCGTGGTGCGGATACACCACCTTGTCGCCGACCTTGTACAAGTGCTCCTCCGGTTCCGTCTGTAGTCGCGAAAGTGCCGGCGGCCTCTGAAGGCTCCACCGGCGGGAACTACAGAGTACCAGAATCCCTGCTAATCCGCCATTTTTCGCGAAAATCCCTGCTTAGGAAGCAGATTCGTCCAGCGCGGAAGCCAGCACACGCCGCAGCGTCTCCGATCCAGGCCCGAGAACGGTCTCGCACCCGAACTTGCGGCACTCCTCGAGGCGGCGGTCGGCCTGCGTCGCGGGGCGAAGCCGGCCGGTCAGCCCGATCTCGCCGAAGGCGGCGAGCCCCTCCCGGACGGGGACGCCCTTGGCCGCAGAGGCGATCGCCAGCGCGATCCCGAGGTCGGCGCCGGGCTCGTCGATCCGCACGCCGCCGGCGACGTTGACGAACACGTCGGCCGCTCCGAGCGGCAATCCGGCGTGGCGGGAGAGCACCGCGACGATCATCGCGAGCCGCTTCGGGTCGACGCCGGTTCCCACACGACGCGGCATCGCAAGGTCGGTCGGCGCCACCAGCGCCTGGATCTCGAGCAGCAGCGGCCGCGTGCCCTCGAGCGTGCACGTGACGGCGGCGCCCACCTCCCCGCCCTCCGTCCGCCCGAACACCTCCGACGGGTCGGGCACGCCGACGAGGCCCGCCCCGGTCATCTCGAAGATGCCGAGCTCGTTCGTGGAGCCGAAGCGGTTCTTGACCGCCCGCAGCACCCGATGCGCGTGGTAGCGGTCGCCCTCGAACTGCAGGACGCAGTCGACGAGGTGCTCGAGGACCCGCGGGCCCGCGACCGAGCCGTCCTTCGTCACATGGCCCACGAGGAACGTCGCGACCCCGCTCTCCTTGGCGACGCGGAGGAGGCGCGCAGCTGCCTCACGCACCTGGGACACGGAGCCCGGCGCCGACCCGACGTCCTGCGACCAGAGGGTCTGGACGGAGTCGATCACGCACACGGCCGGTCGCTCGCGCTCCAGCGTCGCGCAGACCGTCTCGAGCTCGGTCTCGGCCAGGATCTCGACCGCGTCGCAGCCGCCGAGCCGCGCGGCCCGCAGCTTCACCTGCGCGACGGACTCCTCGCCGGTGACGAGGAGCGCGCGGCGCTCACGCGAGATCGCGCCGAGCGCGTTCAGGAGCAGGGTCGACTTGCCGACGCCCGGCTCGCCACCAACGAGCACGAGCGAGGCCGGGACGAGCCCACCGCCGAGCACACGGTCGAGCTCCGGCACGCCGGTCGGGATGCGCGCCGCTTCCTCCGCGACGACGTCGACGAGCCGCAGCGGCGCGCGTGCAGCCTCGCGCCTCGTCCCGCGCGGGACGGGCGCTTCCGCGACCATCGTCCCGAACTCGCCGCATCCCGGGCAGCGGCCGAGCCAGCGGCCCGACGAGGTGCCGCACTCGCTGCAGACGTGCTGGACGGCGGCAGGCTTGGCCATGGGCGGACCACCGTACTCCCGGCGCCCGACGGCATTCGTGCCGGTTCTGTGACTTACGCCGTAACGGTCTCGGCGGAGGTCGCACGGTCGAGCCACGGTACGGCAACGAGCCGGTCGAAGATCTCACGCGCGTCCGCGAGCAGCGGCTCGGCCTCGGCCGGACGGCCGATTCGCGTCAGCCATTCGGCGTATTCGAGCGAGGCGACCGCCTCGTCGAACGGCAGCTCGAGCGCGCGGAAGTGCGTGACCGCGGCGGCGAAGTGGCGATCGGCAGCAGGCAGCTCGCCCGCGAGGCGACCCCGGAACCGATGTGCCAGCGCGGCGAGGAAGGGAGGTCTCAGGCCCGGCGGCGCGTCCTCGATCGTGGCCAAGAGACGTTCCACGCTCTCGGGCTCGCCGAGGGCGAAGGCGGCTTCGAGCGCGTGGCGGAAGGCTTGCTTCACGTCCTGGGTGACGAGCCCCTGCAACGCAGACGTATCGATCGTGATCTGGGCGAGGGCGAGCACCTCGCGGGGCGCGCCTCGCGCGGCAGCCAGTGCGGCGCCTGCCGCGTGGTAGATGCCGATCGTCGACAGGTCCGGCATGCCGCGGAACGATTCGTACCGTCGGTACAGAGCATCTGCCTCACCGACGTGGCCGCGGCGCAACAGGATCTCGAGGATCCCGGTCAGCGGGCTCGCGAGATTCACTGTTCCGATCTGGTCGTCCGGAATCTCGCCGAACGCGGCCAGGGCCTCGTCCCAGCGTCCCAGCATCGTCAGGGCGTAGGTACGCTCGCTGAGCACGAACGCGAGGCCGACTCTGCTGCCCGAGCGCTGCATGATCCCTCTGGCTTGCTCGAGGTAGTCGAGCGACTCGCGGTAGCGGTCCCATTGGAAGCAGAAGTCGGAGAGATTCGACGTCGCGGTGCCGGCGACGCGCCAGCGCTCGTGCTCCAGCGCGGTCTCCAGGGTAAGCCGCAGGACAGCGCGTGCTTCGTTCGGGCGCTGTGACTGAAGAACGGTGTATTTCCCCAACCACCCCCGGAGGAGCGTGTCGGGATCCTGAAGCGCCTCGGCGAGATCGAGGGCGCGGTCGAGGTACTCGTTGGCACGCTCCCGGATTCCCGCATACGCGTACGCCTGGCCGAGCCGCCCGAGCAGGATCGCGACGTCCGCGTCCGGCTCGTCGCCGGCCACCGCCTCGAGCGCGCGTTCCATCTTCGCGATCGCGGTTTCGTTGTCGCCCGCCAGCATGTCGAGGTACCCGAGCAACGACGTTGCGCGGCAGACCATGTGGAACTGCCCTCCGTCGAGAAAGAGCTCGTTGGCTCGCTCGAACAGCTGCTGGGCTTCTTGGTTGAGGCCCTCCTCGATCGCCATCTCGCCGGCGCGAAGGAGCGACTCCGCCTCTTCGTCCGGGCTCGAAGCGAGTTCCGCGGCACTGCGGAAGAAGCGAAGCGCCTCCGCCGGCGCGCCGACTCCCGCGACGCGCTCCCCCGCGCTCCACAACGCGCGCCGCGCCCGTTCGCGGAGTTCATCCGCATCGTCGGCGTCCGGGTCGAGCCGGTACGCCTCGACGAGGTGCGACGCGACGACCTCGGCCACCTCGTCGTCGACGAGGTTCGCGGTCAGGACCGTGGCGGCGGCAAGGTGCTTCGCACGACGGTCTCGCTTCGAGAGCGTGTCGTAGGCGACCTGGCGGATCAGGTCCTGCAGGAAGCCGAACTGGCCACGCTCCGGAGAGCGGGGATCCGCCTGCATGCCGAGGACTTCCTTCCGGACGAGCCCGCTGAGGATGGACGACAGGTCGTTCTCGGAGAGACCGGTCAGCGCCGCAAGCGCATTCGGCGAGAAGGTCTTGCCGAGCACGGCTGCCTCCTGGACGACCCGGCGCTCCTCGGAGCTGAGGCCGTCGAGACGAGCCGCGGCCACCGCCTGCAGGGTCTCCGGGACGTCTAGCGCCTCCACTTGACCGACCACGCGGTACGACGAGCCGTCTGCGGCGAGGACGCCGCGGTCGAGCAGCATGCGCACCGTCTCGACCGCGTAGAGCGGCACACCCTCGGCGCGGTCGAGGATGCGGTCTCGCAACGCGGTCGGTAGGCCCGGAACGAGCCCGGCGAGCAGCTCGCCCATCGCTTCGTGTGAGAGGGGCTCGAGATACATGGACGTGAAGTTGCGCTGGCCGGCTCCCCAGGTCGGGCGGCGGTCGACGAGATCCGGACGCGCGAGCGTGATCACGAAGAGCGGCGCGTCGCGCGACCACTCGAGGAGGTACTCGACGAAGTCGAGGAGCGCCGTATCGGCCCATTGCATGTCCTCGAACGCGAGGACCGTTGGATAGACCTCGGCCAGCCGTTCGAAGAACAGCCGCCACGCGGAGAACAGGTCCTGGCGCTCGCGCTGCTCGTGCTCACCGACGCCCAGCAGCTGGGCCAGTCGAGGCTCGATGAATGCTCGCTCGTCGGCATCGAGCACGTACTCGACGAGGGCCGCGCGCAGCTTCTCGAGCGCGACCGCCTGCTCGTCGTCCTCGGCGATCTCGCAGCGCATCCGCACCATGTCCGCGAGCGCCCAGAACGCGACTCCGTCGCCGTACGCGAGGCAGCGACCGCGGTGCCAGTACACGACCTGGTCGATGCCGTCGAAGTACTTGTAGAACTCCCACGAGAGCCGCGACTTGCCGATTCCTGCGATGCCGGTGACCGAGACGAGCTGCGCGTGCTTCTCTGCCGCGCTCGTGTGGAAGAGCTCCTTGATCTGGCGCAGCTCGCGGTCTCGCCCGACGAACGGGGCCTCGAGCCCGGCCGATTTGAGCGAGCCCGCCCGGCCGGAGACGATCCGCATCGCGCGCCACAACTGCGTCGTGCCTTCCTTGCCCTTCAGCTCGTGTGAGCCGGCGTCCTCGTAGGCGACCGTCTGCTCCGTCGCGCGCTTCGTCGCCTCGCCGACGAGCACGGTTCCCGGCTCGGCGGCGGACTGGACGCGCGAGGCGGTGTTGACGAGGTCGCCCGCGACCATCCCCTGGCCGACCGCACCGAGCGTCACCGCGGCCTCGCCGGTGAGCACTCCCGCCCGAGCCTTGAGCGTCTCGATCCCGAGCTCTTCGCCGAGGGCGGAGACCGCAGTGACGAGATCGAGCGCGGCGCGCACCGCCCGCTCCGCATCGTCCTCGGTGACGGTCGGCGTGCCCCACACGGCCATCACCGCGTCGCCGATGAACTTCTCGACCGTGCCGCCGTAGAGGTCGATCAGCCGCTTGCAGGTGTCGAAGTACCGTGAGAGGAGCTCGCGGACGTCCTCGGCGTCGCGGTTCTCGGACAGCGTCGTGAAACCGACGAGGTCGGCGAAGAGGATCGAGACGAGCCGGCGTTCTGCGGTGGGGGCGGCGTCGGCGGGCGGCCGGGGCGGCGCGTCCGCGCCGAGCGGCGAGCCGCAGTCGCCGCAGAACCGCTGCCCTGCCGGATTCGCCGCGCCGCACGACGCGCACGTCTGGGCCAGGGCAGAGCCGCAGGAGCCGCAGAAGCGCTGGCCTGCCGGGTTGTCGGCGCCGCAGTGCGCGCAGGTCACTCGCTCAGCCTAATCCGGCAACGCTCGAGCATCTAGGCTCGTGCCTGATGGCGCGCTTTCGCCTGCGTTCCCAGTCCCAGGTGATCGACCGTTGCCGCACCCTCGGGGAGGAGCTCCGCACCGCGCTCGCCCGCATGCCCTCGACCGACCCGGCGGTCGTCGACGGCGTCTGGCGCGGCGAGGCGCTCGGGACGCTGCTGTGGGCCCTCCAGCTCGTCGAGCTCCCGCCATACGACCACCCGTTCGAGTCGGGCGAGGTCGCGGCGGCCGACCCGGGCAAGGGCGAGCTGCGGGACGGAGAAGAAGTCGCGCTCGAGCGCGAGACCGCCCGCCTCTGGCACTGGCGCGCGCGCACGACCGAGCTCCAGGCGGGCGGCGAGCTCGAGCTGCCGGAGCGCTACCGGACGTTCGACCAGCTGATCGCCGCCACCGCGATGCGCGGCCACTCGCAGGGACTGCTCCCCGAGCCGATGCGCGGCGATTTCCGCGCCTATGGGAAGGTGTACCGACACCTGACCGACGACCAGCACGCCGAGGCGCTCTCGATCGCCGTCGAGCGCCACCAGGCGCTGAACTGGCTCGCCGGCGAGGGAGCGACCTGGGACGACGTGCCGCTCGACACGTGATATCCACTTCTCTATCCTCTGTCGAATGAGCGACGACCGCCTTTCCTCGTACGCCGAGCTGATCGTGCGCGTCGGCGTGAACGTCCAGCCCGGGCAGACCCTGCAGATCCGGGCGCTCGTCGAGCACGCACCGCTCGTCCGCGCGCTCGCCGAAGCGGGCTATGCCGCCGGTGCACGCTTCGTCGACGCGAACTACATCGACACCCACGTCCGGCGCTCGTTCATCGAGCACGGAGCCGAGGAGGACCTGACCCATTCCCACCCTTGGCAGCTCGCGCGCTCCAACTCGCTCGACGGGAACGCGCTGATCATGGTCGCGGGCGAGCCGGAGCCGAACCTGCTCGCGGACCTCGACCAGAGCCGCGTCGGCCGGACGCGCGCCGTCGAGGCGATGCAAGCGCAGCTCAAGGCGCAGACGGACCGGACGGTGAACTGGGCGATCGCCGCCTATCCGACGGCGGGCCAGGCGGAGCAGATGTTCGGCGAGCCGGACGTGGACCGGCTCTGGGACGCCGTCGCCAAAGCCGTGCGCCTCGACGAGCACGACCCGGTCGCGGCGTGGCGGGAGCACACCGAGAAGCTGCACGCGCGCTGTCGGCGGCTGGACGAGCTCGCGTTCGACGCGATCCGCTTCCAGGGCCCGGGTACCGATCTGACGGTCGGGCTCCTGCCCGGCGCGCGGTGGATGGGCGGTGGGCTCCAGACGGTCGACGGGATCGTGCACGTCGCGAACCTTCCGACCGAGGAGGTGTTCGCGGCGCCGGACTGGCGGCGGACCGAGGGCACGGTTCGCTCGACCCGGCCGCTGACGCTCGGCGGGACGATCATCCGCGATCTCGAGATGCGGTTCGAAGGCGGGCGTGCGGTCGAGGTGAACGCGTCGGCCGGCGCGGACGCCGTGCGCGCGGAGATGTCGGTCGACGACTGGGGGAACGCCCTCGGCGAGGTGGCCCTGGTGGACGGTGAGTCGCGCGTCGGGCAGACGGGCCTCACCTTCTTCGACACGCTCTTCGACGAGAACGCCACGTGCCACATCGCCTACGGCGCTGCGGTCACGTTCGGTATCGACGACATCGAGGGCCTGTCGGCCGACGAGAAGCGCCGGCGCGGCATCAACGTCTCGAACGTCCACACGGACTTCATGATCGGAGGGCCGGAAGTCGCAGTCGACGGCATCACCGCGGACGGCGGCGCCGTCCCGATCCTGCGGGAGGACGTATGGCAGCTGCAGTAGACGAACGCCTCGAGGCGTACGCAGACCTCGCTGTCCGCGTAGGTGCGAACGTCCAGCCGGGGCAGATCGTGTTCATGGGCGTGCTGGTCGAGCATGCAGCGCTGGCTCGCGCGCTGGCGCGCTCGGCGTACCGCGCGGGCGCGCGCTACGTCGACGTCCGGTACGTCGACAACCACGTGCGGCGCGCGATGATCGAGCTCGGCCCCGACGAGGCGCTCACGTATTCCCCCGAGTGGATGAAGCTGTACGCGAACGCCATGGCCGGCGGCGCCCAGCTCGGCACAACGGGGGACCCCGAGCCGGAGCTGATGGCCGACCTCGACGGCGAGCGCGTCGGCCGGGCGCGCATGATCGACGTCGTCGAGATCTACCGGAGGCAGATGGAGGACCGGACGGTGAACTGGTCGGGCATCGCGTACCCGAACGAGGGCTGGGCGACCACGATGTTCGGCGAGCCGGACGTGGAGCGCCTCTGGGAGGCGGTCGCGTTCTGCACGCGCCTCGACGAGGAAGACCCGGTGCAGGCCTGGCGCGACCACATGGCTCGGCTCGAACGTCGCGCGGCCTCGCTGAACGAGCTGCAGCTCGACGCGATCCACTACACGGGGCCGGGGACCGACCTGACCGTCGGGCTGCTCGACAACGCGCGCTGGCTGTCGGCCCTCTTCCGCACGGCCGACGGGATCGAATACGTTCCCAACATGCCGACGGAGGAGGTGTTCACGACGCCGGACCGCAGCCGCGCCGAGGGCACCATCAGGTCGAGCAGGCCGCTGGCCCATCTCGGCGAGATCATCGAGGGCCTCCAGCTGACCGTGCAGGACGGGCTGATCGTCGACGTCCAGGCCGAGAAGGGCGCCGACGTCATTCGCGGCGAGCTCGAGGTCGACGAGAACGCCCGGCGCCTCGGCGAGCTCGCGCTCGTCGACGGAACCTCGCGGGTCGGGCAGACAAACCTCACGTTCTTTGACACGCTCTTCGACGAGAACGCGACTTGCCACATCGCCTACGGCTTCGGTATCCCCGAGGCCTTCGACGGCGACCCGGGCGACGGCATGAACGTGTCGGCCGTGCACACCGACTTCATGGTCGGCGGGCCGGAGCTCGCGGTCGACGGGATCACGAAGGACGGGCGCTCCGTGCCAATCATCCGGGACGACACGTGGCAGCTAGAGACGTAGGCTCGGCGGAGCCTCCAGAGGGCGCCGGCGTGAACGGCGCCGGAGCGGAGCGCGGAGAAGCGTCGCAGGCGGAGCGGCTTCGCCGCTACGCGGAGCTCGTCGTGCAGGTCGGTGCGAACGTCCAGCCGGGCCAGCTCGTCGACGTGATGGCGCGCGTCGAGCACGCATCCGTCGCGCGCGAGGTGGTGCGCGCGGCCTACCGTGCCGGCGCCGCGTACGTCGACGTCTACTACTCGGACCAGCACATCCGGCGCGCACTGATCGAGCACGCCGCGGAGGACGTCCTCTCGTGGACGCCGCCCTGGCTGCTCAAGCGGGCGCGGACGATCGGTGATGACAACGCGGCGGTCGTCGCCCTCACGGGCGACGCGGAGCCGGAGCTCCTGGCCGACCTGCCGGGTGACCGCGTCGGCAAGGCGCGGATGAGAGAGCTCGGCGAGGAGAACACGCGCCAGGTCAACGAGCGGCTCAACAACTGGGTCGTGATCGGCGTCCCGAACGAGGGGTGGGCGACGCAGATGTTCGGCGAGCCCGATGTCGAGCGGCTGTGGAAGCTCGTCGAGTTCTGCGTCCGGCTGAACGAGGAGGACCCAGTGGCCGCGTGGCGCGAGCACGTCGCCCGCATCGGCGCGCGCGCACGCCTGCTGAATGACATGCGCGTGGACTCGCTCAGGTACCGCGGCCCGGGGACCGACCTGGCGGTCGGGCTGCTGCCGGAGTCGAGGTGGCAGGGTTGCGAGTCGGAGACCGCCGCCGGCATCCCCTACGTCGCGAACATGCCGACCGAAGAGGTGTTCACCACCCCGGACTGCCGGCGCACCGAAGGTGTCGTGCGGTCGACGCAGCCGCTCGCGCTGCTCGGGCAGGTCGTGAAGGGGCTCGAGGTGCGCTTCGAGAACGGCCGCATCGTCGACGTGCGCGCGGAGGAGGGCGAGGACGTCATCAAAGGCGAGCTCGCGACCGACGAGAACGCGCCGTACCTCGGCGAGGTGGCGCTCGTGGACGGGTCGTCGCGCATCGGCCAGACGGGCGAGATCTTCTTCGAGACGCTCTACGACGAGAACGCGTCGTGCCACGTCGCGTACGGGAGCGCGTACGGCGAGGCCGTCGAAGGCGGCGTCATCGACGGCGTCAACGTCTCGACCGTGCACACCGACTTCATGATCGGCGGGCCCGACATCGAGGTCGACGCGCTGTTACGTGACGGCGCCGTCGTGCCGCTGCTTCGCCAGAACGTCTGGCAGCTGGACGAGTGAACTGAAGAGAAGAGGCCCGCTTGCGCGGGCCTCTTCGTCACTCCTCTTCCGCCGGCGGCGCTTCGGGCGCCGCGCCGACCGCCAGGACCTCCGGCGGCGACGGCGGGACAACGCTGATGTCGACCTCGTCGTCGCTCTTGCGCGCGACGAGGATCGTGGAGCCGGGCTCGAGCTGCCGCCCGAGGACGAAGTCCGCGAGCGGGTCCTCGATGTACCGCTGGATCGCGCGGCGCAGAGGCCTCGCGCCCATCGTCGGGTCCCAACCCTTCTCGACGAGAAGGTCCTTCGCCTCGTCCGTCAGCTCGATCGTCACCTCGTGCTCGGCCATCTGCACGCGGAGGCGGTTCATGAGCAGGTCGACGATCTGGAGGATCTCCGGCTTGGAGAGCTTCGGGAAGACGATGATCTCGTCGATGCGGTTCAGGAGCTCGGGGCGGAAGACCTTCTTCAGGTCGCCCATCACCCGCGTCTTCATGTCGTCGTAGGACAGGCCGTCCTCGCTCGACATGTTGAACCCGAGGGACACGTTCTTCGAGATGGACGCCGAGCCGATGTTCGACGTCATGATCACGATCACGTTCCGGAAGTCGACC
>OUNM010157902.1_pt1 | contig 10309 bp, 8 predicted proteins | sample 1769961 | NCBI WGS metagenome assembly OUNM01 (sample SAMEA3914820, study PRJEB12502) | metagenome | biome: forest; material: soil | place: USA | collected 2012-03-12 | depth 0.3 m
CGTCGGCTTCGATTTCGCCGCCGAACTTGCCGAGCTTGCCCGACACGTCGTCCTGCGCCTTGTCGCCCAGCTGCGCGGCGGCGGCGCGGCGCTGAATCTGCGCCAGCCATAACAGGCGCTGCGGCGCCGGGCGGGCAGGATCGCGGATGTCGCGCTCGAACTTCAAAGAGCCGATCGACGAGGCCAGCCATTGCGCCGCCTGGCGCTTGTTGGCGGCGCCGGCGACGTTCTCGCACAGCCAGATCAGCTTTTCGACCTCCTGGACGGGCGACCCGGCCGTGCGCGCCAGGCTATCGACGAAATCGGCGGAAATCAGCATCTTCGAGCGCTCGATGAACGCTTCCTTGATATCGTCGCGCTGAGAGTCTTCCTTGCCGGCTGCGGTGATGCACATGGCCAGCGCCCGCAGGGTCTCGATCTCGGCATTGGGATCGCCGGGCTTGAGGCGGCGTGGCCCCTTCAGCTCCTGCATCAGACGTTTCTGGATGTGCAGGGTCAGGTGGTGGAAGGCGCCGAGCGCCATCAGCTTGTGATAGCCCGCCAGCACGTCCTTGAGCGGCGGGATGACGCGCGCCACGGCCGGGTCGATGGCGGCGATCATATCGACTTCGCGTCCGGCGGCCATGCGAGTCAGAACGGCCAGCGAGGTGCCGAGGTCGGCCTCTTCGCCCAGCACGTCACTCAGGGAATGGCGTGAGGCGAACAGTTCGATAGCGGGCGCTTCGATGACGGAAAGCGCCCATTCGCGGCCGGTCGAGGCGTCGGCCAGGACGGTGGCGAACAGCAGAAGCTTTTCGAGCTTGACCGAGGGGCGCGTATCCTTTGCCAGCACCTTCGCGACCGCGCCGCTCAGGATATAGGCCTTTTCGGGATGGTCCTTCAGCCTGTCGATCGTCGCCAGCCAATTCGACGGCACGATATCGGGAAACACGTTCTTGCGGCCGTCATTGATCAGGCGCGCCACGGCCTTTTCGATCAGGGCCTGCCAGCGGCGCATGGTCTCGTGGAGGTCGGCGCCCGTGTCCTGCGATTCCGGCACGGCCAGTTTCTGCGCCACGTGCTGCAGCTCGTTGCCCGTGGCGTCGAGCTTTTCGGCGAGGTCGGGACGGTGCAGCAGCTCGAACGGCGTGACATTGTTGCGCTTCAGCCATTCCTCGAGCAGGCGGCCGATCTTTTCGCGCGCCAGCGGCGTGTACAGTTCCTGGGGGCTGGTGCAGACCGGCGTGGTTTCGCGCGGGGCGGCGGATTTTTTCTTCGGTTCGGAGACGCCGTCGTTGAACACGGTCAGCGAGCGGTATTCCCCGGTTTCGTTGTCGAGCGTTTCCTTGCTGACCATGACGGCTGCGGCGCGGCGCGCCTTCAGCAATTCCTTGGCGGCAAGGATGGCGGCGTCGCGGTCTTCGAGCGCCGATTGCAGCGCCCACGACGAAGCCGGCGTCTTGCGCGCAAAGACTTCGTAATGCACCTGACTGCGTGCCGAACCGGCCATGTTGCCTCGATTAGGTCTCTTCTAGACCTTGAAATTGTGTTCATGTTTACACAAATGAGGTTAAAATCCCATTGAGGTCAAAGACCTGCCGAAATATGACCGCGTTTGCGCCCTGAAAAGAACGTGAGTATGGAAGTAGTGGTAGGCTACGCTCTTGCGGCCGGTTGCGGCTGAAAGGCATCTGTTTAGCCGGTTGCGTTTGTGAAGCCCGATCCCGCGGCGTTTGCGCGTACCCCATATGGAGATCAAATTGGCTCGAATCACCCTGGTTGATGACGACGAAAATATCGTGACGAGCGTGTCGCTGGCGCTGGAAAGCGGCGGGCATACCATTTCTGCCTATTACGACGGCGCCTCGGGCCTGGCGGCCCTGGAAAAGGATCCGCCCGACCTCGCCATTCTCGACGTCAAGATGCCGCGCATGGACGGCATGGAGGTGCTGAAGCGCCTGCGCGCCACCTCGAACCTGCCCGTCATCATCCTGACGTCCAAGGACGACGAGATCGACGAGATCCTGGGCTTCAACCTCGGCGCCGACGACTATATGCACAAGCCGTTCTCGCAGCGCCTGCTGCTGGAACGCGTCAAGGCGGTCCTGCGCCGCGCCGGCATCATCGAGCAGGGCGAGGCGCCCGAAGTCACCGAGGCGCTGAACGCCAAGTCGCTGAAGCGCGGCAAGCTGGTCATGGACGCCGCCCGCCACGAATGCACGTGGGACGGCAAGCCTGTGCGCTTGACCGTTACCGAATTCCTCCTGCTGCACGCCCTGGCCCAGCGCCCGGGCTTCGTGAAGAGCCGCGACAACCTGATGGACGCCGCCTATGACGACCAGGTCTATGTCGACGACCGCACCATCGACAGCCACGTCAAGCGCATGCGCAAGAAGTTCCGCGTCGTCGATCCGAACTTCGATTCGATCGAGACGCTGTATGGCGTCGGTTATCGCTATAAGGAGGCGTAGGGCCTCACTGTCGGAGTCTTGGCCCTCCCCATTTATGGGGAGGGCCAAGGTATTATCGGCACCGTCACAAAATCGAGAGTGCACTGATGTCGATCGGGCCCTGGTACAAGCGGCTGCCGTTCATCCATTCCCGCCTCGGGCGGCTGGTCGTCGGCCTGAACATCGTCAGCCTGCTGATTCTGCTGGCCGGCGCCATGGCGGTCAACGAACTGCAAAAAGGCCTGATCAACGCCTATAAGGACTCGCTGACCTCGCAGGCGCACCTGATCGGGCACCTGATGGGAGCAGTGGCCACCGGCGACGGGCCAGACGCCTATCTCGATCCCATGTACGCCAACCGCGTCCTGGCGGACTTCATTCCGCCGGACCAGCGGGCGCGCCTGTTCGACTCCCAGGGCAATCTGCTGTCGGATTCTTACGTCGTGTCGGAAAATGTCGACGTCTATCCCCTGGCGCCGGCACGCAAACCCGGCGACCCGACGCCGGAAGACAAGTCGAAATCCCGCGCCGAACGCCGCGCCGAAGGCCAGACCGAACTGCGCCAGGAGGTCCAGGCCGCGCTCAAGGGCGCCGAGGTCGAACAGGTCCGGCACAATGAGCGCGGCAAGAGCGTCGTGTCGGTATCGATACCGATCAAGCGCGTACGCACCGTGCTGGGCGTGCTTACGCTCGAACGCGGCGACCTCGACCGCATCGTCGCCGACCAGCGCAAGGCCATGATTCCCTTTGCCCTGGTGGCCCTTTGCGTCAGCCTCGCCTCATCCGTCATCCTGCACTTCCTGATCACGCGGCCCATCCAGCGCCTCTCGGCGGCGGCGGACAGCGTGCGCGCCAACCAGACGCGCGCCATTTCCCTGCCCGACCTCGAAGAGCGCAAGGACGAGATCGGCGGACTGGCGCGTTCGATCGAAAGCATGACCGCGACGCTTTGGCGGCGCATGGAGGAAATCGACCGCTTCGCCGCCGACGTGGCGCACGAAATCAAGAATCCGCTGACCTCGATCCGCAGTGCGCTCGAAACGCTGAAACTGGTCAAGGACGACTCGGCAAAGGAACGGCTGATGGGCGTGGTCAACCAGGACGTCCACCGCATCGACCGGCTGATCACCGACATTTCGAACGCTTCGCGCCTCGATGCCGAACTGTCGCGCGATACACCGCGGCGCGTCGAGATCGGCGGGCTGATGGACGACATCGTGTCGCTGTACCACCAGAGCCACAAGCCGGGCGAGGCGGCGGTCGCGTTCGCGCGCGAGGTCAATCCGGCCTTCGTCAGCGGCCGCGAAGGCCCGCTGGGCCAGGTCTTCCGCAACGTCATCGACAATGCGCGCTCGTTCAGTCCCGAGGGCGGTACGGTGCGCGTGAGCCTCAACCGCCGCGCCGATGCCGAGCGGCCGTTGCTGCTCACGATCGAGGACGAGGGCCCGGGTATCCCCGAAGAAAACCTGGAAACCATCTTCCAGCGCTTCTACACGTCGCGCCCCAAGGGGACCAGCTTCGGACGCAACTCGGGACTGGGGCTGTCGATCTCGCGCCAGATCATCGAAGCGCACCGCGGCCTGATCTGGGCCGAAAACCGCAAGGACGCGGACGGGCAGATCGCGGGGGCACGTTTTACCATCGCGCTGCCTGAGGGGTGACTATTGTCGCACCTCAGCGTCTTTCAGCGCAAACGCCGCATAAGGATGAAAAGACCGGCGCCGGCGGCGATCAGGCCAAGGTCGATCGCCGTTGGAATGGTAATCGGGTGAGATTTTCGCATCTGCGCTCTTTTTGTCCCACCTCTTTGGAAAAGTCGTGCCGCGGGCGTGTCACATATCGCGTTACCATGCTTTCGTCTAAGGTCGGGCCTCCCCATATCTCAGCCGTACCGCGATGAGTAAGCTTGTTCTTCATGCCACAACCTTGAGCCTTATGGTCGGCCCCGCCTGGCGCGGCGTCCTGATCGTCGGGCCGTCGGGTATCGGCAAGAGCGACATGGCGCTCCGGGCGATGCAGTCGGGCTGTCAGCTGGTGTCCGACGACTATAGCTGTGTATGGGTCTCCGGCGGAAACCTTTACGCCGCACCGCCCGAAACCATTGACGGAAAAATGGAAATCCGTGGCTTGGGCATCATGAGCGACCTGCCGCGCCGCCCTCTGACGCGCATCGCCCTGGTCGCCCTGGCCCAGACCGACCCCGTCGATCGCATGCCCGAAGCCGAGGTGACGCCGATTCTGGGAATAAATGTTCCGACGATCCGGCTCAACCCCAGGGAGGCGTCGAGCGTGCCGAAACTGGTGACGCGCCTGCGGCGCGACCGATGACAATGCTTCCCATGGTTGTGTTGCAAAGGCCTTCCGTGTCCCCTGGCGGAGAATTTGCGACGGCCGATGACAATTCTCATTTTGCAGTGCAAAGCAAACCGGACTAATATCACGCGTTATGGCCGGATTTTGTTCCCGACGAGGGGACGGCCCCGGCGACAAGGATTAGGCAATACATGATCGGACTGGTGATCGTAACGCATGGCAAGCTCGCCGAAGAGTTTGTGGCGGCGATGGAACATGTGGTCGGCCCGCAAAGCCAGGTAACCCCCATCTGCATCGGACCCGAAGACGACGTCAGCCAGCGTCGCCAGGATATCCTCAAAGCCACGGCGGAAAACGACACCGGTGACGGCGTCATCCTGCTGACCGACATGTTCGGCGGCACGCCTTCCAACCTGGCGATTTCCGTCATGGAGCAGACCCGCGCCGAAGTCATCGCCGGGCTCAACCTGCCCATGCTGATCAAGCTGGCTTCGCTGCGCAAGAACGAAGACCTCAACAACTGCGTCTGCCACGCCCAGGAAGCCGGGCGCAAGTACGTCACGGTGGCGTCCTACGTCCTGTCGGGCGACAACTAAGGGTTTTCAGCTCAAACGCGGCAAGGCTCGCGCAAACAAGCGTGGCGGCCAAAGACCGGGAAGATCGGCGCCCTTGCCAACAGCGACATGTCGCTGTTGGTTCCGACATACCCGACAATATTTTTTAAGCGGTTCCTAACCCTGTCGGGATAGAGTGCGCGGGACATCCCCTGTGTGAGTACTGCCATGTCCGTCCTCGAGCGCAATGCCGTTACCGTTCGCGGCTCCGGCGACAAACCGATGCTGTTTCTTCACGGCTACGGGTGCGACCAGCAGATATGGAACGGGGTCACGCCATTTTTCGAGGCGGACCACAAGGTCATCCTGATGGACCACGTCGGCAGCGGCCGTTCCGACCGCTCGGCCTACGACAAGAACCGCTACGCCACCCTTGGCGCCTATGCCGACGACCTGATCGAGGTCTGCGACGCGCTTCGGCTGCAACAGGCCGACGTCCTGGCGCACAGCGTCGCCTGCATGATCACGCTTTTGGCGGCAAGGCGGCGTCCCGACCTGTTCGGCCGCGTCATGCTGCTCGGTCCCTCGCCCTGCTATGTCGACGACGGCGACTATGTCGGCGGATTCACGCACGAAGGTATCGACGACCTGCTGTCCATGCTGGCGCTCAATCACGAGGCCTGGTCGGCGCAGATGGCGCCGCTGGTCATGGGCAATGCCGACCGTCCGGAACTGGCCGTCGAGCTCGAAGGCTTCTTCTGCCGCAACGATCCCGGCATCATTCACCACTTCGCCGGCGTCGTTTTCCGTTCGGATCACCGCGCCGACATCGCGGGGCAGGCAACGCCCTGCCTGATCATGCAGTGCCAGGACGATATCGTCGCGCCGCTGGACGTCGGGGTCTACCTGCATGGTGTCCTGCCGCTCAGCGAACTCATGGTACTCGACACCTATGGCCATTACCCGCAGCTCAGTGCGCCCGACACGGTGGTCGAGGCCGTGAAATGTTACCTGGCGCGCCCGCAGCGCCAGGCCGCCTGACATGCAAGAGGCGGCGGCCGACACCCAGCTTCTCGATCAGGTCCCGTGCGGCGTCATCGCCTGCGACGCCCGCGGCCGCGTCGTGCGCGCCAACGCCTTCTTCCGCCGGCTGTGCGGCATCGCGGCCGACGAGCCCTTCCAGGCGTTCAACCACTATCTGACGCGGCCGTCGCGCGTCATCCTCAACGCCCAGGTCCTGCCGCTCTTGCAACGCGCCGGCCAGGTACGCGAAGCGACGCTGGACGTCCAGGGGCCGGGCGGTTCGGTGCCTGTGCTGCTCAACGGCGACTTCGACGGCAGCGGCCTCTACGTTTTTTCGCTCTTTCCCGCCGCCGACCGTCGCCAGCACGAGCGCGAACTGCTGATCGCCCGCAAGGAGCTCAACCAGTCCCGCGACTATCTGGAACTGGCGGAAAAGCTGGCCAATGTCGGTCACTGGCATATCGAGCTGGCAACGGGCAAGTCGTTCTGGTCACCGGAAATCTTCAGCATCGTCGGCCTTGATCCCGACGCGCCGGCGCCGAGTCTGCGCGAAAGCGACGCCCTCTATCACCCCGACGACCGCGACGCGGTGACCGCCGTCATGGAGACGGCCGTGCGGACCGGCCGGGGGTTCAGCTTCGCCAAGCGCATCATTCGCCCGGCAACCGGTGAAATCCGTCATATCGAATGTTCCGGCATATGCGAAGCCGATGCTCACGGAACGGTCATCGGCCTGTTCGGCGTCTTCCACGACATCACCGGTACGGTACAATTCCAGGCGGACCTGGCCGCCAGCGAAAGCCGTTACCGGCTGCTGGCCGACCATTCGAACGACATCATCACCATTTTCGACGTCGGCGGCACGATGAGCTACATCTCGCCGGCCATCACCAAGGTCCTGGGCTACGAGCCTGAAGAGATGACCGGCCACCACGTCAGCGAGATCGTTCATCCGGAAGACTACGCTCACGTCCTGGCGGCCTATCGCGCCTATGTCGTGGGCCGCCAGTGGGATGACTCGCCGCGCATCCGTTACCGCGCCCTGCACAAGGACGGGCATTACATCTGGGCCGAGGCCAGTCCGACCGCCATCCTGGGTATCGACGGCCGCGTCGTCGCCCTCCAGGACGTCGTGCGCGACTTTTCGCGGCAGAAGGCGACCGAAGACGCCCTGGCACGCGCCAGCGTCGAGGCCAACGCCGCCGCCGAGGCCAAGGCGCAGTTCCTGGCGACCATGAGCCACGAGCTGCGCACGCCGCTGACCAGTATTATCGGCTTTTCGGGCCTGTTGCGCGATCTCCTGTCCGGACAGGACGATCTGCGCCGCCACGCGCTGCGCATCCAGACGGCCGGCCACGCGCTGCTGGGCCTGATCAACGACATTCTCGACCACTCCAAGCTCGAAGCCGGGCAGCTCGAACTCGATCTTGCTCCGGCCTCGGTCGGCGACGTGATCGCCGAAGCCGTCGATCTGCTGCAAATGCAGGCCGATACCAAGGGACTGTATATCGACGTTCGGGGTGTGGCCGAGCTTCCGTCACCGCTGCTCATCGACGACGGCCGCCTGCGTCAGATCCTGCTCAATCTGATCGGCAACGCCGTCAAGTTCACGGCGTCGGGCGGTGTCACCGTCACGGCGGCCTATGTCGACGACGGCGCGGGACGCCTCAGGTTTTCCGTGCGCGACACCGGTCCGGGGATTTCTGAGGCGGGACAGAAGGCGTTGTTCCAGCGCTTCACCCAGGTCGACCGCGCCACGCACGACGGCAGCGGCGGCACCGGGCTTGGCCTGTCGATCTGCCGCCAGCTGGTCGAGCTGATGCACGGCGCGATCGGCGTCGACAGCGTCCTGGGCGAGGGGGCGGAATTCTGGTTCGACATCGCCGTGCCGGAGGTCTCGGATCAGCCGGTAGGCGAGGCCGAGCACCAGCCCGGCCGCCTGCTGGTCGTCGACGACCAGGACGCGGTGGCCGACCTGCTGGTCAACCTGTTGCGCCGCCACGGCCACACGGTCGACGTCGCCCACAACGGCTACGACGCCGTCGAGGCCTGCCGCCGCTCGGTCTACGACCTGGTCCTGATGGACATCAACATGCCGGTCATGGACGGCTTTGCCGCCAGCCGCGCCATCCGCGATTCCAGTCCGCTCAATCGCGACGTTCCCATCCTCGCCCTGACGGCCGCCGGCGGGACGGCGCGCCAGCAGGCCTGCCTCGCTTCGGGGATGAACGCCCTGCTGCTCAAGCCCGTCAACCCCGCCGCCCTGTCCGACACGGTCGCGCTGTGGCTGTCGTCGGCGCCGCGCGAAGCGGGCACGGCCGCCGCCATTGCCGGCCAGACAACCGCTCAACTCGTGACCCCAAATTCTTAGCGAAGGAAGCCCAGACATGAGCCAATCTCGTCGCATTCTCATCGTTGAAGACAATTCCGACATCGCCGAGCTGCTGATCCTGCGCCTTGGCCTGGCCGGCTACGATACCTACCGCGCGGCCGACGCCGAAGCGGCGGCGCAGGCCATGGACGTCTTCCGTCCGGACGCCATCCTGCTCGATATCGGGTTGCCGGGGCGCGACGGCCTGTCGTTCCTGCAGTCGATCAAGGCGATTCCGAAATACAAGGACATCCCCGTCCTCATGCTGACGGCGCGTCAGGCCATGGGCGATATCCAGATCGCGCTCAAGCTGGGCGCCAAGGACTATGTCGCAAAGCCGTTCGACGACAAGAAGCTCTTGTTTCGCATCGCGCGCATGCTGGGTGAACAGGTCGCCAAGCCCACGCCCACGCAGCGCACCTACGTCTGGAACAAGTAAGAGTCAAAACGCCTGGAAGGGGACGCGCCAGGTTCGGGAGTTCGCAATTCGTCCTGCTCCCGACGCAGCGTCACGCGAATTTCAGAGTCCGGACAACAGGGTCGCGTCTTCCAGCACGCGCGCCATGGCGTCGCGCGCGGCGACGAGGATGGTGCGCAACTGGCAGTCGTCGGGCGTCGGGCAGTCGTCGCACTGGGCGTAGGCGGTGCGGCTGGCGCAGGTCGTCAACGCCAGGGGGCCGTCGGTCAGCCGGATGAGGTCGGCGATCGAGATCAGGTCGGCCGGCTTGGCCAGGCTATAGCCGCCGCTGCGGCCGCGGCGCGACACCAGAAAGCCTTCGCGGCGCAGGTCGAGTAGGATGCCTTCCAGAAAATGCTGCGGCGCCTTGATGCGCGCCGCCAGTTCCCCGGCCTGCAGGCTTTGCTCCTGCGGGCAGCGGGCTAATTCCTGCATGACGCGTATGGTATATTTGGCGCGTTGGGACAGCATGTCTGGTTTCTTCCCGGTCTCTAGACCTTTGTTCCTTATGACAAATTGTGCGTAAGGACAAGCGGCGGTACCGCCGATCGGTGATTTTTTCTCATGCCACGGGGTAGAAATTTTCGCGCGATAAAACTACACTAAAATGATAGGAATTCATACGCCCTATTCTCGGAGACTTGCCCATGCTCGGTCCGCGCGCGACGACGCCCAACCATACGGTTCCGCTTATCTGGTATGCCCGGTGCCCGACCTTGACGGCGATCGGACTGGTGGCCAATCGCGGCGTCTTTCAGCGCGAATTCCTGCGTGAAAACGTCAACCTGGTCTCGGTGCGTGAAACCAATACGCCCTCCGTGCGCCAGGGTCATCTCGACCACACCTTGCCGAACCTGGTGCGCGAGGCCGACGCGGCGACCGCATTGTGGGCCTTCGGTCAGAATGCCCGCTCGCGCTTGCTGGCGGTCGGCCGGACCTGGCACGCCGTGACGGTGGTGTCGCGCCCGCGCAGCCACGTCACCAGCTTGCGCGACCTGATCGGCCGGCGGCTGTCTCTGCCCAAGGAGGCGGGGACCTTTTCGCCGGCCCAGGTCCGCAGCCTGCGCGCCTGGGACACGGTACTGGCGGCCGGCCGTGTGTCGCCGCACGACGTCGAATTCGCCCACGTGGTCGCCGACCACCCGTCGGTGCCGTTCGGCGA
>OUNM010355184.1_pt1 | contig 10309 bp, 5 predicted proteins | sample 1769961 | NCBI WGS metagenome assembly OUNM01 (sample SAMEA3914820, study PRJEB12502) | metagenome | biome: forest; material: soil | place: USA | collected 2012-03-12 | depth 0.3 m
AGCGCGGCGTCTAGCGCGCATCGATCGAGCTTCGCGAGCCCCTTCGCAAAGAGGCTTGCTGCGGGCTCCGGCGCGTTCTTGTCGACGAGCTTGTGGAACGCGGCCGCGATCTGGATGAGACCCTGGAGCAGGAGCCGCCGCGACTCGTCGGTCTCGACGAGCCAGCGTGCCTCCCATGCCTCGTGCGCTTCGAAGAAGCGACGCTCGTCGAAGAGCCGCGCACCTTCGGAGACGAGCTCGGCGATCGTCAACATACGAGGGCTCGCTTCATGGATACCGCGAAATTCGCTCGACCGCTCCAAGGTCGAGCTGGCTTCGATGGATGCGCCGAAGCACCGCGGCCAACCCCGTGATGCGCGATCGGTTTTTGCAGTAAGCTGGCCCCCGTGTCAGGTCCGGTTCGTGTCGGTGTCCCGAAGGAGAGCGCAGCCAACGAGAAGCGTGTCGCGGCGACACCCGAGTCGGTCAAACGCCTCATCGCGCTCGGCTTCGAGATGCGGGTCGAGCGCGGCGCGGGGCTCGGCTCAGGGATCGACGACGCCGCGTACGAGGCCGCCGGCGCTTCCGTCGCCGATGCCGCGGACATCTGGGGCGCCTCCGACGTCGTGATCAAGGTACGGCCGCCGAGCCACGACGAGGTCGCGAAGCTCCGTGAGGGCGCGCTCCTCGTCTCGCTGCTCCAGCCCGAGCGCGACGAGCAACTGCCCGCGCTCCTCGCCGCAAGGCGCGCTTCCGCGATCGCGCTCGAGCGCATTCCGCGTATCTCGCGTGCCCAGAAAATGGATGTTCTGTCGTCGATGGCGAACCTCGCGGGCTATCGCGCGGTCATCGAGGCGACGCAGTCGTTCCAGCGTACGTTCGGCGCGCAGGTCACGGCGGCGGGCACCATTCCGCCCGCGCGCGTGCTCGTCATCGGCGCCGGTGTCGCCGGCCTTGCCGCGGTCGCCGCTGCACGCGCGCTCGGTGCGGAGGTCCGCGCGTTCGACACGCGCCCCGCGACCAAGGAGCAGATCGAGAGCCTCGGCGCGACCTACCTCAACGTCGACGTCGTCGAGGACGCCGAGGGCGGCGGCGGTTACGCGAAGGAGATGAGCGCCGCGTTCCTCGCCGCCGAGGTGGCCCTCTTCCGCGCGCAGGCCGCCGAGGTCGATGTGATCATCACGACCGCGCTCGTGCCCGGAAAGCGCGCGCCGGTGCTCCTCCCGGACGAGGTCGTCTCCGCGCTCAAGCCCGGCTCCGTCGTCGTCGATCTCGCCGCCGAGCAGGGCGGCAACTGCTCGGCGTGCGTGCCGGGCGAGGTCGTCGTCGTGAAGGGCGTCACGATCATCGGCGTCACCGATCTCGCGAGTCGCATGGCGAGCTCGGCGAGCCGCCTCTTCGCGACGAACGTCGTTCATCTCCTCCAGGAGCTCGGTGGCGGCAAGGGCGCGGTCAAGCTCGATCGCGAGAGCGAGGTCGTTCGCCCCGCGCTCGTCGTGCACGACGGCGAGGTGCTTCCCCGCCCTCCGCCGCTCGCGCCTTCCCCGTCGCCCACGCAGCCCAAGAAGAACGAAGCCGCAGCGACCCCGAACGCGCCGAAGAAGAAGGCCGACGCCGCATCGATTCCGCCGCCGCCCGCATCGCGCACGTCGCTGCGGCCGCCACCTGCGCCGGATCTCAAGCCGGCCCAGCAGAACATTCGGTCGCCTACGCGACGCGCATGGGGAACGACGCTCGGCGGCATCGTCCTCATTCTCGTTCTCTTCGTCGCTGGTCGCTTCGCGCCGCGTGACTTCCTCCAGCACTCGACGGTGTTCATCCTCGCGTGCTTCGTCGGATGGCAGGTCATCTGGAGCGTCACGCCTGCTCTGCACACGCCGCTCATGAGCGTCACGAACGCCATCAGCGGCATCATCATCATCGGCGGCATGCTGCAGGTCGGCGTCGGGCTCGACGTCGCGTCGGTCCTCGGCGCGCTGGCCGCGCTCTTCGCCGCCATCAACATCGCGGGCGGATTCCTGGTCACCGAGCGCATGCTCCGAATGTTCAGGAGAAAGTCCGAGTGAAGGAAGGCGTCACCACCGTCGCGTATCTCGTGGCGGGCGTTCTCTTCATCCGCAGCCTCGGCGGCCTCTCCAAGCAGGAGACGGCGAGCAAGGGAAGCTCGTCGGGCGCGCTCGGCATGTTCATCGCCATCGCGATCACCGCGGCGGCGTGGGCGAGTCGCGGCATGGAGGGCTGGGTCACGGCGGTGCTGCTGGTCGCGGCGCTGGTCATCGGCGGCGCGATCGGCGCGACGCTCGCGCGGCGCGTCGAGATGACGAACATGCCGGAGCTGGTGGCGATCCTGCACAGCTTCGTCGGCATCGCGGCGGTGCTCGTCGGCTTTGCGTCGTATCTGGCGCCCGGGAATGCGGCGACCGCGGAGCCCGGCGCCGAGCGCACCGTGCACCTCGTCGAGGTCGGAGTCGGCATCGCGGTCGGCGCGCTCACGTTCACGGGATCGATCATCGCGTGGGCCAAGCTGCGCGGGAGCATCTCCGGCAAGCCGTTGCTCCTCGGAGCTCGTCACGTGCTGAACGCGGCGGCGGCGGGAGCGGTCGTCCTGTTGTGCGTACCGCTCGTGCTCGCGCAGGGAACGGCGGGGCTGCCGTTCTTGATCGTGATTGCGGTGCTCGCGGGTCTGCTCGGCATCCATCTCGTGATGGCGATCGGCGGCGCCGACATGCCGGTCGTCGTGTCGCTGCTCAACAGCTACTCGGGGTGGGCCGCGGCATCGGCGGGGTTCGTCCTCGCGAACGATTTGCTGATCGTGACCGGCGCGCTGGTCGGCTCGAGCGGCGCGATCCTGTCGATCATCATGTGTCGCGCGATGAATCGTTCGATCATCAACGTCATCTTCGGCGGGTTCGGAACCGCGGATTCGCAGGGCCCGGCGGCCGCTGCGCCGGCCGGTGACGTCCAGGAGCTGAAGCTCGACGCCGTGGCCGCGATGCTCGGCGAGTCGAAGCGCGTGATCATCGTGCCGGGCTACGGCATGGCGGTTGCGCGCGCGCAGGCTGCGGTGTTCGAGCTGACGAAGGCGCTGCGAAAGCGAGGCGCCGAGGTGCACTTCGCGATCCATCCCGTCGCCGGTCGGCTGCCCGGTCACATGAACGTGCTGCTCGCCGAGGCCGGTGTTCCGTACGACCTCGTGAAGGAGATGGACGAGATCAACAGCGACTTCGTCAAGACCGACGTGGTGCTCGTGATCGGCGCGAACGACATCGTCAATCCGGGCGCGCTCGACGATCCCTCGAGCGCGATCTACGGCATGCCGGTGCTCGAGGTGTGGAAGGCGAAGACGGTCGTCGTCCTGAAGCGCGGCATGGCGGCGGGCTATGCGGGCGTCGAGAACCCGCTCTTCTACCTCGGCAACGCGCGCATGCTCTTCGGCGATGCGAAGAAGAGCATCGACGGCCTGGTGACCGCGGTGAAGTCGCTGTCCTAGCGCGAGGTAGGAGTCTCGCGGCTGCCGCCAACGCTTGGTGGTGCTGGCGACAGTGACTAGCTCTGCGCGGGTGCGTCGACCGCCACGCCGCCAAGCGTTCTACGTGGTGAGCGCGGCGATGGCCTGGCGTAGCAGCTCCGGCAGCGCCGGCGCTGCGTCGGTCCGAGAGTCCACGAGGCCATGGAGCGTCTTCTTCACCGCCGATGCGCCGAATCCCATGTTCACGAGCCCGCGCGTCGCCTGCTCCAGCACATCGGAGGGAACGCACGTTCCGACTACGCCAAGCGTCTCCCCTGCGGAGCGGTGCCGCTGTTGCTGGCGACAGTAAATCCTCGCCGCGACGTGCTCCTTGCCGAAGATCTCCTCCGCCGCGTGCAGGTTATGGGCTCTGCACCGAGCACGGAGGTTCGACGCGTCGTCACCGCCACCAAGCGCGCGCGGCTGGATGTGATCGAGCTCGAGCCGCATGCGGCTCTCGCAACGGCGCCCTTCGGAATCCACGTAGGTGCACTGCTCGTCGGCACGCGCGAAGACCGCGCGTCGCGTCGCGGCCGGAATGTGCCCTCGCTTCGACGGTCGCGCGGTCGCCTGAGGGCGTGAGGTCTTCGCGGGCCGCTCTTTCTCCAGCTTCTCGACGAGCGTTCGGAGCGCGCGCTCCATGATCTTCACCGTGTCTCCATCGGGGATCGAGTGCCCGAGGAGCTCCTTCGCGCGCGTCAGGTCAGCGAATCCCGCCGCGCTCATCGTCATCTGCACGAGGACGCCGCCCGCGGACAGCGGCTCGACGCGTGCCCGACGTGCTTGCGGCAGCGCCGGCGGCGCCGGTCTCGTTGGCGGCGCATCGGCAGTGGCCGTCATCACGGTCGGCAGGAACGGAATCTCGACGGTCGGCGCGTTCGGCCGCGGAAAGCGACGCGCAATCATCTCGTCGAGCCGAGTCCTGTTCTTTCCTCTCGCCTCGTCGAGGATCGCATCGACGTTCTCTTCGTCGAGATAGGGACCCAGTTTCCTCAGAGCCGACAGGTGAACATCACCGCGCTCCAGTCGGCCGAGCACCGACGGGAACCGTCGCACGAGCTTCGCGGCGTTGAGCCGGCGGCTCGCCTCGCCTTCGCTCATGTTCAGGCGCTCCGTGCAGAACGCCCACATCGAGCTGCATGCGGACCTCTTGTCGAGTCCGCGGTCCTCGATCTCGATGAGGTGGACGATCACGCGCGCGACGAGCCGCCTGCCTTCGAGGCAGAGCGACGCAACCTGCGAGACGAGCCGTTCGTCGGAAAGTGAGGTGTGCTCCATCCCTTCTTCCTACACCCTCGAATTTCGTCACTCGCATTGGCGCCAAGCCGCGCGATCACCGCTTGGATCGCTTCGCGAACCGTTCGCGTCATGAGAGCGCGTACGTCGCGCCGCGCGCGCCAGGAACGCGCAGTGTCGCTCGAACCCGTCGATCACCGCGCAAGGTGCTCGCAGACGTGTCGAGCAAAAAGCAATCGTGTGGTGCTTTTCTTTCGTCACGCCGGCGCAGGCGCGAATCTCCCTGTCGCCAGCGCCAGTAAGCGCCCGCGCCACGGCATGACTCCTCGCGGTATCCGCGCGCGAAGCGCGCGTGAGGCGCCGCAGGCGCCGCGGCTCTGCCGCGAAACGCCACCAGTCGCCCGACGCCAGCAGCCCGAATCGCCGCCGCCAGTCACCCCGCCGCCCTCCCTATCAGCCTCTCGCAAAGCGCTTCGGGTCAGAACGACGTCCCCGATCGGAGTCAACGCCCGACTACGGCGTCCGCAACACGTCCCATCGCACGCGCCGCGCCGACGGCCCATGCGCCGAGAGCACGACATCCTCGTGCGACACGTCCGTCGCCGCCGCGAGCGGCGTCGTCACACGCAACCGCGAGACCATCCCTTCCTGGCTCGCGAAGACGCAGCCGTCCGCCGGCGTCTTGCCATCGCACATCGCGATCTGCTCGACCGGCACCGTCGCGTAGCCGCTCTGCGCCGGAGCTCCGCCCGCCGCGTTCCTCTTCGCGGTGAGCACCGTGCCGTCGACCAGCGTGACCGTCGCATCCTTCCCTGCCGACAGCGCCACCACCACGTCGAGACGATCCGCGACCTTCTCCTTCGTCACGACGCTCGGATCCGTCGCCGGCGCGAGCGTGTCGATCGACGCGTCGAGCATCGGCACGATGCCGCCGTCCTTGATCAGGAGCGGCAGCTTCGCGAGCGGCGCCGGGATCGTGGCGTGCTTGCCACCGCCGTACACCGCGTAATCCGCGAGATCGACCCACGTGCCCGGCGGCAGCCATGCGTCACGCGTCGTCTGTCCTCGATGAACCACCGGCGCCGCGAACAGCGACGGCCCCAGGAAGAACGCGCCGTCCGTCGTCCAGGCCTCCGGCTCGTGCGGGTAGTACAAGAACGGGTGCCGCATGATCGGAATGCCGGTCGCGTTCGACTGCCGCGCGAGCAGCTCGAAGTACGGCGCGAGGCGCGTGTGCAGCCGAGCCTGCGCGGCGTAGATGTCGATCGTCTCCTGATCGTTCCACAGCTTCCACTTCTGGCGACCGCCCGAGATCGGATTCGAGCACGCCGTCTCGTCCATCATGAGCGGCGACATCGCGCCGACCTCCGCCCAGCGGAGATAGACCTCCTTGTCGTTCGGGAAGTCGGTGATGCACTTGAACCCGGAGATGTCGCTGCCCCACAGCGCAACGCCGCTCATGCCCAGATTCAAGCCCGCGCGCAGATTCGCGATGAGCCCCTGCGTCTCGTCGAACGTCGCCTCGGGATCGCCGCTCCACACGCCGGGCACGTACTGCTGCGTGCCGGTGTACCCGGACCGCACGTAGAACAAGAAGTCGTCCGGCTTCTCCTTCACGAGCAGATCGTGCGCAGCCTTCGCGGAGAGCACGGGGAACTCGTTGTGCACGGCCTCGCCGTTGCGGCCGTCGCCGAACTTCCACGGACGGCGCACGTACTCGCCGAAATCGTGCATCCAGCCGTCGTAGCCGAGCGCCAGCGTTCGCCGGAGCAGGTCCTGGAACCACGCCACGCCCTCGGGCTTCGTCAAATCGATCGTCGCGAGCGTCTGCGACTGGCCGGAGATGAAAAACGTCTCGCCGACCGTGCCGTCGGGCTGCAACGCGAACAGTCCGTGCGCCTTGCCATACGCGAGATCGTCCTTGGCGCCCGCGAGCGACGTCGACACGTACGGGTTGTTGTACGCGAGCACCTTGAAGCCCTGATCGTGCAAGCTCTTCGTCCAAGCGGCGAGCTCGGTCTCCCTGCCGTCTTGCGAGCGCGCCGGCAGGAAGTGGACGTTGTCGTCCACGGCCGTGGTCGGGATCTTCTTCACGCGCAGCGCGGTCTGCTCCGGCATGCCGAGCGCCATGTTGCCGAGCTCGACGATCCTGCGCGGTCCGAACACCCACGTCGCCGGGATGAACGGCCGCCCGGTGTCGCGCGTGAAATCGTCGAGCGACGCGAGCGGATCGTCGTGCACGTAGACGACGGTCTCGAGCTTCGTGTCGTTGACTGCGATCCGCCACGCGTCGGGACGCTCGCTGCCCATGTGCGTCTCGGTCCGGTACGTCGTGTTCATGTGCATCGCGTAGCCGGCGCTCGAGATGAAGAACGGCACCGGGAAGTACGTCATCGACGGCCCGTTCGGGTACGGGTTCGTGTCGCTCGGCGGCACGCCTTCGCCTCCGCCCAGCGCGCCCTCCTCGGCCCACGAGTACATCGAGACGCCACGATGATCGACGCTCGCGTAGCGCTCGCCGAGGCCGAAGAAGTGCTCGTCCGGCTTCAGCGCGAAGCCGAGTGACATCTTGTTCCACTCCGGAGCGCCGCCCTGCACGGTCGTGGCGATCGTCACCTTCGCGCCGGCGAGCGTGACGTCGATGTGGATCGACCCCGTGTCGGCGTCGAGCTCGAACGAAGCGCTCGTGTCGGTGCGCGACAGCAGCTTGCCGGTGCCGGGATGCGTCCACGGCTTCTCGTCAGGCACGTAGCCGTCCCAACCCGGAATGACCTTCACGTTGTCGTTGCCGTCGTCGCGCGTCGCGCCGGCCGCGCCGTACGCGTCTGCGCCGCCGCCGCTCAGCGTCGTCAGCACCGCGGCGCCGTTCGCGTCGAGGATCGCGATGCTGAACGGCTCCAGCATGACGTGCACGGAGGCCGGGCCGCCGTTGAGGTAGACGCGGGGGCTCGGTCCCTTGTCGTCGCCGCAGGCGGCGTTGGCGAGGACGGCAGCAAGGGCGAAAGCGAGCGGTGCGATCGGAGCAAAACGAAGGCGCATGGAAGGCCCGAAAAGTACCACCTGAACCGCCATCTTTTGCGGATACCCGCCAAATTTCGACGCCAACCCCGCCGACGGCGCCGATCCGTCAACCCCCGTGGGGCGTATGCTTACGGGTGGCGGTCGCCACGACCGCATGTCAAAACTATCCCTGGGGGGATAGGTCCAAAGTTTGATCGACGACCGTTACAACCTCGTCCGAGAGCTCGGCGCCGGCTCCATGGGCGTCGTCCATCTCGCGCACGACGTGTTCCTCGATCGCTGCGTCGCGATCAAGGTCATCGACCCGAGGCACGCGTCCGATCCCGCGACCGTCGAGCGATTCAAGAAGGAGGCCCAGGCCCTCGCGAAGATCCGCCACCAGAACGTCGTCCAGGTCTACTCGTTCGGGCCCCACGCCGGCTCGTATTACTTCGCGATGGAGTACGTCGAGGGCAAGAGCCTCGAGAGCGCCATCGACTCGGGCGAGACCGTCGATGTCGTGACGGGCGTCGAGATCCTCAGCGCGATCGCGAGCGGCCTCGCAGCGGTCCACGCCCGCAACCTCGTCCATCGTGACGTGAAGCCCAGCAACATCGTGCTCGAGAGCGGGACGAGCCGGCCCGTCCTCATCGACTTCGGTCTCGCGCGCCGGCGCAGCGCGTCGAACCCCAAGTTCTCGATCACCGCCGGCACGCCGACGTACATGGCGCCCGAGCAGGCGACCGATCCCGACGGCACGAGGACCACGTTCCGCGCCGACATCTACGCGCTCGCGTGCACGGCATTCGAGCTCTTCACGGGTCGTCCCGTGTTCGAGGGCGACGACATCTTCACGGTCCTGACGGCGCACCTCAAGAGCCCGCCTCCCCTCCTCTCCTCGCTCCGGCCCGATCTCGTGCTCCTCGACTCCGCGTTCATCCGCGCGCTCGCGAAGGAGCCCGGCGATCGCCACGACAGCGCGGCCGAGTTCGTCGGCGAGCTCGCGACGGCGCTGCGCAAGCGCGACGAGAAGAAGCGCCGCGACACCCTCGCGCCGACTTCGAGCGTCCGAAACGCCCACCTCCCCGTCGAGCGAATCCTGGTGCTCGCACGCGACGAGGCGCTGGGACGCCAGCTCAACAAGACCACGACGCGCGTCGTCACGAGCGCATCGCGCAACCCCGTCGTCGAGCACGTCGCATCGGCGAGCGCGCTGCTCGAGTCCTTCGCCAAGGAGCCCGCGGCGATCATCCTCGTCGACGACGAGAGCAGCGAGATCGGCGCCGCCGATCTCGTTCAGGGCATAAAACAGGCTTCTGGCGGCACCAGCGCGAGCATCCTCATCGTGAGCCGCAACTGGCAGGCGCTCCGTCCTCAGCTCGGCGCGCTCGGCGTACGCGACGTGCTCCCGAAGCCGCTGGTCGTGCAGATGGTCACGCAGGCCGTCGAGCGCATCGTCGCTCGACGCTCGCTGGCTGCCGAGTCGGGCACTTGAGCCCGCCCACGCGAAAGAGCACCTGAGTCAGCCGCCGCCCGCGTCCTTGATCGTCGTTGCCGAGTCGGCGCCCGCGTCGTCGACGGCGGTGCCGCGCAGCACGCATTCCTTCAGCGGCTCGACGGTCGCGAGCTTGCCGGCGACGACCTGTTGCGCGGTGAACGCGAACGCGGTGCTCATCGCATCGCAGGTGGCGTCCGAATTGTTCGTTCCGTCGGCGAGCACGTCGAGGTTCTTGTTCACGAAGTCGACCATGACCGAGTAGTTCGGGTCGACGTCGCAGAGCCCGAGATCGCGGAAGCCTTGCACGAGGTCGTTGCCCTTCACGCGGCCGCCGATGGTGCCGTCCGTGATGCGCCACACGCCATCGGCATCGTGCGTCAGCTTGCCGGCGACGATGCCTTGCTGGAGTCGGATCGGATAGGCCACGACGAGCGCCTTGTAGCCGGGGAACCAGACCAGCGTGTCGTCCGGAAAGGTCACGACGAGGTAACCGTCTCGCACGAACGCCGCCGCATCGAACGTCTTCGCGTCGCCGAGGTCGGGGCCGGCCTGCGGCGTCGTCATCGAGTCGGGCGTGGCCTGGAACTTCTCGTCGGGCGTGAAGCACGGATGGTCCTTCCACGACGGGTCGCTGCAGTTCCAGGGCAGCGGCTTGTCGAGGCCCGGCGACGGATAGAGGTCGACGCGCACGACGTCGTCGTTCGCCTCGCCGTTGTAGTCGGAGATCCGGAAGAGGTAGTTGTAGTCGCCGACACAGAGCGCGCAGTTGAACGCGTCGTCGTTGAGGCCGTACTTCTTCGACAGCTCCGGGACGAGCGCCGCGGCGTACTCGAGACGACCGAACGTGTTGTCGCGGCAGTCGTGCCCGTCGGTCGAGATCTGCGGGACGGTCGGCTTGCACGACGGCGGTGAGTCGTCGCCGGTGCACGACTCGACGCCGGTGCAGACGCCGTCGAGGTCGAAGCCGATGTCCTGCCAGGCGTTGTTGTCGAGCTGACCGTTCTCACCGAGCGATCCGAGTCGGGTCGACTGGACGGCGAGGTAGATCGGCGGAAGGACCTTGTCGCTGCCGTGGGGAGGACGGTCGG
>OUNM010024016.1_pt1 | contig 10308 bp, 6 predicted proteins | sample 1769961 | NCBI WGS metagenome assembly OUNM01 (sample SAMEA3914820, study PRJEB12502) | metagenome | biome: forest; material: soil | place: USA | collected 2012-03-12 | depth 0.3 m
CCCGCGAACTGGGCGAAAGCATCGCCACCGAGACCCGCGCCTGGAACCATTCGCTGCTCGGCGAGATCCGCCAGTTCGGCCTGTTCATTGGCTTCTCGCTCAATTCCGCCGCCCTCGCCCCTCTCGCGGATGGCAAGGCCCCCTCCATCTTCCTGGCGCGCAAGCTGCTGGATGCGGGTCTCATGACTGTTCCCGCCGGCCCTGATGTCATCCGCTGGCTGCCGCCCCTCAACATCACCCTGCAGGATGCGGATGAAGCGTTACGAATTCTTCGCTTGGTCCTGGATGGTCTTGTATCACACTCCGCGCCCGCCACCGGCGATTGATTCCTCCTCCCGGCCATGAAACACCTCCTTTCCATTCAGCAGCTCAGCGGTGCTGAAATCGAGCACCTGATCGCCCGTGCCGCCGACCTGAAGCTGAACCGCAAGTCCTCTCCCCAGGTGCTCACTGGGCAGACCTGGGCGCTGATCTTCAACAAGTCCTCCACCCGCACCCGCGTCAGCTTCGAGGTGGGCGTGCGCGAGCTTGGCGGCTCCCCCATGTTCCTTTCCGGCGCGGAAATGCAGCTCGGCCGCGGCGAACCCGTCAAGGACACTGCCCGCGTGCTCGGCCGCATGGTCGATGGTGCCATCATCCGCACCTTTGCCCAGCAGGACGTGGAAGACTTCGCCCAGTACAGCGGCATTCCCACCATCAACGCCCTCACCGACGACGAGCACCCCTGCCAGATCCTCGCCGACCTGCAGACCATTCAGGAACGCCTCGGCGGCTGGAAAGGCAAGCGCGTGTGCTTCCTCGGCGACGGCGACTGCAACGTCGCCCGCTCCTGGATCTGGGCGGCAGCCCGCCTCGGCTTCGAACTCGTCATCGGCGCCCCCAAGGAATTCCAGCCCGCCGCCTCCTTCATGTCCCAGGTCCCCGGCACCCACGTCCGCGTCGAAGCCGATCCCGCAAAAGCCGTCTCCGGCTGCGACGTCCTCTACACCGACGTCTGGGTCAGCATGGGCAAGGAATCCGAATCCGCCGAACGCATCGACATCCTCCGCCCCTACCAGATCAACGCCGCCCTGCTAGCCAACGCCGCCAACAACGCCCTCGTCATGCACTGCCTCCCCGCCTACCGCGGCAAGGAAATCACCGAGGAAGTCATGGAAGCGAATGCAGCGGTGATCTTCGACGAAGCCGAGAACCGCCTGCACGCACAGAAAGCGGTGATCGTGGAGTTGATGCGGACGGGTGGGGTGTAAACCTTACAATCATTCGGGAGAAGGACAAAACGACTCGGTTTCTTCTAGAATGACTTCCTCTCGCTCCTCATCAATGAAGAAGGCCACCCAGGACATGGCACTGTCTTTATGCGAGTGGTCAGCACATCCATTGTGTGTAATCCACCAATAAGAAATTTTTACCTTTCCCGACCGGCGAGTCTGCATCTGTATATCAACAATTTGGATGCCATCAGGGTCGGCCGACGGATGAGCGAAAGGACAAAACGCCCGACATTTCAATTGAAACAGTTCCTCTAGGGCCTCTTTGAGAACGTTCTCGGCGCTGCATTTGACTGGGTCGAATGTAAGCTCAATGGTTGGTGGGATATCTTCCAGACTCATTTCTCAGAACTGTTTGTTTGCGAAACTATTTCATGGGAGGCTTGCCCGCTTCTTGCAATTTGGCGTTGAGCGCATCACGTTTCTTCTTTAGCAACGCCGGCTGTGTAAAATAAAAATCAAAGAGAGACTCTAGAACGTCCAACGTCCATTCCGCCTCACCAGGTTCGACATCCATAACTTCCCCTGACGCGGTGCTTTTCATTGGATGGGCCGCAAAATTGCCCACATTGCGCACTGCATCCAGCGAATCGTTGAGGTGTGACGGCAACCCTGCCGATTTAATAGCCTCCTCAATTTCGTCGGCCAGCGTTCGTTTTTGGATGCCTGCTTTTTCTCTCAGCAGATGCTGCAAACATCGACGACTCAATGCAGCGCTTGCTTTAGGGCTATCAGCAAGGGTTACGCAGGCTTCGTTGTAATCATCCGCGAATTCAGCGGGGACATCAGGCCCAAGTTGTGCTCGGCTATATGCTTTGGGATAGACCAAGACGCACATTTCCTTGTTATAATGGTACTCAGTTGCGGATACCATGTGACTCCTTTGAAATTTTCGCTGGAGCGCGATAACAAATCTTTCGCATGCAGGGCATGTGGTGCTGTTAACAAAAATTAACGAATCAACATCTGTTCCAAGGCGGTCTTTTTTCCAGGCAGCATGAAAATCTATCAAACAGTGAGGGCATTTCATATTGTAGTTAACTGTAGGTAATGCAAGTTGTCTTTAGAAGGGGCTTCAAACGCCCCAGGTGCATCAACATAGCAAGATTTAAGGTAAGACTGAATTGCCAGAGGCAAGGTAGGCCGATGGTCACGGAAGAGTTTGAATGAAAAACGATTATCAATGCCGAATTTCATTTGAAGGATCTCTAGGCTTATCTCTGCGAAGGATGGGATTAAACGATGGCAAGTCTAGGTTGGCCGTTTTTGCGGTTTCACATATGTCATCGTACAAATTCGTAAATTTTGCCACCGATGTAGCAGATCGATATTGCGATCTTAATTCCATCCGTCTTTTTTCCGCTAATGCCGGCCCCAAAATATCTAATGAACGCTCGACAAATCTAGCAGCGGATCTTGCATACGTTGCTTGCGATTCTACATGAATGTAATATAGCATTATGCACAACGACAGGCAACTTGTGATCAACGCTCGCATCCTAACCATTCGATATGTTTTCTCTGCTCTAACCTTCAGCATAGCGGCCTTCGGTCCTTCACTGGCTACTAAATCTCGAAACTCCTTTGACCACGGCTTCACTCCCTTCAAACTTATCTCTACCTGTGATTTTTCCTGCTGCGATTTAGCAACGATTTCCCGATGTTTTTCAGGGGAATCAGCTATTGCCTCCACCTTTGTCATCAGTTCATTGTGTCGCACTACCGAAGCTGCAGCACTATCACGAATCGTTCGGGCTTCTTTAAGGGACTCAAGGGACGATGCGTTAAACTTAAAAATGGACCAAATCCAGACCATGCCAGCCACAAAAAATGGCAACTCACTGTAGGTGTCAGTGCCCTCACTTGCCATTCTGGCATAAAGTGAATCACTGTAACGTGCCGACAAATGTCCAAAAAACTCGACGGTCTCACGTTGCGCCCATTCAAGGACAGGGCCGAAAACAGTGTTGTATAACCACGTTGCCAGGAGACTGAGGGCAACTGTCACCACAACGAAACGCTTGGTTGAGGCTTTAGGAAGGATGTTTTCAACAAATCTCATTACATACAAACTGCTTGGGCTGCCTTCAGAAGCAGGCGCACCACCACGTCCGCGCCCCCAAAGAGCAAGAGCGTTTGACACAGACTAGTCACCGTTTCCTGCACCAGAGCAACACCGAACACGGGCCGGCAGGCAGTTCAGCCGCTGTCCTTTGCCCTTCGGAAGGGAACAGAGCCTATTAAAATCACGCCTCCTTTTCTAGCACCGACAAAGGGAGCGACAGCATTTTAATCTCTCCCAAGGTATTTCCAGACGCAGGTTCATACCAGCACACCCACACCGCACCACCACGATCATCAGGCTTTGCGACAGTCATTGGTAGACTGCCAGATTTCAGCTTTACGACATCGCCGATATTTATGTTCATATAGTCTGGTCTAAGTGAGGTTTTCTGTCAAACGTTTACCTAACAAGCGTGATGCCTTTGGCGGCTAACATTCAAGCTGCTACCTCAGGCCCTGCACAATTCAACTCAGAAATCGACCTTTTAATTTTGCATTATATACATTGTGTGTAGTTATTGAAAGCCCAATTTGAAGGCCGCCTAGCGCTGATCTGAAGGCTCCCACCTCTCGTTTCGCCTTCGGCTGGACATCTACCACCTACGCAATCACATCCTTCGCCACCACCCCGGCCACATCGGTGAGCCGGAAATCACGGCCGGCGTACTTGTACGTGAGCTTCTCGTGATTGAGGCCGAGGAGGTGCAGGATGGTGGCATGCAGGTCGTTGACGTGCATCTTGTCTTCCTGGGCGAAGTAGCCGTAATCGTCGGTGGCGCCGTAAGCGAAGCCCTTTTTGACGCCGCCGCCGGCCATCCACATGGTGAAGCCGTTGGGATTGTGGTCGCGACCGTCCTTGCCTTGAGCCGTCGGCGTGCGGCCGAATTCGCCGCCCCAGAGCACGAGCGTGTCATCGAGCAGGCCGCGGGACTTGAGGTCCTTGAGGAAGCCGGCGATGGGCTTGTCCACCTCGGCGGCGTTCTTGGTGTGGCCCTTGTACAAATTCGAGTGCTGATCCCACTGCACTTCGCTGTCGCTGTGTGTAACCTGGACGAAGCGCACACCGCGCTCCAAAAACCGCCGGGCCATGAGGCATTGGCGGCCGAAATTCGCGGTCACGGGATTGTCGATGCCGTAGAGCCGGCGGGTGGCGTCGGTTTCCTGGGTCACGTCCTGGGCCTCGGGCATGGTGGTCTGCATCCGGAAGGCCAGTTCGAAGGAATTGATGCGGCCCTCCAGCGCCTGGTCGGGGCCGGAGAGCTCCATGTGGTCGTGGTTCACCTGGGACAGGAAGTCGAGCTGCTTGCGCTGGAGCGCGGGGCTGATCTGGTCGTTGCGGATGTGCTTTACCAGCGCCTTTTCCGCTGGGATGGCGGCGTTGCCGATGGGCGTGCCCTGGCAGTAGGCCGGGAGGAAGGCCGCGCCCCAGTTGTTGACGCCGCCGTGCGCGAGCGTGGGACAAATGGTAATGAAGCCTGGCAGGTTGTTGTTCTCCGTGCCCAGGCCATAAATGACCCAGGAGCCCATGCTGGGCCGCACCTGGGTGTCGCTGCCGGTGTGCAGCTTGAGGAGCGCGCCGCCGTGCGCGGGATTGGTGCCGTACACGGAGCGCAGCACGCACAGTTCGTCCACGCACTGGGCAACGTTGGGAAAAAGCTCGCTCACCGGCAGGCCGCTCTGGCCGTACTGTTTGAACTTCCACGGCGATTTGAGCAGCTGGCCGGTGGCGGCGAACTGCACGCGCGGCTGGGCGAACGGGTACGGCTTGCCGTCGTCGCGCTGGAGCAGCGGCTTCGGGTCAAAGGTGTCCACATGCGAGGGACCGCCCTTCATGAAGATGAAGACGATGCGTTTCGCCTTGGCCGCGAAAGGCGGCTTTTTCGCCGCGAGCGGGTTGGCCACGGCGGCTTTGGCTTGTTCCTCGGCCAGCATGGCCTGGAGCGCCAGGTAGCCGAAGCCGCCGGCGCTGCGTTGGAGCATGGCGCGGCGGGTGAACGGAAGCGGCGTGGAGGCACTCATGGCTGGTGAGGAAATACGGGCGCGGGAGCGGGATGTTTCAGGGCTGCGAGATACGTGCCTTTGATGTAGAACGAGTTTTGAACTCGTAAGCTGGTGGGGCGAGTTTGAAACTCGTCGTCAGGGCTCGGCGGGTTTCAGCGCTCCTGAGGGTGGGCTTTGGGCGGCTTCGACAGAGGGCGGGTTTGAAACCCGCCCGACCAGCTTACGAGTTCAAAACGCGTTCTACGGGAAGTGGCGACGGTTAACCGGAGGCGAACGACCGTTCACTGTGCCTAAATATACATGTTTATTAACTATTAGGTAGTGAGAACAAATGTTCACCTCCCTTCCTCGTCTCTGCCGGAGTCCTTTTTCGCTCGACAATCGTCCGGGAGATTCGCACAGGGTCCGTAGCCCGCAACAGCCGTGAAAACGTTCACCGACCCATTGAATTGGTACCCTTGCTCGCGACACACCTGTTCGGAGCCAATCCGACCGAATCCGACCGGATCCAAGTAAAAAAGCAGCCAATCTACCCATTAAGCTTCCACGCGAAAGACGTTCGCGCACAAAACTCCCCTGCCCTCTAAACCATTATTCATCTCCCAAAACCGCCATGATTACCATTGACTAACCCCGCTCGATTATCAACAATGCTAAACAGTGTCCACCCAGCGCGGTCCCAGACCCCTTTGCCTCCCCTGCCCTCGCTTTTTAGCGGGTCTGGCAATGGCGGTAGTGACCTCGCTGTCCCCTGCCCTGCACGCCACAACCATCTCCACGGGCGGCTTGGCCATCGTCGGCTATCAGGACAACGCCACTACGGATTACTTCACGGTCCTGGCGACGGAGGACATCAGCGCTGGCACCACCGTGTACTTCACCAACAATGGCTGGTCGAACCAGGGCTACCAGTTCAGCGGGGTGTCCGCCTCCAATGCCAATGCGGCCGGCGGCCAGCAGCTCATGGAACTGACGGTGAACAGGACCATCACCGCCGGCACGGTGTTTTCGAGCGCCGATACCAGCAACAGTGCCTACACCTGGACCACCTCCGGCACCATTCCCGGTGCCAGCGCCTCGTTCTTCTCGCCCTTGAGCCTGCTGCACAATCCAATGTCGCCGGACCAGGGCTCCGATCAGATCTACATTCTCCAGGCGGGCAGCATCCGGCCGCTGGACAACATCACCAACTTCGTCTTCGCCCTCGACCTCGGCGACCCCAACGCCAATCCCGCCGGCTTCCAGGAACCCAGCGGCTACAGCAGCGGTGCCGTGCCGGATGGCAATGTGCGGATCCATGGCAACCCCAACAACATCGTCTTCACCAATTCCGCGCTGTCCGACCTCACCAACGGCAATCCCAACGACAACACGGCGGTGGCTCTGGATCCGAACGCCAATTTCCACAACGGCACCTTTGGTTTAAACCTGTCCGGTTCAGCGTTCACCGCCCTGAACGGCTCGGGCGCCAGCAAGGCCGACTGGCTGGCGTATTTGGCCGACAGCAGCAACTGGTCGCCCCAGAGCAGCCTCACCACTGGCGTCGGCGTTGTGAACATCCAGACGGTGCCGGAGCCATCGCGGGCTTTGCTTTGGGCTCTAGGCCTGACTGGCATCGCCATGCGACGACGGAGGGCTCAAATCCTCATTCAATGTGAATAACCGGTCACCCGAAATCCCACATCTTGTTTAGGAGGTCTTAAACAAGCCCAAGATAGAGTGGTATTTCGCCTTTGTTCTTGCCCCCTCCGGCCCAAGTCCGGTACTCTCCGCCCGTCGTTTTCCACCCCGACGACTGTTTCACCAGGAGCCTGCCACCATGTACCTCAAAAGCCTCACGCTTCACGGCTTCAAGTCCTTCGCGGACAAGACGCACCTTGAGTTCTCCACGGGCGTGACCGGCATCGTGGGGCCCAACGGTTGCGGCAAGTCCAACGTGGTGGACGCCATCCGCTGGGTGCTCGGCGAGACCTCGGCCAAGGCCCTCCGCGGCGATGAAATGGCGGACGTGATCTTCAACGGCACCGACAAGCGCAAGCCGGTGGGCATGGCGGAGGTGACCCTCACGATGGCCGACTGCGAGCAGGCGCTGAAGGTGGATTACAACGAGGTGTCGCTCACCCGCCGCGTGTTCCGTGACGGACGCTCCGAGTACCGGCTGAACGGCACCCTTTGCCGCTTGAAGGATTTCCATGAACTGCTGGCCGGCACCGGCATCGGCCGTGCTGCTTACTCGATCATGGCCCAGGGCCAGATCGACATGCTTCTGAGCTCCAAGCCGGAGGATCGCCGCAGCGTGTTCGAGGAGGCCGCCGGCATCACCAAGTTCAAAGGCCAGAAGCGCGAGGCGCTGCGCAAGGTCGAGCACACCGAGGCAAACCTTCTGCGTATCGCGGACATCATTGCCGAAGTGAAGCGCCAGATGGGCACCCTCCAGCGCCAGGCGCAGAAAGCGCGGCGCTATCAGGCGCTGCTGCAGGACACGCGCACGCTCGACACCCACCTGGGCCACAAGCATTACTCCGAGATGGCCGCTGAAAAGGCCACCGCCGAGAACCGCATCCGCGACCTGATGCTGACGCTCAATGACGCGCACCGCCAGCTTCACGCCAGCGAGGCCGAGGTGGCGCAGACCCGCGAGGAGTACCACAGCATCGAGAGCACCATCGGCCAGCTGCGCCAGCAGGCCCAGGAGTTGCGCGCCCAGCTTCAAGGAGCCGAGGGCCGCATCGGCTTCAACCGCGAGCGCGAGGAGGAGCTCACAGGCCGCATCCGCCGCAATGAGGAGGACATCGAAAACAGCCGCGACCTGCAGGACCAGCAGCAGCGCGACATCGAGGAGGCGGATGAGCAACTCCACAGCCTGCGCGCCACGATCGAGACGCGCATGATGGAGCTGAACCAGCACCAGGGCAGCTACCAGTCGCTGATTCCGCAGCGCCAGGAGATCGACAACCAGCGCCGAGCCGTGCGCGAAACCCTGCGCCAGTACGAGGGCCAGATCGCCGGCTCCGAGGCACGGCTGCAAAGCCTTTCGTCCCAGATCGCTTCCGACCGCCAGCGCCACGAAGCCCTGGCCCGTGACCGCCATCTGGCGATGCAGACCCGCGAAGCCGCGCAGATGGAGTACGACGAACTTCAGCGCCAGCTCGGCGAACTCGAGTCTACCCGCAACGAGCTGGAGGAGAAGCTCAAGGACTGCGGCCGCCGCATCATCGAGAAGCGCCGTCTCCGCGACACTCTGGACGCCGAATTGACCGAGCTCCAGCGCACCACCACCCAGCGGCGCTCGCGGCTGGAGGCTCTGGTGCAGCTCATCCAGAAAGGCGAGGGACTGGAGAAGGGCACTCAGCAGGTGCTCAAAGGCCTGGATAATCCCTACGTGTATCTGACCGGCGTGCGCGGCATCCTGTCCTCGCATATCGAGGTGGAGCCGAATTACATCGCCGCCATCGAGGCCACCATGCGCGAGCATTTGCAGGCCGTGCTGTTCACCGAGTCCGCACTGGCCGCGCAGATCCTGTACCGGCTCGCGCAGTTCAAGCTGGGCCGGGCCGCCATCGTTCCGCAGGATTTTTTCAACTCGCAGCCGTCCGTGGACCGCCAGTTCCTGCCCGAAGGCGCCATCGCCTGGGCGGTGGACAAAGTGAATGCCAAGGAGGGCACGCAGAAGCTCATCGACCGGCTGCTAGGCAACGTGGTGATCGCCGAAGACCTGAATACCGCCCTGGCGATCAAGCGTTCGCATCCGCACCTGGCCGTGGTCACGCTCCAGGGCGAGTTCATCACCGTGGACGGCACGATCTTTGGCGGGGCCACCCAGGAGGAAGGCGGCTCCACGCTGCGCCGCGATGCCGAAGTGCGGGAGCTCACCGCCGAAGTGGCCACCCTCGATGCCCAGCTTCGCGAAAAGGAAGAAGCCCTCGGCTACCTGCAAATGGAGCTGGAGGACGCACTGGCCGAGGAGACTTCCCTTCGCGACCAGGCCCAGCGCACCCGCGAGGCCTTCAGCCAGCACCAGGGCCGCCTTTCCATCATCCAGCGTGAGCTGCAGCAGGCCATCACCCGCACCGACAGCATCGACTGGGACCAGAGCCAGATCGCCGAACGCATGGCCGTGGCCGACAGCCAGATGGCCGAGCAGCGCGAGACTGCCGCCTTTGCCCACGAACAGGTGGCCGATGCCCGCGCCCGGGAGACGGACCTGGAGATCGAAGCCGACGCCCTGGCCCGCCGCGAGATGGAGGCGAACGAACGGCTCAACGAGCTGCGCAGCTCGCTGGCCGTGGATCAAAACACCCTGCAATCCATCGAGCGCCAGAAAGGCCCCATGGCCATGCGCATGAGCGAGCTGCTGGCCGCCATCCAGCGCTACGATCACGAGATCATCACCTGGCGCGAACGCATCGACACCGCCCGCGCTGAGAGCGAACGTCTTGGCGAAGGCATCGAAGAGACCCGCATCCGCCTGGGCGACATCGAAAGCCAGGGTGCGGAGACGCTTGACCGCCGCGCCGCCGCCTTCGAGCGCGTGACCCTGCTGGAAACCCAGCTCGTCTCCCTGCGCCAGCAGAACAGCGCCATGAACGATGAGCGCAGCCGCGCCGAGGTGCAACTCACCCGCACCGACCTGCGCCTGGAAAATCTCGTGGCCCAGATCCAGGAGCGATATGGCTTCCACTTGGAAACGTTCGTTCCCGACCGCCAGGCCCTGCTCGATGCCATCGAGTACCAGAAGAATCCCCGTGCCCGCGAGCGCAGGCAGGAACTGCTTGCTGAAGTCGAGGCCCTCTCCGAGCCGGTGGAAGGTGAAGCCGGTGCCGAGGCCCCGCCGGAAGATCCCGGCGAAGTCGTCTTCATGGCCGACGACGAGGTGGTGACCATTGATGCCGCTGACGCTGACGTCACCCCCGGCAAACCGGAACCCGAGCCCGAACCGGTTGCCAAGGAAGAGGCGCCCATCGACTGGGAC
>OUNM010371905.1_pt1 | contig 10308 bp, 5 predicted proteins | sample 1769961 | NCBI WGS metagenome assembly OUNM01 (sample SAMEA3914820, study PRJEB12502) | metagenome | biome: forest; material: soil | place: USA | collected 2012-03-12 | depth 0.3 m
ATACTAACCAGCCTGCCCAAATGGTGCATAGGTACCTCCAGCGATTAGCTTTTAGCTACCATTAATTGTTTATGTGCACCACGATTCTACGTATGGGCGCTTCGAGATTTTGAATGTGTCACCCAAAAACAATAATCGGAGGCGGCCACGAATTTTCGCGCATAATCATTATTATGGGAAATTAGCTCAATTAAATCAATACATTAAGTGAAATTGCTAGCTTTGTCAAGCCGCTCTGAATTGTTCGGGTTACTTGGCAAGTGGCCGTGATCCTACAATCGCTCGATCTCAGCGGTTTCGGGTTTAGGGAGCTCGCATTCCCGAAACGGAATCAATGAATTTTTCATCGCTATTGCAGTCGCGTGCGCAATAGCCCCCCCATTTAGCCGCAATTTTAGTTGTAGCCGCAGTTAAAGCGAGGTGCATTCCCCTCCCCGGCTTAAAAACTTCTAAACGGGCTCGCGGTCCATTTTTACGACTCACGTTTTCCGCTTTTGCCCAAGCGGACATCGGCGCATGGCAAAACGGCGCCCTTTCTAACACGATCTCCTCTAGTTCAAGGGGTAGAGTGCGGCTGCCTGGAAACGGCATTTCAGTCGATCCGATATGGAAATGGACCGACACGGTGACACCTGAGCAATGCGCAGGTCATGCTGGCGACGAAATGATGTGCGGTCAAATCAGCGCGGTATCGCGTGTTGGCCGATCAATTACCGTCCGACGCCGACAGGATCGCCTGAAAATAGGGCTCGAATAGCGCGCGCACCTCATCGTATTCGTTATCGCGCAGCACCTGCCGCTTGCGCTCACCATAGGTACTAATCTGAACGCCTGTCGGCACCGTTTTTCCCGCGTCTTCGGTCGCAACAATGACCTGAAAATTCTCGGGCGCCTGCTCGAAGATGAACTTCAGCATCTGCGGCAGATGAACGGCGTCCTGGCCCTGCTGGTTCGGGGCATCGATGACCAGGGGAAACCGCACATCCGACGTGAACTGAACCTTGGTCTCAAGAAACGCATAGTAATAAGCCAGCAGCGCTCTGGGGCCTTCGCTGCCCCGCGCCACCCGGATGGTGTTGATCGGCTGCCGATCGGGACCATCAAGCTGCACGTCCAGCAGCTGACAGTTGAAACTCAATCGCTTTCTGAAAAAGGTGAGCACTTCGCTCGTCCGTTCGGCATTGGCATAGGCGTCCATATCGGCCTTGAGTTCGTCGACGAGGCCCTGCGCGGTATCGACCTCCAGAATTTTCTGGTTGAGGGACCCGCGCAAAATCTTCGCCGCCTCGGTCTTGCCGGCCGCCACGATGAAGTCGTTGAGCTTCATGGCGGAGCGCTGAACGTTCAAGGCGCGTTCAATCTGACGCAGGGTGTTTTCGATATCGCCAAGGTTCGCGCGCTCCTTGTTTTCCTTCTCCACGATCTTGCCGAGCTTGACACTAGTCTTGCCGAGCGCGTCCTGAAGGACCCCTTCGTCGGCGATCAGGGCGAATCGATCAGCCAGGGAATTGTGATATTCCTGACCGCACGTCGGACACGGCACCTCGGACGGCAGGCCGGCGGCGAATTCGAATTCCGATCGCATTTCCGTCAGCGCCTGGATGAGCAGGGTCTTTTCGGCGGAGAGAAGATGCGCTTCTTCATGCAGATCCGAAATCGTCGCTCGGTGCCGGCTCTGTGCCGCCAGAAGCTCTTCGCTACGCGCGACCAGATCGTCGATCTCGTCTTTGAATTCCTCCAGGTCCAGCGTCGGCCCCTGCACGTCCTGCACCTGCTGGACCTGCGCGATCGTTTCGCGCAGCGCCTGCGTTCCGGCCTGCATCTGGTTCAGCTCGCCCTGCTGCTTTTTGTGCTTGGCCTTGGCGGTATAATATTCGTTCGGCTTGATGCCGGAGTGAAACTCCGAAAGGGTCCGAGGGGTATCATTCAAATAGTAGTCGTCGAAGGACGTCCATTCCTTCGCCCAACCCCCATCCTGGTCGACATAGTAGGGCGCGACCATATAGGCCGGCGGCGGCACGATGGTCTCGCCGTCCTTGTCGGCCATCTCCAGTTTGAAGTGGAAGAATTCGGCGAGGAGCGGCCCCCAGTCTTTGACCAGGCGCTGCCCCGAAAACAACAGGCGACGGTGGCCGTCGAACAGCGAATAGACGCCCAGCGCCTTGACGACCGTATAGGGGCGATCGAGATATCGGAAGTGAAGCAGGGACGAGACGTTGGCCTTCTTCCACCGGTCGTCAATCTTTCGCGGCGTCGTCCCCATCGCTTCGTACAGGCTCTTGATGATCGCCGACTTTCCGAAGCCGTTTCCACCTTGAATGATAAGCTTTTGCGAGTTTAACGGTACTCGCAACGCTCGCCGCTCGGTCTGGGACAACAGGTAAAGACTTACGAATTCTACTCTGGCCATGGGTCCCCTCACTCAGCTTTCGAAGCACGCGACGCAGTCGAATCGTATTGGTCTCGGTCATGCGAAAAATTCCATCAGCTCGACAATCATCGCGGCCTCGACGTCGAACGGATGCCCGCTGAGATTTTGCGCGGGCATCTTGGCCGTCAAATAGACCGCCGAAAGCAACAGGCTGTCAGGATCGAGACCGGTGCCGTCATCGATCGCCAGCCGGATAGCCTCGCTCACCGAAGACGCGGCGGCCGTGCCGCGCTCCCTGGCTCGCCAATAGGCAAGGCAGCCATTGCGCAGCCGCTGCAGGCGCATCGCGCTGAAGCCCCCGCCGCTCAATTCGTGCTCCACCATCGACCACCATTCCACCGGCGTAGCCTGCCGGCGCCGCACGCGGTCGATCAGGTCGTCCAAATGTGCCCGCGTAATGGCCTTCAGCTTGCTAAGCTCTGCGAAGGTGGCCGCCTTCGATTTGTGACCAGAACATCGCGTGACTTCGACATAGATCGAATCGTAGACGGGCTTAACGATCAGCGACATTTCGGGCGACGTCGCGTCGATGAACGATGCTACCCGGCCGACAACCGTGTCACGAAAGCTCATCAGATCGAACGGCACGCGCTCATAGGTGAGCAACGGAAGCTTCGAGCTATCTATTCCCGCCGGAAAGTCCAGATTTATGGCGCTTGTCAGTTTGGCGAATTCATCCTCCGCCAGGAGTGAAAAGCTGAACTCACCATCACTTGGTTTGACGGTACCGCCCGTTGCAAGGCCGGCATGAAGCGGCTGGTTGGAAATAATCGACGCCCTGACGATGTCCGGGCCGTACTGCACGATGTTGTAAAATGCCTTGCCGATGATCGACCTTGGCAGATCGCCGCGCGCCGCCCGCTTGGCCAGGCGCGCCGGTGTCCAGGCGGCGTCCTCGCTCGATTTCATCTGGTAGAATGAGACATCTGGCTTGGCGAGGTCGCCTTCCACCAGTACTAGGTCGTCGGCGTGGTCAAACAGCGCGAGGTAGGGGCCGGGCGTCTGGTGGCGCTCCAGGATCTTTGCCATCGACACGTGCATCTGAAAATCGAATGCGCGGATCGTATCCGACCCCGCCGTCTCACGCGGAGCCTTGGTCGCCAGCGTTTCCAGTTTCATTCAAATTCCCACCCCAGTGCGCAGATCATGCCAATAGCGCGCCAGCATCTGCAAGCAAAAATTGTGATCGGTGGATCCATTGCTCGCTGCGGGTTCCGGAAACCACCCTCGTCGTCGCCACTTTGTGCAGAAGCGACAGCCGTAGCCGCTATCTGTAGGGGCAGAAGCGGTTCGGCGCAGAGGCTCCGCAAGCGCAAAAGGGGGCAGAGTCATTTACAGCTAATCACTTCCGCTTTTGGGGCGCTAATCGGAATGCTCCCCTCCCCGCCTATTTCTAGCATCTTGAAGAAGCCGAACGCCGTTTGACTTCTTTGTCGATTTTTGAAAAGCTCATTGTTTCAATGGCATGGGCGCGGAGGCGAAATCCATTGAGTCTTTATTGTGAGAAATTAGCTCAATTAAATCAATATATTAAGTGCAAGCGCTTACCTTGTTAAGCCTGGATCGTTTGGGCTACTTGGCAAGTGGCCTTCATCCTACGACGTTGCCCCCAGCTTTTATCCAAGTCTGAGTTCGCTCCCGCGGTTGGTTTCACATCGTCATCGAGGGATGCACAGGCGCATCGTAGGTCAATATCGCGCCGCCCCAAGATTCGAGATTGATGCGGAGCACGTCGCGGTAGGCGCTGTCTCTTGATCTTCGGGTAAATGGTTGGGCGCGCTGGGACAAATTCGCCCGCCGAACATTCATGAGGGATACGGCGGCTGGCGCGTCTTACATGGGACAGGGCAGCTGTCGCAGCGGAATTAGCGATGAACAAACAGATCCTACTCATTGATATAAGCAATGGAATATATGCCAAGTTGGCGATCGTCCAGCGAGCAGGCCTTCGAACTGCTTGTGAACTTTATACCGCCAATTCACTCGACGAACTTAAACAGGCTATTTCCGCGTTCTTGGCCGCGCACGACCACCCAGAGATTGGTGGCGCCGCCATTTCTGCCGGTGGATGGGATGAAAACGGCGTAATGTCGATGCCAAACCATCCCTTCTCGATTCGGCGGGAAGACTTCCGAGAGCTACTAGGCATTTCAAGAGTGAATCTGGTCAACGACTGCGTTGCCAAAGCCCTTGCTGTCCCCTATTTGGAGCTGGGTGATCTTTTACAGATTAGTGGCGGGGAAGTGGGCGCGGATCTGCCGCGCGCGTTGATCAACGTGACTAATGGCCTTGGTGTCGCGACAATAGTCCCGGATGCTGGTGGCAGCTATACAGTCTTTCCAACGGAGGGCGGCCACTCGGATCTCCCTGCAACCGAAGACTCTGAGTGGATGGTTTACGGTCATCTGTCGCACAAGTATGGACATGTCTCACGGGAAAGAGTGATATCGTTACCCGGACTCACTGATCTCTGGAATGCATTGGCCAACGTAGAGGGCTCGCAGGACACCGTCGAGTCAGCGGGAACGGTTTGCGATCGTGCGCGAGCAGGCGATCCTCGGGCTCAAAAGGCGCTCACCTTGGCGACTGGCTGGCTCGGCGCTACCGTGTCGGATATTGCGCTAGTCACCGGCGCCCGCGGCGGAATCTACTTGGCCGGCGAGTGGTTCGATGCCGTTGGCGAGCTCTTCGATCTCGGTCTATTCGCTTACAAGTTTCGAACGAAGGGCCGCCTGAGCGGCTATGTATCCGATGTACCGATTTTTTTGGTGCTTGCGAAAGACATCGAGATAATAGGGCTCAGCACGCTTTTTGACCCATGATTGACCGAACGCCAATATGAGCAGCTCCGGCACGGCTCTGCTTAGGGCGTCAAATGGAGGCTGTATTGTGGAATCAACTTGACGGATTTTACGACCGCCACCTGGTCGGCGTCGGGCAGCTTGGCGCGCACGCTGTCGTCGAGATATATCGGCGCGTCCTTACGCAACGGCATCACCGTTAGGGTCAGTGGACTGCCAAGCTGCGCCTTGAAGCGCTTAAGGCCGATGGTCCAGGTCTCGCCATAGTAATAGTCATCGTCGATCATGTCAGCACCCGAAAATAGCCGCGCCACGTCACCCTGATAGTCGATGTCGAGGAAGACGTCGGCGACGCCGTCAAGCGCGCCCTCCGGCACCGAAATCGTCCAGGCGCCTGACTTGCCAAAGGCCTCCGGGAATGGTTGCAAGGCGCGGTTTGCCGCTCCACCGATAATTATCGGCGGCGCTTTGCGGGGTTCGCGGACCTGCTTCAGGGAAGCAATGATCGACTTCTCCGGCGCCTTGGCGGTATAGACCTGGAACACACCATCGCTGCCGGCAGATTTGAGAGGGAGATCGCCTGACGGCGCCTTGCCCAGGGCCGGATAGACGCCGACTTTGAAGCCCGGATTACCCATGGAGCGCAGTTCCAGCCCGCCGTCAGCGAAGCTTACCTCATCATTGGTGTCGACCAAGCGCGTCTGACCGGCGATATCACCGATCCAGAGCTTCTTCGCCTCCCCCGCCGACACGACGATCAGCTTGATGGTCTTGCCGCCGTTGTGGATTTCGCCGGCAACGGCGTTGGACGGCACCGGATGCAGCAGGGTCAGGCCGCCTTGGCGCACGGCGCCCTTACCACCGACAGTCACACCGGCCGGCGTGTCGATGGCCAGTTCCGGCGCGATGCCGTCGGCCGCCTCGAACACATAGGTAACCTCGTTAGCGCCAGTCGTGAAGCGCGTCACCGGCTGCGCCGACGCCCAGGCCAGGTTGACGCCGTCGAGATCGAAATTGTACGGCCATATGAAATAGTCGCCCGACGGCACCGTCACCGCCTTGCTGGGGAAAGTCACTCCACCGCCCGGCGTTGCCACGTCAAACCGGATGCCCATCTGCGCCGCCATCGGATATTGGCGGACATAGTTGCTCATGAAGACAAAGCCGCTCTTGCCATTGGCGCGCACCGAATAGCGCGGCGTCGTCTGGTCGCCGCGGTCCTTGGGCTCGACAGCGGGCGCATAGATCGCCATCGGGGCCAAGCGGTCGCCGAAGCTGGCCAGGAACATGTGGAACGGCCGGATGGTGTTCAGTACCGGATGGCTTTCACCATACTGGCCGTAAGGTGCCTGAAAGTCATAATTAATCTCCGGCACATCATTGTATCCGCCGGTATGGGCGTTTTCTTCCAGGTCGGGGCCAGGGTTACGGCCGCCGTGGAACATGTAATAACCGTAGAGGTTGACGCCGCTGCCCAGTTGCACCGGCCACATGGCCCCGACATCGTCCGGCGCAACCAACGGCCGGCGGCGGTACATTTCCGGCAGGCCCGGCCCGAATTCGGCGCCAAGGAACGGCGTATGGGCGGCGTCAGTTACCGCAGTCCCTTGCGTAACAGCGGCGGTCTCTGCGCCGGCGTTGCCTGCAACACGGCCGTTGAAGCGGAAGCTATAAACCTCGTTAGGCGGATTTTTCGTGGTGCCAAGGCCCCAAGGCTCATCCAGATAGCCACCAAATACCGGCGTGACTTCACCGGTCGGATAGGTTGCACCATCCCAGCCCGTCACCGTGTAAAATGGCACGTCGAAGCCAAGGTCGATGGCCATTTTTTTCAATGTCGAGATGTGCTCTACACCCATCCCCGGCCCGACCAGGTTATATTCATTCTCCAACTGTACGCCGATGACCGGCCCACCGTCTTTCCAGAGTTCTCCTTTAATCTGCAGGGCCAGTTGCGCCCAGTAGCGCTTGACGTAGCCGAGATAGACCTCGTCATTTTGGCGGATAGGCATCTCGTTGACCACCCATTCGGGTGTGCCGCCATAGCGCACCTCTGCATGCGCCCACGGGCCCAGCCGCAACACTACCTTGACCCCGTGTTTTCTACAGAGATCTACAAATCGATGGATATCCCGGTCGCCAGACCAGTTGAATTCCCCCGGCTTGGCTTCGTGGTGCGCCCAAATGACGTAAAAGGCGATGATGTCGACACCCGCCGACTTCATCTTCACGATCTCGTCTTCCCAGTATTGGGACGGGTAGCGGGTGGGATGAAACTCGCCCATTACAGGGAGCCAAGGTTTACCATCAAGCGAAAGGTAGCGACTGTTAATGCCCAGCTTATGGCCGTCAGGCGAAGTCACCGTGCCGAGCTTGAGGTACGCCTGCTCCGGTGTCTGCGCATTCTTTGATGCATCCACCTTCAGGAAGGAGTCGGCGAGAGTGGCCGGCGCAATGGAAAGGCCGGCGAGCAACACACACAGTAGCAGCGAATGGCGAACGAACATGTTTCTTCCTGATGAATTCAATTATTTCTAAGCCGGCTCTCGTTCGTTGCAGGCCTAACAGAGCCAGCATACCGACCAAAGCGCAAGGCGGGTGCCGTCCACCCTACGGTATAGAACCTCTGACGCGTCGCGACGGGACAACCTCACGCCATTTGCCAGGTCTGTGCCTGTGGCATATGTGAACCCGACCATTCGCGCAGTTGGAGACGTCTCCTGACTCATAGTCCCCCGATATTGATTATGAAAAAGGGGAGGTTTCTCTAACGAAACCTCCCCAGTTACGCACTAAGCGCACCAGGGAGTGGGCGCCCAGAAGGGCGGCAGGGAGGAGGTAACTGCCACCAGAGATCGGCCAGGGAGGAAACCTCCGCCTCAGCCAAACCGATTGGTCCGAAACGAGAGATCGATCGACCAGCCCGAGTCTGCGCCTTCGCGAGTTCGGGAAGCCCACGTTACCGCAGTGGACTCGAACATGCGTTCGGCTTCGACAGTCAGTGCCGGTCGCGCGACCATCGCCCCACGAACCGCTCATATTGGTTTGACGCGCCTCACGCGAAAAACCTCAAAGGAAAAGCCGCGGTCTCGCGCATTTATCTCAATACCTACTTCGAGACCCAGCGGCCAATGAGACCGCTGCTGACGGGATCCCGCGCCGAACGCATTGAACGTCGAATCGAAATGTTTCATCAGTGTCAAAAAAATTGATCCAAGCCACTCCTGGCAAAGACGCCTTAGCCTGGCCGCTTTCGCGTTAAGTCGAAAGAATTGACATCGCCGCCAAAAAAATGGCGGCCGCCGTGCGGATTTTCCAGGCTAGTGCGTCATAGCTATGTCGGGTTCCGGAACCTTGCATCGACACGTGAGTTCAAAAGGCACAACGCACTGCGCACCCCGCAGGCGACAAGCCAGTTGCGTCAAAACGAATTCAATTCACAGCGAGGACACCATGATAATCGACAAGGAAAACAAGCGCGTCATTTTCAATCGCCGCGCCCTCCTCCAAGGTGCTGGCGCGGCCGGCATCGCCTTGGCGGGCGCCGGGGCGATAGGCACACTCACCGATCTGGCCGTACCGCAAAAGGCCGAGGCGGCAAGTACTTTCTGGAAAGGTTGCGACGTCAGCTGGGCTCAGCAGATGGAGGCAACAGGATACCATTTCTATAACGCCTCTGGCGTCCAGACCGACATCTTCGCGATTCTAGCCAGCTATGGCTGCAACGCCATTCGTCTGCGCACGTGGGTCAATCCGTCAACCGATCCGGTCAACGGACACTGCAGCGCAAGCGAAACCGCTTCAATGGCTGCGCGCGCCAAAGCTGCGGGGATGGCCGTCTATATAGACATCCACTATGGCGACACGTGGAACTCGGTGGGCACGCAGAACCCGCCGGCGGCTTGGGCAAGCTACAATTATAGTGACATGACAACTGCGGTATATAACTACACGTACCACCTGATGAACGTCATCAAGTCGGCGGGGGTCACCCCGACATGGGTTTCCCTTGGTAACGAAATCAACACCGGGCTTCTGCATCCCATCGGCAACAACACAATACCCGCCCAAATGGTCGGCCTGATCAACGCAGGCTACGCGATGGTGAAGGAAGTCTTCCCATCAGCGCTGTGCATGATCCACTTAGCCCAGCCTCAAACGGCCTCAGGCATTACCAACATGTTGACTCCGTTCTTCGCCAACGGTGGCAAGTGCGATATCCTTGGCTTCTCATCCTATGGAGGCTATTCCGTCGCGGCGTCAATCGTCGCCGACATGGCAGGCTTCGCGACGCAGTATGGCAAGCCCTATATGCAGGTCGAATTCGGTGGCGCATCGAGCAATCCGGCGCAAACGGCCAAGTCACTCAATGCCTATGTCGCCGCCCTACGAGCCAACAACGGTCTCGGATTCTTCTACTGGGAACCGGAAGGTTACTCCCCGTTCGACACCTGGACCGAGAGCGCCTGGCAAACCAACGGCCAGCCGATCGTTCAAATCATGAGCGCATTTCAGACCGCCTGATGTACTCGCCGGCGCGCTGCCGCGCGTCGGCACCTCTCTTCGTGTCCACGACCATCGGTGACCGCGTCCATGCTTACCCATTTTAAAGTCGTGCCCGCGACCCTGGCGGCGCTTTCATTTTTCGTTGCCGGCGGCGCTGCGGCGCAAACCGGCGAAGGCTATGCGTCGACGATGGCGCCTCCGCCGCCGGCCATCATCCAGGCCGGACAAGTCGTCGCTGTCTCGCGGGACGAAGTCGATGTGCGCCTTCAAGTCTCCGCCGCCGGCCCCGGCGGCTCGGTCGTGCTCAATGATGCGTCACAGGCTCGCGTCCTTCTCAGCGCTGGCCTCGGTGCTCCCTTGACTTTGAGCCCACCGGACTCAACCAGTTTTGTACGTTCGCTTTCCCTTGACCTTGCGCAAGGACAGCTCTTTCTGACAATCAATGCTACCCAAAAGGTGCATGCGGTCGTCCGGCAGGACGGCCGGCAGGTGAACATCATCGAGAACGGGCGCATCACGGAGAGCGTGACACTTGGTGAGGGCACGAAGGACGGGCTCGAAGTGGTGGAA
>OUNM010717476.1_pt1 | contig 10307 bp, 5 predicted proteins | sample 1769961 | NCBI WGS metagenome assembly OUNM01 (sample SAMEA3914820, study PRJEB12502) | metagenome | biome: forest; material: soil | place: USA | collected 2012-03-12 | depth 0.3 m
AGCACCATCAGCCTTTCTGGTATTACGTCGCCGTCCTCATCATCGGGCTTATGCCGTGGACGGTCATCGCCCTCCGCGCCCTCGTCGACTCCATCGAGGTCTCCATCGCCGAGTGGAAGGTCCGACACAACCCGCAGCGCTACCTCGGCCACACCCGCGCCGGCGACGCCTTTCCTGAGTTCCTCGTCCTCTGGGCTCTCTTTCCCATCCTCTTCTTCTCCTTCTCAGGCTCCAAGCTCCCGGGCTACATCCTCCCTTCCATCCCACCGCTCACCATCCTCGCCGCCGACTATCTCAACCGCGTCCGTCGCCGAGGCCTGCCCAACTGGCTGCTCTGGGGACATGCGATCACCTGCGCCATCCTCGTCTTTGTGCTCACGCTCGCTCCCCAGCACATGAAGTACGAGACCCTCGTCCCCTCCTCCAACTGGCTCCTCGCCGCCGCTTCCGCCGCCATCGGCTCCGCCGCCCTGGTCTTCTTTATCGTGCGTCGCTGGGGAGTCTCGCAGATCGCCAACGCCACCGGCATCCCCGTCATCGCCACGCTCGTCTTCCTGCTCGGCTTCCACGGCCGCGACCTCGATATCAACTACTCCGCCCGGCCCCTAGCAGAGGAGATCCAGCGTCAGGCTCCCGACGTGAAGGTTCTCGCCGTCGACCAGATTAAGCGCGACATGGACTACGGCCTCGCCTTCTACCGCAACCAACCTCTGGTCCACTACGACAGGGATGGCGTCCCCAGCCAGGAGCATCTACTCGTTATCCGCTCCAGCGACGCCGTCGGCCTCGAGCACTATCTCGCCGGCCGCGTCTATCGCCCCCTCTTCCTCTACGACTCGCAGGGTCTTGCCGTCTACCGCGTCGCAGCTCAGCCCTGACGATCAAGAGTCCCTCGCTCCTATTTCCTCCCACGCGTTCTGTAAAAATTCTGTAATCTCAATCCGAGCCCTTCCGCATGGTCAGGCTTGGTGTGCGTAGAGATGATGATCGCTACCCAACTCGAGCTGCTTGACCTGCGTCACTTCTCTGCACGGCAGCTTCGGCCCCTGCTCGAATCCGAGGCGCGCCTCTGGCAGGAGCACCTGCGCTGGGACTACACCAGCTCCACCGAGCTTCTCCTCCAGTACCTCGACTCCCGTATCCTCCCCGGCTTCGTCGCGCTTGACCGCGGCCGAATTACTGGATACGCCTTCTGCGTCTACGAGGGCCACAAGGCCGTCGTCGGCGACGCCTATGCCCTCGCCGCCGACCCCGAGCAGAGCCTGCAGGTCACCGACAGCCTTCTCCGCCGGCTGATCGAGCTCCTGCTCCACTCCCCCAACATCGGCCGTATCGAATCGCAACTCCTGCTTTATGAAGCTGGAAGCATCGACCGCAGCTTCCTCAAGGCCGGCTTCACTCCTTACCCTCGGCTCTTCATGGAGCTTGACCTCACCAGCTCACCCCCTGCCTCCGAGCCGCCGTTGGCGGAGGAGGTGGAGCTCATCCCGTGGTCCTCCCTCTACTACCAGGTCGCTGCCGAGCTCATCCACGCCGCCTACGCGGGCCACATCGACGCACGCATCAACGACCAGTACTGCTCGTTGCACGGCTCCTTGCGCTTCCTGCACAACATCGTCCGCTTCCCGGGCTGCGGGCTCTTCGAGGACGAGCAGTCGTGGCTGCTGCGCGACCGCAACTCCGGCCGCGTCGTGGGCATGGTTCTGTGCTCCCGCGTGGCCCCCGACGTGGCCCACATCACCCAGCTCTGCGTTGCCCCCTCGCATCGGGGCAAGGGCTTGGGACAGGGGTTGCTGCGCCACGCCATGGGTTGCCTGGCCGCCTCCGGAACCTCCGCCATCACCCTAACCGTCACCGAGGCCAACCAGCCCGCCGTCACCCTCTACCGCGAGGCTGGCTTCCGCACCCGGCGGCGGTTCGACGCGATGGTGCTGGAGCGCGTGTCGGAGTGGTACGGCGAGTGAAATCCATTCGGTATTTCATCGGCCGCAAATGCGGTCCTCTCGCTTCGCGCTACTCGACGTGGTAGTTCGGTGCCTCGCGGGTGATGATGACGTCGTGGACGTGGCTCTCGCGGAGGCCTGCGCCGGAGATTCGCGTGAACCGTGAATTCTCCTGCAGCTCCTGGATCGTCGAGCAGCCGAGGTAGCCCATACCGGAGCGTAGACCGCCGACGAGCTGGTAGACCATGCCCTCAAGAGGCCCTCGGTGGGGGACACGCCCCTCAATGCCCTCAGGAACGAACTTCGCCAGGCGGTTCGAGCTTGAGGACTCGCGGGCGGTCAGGTTCGGTCGCTCCATGCTCGCCTCCGAGAGGTCGTCTTTGCCCTGGAAGTACCGCTCGCCGGAGCCCTGCGCCATGGCTGAGAGCGACCCCATGCCGCGATAGGCTTTGAACGACCGTCCCTGGTAGAGAATCGTCTCGCCCGGCGACTCGTCGACGCCGGCGAAGAGCGAGCCGAGCATCACGACCGAGGCTCCCGCGGCGATGGCCTTGGTGATGTCGCCGGAGTACTTGATGCCGCCATCGGCGATGATGGGGATGTTGTTCTCCTTGCCGGCGCGGAAGGCTTCGGAGATGGCGGTGATCTGGGGCATGCCCGCTCCGGTGACCATGCGAGTGGTGCAGATGGAGCCCGGACCGATGCCCACTTTCACGGCGTCGGCACCCGCCTTGATGAGCGCCACTGCGCCCTCGTAGGTGGCAACGTTGCCGGCCAGAACATCGATCTCCGGGAACTTACGCTTGGTCTCGCGAACGGCTTCGAGCACGCGCGAGGAGTGTCCATGGGCGGAGTCGATGGCCAGCGCGTCGACCCGGTTGGCGATGAGCTCCTGCGCCCGCTCGAGGAAGTCGCCCGTAGCGCCGATGGCGCCGGCCACGCGGAGGCGTCCCTGCGAGTCCTTGGATGCGTTGGGGTACTTCAGCTTCTTCTGGATGTCCTTGACGGTGATCAGGCCCTTGAGCTCGTAGTCGTCGTTGACGACGAGGAGCTTTTCGACGCGGTGCTGATGGAGAATCTGCTCAGCCTGCTCCAGCGTGGTGCCGATCGGGACGGTAATCAGCTTGTCCTTGGTCATCACGTCGGAGATGGGGATGTCCGTGCGGGAGACGAAGCGGAGGTCGCGGTTGGTGAGGATGCCCACGAGCTTCTTGTTCTTGGTCACCGGGACGCCGGAGATCTTGTAGCGGCGCATGACCTCGAGAGCAGCAGCGATCGGCTGCTCGGGCTCGATCGTGACCGGATCGACGATCATGCCCGACTCTGAGCGCTTGACCTTGTCGATTTCGCCGGCCTGCTGCTCGATAGTCAGATTCCTGTGGACCACGCCCATCCCGCCCTGCTGCGCCATGGCGATGGCCAGGCGTGACTCGGTGACGGTGTCCATGGCCGCTGAGAGCAGAGGCGTGTTGAGGATGATGTTTCGTGTCAGCTGGGTCTGCGTCGAGACCTGTGTCGGAACCACTTCGCTGTAAGCCGGTATAAGAAGAACGTCGTCGAAGGTGAGCGCTTCGGGGATCGGAAGATTAATCATGTGCCTTTTGGTTCGCGGGGGTGGGCCTCAGAAGAGGCACGTGGTCGTTGGAGATTTAATATTTGATTGTAGAAGACCCACAGAGGGTGCGGCAACTACGGTCCGGTTGCTGCACGATGAAGATTTCGTAGCAAGAGCTTACTCGGCCATGCTTTCGAGGACCGTCTCGCTGACGGGCTCGACACCAAACTGCCCCTCCCACCGAGCAATGACGACCGAGGCCAGGCAGTTGCCGACGACGTTGACGGTGGTACGGGCCATGTCGTTGAGAGCGTCGATGCCCAGCAGAAGGAAGATGGGTTCGGTGGGAAGGTTGAAGCTTGCCGCCATGGCGAGCAGGACGACGAGGGTGGCGCGGGGGACGCCTGCGACTCCCTTGCTGGTGAGCATGAGAGTGAGGAGCATGAAGATTTGCTGGCCGATGGAGAGATGCACGCCCGCAGCCTGAGCAACGAAGATGCTGGCGGCGGCGAGGTAGAGCGTGGAACCGTCGAGGTTAAAGCTGTAGCCGGCGGGGATCACGAAAGCGACGATGCGGCGCGGAACTCCGAGGGCCTCCATCGCCTCCATGGCGCGAGGAAGAGCGGCCTCGCTGGCGGCGGTGGCGAAGGCGATGGTCGCAGGCTCGGCGACGGCGGAGAGAAAACGTCGGACAGGCACGCGGAAGAGCAGCGCGACGGGGAAAAGCACCAGGAGACCGAAGGCGACCAGGGCTCCGTAGACGGTGAGCAGAAGCTTGCCCAGATTGACGAGCACGCCGAGCCCCATGTGGCCGACGGTGTAGGCCATCGCCGCACCTACGCCAATGGGGGCGAAATACATCACAATGTTGGTGAACTTGAACATCACCTCGCTCAGGCTCTCGCAGAGACTGAGGACGGGAGCTCGCTTCTCCTCGCTGAGCAGGGCGACGGCGACACCGAAGAAGATGGCGAAGACGGCCACCTGCAGGATCTGCCCTTCGGCGACAGACTTTGCAACGTTATCCGGGAAGACATGGAGGAGAAAGTCCTGCCAGTGGGTAGCCGGGGGAGCCGCGGATACGGTGGCATTGATCGCAGAGGCGGACATGGAGAGTCCGACGCCGGCGCGGGAGATGTTGATGGCCACCAGGCCGACGACGAGGGCTAGCGTGGTGAGGACCTCAAAGTAGATAAAGCTCTTAAGGCCGATGCGACCCACGCCCTTGAGGTCACCGTGGCCTGCAATACCGGTGACGAGTGTGGCGAAGATGAGCGGGGCGACGATGGTCTTGATCAGGCGGAGGAAGATGTCGCTGAAGACGCGCAGCGAGACAGCCTGCGCCGGGAGGTCGAAGCCGAACTCAGCCCCGGCGAGAATGGCGAAGAAGATCCACGGCGTGATGCTGCGGCGGCGCGCGGCGAAGAGGGCGAGCAGCACGAGACCCAGCCAGCGCAGAACGAGCGCAGCGGCCAGCGCCGTGTGCAGCGCGACAAGAATGATTCCTGCGGATACCAGCAGGATCGCCGAGAGAACAAAGATACGTTCGGAGATGCGGGGATTCACTTGGCGAAGGATACCAGCCGTAGAGGTACTCCAGAGTACTTTCGTGCTCTCTAATGGGGGAGCTTTCGCAAGCTCTTTTGCTGTATAAAGATTCTTCACCCCTAAGGTGAAGGTCCGTGGGACAAGTGCTCCGTCTAATGGTAGAGAGCACAATGCCTGTCGGAACGGGCGGCGGATATCCCCTGCCCTGCTCAAAGCCCGCATACTCCGAGGTCTGTCATGCTGCCAAAGAGAAGAACAGCCTGTCTGCGCGCCCTGCTGACGATACTTGTGTTGATTCCGGCCTGCGCCGGTGTGGAGGCGCAGAGTCCGACACCGGGGTCTCTGGATACGCTGACGCAGAAGCCGGTGGTGGTTAGCCCGCTGACACAGCCTACGCTTTCGCCAGGAGTGATCCTGCTGATGGAGCTTGAGGGAAAGTTCGCCCAGGCCGTGGCCGCCGGCGGAGGAAAAACCTTCGCGGAGTGGTTCGCCGACGATGCCGTCACTCTGAACAACGGCCAGCCGGCGGCAATGGGGCGGGCGGCGATCGCCGCGCAGGCAAAATGGGACCCGAAGGACTATCAGCTGACCTGGACTCCCCAAGGAGCGCAGATGGGCCCCTCAAACGACATGGGGTTCACGTGGGGACACTACGAGGGCCGTTCGAAGGACAAAAACGGTCAGCCGGTAGTGATCTCCGGAAGGTACATCACAGTGTGGAAAAAAGTCGCGGACGGAAGCTGGAAGGTGGCCATGGACGCGAGTGCGAACGAACCTGCGCAGACGGGCGAATGTTGTGCATTGCCAAAGCCTTAGCCGCATCGCTACACCAAAAGTAGCAGTGCGGCGGGCATCTCCATCTCCTAGGATTCGAATAGCGGTATGAATGCGCTTTTAGTCAAAGACGAAGCTGAACGGAGCCAGGCCCTCGAGCAGTATGAGGTGCTGAACACGGCCTCGGATCCCGTCCTTGACGACATTGTGCGGCTGGCTTCGCAGATCTGCGACACTCCGATTGCGTTCATCTGCCTGGTGGGCACCGACCGCCTGTGGCTGAAGTCGCGTGTGGGGCTGGACGCCTTGGAGCTGGCGGTGGGGGCGCTGCCCTGCGAGACGACGATCCAGGGCGACACGGTCTACGAGATTCCCGACGCTCGGCTAAACCAAGGCTTCGCGCCGGATGGGATTCTGCTGGAGACGAGGCTGTATCGCTTTTATGCGGCCGCACCGCTCTCGACGCCTGCGGGGGTAAACATCGGCACATTAGGCGTGGTGGACCGCCACCCGCGGCGGCTGACCGAAGCGCAGTCGAGCGCGCTGAGCACCCTCAGCCGGCAGGCGATCACGCGGCTGGAGCTGAACGGGCGGATACGTCAGATGGACCGCGCCGCACGTTCGCAGCGTAGGATCGAGTCGGCGCTGACGGTGGAGCGCAACTTCGTGTCAGCCGTGCTCGATACAGTCGGTGCGCTGGTTGCGGTCTTCGACACGGCGGGACGCATTGTGCGCTTCAACCGCGCCTGCGAGATGGCCTCGGGATACGACTTTGCCACGCTGGTGGGGCGCTACCCCTGGGACCGTCTGATTCCGCGCCACGAGATCCCGGAGGCCATCGAGACCTTCGAGCGGCTGCGCAGTGGCGCCTTCCCTGCCGCATTTGAGAACCAGTGGCTGAATCGCGACGGCAGCCTGCGCAGGATCGCGTGGTCGGCCACAGCGCTGCGCGATGCGCAGGGACAGGTGGCGTTCATCATCGCCACGGGTATCGATGTAACGACGCAGCGAGCCGCCGAGGCCACGTTGCGCGAGAGCGAGGCGCGGTACCGGCAGCTGGTCGAAGGCTCGCTCGGCATGGTCTTCACGCACGATATGAAGGGTAAGCTGCTGTCGCTGAATGCTCACGGCGCATCGACGGTAGGCCGCACAGTCGAGGAGATGGTGGGGCATCCGCTGATGGAGTTCGTGCCGGTCGAGCGGCGCGGCGCAATCGACGACTACATGAAGGCGATCGCCGATACCGGCGAGGCGCAAGGCATGCTGCACCTGGCGCACGCCGACGACGAGGTGCGCGTGATCGCCTATCGCAACAAGCTGATTACCACGCCGGGACGCACGCCCTACGTGCTGGGTTTCGGCGTCGACATCAGCGAGCAGGTACGCGCCGAGGGACGGCTACGCACCTTGACGCGGCAGTCGGATTCGATCCTGGAGTCGGTGGGAGACGGCATCTTCTGTATCGATCTCGAAGGCCAGGTGACGGTGGTCAACGCCGCCGCCGCGCAGATGCTGGGTTACAAGCAGGAGGAGATGCTGGGCCGGGTGATGCACAACCTCATCCACCACACCAGGCCTGATGGGACGCCATACCGCTCCGAGGATTCGCCCATCCGGAAGAGTCTTTCGAACTTCGGAACGGCGCGCGTCACCGACGAGGTCTTCTGGAGGAAGGACGGTACGAGCTTCCCGGTGGAGTATGTGGCCCGGCCGCTGATCGACACCCATTCGGGCGAATGCGGCGGCGAGGCGCGGGCGGTGGGCGTAGTCGTAGCGTTTACGGACACGACGGAGCGGCGGGCGCTGGACCGTATGAAGGACGAGTTCATCTCGACGGTCTCCCACGAGCTGCGGACGCCACTGACCTCGTTGCGCGGAGCGCTTGGGCTGCTCTCGGGCGGAGCGCTGGAGACGCGGCCCGAGAAATGGCGCCAGATGCTGGAGATTGCCATCAACAACACGGACCGGCTGGGACGGCTGGTGAACGACATCCTGGATCTCGAACGTATCTCGAGCGGCAAGAGCGAGCTCCATCATGCCACGGTGAGCGCCGAGGATCTGCTGCGCAAGGCCGTCAGCGCGCAGCAGGCCAGTACGCCTAAGGCGACGGCAAGGATCTTCTATGCCGCCAACGGGGTGACGGTATGGGCGGACCCGGAGCGCATCCTGCAGACGCTGAACAATCTGCTGTCAAATGCGATCAAGTTTTCGCCGGCCGGAGGAGAGATTCACCTGTCTGCGCGCAACCTGGATGATCAGGAGGCGCTCTTCGAGGTGCGTGATCATGGCCGCGGCATCCCGGAGGACAAGATGGAATTCATCTTCGACCGCTTCCAGCAGGGCGACGCCTCAGACTCGCGCGCGCTGGGAGGCACGGGCCTGGGCCTGGCGATCTGCCACAGCATCATTCACCAGCACGGCGGACGCATCTGGGCTACAAGCACGCCGGGCAAGGGAACGACGTTCTACTTCACTCTGCCGACCAAGCCACGGACGAATCTGTGATAGACGCCCCGTTTGCGGCGGAGACGCTGGCACTCCCTGCTTTATTCGTCGTTCTCGCGCAGCTTCGCGATGACCGCGAAGTCTTCGAGCGTGGTCGTGTCGCCCTTGACCTCGCCGGTCGTGGCAAGCTCGCGCAGGAGGCGACGCATGATCTTGCCGGAGCGGGTCTTCGGTAACGCTTCGGTAAAGCGGACGTCGTCGGGGCGGGCGAGAGCTCCAATCTCCTTCGCAACCCACTGGCGAATCTCCTGTTTGAGGTCCTCAGAGACAGTATGGCCCTGTTCGAGCGTGACGAAGGCGCAGATGGCCTGGCCCTTCAGATCGTCGGGTCGGCCCACGACCGCGGCCTCGGCGACCTTGGGATGAGCGACGAGCGCCGACTCGACCTCCATGGTGCCGAGTCTGTGTCCGGAGACGTTCAGCACATCGTCGACGCGGCCCATCAACCAGTAGTAGCCATCGGTGTCGCGGCGCGCGCCGTCCCCGGTGAAGTAGCTGCCGGGAATCTCGGACCAGTAGGCCTTCTCGTAGCGCTCAGGGTTGCCGTAGACGGTACGGGCCAGTGATGGCCACGGGGTGCGGAAGATGAGCAGCCCCCCCTGGCCATCGGGGACGGGTTCACCCTCTTTCGTAACTACCTCAGGAACAACCCCGAAGAAGGGACGCGTTGCGGAGCCGGGCTTGGTGGGAACAGCGCCGGGGATGGGCGCAATCATAATTGCCCCGGTCTCAGTCTGCCAATAGGTGTCGACGATGGGGCAGCGCTCGTGGCCGACCTCGCGGTAGAACCACATCCATGCCTCGGGGTTGATCGGCTCGCCGACGGTGCCGAGCAGGCGCAGTGACGAGAGCGAGTACTTGCGCACCCAATCGACTCCCCACTTGGTGAAGGCACGGATGGCGGTCGGCGCGGTGTAGAAGACGGAGACCTTGTGCGCGTCGATGATCTTCCAGAAGCGATCGCACTCGGGCCAATTGGGAGCGCCCTCGTACATCATGACGGTGGCACCGTTTTGCAGCGGACCGTAGACGACGTAGCTGTGGCCGGTAACCCAGCCGATGTCGGCAGTGCACCAGTAGACGTCGTCGTCGTGGAGATCGAAGACGTACTTCGAAGTGAGGTAGGTCTGGACAGCGTAGCCGCCCGTCGTATGGAGCAAACCCTTCGGCTTGCCGGTGGTTCCCGAGGTGTAGAGGAGGTAGAGCGGGTCTTCGGAGTCCATCCACTCGGGCGCGCACTCTTTTTCGGCGGTGAGCATGGACTCGTCCCACCAGACGTCACGGCCTTCCTTCATGGGTACGGTGGTTCCGCTGCGCCGGTAGACGACGACGTTCTTCACGGTGGGGCACTTCTCAAGCGCCTCGTCGACGATCTTCTTGAGCTGGATCTCGGTGCCGCGGCGGAAGGAGGTGTCCTGGGTGATGACGGCAACGCAGGAGGAGTCGTTGACGCGGTCGACGATGGCGTGGGCAGCGAAGCCTCCGAAGATGACCGAGTGCACTGCCCCGATGCGGGCGCATGCCAGCAGAGCGATCGCGAGCTCCGGGCACATGCCCATGTAGATCGCAACGCGATCGCCTTTCTTGATGCCGAGGCCCTTGAGGACGTTGGCAAAGCGCTGCACCTCGGCGTGCAGGTCCGCATAAGTGAGCTTGCGGACCTCGCCGGGTTCACCCTCCCAGAGAAGAGCGACCTTGTCGCGGCGGGCGCCCGTGGCATGACGGTCGACGCAGTTGTGCGAGAGGTTGAGCTTGCCGCCTTCAAACCACTTCGCACCAAGGCCGGAGCCGTCGCGGCCGGGCGTGAGGACGCGTGTCCACGGGGTGACCCATTCGAGCTCGGAGGCCGCCTCGGCCCAGAACTCCTCGGGATGCTCGACGCTGCGGCGGTACATCTGCTCGTACTGCTCGAGGCTGGAGATATGGGCCCTCGAACGGAACTCCTGTGAGGGCTCGAATACCCTGTTCTCCCGCAGGCTCGA
>OUNM010977758.1_pt1 | contig 10307 bp, 8 predicted proteins | sample 1769961 | NCBI WGS metagenome assembly OUNM01 (sample SAMEA3914820, study PRJEB12502) | metagenome | biome: forest; material: soil | place: USA | collected 2012-03-12 | depth 0.3 m
CTCCATCGTCGGCCTCGGCATGCGCTCCCACGCCGGTATCGCCGCCAAGATGTTCCGCATCATGGCCGGCGAGGGCATCAACATCCAGGCGATCTCGACGAGCGAGATCAAGATCTCCTGCCTGATCCATGCAAAGTACACGGAGCTCGCCGTCCGCGCGCTCCACGACGCGTTCGGGCTTTCACTGAAGCCCGGCGAAGTCGCCGCGAAGTAGAGCTGCGAGAGGCGCTCAGGGCTTCCGGATCACGTGAATGCCGTCCGCCTCGGCCCAGTAGATTCCCGTCGGCGTCTGCGCGAGACGTGAGGCCCTGCCGCTCGCGATCTTCACGGGGGCAGACGCGCCGCCCTTCGCGAGCGCGTAGATCTGTTCGGTCATGCCGTCGTACTGCGCGTAGTAGACGTTCGTTCCGTCGACGACCAAGTCGTCCGCGCTGCTCGTGAGGTCGCGAACGTCCGCCGGCGCAGGCGACGGGTACGGAGAGCGCCGCAGCTTGCCGGTGTTGTTCTGCACCCAGAAGAGCGAAGCGCCGTCCCAGCTCGCCGCGGTTGCCGTGCCTTCCGTCCCGCCGATCGTCGTGCGAAGGCCAATGGCATCGGGCATCGCGTAGACGGCGCCGCTGGCCTGGTCCGTCCAGAAGATGCTTCCGGCGCCCGCGGCCATCCGACTGCCGGGCACGCCCGGGCCGGTGAAATTGGCGACGCATCCCGAACCGGCGGTCAGCGAACAGCTCGTGATCCGGAACGTCGCAGGCCCGCCCGACAGCGCATTCGCCGTGTGCACGTTTCCGCCGGCGACGACGAGCCCCACCGGAGTGCCGCCATACATGCCTCCGCCCGCGACGCCCGATGCCGCCATGCCGATCGAGGCAAGCCACACATCCCAGGTGAGGCCATCCGAATTCAGGGCCGTGAAGTAGACCCTCGGCGCAACGACCGCGATGTCGAAGACGCCGCCCGTTGCCGTCGCGAGCTTGATCGCAGCACCGCCCGCGGCGACGGGCTGCTGGAACACCTGATGAGAAGTCGTATCGAAGAACAGATCGGTATCCGTGGCGACGAGCGTCTTCGCGACTACATCCGTGCGCGGGTACGCGAGCGCCGGCTGGCACGATCGCGCGGAGCAAAATCCTCCGAGGCATCCGTGCCCGCACGCACCGCAGTTGTCGGCGTCGAACGTCAGATTGACGCAGCTGGTGCCGCACACCGTCTTCGGCGCGGCGCAGGTCGGAGCAGAATCGCTCGGCGCGTCCGTCGGAACCGACGTATCGCCGGCCCCGGCCTCCGTCGTCTGGCCTCCTTCGCTCGTCGGGCCGCTCCCGTCGGGTCCGCCTTGCTGCTGATCGCCGCCGACGTCGTAGCTGCCGAGCAGGCTCGTGCAGGCAGCCGTGGCGCACGTGGCGACAAAGACCAGCACGTGACGAACGTGAGGCACGTGAAGAACGTGACGAGTCGAGCGCATCGAACGGACCCCCCGAGGAAGAAGAGTCCGCGACCCTATCACATGGTGCGGCAGCGCATCCTCCTCGGCGGCTCCCCTGAATAGGAATCAACGCGCTCTAAACGAAGAGCAAGCACGCCGCGAGCGCCGGCACCGTCGACACGACGCCGACCACCACGAACCGACGCACCGACACCTCGATCCCCGCGCGGCGCAGCATCTCGAGCCACAGCAAGCCCGCGAGCGATCCCATCGGGAAGAGACGAGGCCCGAGATCGCCGCCGACCAGCGCGGCGAGCACCGAGCCGTGGCCCGAGCCGCGCAGCGCCATCATGTTGAGGAGGCCCATCGGATGGTTGTTCAGCACCGCCGAGCCCAGCGCCGAGACCGCGCCGATCCGCAGCGGGCTCGCGCCCGTGTACGCATGCGCGAGGCGATCGACGAGGCCCGCGTTGCGAAGGCCAATCGAGAGCACCAGCACCGCGACGAGGAACACGAGCACGTCGAGATGAACCTCGGTGCGCGCGACGTCCGACGGACGCTCACCGAGCCACGCGCCGATCGCGAGCAAGAACGCCGCGCCGCACGCCGCCACCGCCCACACCGGGCCGCCCGCATACGAGACCACCGGATACGCGAGGACGACGGCGGCGAGCGCGCCGAGCACGATCTTCTGTCGCCCGTTCAAGCCCGCGCGCACCTCTCGGCCGTCCGGCGCGTCACCGCCGTCGCGCTCGCGATCACCCGCCGACGACGCGCGGCGGATCGTGCCGCGGAACACGAGATACGTCATCGCGAATGTCACGAGCGCCGCGGCCAGCGCCGGCAGTACCATCCGCGACGCGTACTCGTTGAAGCCGATGCCCGCGACGGACGCGACCACCATGTTCATGGGGTTCGACACGACGAGCGGCGCCACTCCCGCCGACAGGAAGACCGCGAACGCGAGCGGCACCACCATCTTGCGATGACGTTGCTTCGCCGCATCGACGACGAGCGGAGTCAGCAGCAAGATCGCCGAGTCGTTGTTGAGCACCGCCGCGGTGAGGACGCCGAACGCGAACACCGACGCGAACAACTTCGCGGGTGACCCGGCCGCGCGCGCGAACACGACGTCGGCGACGCCCGCGAGCACGCCCGTTCGACGCGCCACGCCGGTCATCAGCATGATCGAGACGATGCCGACGAGCGGGCGCCACATCGTCACCGCCGCGTCGCCCACGTCCGCGATCCTGATCGACCCGATCGCCGCGAGGATGGCGACACCGATCAGCGCCGCGAGCGCCGGTGACAGGCGAAAGCGCGGACCGATGCGCGGTCGCGCGACCACGAGGCCGAGCGTGACCGCGACCGTCGAATAGGTCAGCGCCTCCACGGCCCTTCGAGCTGCACCATGCGTACCGTCCAGTCTTGCTGAACGATCGTCGAAATAGCCTGATTTAATGGCCCCGCGATGTCACATCGATGTGTCACGCGTCGATGCATGGACGGCTCGCTGGGTCATCGGCGATCCGTACGCTCAGTAGCCCCACATGTACTCGAACCGCAGCATGACGTTCGTGTACGAGGGGTACGTGCTCATCTTGGTCAGCAAGAAGTGCTGCTGCCCCGCGACGCCGATCGCCCACTGCCGTGAGAGCTGGTAGTCGAGCCCGAGCTGCGCGGCGCCGCCGAAGATGTAGAGCGCATTGTCGAGCGTGCCGCCGGACAGTCGATACCCGCCCGCGAGGATGCCGAAGTAAGGCACCCATCGGAGCACGTCGATCACGTAGCCGATGCCCACGAGCGCATGCATCACCTGCGCGGGCCGGGTGTGCGGCGACGTCGGGGTGTCCTGCTTCTGATCGGCCGCGACGATCGAGCCGTTCGCCTCGGCCATGAAGTTGAACTGATCGTCGATGCCGTACGTGTAATGTGCACCTATTCCGAAGCCGGTGCTCAGCGTCGGCTTGTCGTCGACCTTCAGCAGGGAGAGCGAAGGATCGAGACCGAAGTGATGCTGCCGTTCGATGGCGCGTGCCTCGCCCGGTGCCGCCGAGACGGCGACGAACGCGACGAACGCGAGCAGCGCTGGAAGGGCGAGGCGCATCGGCTTACTTGATCGACAGGAGCTCGATGTCGAAGAGGAGCGTGGACTTGGGCGGAATGACGCTGCTCATGCCGCGGTCACCGTACGCGAGATCGGGAGGGATGGTCAGCTTGCGGCGGCCGCCGACCTTCATGCCGACGAGGCCCTGGTCCCAGCCCTTGATGACGCGGCCCTTGCCGACCTCGAACGTGAACGGCTGCCCGTGCTTGCGCGAGCTGTCGAACTCGGTGCCGTCAGTGAGCGTGCCGACGTAATGGACCGTCACGGTGTCGCCGCTCTTCACGGCGGCGCCCGTCCCGATCGACGTGTCCTTCACGACGAGCCCGCCCGGCAGCGTGGTCGTCGGTCCACCGGGGCCCCCCGCGACGAACGCCGGTCCGCTCGGCGCCGCAGCTGCAGCGGTCGCGGGCGGAGGCACGTACGCAGGCTCGACGAGCGCGCGATCGATGAGCTTCTTGAACTTCACGAACGGCTGCGCGCCGCTCAGATAGTACGGGCCCACCGTGAATCCGGGCGTTCCGGAGATGCCGGCATCGCTCGCGGCCTTCTTGTCCGCTTCGATCGCGGCGGCGTGCGTGTGATCGTCGAGCGCCTTGCCGAACTTCTTGAGATCGACCCCGAGTGTCCTCGCGTAGCCCTCGAGCGCGGTGCGCTTGAGACCGTCGACGTCTGCCTGATGGTCGAAGAGGAGCTCGCGCATCTTCGAGAACCCTTCGCTCCCCTTCTGCACGAACACTTCGCGCGCGGCCTCCGCGGCGAGCTGCGCGTCCTGATGGAAGGAGAGCGGCATGTTGCGCCACACCACCTTCACCTTGCCGGGATACGCCTTGAGCACCTCGTCGACGGCGGGCTCGGCGCGGCTGCAGAACGGGCACTGGAAATCCGAGAACTCCTGGATGACGACCTTCGCGTTCGCGGCGCCGCGGAACGGCGCGGGGCCGGCGCTCGCCGTGACCCTCTTCTTCTCCGGCTCGGGAGCGGACTTCGCGTCCTTCATGATCGCGTCGTAGACCGCGGTCTTCGCCACGCCGCCGCGCACGAGGCCCTCGGCATTCGCGAGCTCGACGTCCACGAACGCCTTCAGCTTCTCGTACGGCTGCGCGCCGACGAGCCGATGGCCGTTGATGAAGAAGTGCGGCGTGCCGTTCGCCTGCGTGTCGTCGGCGAGGCTCAGGTCGTCGGCGATGCCCTTCGCGTACGTCTTGTTCTTGATCGCCGCGTCGACCTTGGCCGGGTCGACGCCGATCGCACGCGCCACGCTCTCGAGATCCGCGTCTTCGAGCTTCGGCTGCGAGTCGAACAGCTTGTCGTGCGCTGCCCAGAACGCGGCGTCGCCCTTCTGCGCGCGCGCCGAGCGAGCGAGCTCCGCCGCCGGCAGAGCGCGCGGATGGAACGTCAGCGGCTCGTCCTTCCACACGAAGCGAATGCGATCTCCGTACTCGGTTCGCAGGCGTTCGAGCGCGGGTTGCACCTTCTTGCAGAACGGGCACTGGAAATCGCCGAACTCGACGACGGTGACGAGCGCGGCGGTCGACCCGCGCACGGGCGAGCCCGCGATCGGGACCTTCCACACCGTGGTGTCGACCTTGTCGTCGTCGTCGTCTTCGTCGTCCTTCGCGTTCTTCGGCTCCTGGTAGTTCGCAGCGGCGAGCCGCCCGTAGAGGCGATCGCGCGGGACGCCGCGCTGCGCGAGGTCCTTCGCCTGCGTGAGCTCGGCGTCGATGATCTCCTTGAACTTGTCGAACGGCTGCGCGCCGCCGAGGGATACGCCGTTGACGAACGACGCCGGCGTACCCGAGACGCCGAGTCGCTTCGAGACCGCCTCGTCGCGCTCGACCTTCGCCGACCACTTCTTGCTCGCGAGACCGTCCTCGATCGTGCGTGAGTCGGCGCCGGCCGCCACGGCCCACGCGCGGATCGCGTCGGGGCTGATGAGCTGCTGCCTCCGGAACGCCATGTCGTGATAGCGCCAGAACGCCTCGTTGCCGCTGGTCGCGAGGACTCCCTGCCCGACCTCGGCCGCGAGGCGCGCATGCGGATGGAACGGAAGCGGATCGTTCTTGAAGACGATGCGGACGTCGTCGCCATAGGTCTCGGCGATGCGCTCGAACGTCGTCGCGAGCCGGCCGCAGAACGGACACTGGAAATCGGAGAACACGACGATCGTGACGAGCGCGAGCCGGTTGCCGCGAACCGCGTCGTCGGCGGCGATGGGGACGAGCGCATCGTCCTCCGCCGCATTCTCGCTGCCCGGTGCCGCCGCGACGGGAACGAGCGGCGCTCCGCCGTCTCCTCCGACCACGAGATTGTCCGGGCTCTTCGCCGTTCCCGGTCCGGAGCCGCACGCGCTCGCTCCGAAAACGAGGCACACGAGCATCGCGAAAATCGCGACGAGCGCGACGGATGACGAGGAACGGCGGGCAATCATTGCTTCTCCGGGACAGTCTCGACGACAAACAGAAGAGACGAAGATTCCTACCGCGACCTTTGCTCAGGCGCGAGCACGGAACGCGGCTGGCTTCGGCCGCGCTTCGCCGCATGTGAAGGAGCGGTCATCGTGCGGGATGCGTCGCGTTCCGTCTCGTTTGGCATCGTGCGCGTGCGATCGCGAAAGCCGCAGGTCGAATGTGCCGGCACCGCGCCGAGTTCCGGTGTGCGCGCCACTTGCAAAGCGGCCGACGTCAGGGGGCCAGAGAGGTCTCCGGCCACACAGGTGAACCATGAACTACGAAAGCTCGAATCAGTACAGCCAGTCAGACGAGGGCCGCAGCCAGCGCGAGGGCCGCGTTGCCCGCGCGATCGAGTCGCAGACCGCGCGGTTGCCGTCGGACATTTTCATGTGGGCGGCGGGCGTGGCCATGATCGGCTCACTCGCGTTCCAGGTGATGGGACCGCGGCCCCGCCGCATCGGTCTCTTCGGTCTCGGCCGTCAGATCGAGGGACGTGCGCCGCTGGCCAGCTTCGTGGGTCAGTGGGTGCCGACGCTCCTCATCTTCGGCCTCTACAACAAGATCGTGAAGGTCGCGGGCTCCGACCGCATGACCCGCTGAAACGAAAAAGCCCTCGCAGCGCGTGGCTGCGAGGGCTCTCTCTTCGTTCACGCCGTGGTGAGGCTTACTTCGCCTCGGCCATCGCGCGGTCGATCAGCTTCTTGAACTTCGGGAACGGCTGCGCGCCGCTCACGTAGTAGCCGTTGACCAGGAACGCCGGCGTGCCGCTGATGCCGATGTCGGTACCAGCCTTGTCGTCCGCGTCGACCGCGGGCTTGTTCGAGTGGCTGTCGAGCGCCGCCTTGAACTTGTCCATGTCGAGACCGACCTGCTTCGCGTAGCCCTCGAGATCCTCGCGAGCGAGCTTCTGCTGGTTGTCGAACATGAGCTTGTGCATCTTCCAGAAGCCGTCGGGGCCCTTCTGCTTGAGTGCCTCACGACCAGCTTCGGCCGCGAGCGGTGCGTTCGGGTGCATCGGGAGCGGCTTGTCGCGCCAGACGATCTTCACCTTGTCGCCGTAGGTCTTCTGGATCTCCGCGACCGTCGGCTCGACGCGCGAGCAGAACGGACACTGGAAATCGCTCCACTGCTGGATGACGACCTTCGCGTCCTTGCCGCCCTTGTAGGCGTTGCCCGGCGGAACCGGCGGCGCCTGCTTCTTCTCCGGCTCGGGCGCGCCCTTCGCGTCCTTCATGAGCGACGCGTAGTAGTCCTTGCCGGCGATCTTGCCCTTCTGGGCGTCGTACTTGGCGATCTCCTCGTCGATGATCTTCTGGAACTTCTCGTAGGGCTGCGCGCCCACGAGACGACGACCGTTGACGAAGAAGTGCGGCGTGCCGCTGGCCTGGACGTCCTCACCGAGCTCCATGTCGGCGTCGATGTCCTTCTTGTACTTGGCGTCCTTGATGGCCGCCTTCACCTTGCCGACGTCGAGACCGAGGTCCGAAGCGGCCTTCTCGAGATCCGCGTCCTCGAGCTTGGGCTGCATGTCGAACAGCTTGTCGTGCGCGTCCCAGAAACCCTTGTCGCCCTTCTCGGCGCGGGCCTCGAGGGTGAGCTCCGCGGCCGGAAGCGCGCGCGGGTGGAACGGAAGCGGCTCGTGCTTCCAGACGAGGCGAACCTTGTCGCCGTAGGTCTCGTGGATCTTCTTGAGCTGCGGCTCGACGCGCTTGCAGTACGGGCACTGGAAGTCGGAGAACTCGACGATCGTGACGGGCGCGTCGGCCTTGCCCTGGACGGGCGAGTTGCCGACGGGGACCTTCCACACGGTCTTCGTGTCCTCTTTCTCCTCCTCGTCCTCTTCCTTCTTGGGCGCGGGCGCGTTCTTGAAGTTCTCCGTCGACATCGCGACGTAGATCTTGTCCTTGGGCGTGCCCGTCTTGATCTTCGCCTCCGCCTTGGCGAGCTCCTTGTCGATCGTCTCCTTGAACTTGTCGAACGGCTGCGCGCCCGACAGCTCGACGCCGTTGATGCGGAACGCGGGCGTTCCGTTGGCGCCGACCTTGTTGCCGATCGCCATGTCTTCTTCGATCTTCTTCGCGGCCTTGTGGGTCGCGAGCGTGGTCTTGAAGGCATTGGCGTCGACGCCGGCCGCAACGGCCCACTTCTCGAAGCTCTCCGGGCCGAGCTGCGCCTGGTTCTTGAACGCGGTGTCGTGGAACTTCCAGAACGCGTCCGAGCCCTTCAGCATGAACACGGTCTGCGCGGCTTCCGCCGCCGGCTTCGCCTTGTCGTGGAACGGCAGCGGCTGGTTCTTCCAGACGATGCGGACCTTGTCCGGACCGTAGGTGCTCTTGACCTGATCGAGCGTCGGTTCGACGCGCGAGCAGAACGGGCACTGGAAGTCGGAGAACGTGACGACCGTGACCGGCGCGCCGCGATTTCCCCAGACCGGATCCTGGCTGGTGACGGGAATCGGGGAGTCGCTGTCGCTCCACGTCGCGCCGCCGGCGCTGCTGCTGTCGGCGGTGATTCCGCCGGCCGTCTTCATGCGGTGGCTGTCGAAGCCCCACATGACGGCTCCGCCTGCCATGAAGCAGAGGATGAATCCGATGATGGCGACTCCCGTGCTCATCCCTCCGCCTTCGGAAGGCGGGGGCCGCATGTCGGCCGCGTGGCTCTTTTCTTTGTCAGCTTTGGCCATGATGGCTCCTTATTGTCATTACGAAAGAGGTCGACGATTCCGCGAAGCGTCACCGCGCTCGCATGCGATTCGATCGCAAGCGAAGGCGGCAGCGCACGCGCGACTAGCCTGAGTTGTTCGAAACGCGTGCACATTGCACGCGTTTCGTCAGGCGCGCGGCGGACGGTCGACGGTGCTGCGAATACCGGGGCGTGAGCACGTGGTGCTCGGACCCGGAGCAGGGAGCAGCTCGCGCCCGGAGGCGGCGAGCACGACGGCGGCATGGAGGATGGCCGCGTCGGAGGACGCGCTCTGCGCGTCGATGGGAAGAGGAGCGCGGCCCGGCGCGGCTTGATTCACGTCGCTGCCGTGCACGGTGCCGAGACAATCGTCGATGGTCAGCCCGGTATCGAGCGTGACCTCGAGGTCCTGCATCTGCGGAGGGGACGCGAACGTGATCGCGCCGCGCGGGTCACAGAGCGGAGCTTTGTTCGTCGGCGCGATCGGCGCGGGCGGAGTGACGTCCATCGGCACCGACGGTGCCGCCACCGGCGTCGGGCTCGACGCCGGGGTATGCAGGATCTGCGGGAGGAACGAGGCGCTGAACGAGTGCGTGTCGTCGAATTCGAAGCTCGCTTCGCTCGCGCGCGCCGTGCTCGGAACGAGCCACACCAGCGCCGCGACGACGAGCGCCGCGAACGTGAAAAAGGGCGTTACGAAGGCTCTGAGCGCGCGAGACCGCATCGACAGCCGCGTAGTCTGGATCTCTTCGGCCCAAAAAGGCAAGCAGAGCCATGGCGATGGTCGAGCTAAGTGCGCGTTTTCAGGTCCGGGTCCCGTCCGGTGTCGTCCAGCGCGTCAGGTGCCAGCGCGCTCCCAGGACGCCGAACGCGCTCCCCAGCGCCGCCCCGGCGAGGACGTCGAGCGGGTAATGAACGCCGAGAACGCAGCGTGACATCGCGACGCCGAACGCGGCGACGAGCGCGATCGCCGAGAGGACGATGCGCCTCTTCTTCTTCGTCGGCTCGCGGACGGCATGTCGAACGAGCACGGCCGCCACGAACGTCGCGAACGCAAAGCTGCCTGCGGCGTGGCCGCTCGGACACGAGAAGTCGGTCGGCGCTTCGAAGACGAGCGCATGCACGCCGCTGAGCCCGAGGTACGGCCGAGGGCGCTGGATGATCGCCTTCAGCACGAACACGACGACGGCGGTGATGCCGAGCACCGCGGCGAGCGATCGACCGAAGCGCCGTGTACGCGGCGAAGCGAACAGCGGCAACACGAGCAAGACGCCCCATCCGCTGCCGAGGACCGTGAGCACGCACATGAGCGCGAGCCAACCTCCTTCGGAGAACGACTCGTGCAGCCAGCGAAAGACGCGAACGTCGAAGGCAATCACGCGCGCGCGGACACTACTCCGTTACTCGTCGCTCCACGAGCCGCCGCTGTCACCGCTGTCGTCCGAGACGTTCGACGTATCGAAGTCATCCGAAGGCGGCGAGTAGTCGGTGCTCGACGACTCGTACGAATAGCTGCTGCTCGAGCCGAGCGATGCGCCGACGGCTGCGCCTGCGAACGCGGCAGCGACGCTGCCCCACGTGCCGACGTCTTGCATCTGCTGCTGGTGTTGCTGCTGCTGCTGCATCGCTTGCTTGCGCTGCATTGCGC
>OUNM010077208.1_pt1 | contig 10306 bp, 11 predicted proteins | sample 1769961 | NCBI WGS metagenome assembly OUNM01 (sample SAMEA3914820, study PRJEB12502) | metagenome | biome: forest; material: soil | place: USA | collected 2012-03-12 | depth 0.3 m
ACCTATACCGGCGCCTTCACGCCGATCCGCGACTGGTTCGCGGGCCTGCCCGAAGCCAAGGCGCGCGGCTATCAGCCGGGCCGCTTCTCCTTCAACGTCAAGGGCGGCCGCTGCGAGGCCTGCCAGGGCGACGGCGTCATCAAGATCGAGATGCACTTCCTGCCCGACGTTTACGTCACCTGCGACGTTTGCCACGGCAAGCGCTACAACCGCGAGACGCTGGACGTGCTGTTCAAGGGCAAGTCGATCGCCGACGTTTTAGACATGACGGTCGAGGAAGGCGTGGACTTCTTCTCGGCAGTGCCCGGCGTGCGCGACAAATTGGAGACCCTGAAGCAGGTCGGCCTCGGCTATATCCACATCGGCCAGCAGGCGACGACCCTGTCCGGCGGCGAGGCGCAGCGCATCAAGCTCGCTAAGGAATTGTCGCGCAAGGCAACCGGCAAGACGCTCTACATCCTCGACGAGCCGACCACCGGCCTGCATTTCCACGACGTCGCCAAGTTGTTGGAAGTGCTGCACGAACTGGTCGACCAGGGCAACACGGTGGTGGTCATCGAGCACAATCTCGAAGTCATCAAGACCGCCGACTGGGTGCTCGATCTCGGCCCCGAGGGCGGCGACGGCGGCGGCGAACTGGTCGCCTCCGGCACCCCGGAAGCCATCGTGCGCGAAAAGCGCAGCTACACCGGCCAGTTCCTGAAAGAGCTTCTGGAACGGCGCCCAGGGGGCAAGCGCGAAGCGGCTGAGTGATGGCGGAGAACGGCCTTGTCTCTGTCGAAAGCCGCTTCAGCGTAGCTGAAACCATCGATCGGTTGGTTGAGACCGTCACCCGTGCCGGACTGCGCGTCTTCGCGCGCATCGACCACGCCGCCGGCGCGCATGAGGTCGGTGCGCCGCTGCGGCCGACCGAGTTGCTGATCTTCGGCCACCCGAAAGGCGGCACGCCGCTGATGCAGGACCGGCAGCTTGCCGGCATCGACCTGCCGATCAAGGCGCTGGCCTGGGAAGACGAGCAAGGCAAGGTCTGGCTGTCCTACAACGACGCGCATTGGCTCGCCGAACGCCATGGCCTGGGCGACGCCAGCCGCACTGCGGTCGCGGCGATTGCCGCAGGCATGGACAAGGTTATCGCGGCCGCGGCCGGAGCCAACCAATCATGAGACTCGCCCGCCCCGAGGATCTCGCCGCCATCGTCGCGCTAACCACTGCGGCCTACGCCCCTTACACCGCCCTGTTCGGCGCGCCGCCGATCCCGGTGACCGAGGATTATGCGCCGCGCATCGAGCGCGGCGAAATCTGGCTGCTGGAAGATGGTTCGGAGCTGGCCGGGCTGATCGTCCTGGAGCGTCACGCCGACCACGCCATGATCTTCAGCGTCGCCGTTTCGCCGGCCTTCCAGGGCAGGAAGCTCGGCATCGCGCTGCTCGACTTTGCCGACCGGCAGGCGCGATCGTGGGGCGTACCGGAGGTACGGCTTTACACCAATTCGCTGATGGAGCGGAACATCGCGCTCTATTCGGCTTACGGCTATCGGGAAACGGGTCGCCGCGCCAATCCATACCGGCCAGGATGGATATTGGTCGATATGGTGAAGCCGGTCGATCAGGCGGCCTGATCGTATTTGCAACGCGGAGGAGGAAGACGATGAGCCAAGGAACGATCCGCTCGGGCATGGGCGGCTGGACTTTTGAGCCCTGGGACACCTCCTTCTATCCGGAGAAGCTCGCCAAGGCCAAGCAGTTGCACTACGCCAGCCGCCAGGTGCCGAGCATCGAGGTCAACGGCACCTATTATTCCAGCTTCAAGGAGCCGACCTTCGTCAAATGGGCCGGCGATACGCCGGAAGGCTTCGTCTTCTCGCTGAAAGGCAACCGCTTCGTCACCAACCGCCGCGTGCTCGGCGAAGCCGGCGAATCCATGATGCGTTTCCTCGGCTCCGGCGTCGCCGCGCTCGGCGAAAAGCTCGGGCCGATCCTGTGGCAGTTCGCGCCGACGAAGAAATTCGACGCCGACGACTTCGAGGCATTTTTGAAGCTTCTGCCGGAGAAGCAGGACGGCGTGCCGCTGCGCCATGCGCTGGAGGTCCGGCACGACAGTTTCATCGTGCCGGAATTCCCGGCGCTGGCGCGCAAATACAAGGCGGCGATCGTCTATGCCGATCACGCGAAATACCCGGCCATCGCCGACGTCACCGGCGACTTCGTCTATGCGCGGCTGCAGACCGGCAGCGATGACAATCCCGATTGCTACACGCCGAAAGGCCTCGACGAATGGGCTGCGCGGGTGAAGACCTGGGCCGAAGGCAAGCAGCCGGCCGACCTGCCGCGCGCCGACGCTAAGACCGACGCGCCGGTTAAGCCGCGCGACGTGTTCGTCTACTTCATCACCGAAGGCAAGGTGCGCGCGCCTTTCGGCGCGATGGCGATGATGAAGCGGGTGACCTGACCGGCCGGCTCGGTCAAAGCCCACATGGTGTCCATGTCGATTGTGCTGCTGGTTGCGGCCGCGATCATGCACAGCCGGCCCCCGCACCCGCGCAAACCGGCGAAATCCTCGCATCTTCGTGGCTATCGTAACGTAATCGATACTTCCTTGCTGCACTAATGCACCTACGTCCGGTTGCAGAAGCCCTGCCGCCGGCAAGGACGCGTGCATGTTGCTCGACTACAACTCATTGCTTCTGGCCGTCGGCTTTTCCGCCGCTTGCCTGAGCCTCACGCTGTTCGGAACCTGGCTGACGGCCCGCTCCGACAAGTTCCTGCTGACATGGGCGATCAGCGTGCTGGTGGTGGTCGTCGAGGTCTTCGTCTACGACGCCTATATCAAGACGCCCGGGCCGGCGCTTGGCGTGTTGACGCTTGCGCTGCTTCTGCTCGGCTTCTCGGTGATGCTGGGCGCCTCGCATCAGTTCCGCACCGGCCGCTCGCCACTGCCCCGCATCGCGCTGGGCGCCGGCGTCTCCTTTGCCTTCACCTTGCCGCCCATGGCTCTCGGCTATGACGGGCTGGGCTTCATATCGGAGAATTTTTTCGCCGCCCTGCTTTTGTTCGGCACCGCCCATGAATACTGGAGGAGCCGCAGCGAGGCGCCCGTCCACCTTGTCGGCGTGGCGCTGCTCTACTCGCTGACCGCCGCATCCTTCGTCTTGTGCTCGGCCGTGCTGGCACTGGACGGCAAGTTTGTGCTTGGGCACGCGCCGAACAACTGGGCCGAAGACCTCAGCCTCGTCATCGTCATCGCCTCGATGACCGGCATCGGCGCGCTGTCGCTTGCGCTCAACCAGGGGCGGCTTGCCCGCCATCACAAACGCGAAGCGCAGACCGACGCGCTGACCGGCTTGCTCAACCGCCGCGCGCTGTTCGACCTGCATGGCAAGGTCCCCGTCGGCGCCTTCACCGCGGTGGTGCTGTTCGACCTCGACGGCTTCAAGGCAGTCAACGACCAGCACGGCCACGCTTCCGGCGACGAGGTGCTACGGGTCTTCGCCGAAGTGCTGTCGGCCAACCTGCGTCCCAACGACATTGCCGCCCGCATGGGCGGCGAGGAGTTCGCGCTGGTGCTGAAACGCACTTTGCCCGAGATGGTCGAGGGTACCGCCGAACGCATCCGGCTGACCTTCGCGGCGCGCGCGGTCGAAACCGAGAGCGGCGAGCTGAGATGCACGGTCAGCGCCGGCTTCGCCTTCGGCAGCAACGAAGGCTCCAGCTTCGACAAGGTGCTCAGCGCCGCCGACAAGGCGCTTTATGCAGCAAAGCGCAACGGCCGCAACCGCGTGCTTGCCGCAACACTTCGGCGCGCGGGTTAGCGCAGTTTGCTCCCTTTGCCTAGTTGTCGGCCTCGATCTCGCAGGCTTGCACGATCTTCGGGAGATAGCTCTGGCAGAAGTCGAGATATGCCCTGACGATAGTGGATCGGTGACGCTGGGGCGGATAGACCAGATTGATCGACCACTCGGGCAAGGGGTACTGCGGCAGCAACGGCACCAGGCGCTTCTCGCGAATGGGCGCGGCCACCAGGAAGGGCGGCAACTCTGTCACAACATCGCCACTAAGCGCACGACGGCAGAGGTGATGATAGTCGTTGGTGGACAGAATCGCGTTCGGCTCGATGACATGGTCGCCCAATTGCCAGCGGGCAGCAACATCGACGCGCGACGCCCACACCGCGCATGGGAAGCGATGAAGCGCATCGGGATCGGCTGGCATACCCAAGCGCTCGACCAATTTTGGGCTGGCGACGAGAATGTTGCGGACGGACATCATCTGTCGCGCCACCATGCCTTCGTGAACGATCGCGCCGACCCGAAGGGAGATATCAATACCGTCCTCGATGAGGTCCAGCCGGCGTTCGGTCGAGTAGACGTAAATCTGTATGTCCGGATAGCGGCGCTGGAAAGCAGCGATCAAATCCCACCATGGCTGGACCGTCGGCGGAAAAGACAGCCGCAAACGTCCCTTCAGATCGGCCTGGTCGCTCACGACAGCCTGTTCGGCCTCGAGCAATGCCTCGACACCGCGGGCGGCGTGCTCGTAGAGCCTCATTCCAGCGTCGGTCAGTTTGGTGCCGCGTGCCGAGCGCGCCAATAACTGCACATTGAGCTGCCGCTCCAGATCCCGGATGCGGCGGCTCAGTGTTGGAAGTGGCGTTCCGAGACGGGTTGCAGCCGCCGACAGGCTGCCTGCCTGGACGACCGCGACAAACATGCGGGTGGCATTCAAATCCATGCGAAAACCCTCTTATATTTGATAGGAAGCTTATCAAAGATGCGCGTTCACTTCCATATCTGGCTGGCGTAGCTAACCTAGGGCCGCAAGGGGCTTCCGCGTTACCCAGAGGGCATTATGAAGAAGGCCAGCACGAGGATTTTAGTAGGCATGTCATTGTTGCTAGCGAGTTCCGCCATGTCGGCACAGGCGACGTCTTCGACAGCCCAACCCGTCACGTTCGAAAACTACAACCGCGCACAGACCGACGTCTATTTCGCCGGGGTGGTCAAGAGCGGCGGCTTCGGGAAATTCCGGCATGGCCGTGAGCTTGCTCCTCCCGTGCAGCAAGGCATCGTTCGTCCCAACCGCGACACGCTGTACTCGTTTGTGATTGTCGACTTCGACGCCGGGCCGGCAACCATTACGCTGCCGGACGCGGGCAAGCGCTTCATGGGACTGCAGGTCGTCAATGAAGATCAATACACCCGAGCCACCTTTTACGGTGCCGGCAGTCACACTCTAACCCGGGAAATGATTGGCACTCGCTACGCGATTGCTGTCGTCCGTTTCCTTGTCGACTACACGAACAAGGCAGATGTCGAACAGGTACACGCGCTGCAGGATGCGGTGCAATTCAGTCAGGAGCGGACCGGCACGTTCGACGTCCCCAACTGGGACCAGACAAGCCTCAAGAATGTACAAGCGGCGCTCTTGCAGCTGGGAACGACGGTTTCCGACACGCGCCGCATGTTTGGCGCCAGTGAAGATCAGGTCGACCCGGTCAAGCATCTGATCGGAAGCGCCATGCTGTGGGGTGGAGCTCCCGAGAAGGACTCTCTCTATCTTCCGACTACGCCTGTGCGGAATGACGGCGGCACAGTCCACAAATTGACAGTCGGGGATGTGCCTGTTGACGGCTTCTGGTCACTCACCGTCTATAACAAGGAAGGCTACCTCCAGCCAAACAAGGACAACGCCTATTCGGTCAACAGCCTCACCGCGAAAAAAGGGACTGATGGCACCGTTACCATCCAGTTCGGCGGGTGCGATGGCAAGGTCCAGAATTGTCTGCCGATCACACCCGGTTGGAACTACACGGTGCGTCTCTTTCGTCCGCAAGCAGAAATCATCGACGGCAGGTGGTTATTTCCCCTGGCGCAACCCGAGAATTGAAGTCGGCACGCGTTCCGTCCGCGGCCGAGATTGAACGCGACCATCAATGATGTGCGATCACTTCATTGAAAGCGTCGAGATCGACGTAGAAAACCTTGGTCATTTCATCCAGCAGATCGTCCTCGTCATAGCCTTGCGACATCAGGATGTTGATCGCCGTCATGATATCGACGCGCTCGGTGAGGCGCCGCTTCTGATAATCCTCGACAAAACGTTCCATCGCCGTCCCCTGGCAAGCTTCTTTTTGGACGCATTGACCGACAATCACTGCGGGGAAAGCTAGGCGGGCTTGCTTGCGTGGACCTTGCGGCGGAGCCCGCGCCTTCCCCCTCATTCGCGACTGGTACGGAAAGCGGCCGACTCACCAAGGCCAAGAAAAGACTAGCACGCGGCTTTCGGCGCGCCAGAGTTAGGCAGGGCTAAGCGGGAGAAATATTGAGCTTGCTATCGGTTCGCGATGTCCACTGAAGTCGAGCAGCTGTTTTACACTGTCAGGAACTTCCTCACATCCGATCGATCTAGGTCCTCCGCCGGCCCTGTGTGGACGATCTGGCCGCGGTCCATGACGTTGACCTCGTCGGCGAGTTCGCGGCAGAAGTCGAGATATTGCTCGACCAGCAGCACCGCGATACCGGCCTGGTCGCGCAGATAGCGGATGGCGCGGCCGATATCCTTGATGATCGAAGGCTGGATGCCTTCGGTCGGCTCGTCGAGCACCAGAAGCTTCGGCCGCATCACTAGAGCGCGGCCAATGGCAAGCTGCTGCTGCTGGCCGCCGGAGAGATCGCCGCCGCGGCGTCCCAGCATCTGCTTCAGCACCGGAAACAGCTCGAAGACATGGGCTGGAACATTGCGGTCGGCGCGCCTCAGCGGCGCAAAACCGGATTCCAGGTTCTCGCGCACCGTCAGCAGCGGGAAGATCTCCCTGCCCTGCGGCACGAATGCGATGCCCGACCGGGCGCGATCATACGCCGCGCTCCGGTCGAGCGCCTTCCCCTCGAAGGCAACGCTTCCGCTCGTCAGTCGGTGATGGCCGACGATGGATCTCATCAAACTGGTCTTGCCGACGCCGTTGCGGCCGAGCACGCAGGTGATCTTGCCGGCGCCCGCCTTCAGCGAGACGCCGCGCAGCGCCTGGGCGGCGCCGTAGTGGAGCGTGGCGTTGGAGACTTCGAGCATGTCAGCGCCTTTTCCAAAAGCGAAGGAACGACAGATCGAAGCGATGGAATTGCACCCGCCACACCATGCTCACCTCCCCAGATAGACTTCGACGACACGCTCGTCGGCCGACACGAAATCGAGCGAGCCTTCCGACAGCACCGAGCCCTCATGCAGGCAGGTGACCTTGACGCCGAGCTCGCGAACGAAATGCATGTCGTGCTCGACGACGATGACCGAATGGTCGCGCGCGATATCCTTGAGCAGGCGCGCGGTCTCCTCGGTCTCGGCGTCGGTCATGCCGGCGACCGGCTCGTCGACCAGAAGCAGCTTCGGGTCCTGCGCGAGCAGCATGCCGATCTCCAGCCATTGCTTCTGGCCATGGCTGAGATTGGCGGCGAGCTCGTCACGCTTGTCGCCGAGCCGGATGATGCCGAGGATATCGTCGATCTGGCGCGCCTCCGCGGCGGAACGGCGATGGAACAGCGCCGGGAAGATCGAGCGCGGCCCTTTCAGCGCCAGCATCAGATTGTCTTCGATGGTGTGGTTTTCGAACACGGTCGGCTTCTGGAATTTGCGGCCGATGCCCATCATGGCGATTTCGGCCTCGTCGTGCCGGGTGAGATCGACCTGGCCGTCGAAGAACACTTCGCCTTCGTCAGGCCGCGTCTTCCCGGTGACGATGTCCATCATGGTCGTCTTGCCGGCGCCGTTGGGGCCGATGATGGCGCGCATCTCGCCCTTGTCGAGCACCAGCGACAGATTGTTGATGGCGCGGAAGCCGTCGAAGGAGACCGAGACGCCGTCGAGGTAGAGGATGGTGTTCGACTTGCTTATCATCGCTCACTCCGCCGGCTGCGGCTCAGGGCCGTTGGCCGACCAGGCGCCTGGCGTCCTCGCCGCTGAGCGCACGAACTTCGGCTCCGGCGCGTCAGGATCGACGCCGGCTTCGGCGGCGACCGAGGCCGCCCGCATCGCCTTGGCGTTGCCGCGCCAACTGTCCCACATGCCGATGATACCCTTGGGCAGCAACAGCGTGACGGCGACGAACAGCCCGCCCAGCGCAAACAGCCAGAATTCCGGCAGCACGCCGGTGAACCAGGATTTGCCGGCGTTGACGAGCAGCGCGCCGACGATCGGGCCGACGATGGTGCCGCGCCCGCCGACCGCGGTCCAGACAACCACTTCGATCGAATTGGCCGGGTCGAACTCGCCGGGATTGATGATGCCGACCTGCGGCACGTAGAGCGCGCCGGCAATGCCGGCCATGACCGCCGAGACGGTGAAGGCGAACAGCTTCACGTTCTCCGCCCGCCAGCCGAGGAAGCGCGTGCGGCTTTCCGCGTCGCGCACCGCCATCAAGAGCTTGCCGTATTTGGAGCCCACGATCGCCCAGGTGACGAAGACGGCAAATGCAAGCATCACTGCGCTGGCGGCGAACAGGGCCGAACGGGTGGCGTCCGCCTGCACGTTGAAGCCGAGGATGTCTTTGAAGTCGGTCAGGCCGTTATTGCCGCCGAAACCCATGTCGTTGCGGAAAAAAGCGAGCAGCAGCGCATAGGTCATCGCCTGGGTGATGATCGAGAGATAGACGCCGGTGACGCGGCTGCGGAAGGCGAACCAGCCGAAGACGAAAGCAAGCAGGCCTGGCACCGCCAGCACCATGATCGCGGCGAACCAGAAATGGTCGAAGCCGTACCAGAACCACGGCAATTCCTTGTAATTCAGGAAGACCATGAAATCTGGCAGGATCGAGTTGCCGTAGACGCCGCGCGAACCGATCTGGCGCATCAGATACATGCCCATCGCATAGCCGCCCAGCGCGAAGAAGGCGCCGTGGCCGAGCGAGAGGATGCCGCAATAGCCCCAGACCAGGTCGAGCGCCAGCGCCAGCAACGCGTAGCAGAGATACTTGCCGGTCAGCGCCACGATGTATGATGGGATGTAGAACGCGCTCGTCGGCGACACCGCAAGATTGAGCAGCGGTACGATGACGGCTACCGCCAGCAGGACGAGAATCGTGATGGCGATGCGGCGGTCGGCACCGGCGGCGAAGAAGCGTCCCGTGATCATGCTTCCACCGCCCTGCCCTTGAGCGCAAACAGGCCGCGCGGGCGCTTCTGGATGAACAGGATGATCAGGACCAGTACGACGATCTTGCCGAGCACCGCGCCGGCATAAGGCTCCAGGAACTTGTTGACGATGCCGAGCGAGAAAGCGCCGACCAGCGTGCCCCACAGATTGCCGACGCCGCCGAAGACCACGACCATGAAGCTGTCGATGATGTAGCCGCGGCCGAGATTGGGCGAGACATTGTCGATCTGGCTGAGCGCGACGCCGGCAATGCCGGCAATGCCGGAGCCCAGCGCGAAGGTCAGCGCATCGACCCAGGGCGTCCTGATGCCCATCGAGGCGGCCATGCGGCGGTTGGCGGTGACGGCGCGCATCTGCAGCCCCCAGGGCGTGCGCTTCATGACATAGAGCAGCACGCCGAAGACGGTGAGCGCGAAGACCAGGATCCACAGCCGGTTCCAGGTGATGGCGAGCTGGCCGATATCGAACGAGCCCGACATCCAGGATGGGTTGCCGACCTCCTGGTTGGTCGGCCCGAAGATCGAGCGCACCGCCTGTTGCAGGATCAGCGAGACGCCCCAGGTGGCCAAAAGCGTTTCCAACGGGCGGCCGTAGAGGAAACGGATGATGCCGCGCTCGATGGCGAGGCCGACCAGCGCAGCGACCAGGAAGGCGAGCGGCAGCGCGATGACCAGCGACCAATCGAACAGGCCGGGGAACGAGGTGCGGATCACCTGCTGGACGACAAAGGTGGTGTAGGCGCCGAGCATCACCATCTCGCCATGCGCCATGTTGATGACGCCCATCACGCCGAAGGTGATGGCAAGCCCGATCGCCGCCAAGAGCAGCACCGATCCGAGCGAAATGCCGTACCAGATGTTCTGGCCGGCATCCCACAGCGCCAGCGTCGAATTGATGGTGCCGATCGCGGCGGTCGCCGCCTCCTTGACCGCGCCTTGCGCGCTCGCCTCGACCGAGGTCAGCAACGACAGCGCATCACGATCGCCGCGCGCCGCAATCACGCCAACCGCCGCGAGCTTGTCGGCCTCCGGTCTGTCCGAAACAAGAATGGAAGCCGCCCGCGCCTGCTCGAAGAGTGTCTTCACCGCCGGATCGGTTTCCGCGCCGATCGCGGCGTCGAGCGGCTCGATATTCGCCGCATCGGGCGTCTTGAACATCGTCATCGCCGCGGC
>OUNM010058734.1_pt1 | contig 10305 bp, 14 predicted proteins | sample 1769961 | NCBI WGS metagenome assembly OUNM01 (sample SAMEA3914820, study PRJEB12502) | metagenome | biome: forest; material: soil | place: USA | collected 2012-03-12 | depth 0.3 m
AACCCCCCCCACCCCCCCCCCCCAACCCCCCCCCCCCCCCCCCCCCCCCCCAACCCGCCGCTCCCTCCCAAAAACATCCTCCCCCTCCCCAACCCCCCCATAATCCACCCTTATCCTCTCCACAATCCTCAACCCCATCACAAACCGCCTCCACATCCCCAACGCCACCCTCCGCCTCTTCTCATCCTCCCTCCTCTCCCTCTCCCTCTCCTCCCTCTCCAACTCCTCCATCACCGCTCCAAAAAACTCCTCAGCAACCACAACCCCCCTCACAACCGGCACAGCCATCCGATGCCCAAACTCAAACCCCACCACCGCCTCCGCATAATCCACCCCCAACCTCTTCGCCACCCTCCCCGCCCCGCGATACGGCACGTGCACCGCCCCCGCAGGACACATGTGCTCCGCAAACAGGTCAATATTCCCGTACTCATTCTTGGGGATCACCCCGTCGACGATAGGCGGCGGGATGATCCAATCCGTCTGCGCAAGCGAATACAGACCCTGCAGCGCCTTCTCGCCCGTCGCGGCCTCGGCCTCGGCGAGCTCCCGGCGGCGGTTGGTCGTCGCCGCGCGGTAGGGGACGCGCTTGAGGGGCTGTTCGCCTGGAAGGGGCGCACGGCCTTGTTTGTGCCAGGTTTCGGCGGATTTTACGGGCACGACGTCTTTGCGGGAGTAGACGGGTTCGTCGGGTTGGGGGTGGGTGGGGTGGGGTTTGTGTTTGAAGGTTTTGAGGGGAACGGCGGTGGGGAGGAGGGCTTCTTCGCGTTTGAGGTGGCGGGGGAGGATGAAATCTGGAGAGTTTTTGTAGTATTGGAGGGTTTCTTCGCCTTCTTTGATGGGTTTCTTTTCGGGTTTGGTGGGCGCCAGGTCGGTGGCGTTTTCGGCTTCGTCGGCTTCCGTGAGGGGGTGTTTTTTGTCGCCTCGGGTGTAGCCTCGCATGGCCGACTTGAACCAGTCGAAGTGGTCGTAGCGCTTGACCTTGCCGTGGCGGTTGTACACGGGTATCTTCTCGATCGGCATGCGCATTCCCTTGGTGCGGCCGGGCAGCGTCTGGCGCTTGAGGTACCGGACTGTGAGGTCCTTGGCGGTTCCGTCTTGGGAATGTCCGACGACGTAGGCGATGACTTGCTTGGCCTTGTCGGCTTTGCTGCCGCGCGGCTCGAGCGACTCGACGAGCTCTCGGTTTGTGGCGATGACCGACTTGACGAGGGCGTCGACCGCGAGGTACTTGTTGGTCGCTGGCGAGAGGACTTCGGTCCAGTAGTGCGGGAACTCGAGATCGGCGTCGTAAAGCTTGCCTTTCTTTCGTGGTGACAGTGGGACTTGAATCGCCAGGTCGTGGTCGCTATCGTCGGCAGCCAGCCAAGATTCCTCCACCTCAGCCTTGATGTTGCGTCCCGATGTCCGACCAAGAGCGGGACCTTTGGCTGCTCTCGCCGTCTTCGTCTTTGCAATCGCTGGCGCTCTCCGGGGAGAGTCGTTGTCCGTCCGTGGAGCTTCCCCGAAACCAAAGCCTTCCTTTTCAGGATCCGCTTCCTCGAGTTTGTTCCACCCATAGCCCAGGGGCTGGAGGTTGGCAACGAGGCGAGCTTCCAGGCCCAGCGCTCTCAGCAGAGCCGTAAAGAGCTGTGCGCCAATGTCTCTGCTGCCAACACACTCTTGCGCAGACAGCCGGAAGTCCTCGAGATGTCGGACCCGTTCTCCGAACCTGTCCTGGTCGTGTTCCTCCTGCTTGAAGGCTTTCGTCAAGCGATCCAAGCGCTCCAGAGACATGTAACCCCACTTCCGCAAGCCAGGAGCCGTGACACGAAAGCGCTGCTTCCACCAGGCGGCGAGGTACTTCATCAGCCGGAAGAGCGGGTCCCCATGGCTCATGTCCACCGCGCCCCTTTCCAGACGCTGCGACGCTGCCCCCCAGTCCCGCGAAGAGCGCACAGGAGCCTTTTCCTTGCCCTTGCCCTTCACATCCCGCTTTGCCTTGCCAGCCTTGGGGGTCTCCTCTGGCACGTCCAGCCCGGTACTCTTCCTCCACCTCTCCACCTCTGCCCACAACCTCGGGGGGACGTGTGAGAGCAACAGCCCCTGAACCGTTGGGTCGCACAGCCACGAGTTGCGGATCGCATTGTGCCACAACAGAAACTGGACATGGACGCAGTGCGTGGCAATCCGTGCCCTGCGCTCCAACTTTGTCGGCCCCTTCTTGCCCAGCGCACTCGCCAAGGAGATCCTCGTGTCCCTGATCAGGGTCAATTCCAGGTCCCCAGACGGCACCGGGACATTGGTGAAAGGTGTCTGAGGGGTCTCGACGTCCTCAAACTCGATGTCCTCGTCGTCGTCGTCATCATCCGGCTCCGCAGGCTCATGGACCTTGCGCCGTTTGAGAGCAGGGACATCCTCGAAATCGGCGTCAGAGAGAGAGGTCAGTGAGCTATCATCGTCCTCGCTGTCATCAAGCTGCAAAACGGACGATCCGTTGCGTGTCGATGACCTTGGGGTAGAGCCGGCATCGAGGTCATCAAACAGGGTCGACTTCCGCGGTGGTGCGGTAATGGTCTTTGTCGTCTTCTGCTCCTTTTGGGGCTCATCCTTGGTCGAAGCAGCATGGTCGCGTGTCCTTTTTCGCGGAACATAGGGAGGCATGTCGAATTCGTAATGCGGCACACTGGCAAGACATGTTGATGTCTGAGGATGTCGTTGTCGGATGTCGAGGGTCGACGACTCGCGACTCGCGCTGAGAGTCGGGCTTTACCCTAACCCTGGACACATAGCCTCCCGGATGATAAAGCAGCGAGGCAGCCCACTTGCGGCTTGCCCCTGGCTGCCCCGCCGATCTGCCAAGCTGCGGGTGCCTTCGAGATCGTTCCAGGGGAGGGCCCGGCAGCAACAGGCATTCAGGCAACCGCCGGGACACGAACATTGCCCCCAGCCCGACTCTTCACCTCACGCATTCGCTTGGTCAGCGCCTCCAGCCTCGCCAGCTCGCGGCGGCAAACATCTCGATTACACAACGGCTTTCTGCCTGGCCCTCCCCCTCCAAGCCACCACTCCTTAAAGCACCCCTCGCCCCCGGCGCCCTCCCGCCAACCATGGCCTCCCCAGACCCCAACACCCCCTCTAACGAGACCTCCTACATCACCATGTCCACCGCCGCCGTCGAAACCCGCGGCACCGACGCCAGCCTAATCGGCACCCACTGCCAATACGCCTACTGCAACCAGCTCGACTTCCTCCCCTTCAAATGCCAGTCCTGCAACCACACCTTCTGCCTCGACCACCGCACCGAAGACGGCCACAAATGCACCAACCCGGGCGCCTGGGCCGCCCGCAAGCGCGCAGCGGAACTCGCGAAACCCTCGGCCGGCGAAGGCCGCCGCATGCGCGACCTCGTCTCCCAAAAGCCCTGCGCCGACGACACCTGCAAGACCACCGTCGGCACCAGCCTCGCGCCGGGCGTGCACTGCGCCAACTGCAACCGCGATTACTGCCTCAAGCACCGGCTGCGGGAAGACCACGACTGCGCGAGTAAAACCCCCATCGGCGCGCGCGCGGCGCGCGCGGCCCAGGCGGCGGCCGTGGCGGACGGGGCGCGCAGCGCGCTGGAAAGGTTCCGGCTGTGGGGACAGGCCAAGAAGCAGGCGGCGAAGATCTCGCTGGCGACGCCGAGCGCGAAGCCCAAGCTCGCGCAGCAGGTGGCGGTGAATAACCTGAAGAAGACGGCCAAGGGGGATGGGAAGATTGCGCCCGAGAAGAGGGTGTATCTGTTTGTGGAGGCCGAGTCGGCGACGGCGAGGGCCAAGATTCCCAAGGGGGAGTTTTTCTATTCGCAGGACTGGGTTGTGGGGAAGATGTTGGATGCTGCGGCAAGGGGGCTGCAGGTGCAGAATGTGAATAATCAGACGGATTCGGAGGAGGATCGGCTGAGGGTTTTTCATGTGGAGGGGGGGAGGATGTTGGAGTTTAGTGAGAAGCTTGGGACGGTGTTGCAGAGTGGGAATACGGTTGTTTTGTTGAGGGGGGTTGGGCCGCCGCCGGATTTGATCGAGGCTTGAGGGGAGGAAGTCGCTTTTTGTTTTTCGGTCGGTTTAGCATAGCGCTGGGTTCAGCCACGGCGTTCACGGATAGATACCGGTCTTGGGCGCATGCATCCCGTCGACTTGTTGGAAGCTTGGGTAGCAGCAGCATATCCTGGAATTCTAATTGTACATTCGGCGACGGAGATGCCCAGATTGACTCGCGCGCGTGAACGACATGGTCAAAAGCGGCGATGCCCAAATAACGGTTTGTACAGAGCGAGTATGAGAAAAGATCAACACCAACCCCCCTCCCACACATCACTCACGCCTTCTTCTCCTTCGGCCTCTCACTCAACTGCTTCTCCCTCCCAATCAGCGGCGCGTTCCCAACCGCCCCATGCCCCCCAAACGCCTCAAACCCCTTATGGAACGCCCACTCCACCGCATTCTCAACCGGCTTGTCAAAGAGACTCGGCAGAAACGGCACAACCGCCAACCCCAGCCCAATCGGCGCCCACGTCCTCACCCTCACATTCTTCACATCCTTCATCGCCCGCCCACTATACCGCACCACACTATGAATCGTAAACGCCGGCAACCCCATACTCGCCAAGCTCTGAAAGATCCCCCGCTGCAACATCACCGTCCGCCAGTCCTCCAACGCCGGCACCACCCCGGGCGCCACCGCGCCCTTCTTATCCCACTCCTCCCGCCTCAAATCCACCCCCAGAATCTGCGCCTGCCGCGTCGTCAACTCCAGCCCGGGGTTCCGCACCCGCTGGTTGTGCCAGTACGCCTTGTAGCCCTCGTAGGAGACGTCGCCGAGGATGTACGCCCAGCTGACGCCGTAGGCGCCGCGCACGAGCCAGGGGTGCGCCACGGGCCGGAAGGACTCGCCGATGTCCGAGGTGTAGGCGACGTAGCGGTGGGCGGAGAGGAGGAGGGTGCGGAAGCGGGCGGCGTAGGCGGCGTAGCGGACGTTGGAGTCTGTTGAGGGGGGGGCGCTGGTTTGAAAGTCAGTTTACAGAATAGGGGGTAGAGGGAGGGATGGTTGGAGGGGTGGAGGGAGGGAGGGAGAGGCGGACGATTTGCCTGCGTTACGTACTATCCGTCGACGAGCTCGTCAAAGAAGTTGTCTTCCTTGTCGGCTTTTTCGATGATCTTTTGGAGCTTGGGGGGGAGTTTCTCTTTGTTGGGGAGCTTGTTGGGGTCGAAGTCGGCGGCGGCCTTCTTTAGGTCTTTGGTTGCGTTCTCGGGCGGGGAGGGCTTCGGGGCTTCGGCTTTCGTGCCCGTGGGCTTGTCTGAGCTGCCGCCAAAGGGCCACATGTTGCGCTGTCGTTGAGGGTTGTGTGGTCTTGTGGTTGGGAGGTCAAGTCACGATCTTCGGTCCGCGAGGGGTCGCGCAGCACGGGTTGGTCGGGTTAGTCGGGTAGTGTCGGAATGGGCGGACAGACGCGTGGTCTGATGCAGCCGCGCCGTGAGAAGGAGGGGCTCGGTTCGGGGAGGATGATCTCTCGGTTTGGCTTTGGGTCAATGGACGTCGGGCTCTGAGAGAAGCAAATCGTGTCCAGGCGAGGTTAGCTTCAGCTCATTTGAGGCTCCCGATGGTTGATCTCACGAGTTTGGTGACGTAGGTTCGACGGTTTCAGACTCCACATGGTGCGCGATAACACATCCTTGTCTGGGCTGTCTTGGGCTTGTCTGGACCTGGGCGTTGGTTCCGCCAAACCCCGGCCGGCTTAAGTAATCGGCCAGTGCTCGGTTTCTCTGCTTGGCTTGGGTCTTGGGAGTCGAGCTGGCAAAATTTCGGCTGTTTCCCGGCCGCAGCTCGACGACTTGCGACGTTTTTGGCTTTTGCTCGCCCAGACAACCACCACAATCGCGTCCTCGACTTCGCCACCCCGACACGAACACCACACCTCGCCAACCCTCGGTCCCCTGCCTCTCGCCAACATGGTCCAGAAGTACAACCTCTTCGGCACCCAGGTTGCCTCGCACTACGTCAGTCCCCCGATCTCCAATTGAGGCCCCCCTCTCCCGCACTCCCGAATTCCCCCGACCAGGCCACTCGAGCTGCGATTCTTTGGCGCGGGGAATGCAATGGCTGACACTTTGGGTATTGCAGCTGGCGATGGGCGTCCTCGGCACATTATTCGGCGGCTCCTACGCCATGCTCGGCGGCGGCAGCACCAAGACCCCCGCGGCTCCCGCCATCAACGCCTCCAGCTCCGACGAGGCTGACTTCATCAAGTGCGCTCCCCCGCAGCACCCGATCTAAAGCACATATTTGTCTGACACGTCAACAGGAAGTTCATGGACCAGGCAGAGGCGGACGAGAAGAAGACGGCCCCGGCGAAGCACTAGGCTGGGTTGGGTGTGCCTGATGGTGGACGAAGCCGGATGGGGTTTCTGCCCTGTGTACATGTATAGCGGGCGTTCAATGGGAGCACGATTGCCTGGACGTTGAAACTTGGGGACAGCAGCCCGTGGTTCTGGATTGTTCGTGATGTTGTGTGTCACCTTCTGCAGACTCCCGTGTCGTGTTTACATACGGGCGATACAGCGTGGGAACAGCATCTCGGGAAGGGATGGGAAACAATTCAATTCCACCAAGCACAAAGACAGCTAACGCCTTGGGGTATCAGGTCCGTGACCGAAACGCCGGAAATCATCAACCCACCCAGTACCCTTCAGAGGCATCCCTCGTACTCATCATCGCTGCGTCCCATGTCCGCGGCCGGCTGGCGCCTTCCTTCCATGTACTCCCGGCCCTTTTCGTCCACGATGCGCTTGCACTCCTCGTCGGCCTCGGCAAGCTGTACATAACACAGAGGTCAGCGCTTCTGAAAACTGGACTCTAGCGGAGAAAAGTGAGCAGCATACCCTGGCCTTCTGCGACGCGGTGGCATTCTGCATGACGATGTCGATGAGCGCGTCAATTCTGGCCTTGAGCTGAAGGATCTCCTTGTCATGCTCGTATCGCACCCATCTCATCCAGCCGTCGCTATCTCTGGCGTCTTCGGAAGCCAAGACAGCATTGGCGTGCACCGTCCGAATGTCGTTGTCCAGCTTTTTGAGCGACGCAGCGGTGAGGATCTGGGCCTCGTTGGTGGCCGACGTCGCGCTCGCCAGGGCCAGGTCTTCCGCCTTGGTGGCATTGAGGCTCAGTCTGCTGATCAAGTCTTGCACCTCGGCGGGGGCTTGTTCGCCGCGGGGTCGGAGACGATGGCGGGCGAAATGCCGATCGCGCGGGCCAGAGTTACGACCTTGTCCTGTGGCAAATCGGTCAGACTACAGGCAGATGTGAAGATGTCGGAGACTGGTGATCAAGCGGACGATTGTGAAGTTGACGATGGGACCAAAGGACGGGAAGAAAAGAAAGAAGGGAAAGAAAAGGGAAGACGAAGAAAGGGGGAGGGAAAATGAAGAAGGGAAAGAAAAGGGAAAAGGAAGAAGGGAAAGAAAAGGGAAGGGCAAAGAAGGGAAAGGAAAGGGAAGGGAAAAGAAGAAGGGAAAGAAAAGGGAAAGAAAAGGGAAAGAGGGGAATAAAAGCGAAAGAGAGAAAGAGAAGGCAAGAGAGGGGAAGACAGGCAAGAGGGGGGAGAAAAGCAAGAGGGAAACGAACAAGAAGGGAAAAGAACAAGAAGGGAAAAGAACAAGAAGGGAAAAGAACAAGAAGGGAAAGAAAGGCAAGAGGGGAAATGGAAAGAAAGGCAAGAGGGAAACCAACGAGAGAAAGAGAAGAAACTCACCTGGGGCCGCATCTCGAGGTTCTGGAGGAATGGGCGGGGGCCTGGAGTGGTCTGCATCCGTCAGCAAGCGAACAAACTGGTAAGTCCATCAAGTTGTCGCGAAGGGAAGCGTCATATCTGGCACCGCTCCTCCGGGAATGGGTAGCTTGCGGCCCCCAAACCCAACTTGCGGCGTTAATCCGGATCCCACCAAAGGCCCTTTGGCACCGGGGATATTGAAAGCCGCCGCCGCTTGACAAGAGCGGCTTCGAACACGGCCGCCAGCCACCTACTCCGCACACGCCATGGAAAGTGCGAGGAGAACGGTACCGTCTGGGAAAACGCGCCAACGCGGCACCGGGGTTGGCCCCAGCGACCGCTGACGCGGGCCAGTGACGCTCGAGGGCGGGTGATCTGTGCGCCCCGGCCTGGCGATGAAGTCCAAGCAGAACGAGATCGGGCGCCCAAGAGGTTTGTCGGGCCGAAATGGAGATGTCTGGTATTACATCCCTGACGGGTTTTTGCTCATGCGAGAATTTGACACCCAAGCCGACAACTTGATGCGGATGCAAAAGCGACTTACCATTTGAGGTGCCGAGGGGTCGGTGCCCCCCATGGCGGTGTCGTTGTCGATGGGCTTGGGACCCATCGCGGCAGTGGTTGCAGGAGCGGATGTGGAAGAGAGAAAGAAAAAAAAGCAGTCGAGGAGGCCGGCGAGGGAGGCCGGCGAGGGAAGATGGGGTGTGGGGGAGGAAGAGAGTTGAGGGTTTCGGGTCGGAATGGCTCAAATTATAGTTGGGAGACAGTTGGTCTGTGCACGCCTACAAATCTGCAGAGCCCTCCAAATTTTCAGTGCGCCATTTCCATCCGGTTTCCTATTGTTCTTATTGTTCACTATTGTCGAGAAGTTGTGAATAGGAAACTGGCTATTGAGCGTGGAAGTTGCTGGACCCACTTCGCCGCGCCGGATTTCAAGAACACGGTCGGTCGGCCGGGCCCCACTCGGCGACCCCAGCGACCCAGCGACCACAGCCAGAGACAAATTCACAATCAACACAAAAGCTTCTTCCCTCTCAAAAAAAAAAAATCTCACGTTGATCAATTTTCTCCCCTTGCCTCCTCCCACAGCCCACAAAATGTCCTTCCGTCTCAGCTGGGAAAGGAAGAAGCGACGCTACGCGCGCCGCAAAGCCAAGCGGCACGCCAAGCGGAACCTCGCGGCGCTCTCCAAGCCCGCCAAGCCCGCACCCGCACCCGCGCCCGCCCCCGTCCCCGCAGCCAACCCCACCACCCCGCCGGGCACCACCACCACCACCACCACCACCACCCCCAACAAACCCGCCAGCCAGACCCTCGCCCGCCGCACCGCGCACGAGAACCACAAGCTGCGCGCCCGCGTCCGCCTGCTCGAGAAGCACGTGGCGCGCTTCAATGCGCACGAGACGCACCTCGCCGGCGTGCTCGCCCAGCTGGCCGCCGCGCGCACCCAGATCCGCGAGCTCAGCGCTGCTATGGACCATGTCCTGGGCCAGGCGCCGCATTATGGGCGGTGGTTTGACAAGGTATGTTGTTTGTGGGAGTCAACGGGTCTGGCTGTTTTGCATGATGAGGATGTTTGGTGCTGACTTGGTTGGGTTTGTGTTGGTAGAATTACGGGCAGTCGCGCAAGTGGGGAAGGACGCTGTGGGAGTGTCCGGTGAGGGATCATGATAGGGTTTAGGGAGGGGGGGTGGTGTTGACTTGGAGTCGGGGGAGAAGGAGGAGGAGGGTCGCTGATTACTGGTGTCGGGGTCGTATTAATTGTTCAATTGGACCAGAAGGCCAGGGTTCATGATTGCCACATGCTCTGTTCCAACTTTGGGTCCCGCCGAAAGTGATACACAGCCTCGCAGATGCGCGACCAGAAGTGAATGGGAAACACCACGGCTGTCGAAACGCACCACCACGTCGAGAGAACCGATTTCCTTTCCCGAGGGTGCAAGTTGAAGAGCCCCGAGGTTTATGTTGTTGAGCTTCGATGGAAACGGTTCGTGCGGTAAGTAATCGTCTGTTCAATGCCGTTCTATCGCCAGAACGACAATGGTTTGCAGTGCCTTTTTGGCGGTCGTCGTTTACCTTGGGCGTCGATTAATAAAGTAATCGTCGTCGAGATCCGACTGGAGTCCAGCCGAGAGCTTCATCTGAACCCCAAGCAAATTGTAGAGGTCAATGCAAGAAATTCGACGCTTGCCCCTCGATATCGCCTCGGCGTCGCTGCTTGTCCCAGCGTGCTGCTGAAGTGTCTTCCGTGGCTCGACGACAAGCATCTCGCCGGAAATGATATCGAGCATGTCGTCCACAAACGCGGAACACGTCGGTGCCCGTCTCAGGATATCGATCAGCTACATCACAGTATTAGCAACACCCCAACCTATTTCAGGCAGATATTGAGGATGTGAACACTGAAGAACGAAAGCCATACCTCTACCACAGCCGGATTAACCTCAAACCTCGTCTCACCCCCCTCCTTGACCATATGATAAAACGTATACTGCACCCCCCCCGCCGCACTCCTATTC
>OUNM010493118.1_pt1 | contig 10304 bp, 10 predicted proteins | sample 1769961 | NCBI WGS metagenome assembly OUNM01 (sample SAMEA3914820, study PRJEB12502) | metagenome | biome: forest; material: soil | place: USA | collected 2012-03-12 | depth 0.3 m
GAAGTCCGCTGAGCTGCGTACGAACGTCCTGCTGGGCGTGACCGGCGGGCTCGCGCTGCTCACCGCGGTGACGGGGCTCTTCCTCGTCGACTGGAAGGGTAGGGGCGAGGATCACGTCTCGGCGAAGATCGGCCCCGGACACATGATGCTCGAGGGATCCTTCTGATGAAGGACGGACCCCTCACGCGCAAGGTCTCCGCGCGCGAGCCCGGCGCGACGACGCCGGCGCCGGCGCCGGCGTCCTCACCGCGTGGCGCCGCATGGGACGGCAGCGCGCCGGTCCTCGTGCCGCAGGGCGCGCTCCTCGCCGGCGTGTACGAGCCCCTCATCGAGCTCGCGTCGGGAGGCATGGCACGCGTCGTGGTCGGCCGACGCGTGGGCGCGGCGGGTTTTCAGCGCCTCGTCGTGATCAAGCAAGTGCACCGGCACCTGCTCGGTCGGCCCGACTTCGCGAACTTCTTCCGCGACGAGGCGCGCATCGCCTCGCTCATCCATCACGCCAACGTCGTGCCGGTGATCGACGTCGTCGAGGCGCCGGGCGAGCTCCTCCTCGTGATGGAGTATGTGGAGTCTGTCTCCCTCTCGCTGCTGCGCAGCACAGCGAAAAATGCGCGGGTCGCGGTGCCGCCGCCCATCGTCTTCCGCATCTTCCTCGACATGCTGGCGGGGCTGCACGCGGCACACGATCTCGTCGACGGCGAGGGTCGACCGCTCGACGTCGTGCATCGTGACGTCTCTCCACAAAACGTGATCGTGGGCGTCGACGGCGTGAGCCGGCTGATCGACTTCGGCGTCGCCAAGGCATCCCATCGCTTGACCGAGACGGAGTCGGGCGACATCAAGGGAAAATACGCATACATGTCTCCCGAGCAGGTCGCCGGGCTCCCCGTCGATCGTCGTTCGGACGTGTTCGCGGCCTCGGTCGTCCTCTTCGAGACACTCACGGGAGTGCGCCTCTTCGCGGGTGAGCACGCGATGGACACGCTGCGTCGCGTGGTCGACGAATCGCTGCCCGACCTCCGCGCGTTCCCGGATGTTCCTGTCGCGCTTCATGACGTGTTCGCACGTGGCCTCGCGAAGGACGCGAGCCGAAGGATCGCGTCGGCCGCCGAGCTTGCGGACGCCATCGAATCGCGCGTGCCTGCGGCGTCGCATCGTCGCGTCGGAGAGTGGGTGATGCAGCACTGCGGTGCGCTCCTCGCCGAGCGTCGCGTGCTGCTCGAGGAGAGCCGTAAGACCGGCCTCACGAGGAGCGGCGAGAACGGCTTGCTCGAGCCGGCGGAGGCAGCGCGGATCCAGCGGCAAGACGACCTCACCACGGAAGTGCAGTCGCGTCCGCCTTCGCAGGTCCCCGCGGCTCACCAGACCCACGTCGCATCTGTCTCCGACCTCGTTCCGCGTACGAAACGGCGAAGCCCCTTGCTGGTGTCGCTCGCCGTCGGCGCGGTCGTCGCCGCGCTCCTGATCCTCACGGCGTGGACCATGCGGCAGCGCGAGCGAGAGGTCGCCGCCGCGTCGGGAACGCTCGCGGCGAGCGCGGCGCAGACCGCGAGCCAGGCCGCAAGCGTCGCCCTGACCGCGAGCCCCACGCCGAATGCTCCCAGCGCGCCGGCTGCGAGCGAAGGTCCGGCGCCCGTCGCGTCGACCGAGCCCACGACGAAGAAGCCCACGCCCGCGCGCCGCGCCGCGCCGCCTCCGCGCGCCGACGATCTCCAGGGCGATCCCTACGGTTCGAAGTAGTCGATGGGCACGGTCGTTCCCCCTCCTGATCAGACCACGAACGTCGCAACCGGAGGCCCGGATGCCACGCTCAGGGTCCACGCTGCGGTGCTCGAGATCACGAGCGGCCCCGACGCCGGCGCGCACGCACGCATCGCGCAGCCGCTCTTCGTGATCGGGAGCGGGGCATCGGCCGATCTCAGGTTGAGCGACGACACCGTGTCGCGCGAGCACGTGCGGCTCCAGCTCACGCCGTCCGGGCTCGTCCTCCGCGACGAGAACAGCACCAACGGGACGTGGATGGGAGGCATCCGCGTCCGCGACTTGACCATCACGACGGGCGCTCAGATTACGGTCGGCGCCACGCAGATCGCGATCTTGCTCGAGGCCAGCACCGTCGAGCTCGCGCTCAGCGCGCGCGCGCAGTTCGGGCACGCCATCGGCTTCTCGGCGGCGATGCGGCACCTATTTGCGTCGCTCGAGCGCGCCGCTCACGCCGAGGTCACGGTCCTCATCGAGGGTGAGAGCGGTGTCGGCAAGGAGCTGATCGCGCAGGGCATCCACGTGTGCTCACCGCGCGCGCACGGACCCTTCGTCGCGGTGGACTGCGGAGCGATCCCGCCGACGCTCATCGAGAGCGAGCTGTTCGGCCACGAGCGCGGTGCGTTCACCGGCGCAGACCGCGCACGTGAGGGTGTGTTCGAGCAAGCCAACGGCGGCACGCTCTTCCTCGACGAGATCGGCGAGCTGCCGCTCGATCTGCAGCCGAAGCTCCTGCGCGCGATCGAGGCGCGGCAGATCCGACCCGTCGGAGGTCGCGGAGTGAAGACCGTCGACGTGCGCATCGTCGCTGCCACGAATCGCAACCTGGCAGACGCGGCCGCGAAGAACGAGTTCCGGCGCGACCTCTACTATCGCCTGGCGGTCGTCCGCGCGACGGTGCCGCCGCTGCGCGACCGGCGCGACGACATCCTGCCGCTCGCGCAGGCGTTCCTCAATCGAGCGCCCGGCCACGAGACGAAGCAGCTGCCGCCCGACCTCGCCATGATGCTCGAGTCGTACGCCTGGCCTGGAAACGTACGAGAGCTGCGGAACGTCATCGAACGCTACACGGTGCTCGGCGCGAATCCCGCGGGCCTCTTCGATGGCTCGATCACCGCCGGTCATTCGAGCCTCGGCGGCGAGACGCTCGCGCACTTGCCGTATCACGAGGCGCGGCGTGTCGCGCTCGACCGGTTCGAGCGCGCGTATCTGCCCGCGCTCCTGGAGCGCTCGGCGAACAACGTGTCGCGCGCCGCCGTGGCCGCGCAGATCGGGCGCGGGAGCTTGCACCGCATGCTTCACCGCATCCGCGACGACAAACCCGACGATTGACGGAGCGCCGGGTGGTGTCTCCATGCGGGATCACTGTCTCCGAGCGCGCGCCGGTGTGACGCGCGAAATCGCGCAGGATCGCCGATAAAAGCGGCGGGGTGCGCAGGCACGCCCCTCGCAATGTGTCTCCCCGGGACGGAGGGAGATGCGATGAGGAGTCGAATGGCATGCCTGCTCGGGCTCGTGCTCGCAGCACCGACGAGCGCGATGGCGTGCAGCGCGCCGCCGGACGCACCGGGGCTGGAGCTCAGCGACGATCCGATGGCAGCCGCGGGCTCCACGACGAAGCGTCCTCCTGCCAGCGTCACGTTGAACCGGGCCGATGGTTCCGTGCTGCTTCCAGCGCCCGTGCCGGCCACGGACGGCGGAGGCAGCGACGCCGGTGACGGTCGCACGACCGATGCGGGCAACGGCCAAGCGGCAACCTACGAGGCGCGCTGTAGCAACTACCTCTCCCAGGACCGCGAGCAGGAGAGCAACGACGCCCTCGCGACGGCCAACGTCCTCGGCGGCGTCGCATGCGCGAGTTTGAGCTCGGCGAACGACGTGGACTGGTTCGTCGTCGACACGCAGCTCGGCTTGCAGCTCACGTTCGAGCCGGATGACGACGCGGAGATCACCGTCCGCTCCCCCTCGGGCACGACGGCCTCGGCGCAAGGCATCTCGTTCTACTCCGCTCACGAGAACGGCCGGTACGCCGTGCAAGTCCGGTCACCGGGGCACAGCACGCAAACCTACCTCCTCGTTCGCAACTGATCCGTTTCGGCAACCACCAACAAGAAGGACAAACCCATGAAGACCGCAATGACGCTCGCGATGGCCGCTCTCACGTTCACGATGGTGGCCTGCGCCGCACAGGCTCCGACCGAGCAGACCGGGAAGAGCGAGGATCACTACGACGTCGCGTGCGTCTCGAACATCCACGAGCCTGCGGGATCTCCGGCGTGGAGCGCGGCGCTCCAGCAATGTCTCGCCGACTACCAGGCAGGGGCGGGCGCCGGCGGCGGCAGCGGCGGCGGTCAGAGCTGCACGCTGAGCACGTCGTGCTTCAACGGCTCCTGCACGTGCGACTCGGGCCCCCACAAGGACGAGGCGTGTGACGGGTCGCAGGCGTCGGGCCCGACGTCTTGCAGCGAGCTCTGCCACTTCTGCCAGTAGGCCGTGGAGAAGCTGCGTGAGGGAGAAGACACCGAGGAGGATTCCGATGAAGAAGATCGTAAGCATGGCCACCATCGCGTCGCTGTTCACGCTCGCTGCTTGTACGGCGCAGAACGTCGAGCCGTCCGGCTCGTCCTCTTCCAAGATCATCGGAGGCGGCACGGACTCCGCGCACGGCTCCGTGGGTCTGCTGCGCAGCGTGGTGCAGCTCGCGTTCGACGGCACGCCCTACCAGGTCGGCGGGTGCACGGCGACGCTCATCGGGCCCCGGGCGATGGTGACAGCGGCGCACTGCGCGACCGACCCGCGCCTCTGGAACGAGGTGAGCTTCGATGTGGCGCCGAACATCTTCGCGCCGCACGGCGCCGCGGGATGGATCGCGGCTGCGCTCATCGTGCACCCGCAATACGACGGCGACACGAGCCACGGCCATGACGTGGCGGTCGTCCTCCTGAACGCGGCACCGGAGCGCCCGGTCGTTCCGCTCGCCGGGACTCCGCCGGCGGGCACGACGGTCACCGCCGTCGGCTACGGCATGAACGTGTTCGGAAGCGACGGCGCCGGCTCCAACCAGCGACGCGCGGTCGACATCTCCATTCTCGGCGTCGCGCAGCACGAGCTGACCGCCGGCAGCGAGGGCCAGAGCACGTGCCACGGCGACTCGGGCGGACCGATCCTGGCGGGCGGCGCTCTCGTTGGAACCACGTCGTACGGCGACTCCGAGGATTGCCACGGCTCGGCACACTACATGCGAATCGACGACAACATCGACTTCCTCCGTACCTACGTCCCGTCCCTCTGAGCACACGAGGTCCTGGCCATGACTCGCGAACCGTTCGTCTCTCTGTCGTCGCTCGAATCGGATCTGCGGAGCCGGCTCGAAGGCGAGGTGCGAGAGCTCGAAGCACGGCGGGCGCGCCTCGAGCGCGACGCACGCGCCGCGGACGAGTTCGTGCGCCGGGTCAGCTCGATGATGCCCGGGCCGTCGGGGGCGGCCGTCGCGCTCTTTCCGTCGCTCGCGGCGGTGCGCGGCGCGGGGGTGGCGCCGGAGCCGTCCGGGGGGGCGGCTCCGGCGCACCCGCCGGCGGTGTTGCGACCGCGCCCGCACGTGCACGCCGGCCTCGCGACGGCCCTCGCGGTGGTGATGTCGCTCGCGGCGCTCTTCGTCTCGACCGGACATCGCGCCGAGATCGCATCTGCGAGCGCTTCGGAGGTCGTCCTCCCTTCGCGCTACTCGAAGGCGCCGCCATGCTCGGACGCCTTGCCGGCGCCGACTGGGGCCGCCAGCATCGCGTCGTCCTCGGCGCCGCTCCCGGTGCTCGCGCCGTCTCGCCCGGCGGCCGTCAAGGCGCCGGGCCCAGCGGCGCGCATGCGCGCGAGCACGGACGCCGTGCCGAAGGCCACCACCGCAGGCGCGCCCGCCGTGGAGGCTGGCGCGAAGCTCGAGGAGGCCGCGCGGACGGCCGCGATCCTGCGCGACCAGCTCTCGACCACGCTTCACTGACATGCTCTCTTTGAAGGAGTGATGCGCATAGGGGGCACGGGCGCGAATCGGACGAGAGGCTGGCGCCGTCTGGTTGCCATCGTCTCGGTGGCCGTCGCCGTCGTCGTCGCCGTCGCGTGCGGAGGGGGAGACGCGACCGACGCGCCTCTGCACGACGCCGATGCCTCAGCCGACGTCGTTTCGCCGGATGCCCAGCGCGACGCCGCCGTCGCCGACGCGAGCCGCGAAGCCGACGCCGACGACGGGGTCACCGTCCTCGTCAGGGGAGACGTCGAGCTCCTCGGAATCACCTTGGACGGCTACGTGGCCTACCGCCTCAGGGACGTGGCGCAGACGAGGGACCGCCTCGCGGTCGTGCCTTTGTCCGGCGGTCCGCCGATCGTTCTCAGCGACGACCTCGGCGGCGGGACCTGGTACACGCGGGTCGGCGGCTTTTCGGTCGCGTTCTGGACCGGCGCAGGAGAAGACTCACTCGGCACGTTCAACGTCTGGACGAAGGGCGCCGGCATCGAGAGCGTGCCGGGCCACCCCTCGCTGCTGAATTTTTTCGGGGCTTCGTTCGGCTCGGACATGTTCATCTTCGCGACGAGCGTCTCGGACGGTGGGCTCGTCGACGGGAGCGTCACCAACGTCCGGTACGCGGCGACATCGAGCGCGAAGTTCGACTCGACCGAGGTGATCGACGACGTCAACGTCGCGGCAACGAACGGCAACTGCCCGATCACGGTCCTCGCCGACTACTCCAATTCGCTCTTCGTCTCGCATTGCACGGGCGCCGCGCCCGGCGCGTTCGTCGGACGAGTCGTGGTCACCAAGCGTCAGGCCGACGGCACGGTCGATACGTCCGTGCTGCTGAGCGACACCCTCGCCGCCGAGGCGGTCATCCCCTTCTTCGGGATGCGTGGGGACCGCCTGGGCACGAAGCTGTTCGTGGTCGGTGCGCAGCCGGCCGGTGAGGGCCGCGTCATCGACGTCGCTACCCGCAAGGCGACCGCGCTCGACCCAAACGTGTCCGAGGGCACCATCTCTTCCGACGGCGGAGTCGTCTATTACGTGAGCAACGGCACGTTCAAGCGGGCCTCCACCGACGGTACGCAGAAGGTCGTTCTCGTGGACGGTGGGTACGATCATACGGTGGCGGCATCGGACGATCAGCGGCGGTTCGTCTTCGCCACGGGCCCTGGCGGTGTAACCGACCTGCAGCTCGTCGACACGCTGACGCCGAACCAGCCGCCGACCACGCTCCTGAGCGACGCGGGCGCCATTGACGCCGTCTTCCTCGAAAGCGGAGAGGAGATCGTCTACTTGTCCGTCGATCCGGACACTGGGAAAGGCCAGTGTCACCTCATCCTCGCCGACGGCGGCGCCGAACGAAAGATCGCCGACGACGTGCGTTTCTGCGACGTCGCCGCGAAGACCGACGTCGTGCTGTTCGGCGACAACCTTCGACACCTCGGTCCATTCGTGGTCATGGATCTGTGGATGATCGACCGCGCGAAGGGCGGGGCGACTCCGGTCCTCATCAGCGCGGACGTGTCCAACGAGAAGGCGTTCGCCACGTTCGACAACCAGATCGTCTACCTGAGGAAGGGCGCCGAGGCCGGTCTGTACGCGCGACGACTGCCGTGAGAGGACGCCGCGCGTTTGCGCGCGCGATGGGGCTCGTCGCGGTGCTCGGCACCTGCGCGGTGGCCGCCTGCACCGCGTGGGACGACGTCCCCCTGCCGTCGGATCGGAGCTCTCTCGACGGCGGCGGCATGCCGGAGGTCGCGACGATGACGAGCGATGCCGAGGCGGGCCCGATGACGCTCCCCGCGGATGGGTTCGTGACCGAGCGCGAGGCGATCGATGCGTGCACGGTCATCGCGGCGTGCCCGTATCTCGCATTCTCGCTCGTCACTTCGCTGCGTGTGCCGGTCGCGGAGAGCATCCTTTTTCAGTCGGCGGAAGACGTGGGCCTCTCCAGCACGAGCTTCTCGTACTGCGTGGAGCAGCTCAGCAAGACGTTCGAGCCCGCGCGCCCGGGGCGCGACATCGTCGCCGCCGCCGTCCGCAAGATCGGTACGGCGACGTCGTGCCGAGAGGCGGGCAGTACCCTGCTGAACGATTTCCATCGAGACGCGGATGTTCACTGCACGGCGGACGCCGGTCCGACCGACACGTGCATCGACAACGTCACCGGGCTCTCGTGCGACGGACCCTTCTCGACATTGACCAGGCACTGCAACGCGGCGGGCGGCGTCCCTTCCGATACGTGCCTGAGCCTCGACGGCGGCACGCCGGTCACGGGATGCGTCCTCGCCGACGGCGTGTGCCCGTTCTGCGAGGGGTCGGTCGCCACGCTCTGCGACTACGCAGATCCCAAGGTCGCATCCTCTCGATTGCCCGCTCGCGCGCACGTCGACTGCAAGGCGCTCGGGCTCGAATGCGCGATCACACCCGGCGGGCTCAACGTCGGCTGCGCGTCCGCGGACCACGTGGTCCGCCAAGATGTCTACCAGTACGCCGGCGCGTACTGTGTGGACTCGACGCTCTATCTGTCGGACTCGACCTTCGTCGGGCTCTTCGATTGCGCCGCGATCGGCGGGGCGTGCGCGCAGAGCGCCGGAGCGGCCGTCTGCACGATGCCGGATGCAGAGTGCACGCCTTTCTCGCCGGGCGCGAACACGTGCAACGGCTCGAAGATCCATGTCTGCGTCGGCGGGCACTGGAAAGACGTCGACTGCGCGCTGGGCTGCGATGCACCGGACGGCTCGGTGGAGCGCGGAGCGTGTCGTTCAGCCCTTGCCGACGCGGGCTGAGGTCACTGCGGGGGGCCGCAGTAGTTGGTCTTCGGAACCGCTCCGGTCCGACAGTCGAAGTCAGCGCCGCCCTGCTTGCAATCGACGGAGGTCAGGCGGCCGCCGATGCACAGTCGGATCGTCGACCCGCTGCAGCCGTTCACGCTCTGCCCGTCGGGGCGCGGCGGATCGTACGGCGTGCATTCGTCGTGCGGGCCCGTGCACGACGAGACGAGATCATACGTCTGGCACTTGGCCGAGCCTCCCGTACCGCTGCAATCGAGCAAGGCGAGCACGCCGAACCGGCACAGCGCGACGGTCTTCGCATCGACGCACTGGGTCTGCAGCTGGAGGCCGCACGGCGATCCCGCGCAGCCTTCGACCCCTACCTGACATGGACGGCCGCTGACTCGACAGTCGAGCTTCGTATGAATGCCCACGCCACCCGCGTCGAAACAGAAGTCCGCGACGGAGAGCGGGTCGGTCCCGTCGACGCATCGCGGACCGCCCGGCGGGCAGCCGGAGGTGGCGAGGTTGCATCCGGCCATGCCGTTCGAATCGAAGCACTTGGTTCCCGCGGCGTAAGACGGGTCATCGCAATGGAAGACCCAGCCGCCCGAGCCGCGAACGTCGCTCGTGATGCAGCTGACGAGCGTGTCACCGCTGCACTTCGGACCGGCCCCGCCGTCTGCGCACGCGGGAGCGATGCGAGGGTCGGCGAGATCGACCTCCTCGGTCGAGACGCAGGCGGCCACGTCACAGCCCACGGCCTTGGCCGCGCAGCGCAGTCGATCGGTGGTCAGGGGATTGATGCGGCCCGGATCGATCGGGCCGCTCAACGTGTGGACGCACTGCGAGAAGTTGCTGAAGTCGACGGGCAGCCCGAACGACGCAGAGATCGACGGACCGACGTGCGGACACATGAGGACCTTGGAGCAGAGCTGCAAGGCCTCGGTCAGCGAGACGAGCCCGGGCAGGTCTACCGCGGCGTCACCCGCCTCGATCGCGGACGCCTCCGGCGTCACTTCACCTTCGCCAGCATCGGTGCCCGGTGGCGCCAAATCCGAGAAGGCGTGACAGGAACCGAGGATCAGTGCGAGACCGACGAGCACGGACGCGGGCAGTGCCACCGCGATGCACCTCTTCGTCGAGCGCCTCACCTTCGAAGCATATCATGCGAGGCCGTCACGTCTTTCCTACGCCGCTCGTACGCGCTTCGCGATCCGATCGTAAGATGATGGACCAACGTGCTGAAGCCCGGCGACACCGCACCTGAGATCGACGCGCTCGCAAGCGACGGGCAGCGCTTTCGGCTCTCCGCGCAGTCCAACAAGCTGTGCACCGTCGTCTACTTCTTCCCCAAGGCGTTCACGCCCGGGTGCACGAAAGAGACACGGCGCTTCCGCGACAACTATCCCGAGCTGCAGCTCGCCGGCGCGAGCATCGTCGGCATCAGCACCGACGATCACGCGCTGCAGTGCAGCTTCGCCGACTCGCTGCGCGCTCCGTTTCCGATGATCGGAGACGCCGATCGCTCCATTTCTACGGCGTACGGTGTGCTCTGGCCCGTCATCGCGCGGCCGCGTCGCGTGACGTTCGTGATCAACGCGTTACGCACCGTCGAGGCCGTCTTCGAGCACGAGGTCCAGATCGCGAAGCACCGCGACGACGTCCTGCGCTGGGTCGATCAGATGTACCGAGCGCGTCGCACGCAGACCTGAGCTCACGCGCGCATCACGTCACGGGCCGCCGTCGGTGAAGCCGCCGCC
>OUNM011264947.1_pt1 | contig 10303 bp, 7 predicted proteins | sample 1769961 | NCBI WGS metagenome assembly OUNM01 (sample SAMEA3914820, study PRJEB12502) | metagenome | biome: forest; material: soil | place: USA | collected 2012-03-12 | depth 0.3 m
ACCGGGCACGCCTCGGGCTACTACCCGCTGGTGAACCCGCTGCTGGTCTGAGGGTCAGACGATCTGGTCGAGCAGGCCGGTGTCGACGTCGTAGATGAAGCCGCCGACGGCCACGTCGTCGGGGATCAGCGGGTGCGAACGCACCTTCGCCACGTCGTGACGCAGCGACTGCGGCTGGTTCTCGATGACGTGGAAGGCGTGCCAGGAGACGTCCTGGCCGACGGCCGCGCCGATCCGCTCCTGCAGCTGCTCCTCGCTGGCCGAGGCCATCGCGCAGCGGGTGTGCGGGACCACCAGGACCCGCTCCACCTTGAGCAGGTGCACGCCGAGGACGAGCGCCTCCAGGGCGGCCTCGGTGACCCGGCCGCCGGGGTTCCGGAAGATCTTCGCGTCGCCGGGCTTGAGGCCGAGCATGCCGAGCGGATCGATCCGGGAGTCCATGCAGGTGACGATCGCGATACCCGCGTGGGCGACGCCGTCGAAGCCGGAGAGGGAGAAGTCGGCGGCGAACTCTCGGTTCGCGGCCAGCAGGTCGTCGAATTCGTTGCTCACGCCAGCGAGGTTAGTGCAGTGGTCGATCAGCGGATCACCCTGGCCGAATAGCGGGTGATCGGCTTCGCCGGCTTGCCGCACGACTCGGGCCGCTCGCCCTCGTCGTACCGGCTGACCGCGACCCACCAACGTCGCCCGTCGCGGTGCCGGACCGACCAGGCGTCGACCTCGGGGACGACGTCGAGGTCGTCGAGCCCGACGATCCCCTCGGTGCGCCGTACGTGGTCCTCGGCGACCTGCGCGCCCGACGACCAGGTCGAGCGGCCGCGGTACCCGTCCAGGACGAGCTCGCCGCGACTCGCCGCCTCGAGGAGCGGTGCTGCGTCCAGGACGCGGCCGTGCAGCACCCCGGCCGGTAGCAGCACCGTCGTGGCCGCCAGCCGGTGCCCGGAGGTGTGGGTGACCTCCCAGACCTGCTCGGGGTACGCGGCTGCGGCGCTGGTCGCCACCGGGCGGCCGAGTCGCGCGCAGCAGGTGTCGCGGGTCCCGTTGGTGCAGACGAGCAGGTGCGGCGCCTCGGTCAGGGACACCCCCGGCAGCGACCGTGCCGTTGCCTCGGCGTCACCCGCTGCGAGGGCGGCCCAGTCCAGGTCGAGCAGCGCCTGCGGGCTCGCGACGACACCGCTGAGCAGCCAGGACCGGCCGGGGACTGCGTACGCGACCAGGACGTGCCGCCGGGTCGAGCCGCCGGCGTCCGCGTGCCGCCCGGTACGCCGGATCAGCGACGGCCGGACCCCGTGCGCGGCGGCTGCCGCCTCGATCGCACCCCCGGTCTCGGGATCCAGGTGCGAGTCGGTCCAGGCCTTCGCTCCCCAGGGGCCGTTCTGCTCGAGGCACACCCACGCCCGGGCCTCCGGGGCGGAGCCGATCAGCGGTTCGTCGGCGAGGGCGCTGGCCGTGCTGCAGGCCGGGATCATGCGGAGACTCCTACGAGGACGGACGCGGCCCGGGTCGGCGCGTTGCGGAACAGGACGAGGGCCAGGACCGCCGCGGCCAGGGCGCACCCGGCGGCTCCGAGGAAGATCGCGTGCAGCTGCTCGACCCCGGCGCCCTGGAGCAGGTCGGAGTACGCGTCGCACCGGCTCTTGCCGTCGCAGACCTCGGTCGGCGCCGGGAAGTCGGCCGAGACGGAGTAGTAGCGCCGCAGGCCGAGCGTGGTCAGCGCCGAGATCCCGACCAGCATGCCGACCATCCGGCTGACCACGAGCAGTGCGCTGGTCACACCGTGGACGGCGTCGTCGGTGCAGGCGAGGAGGGCGGCGTTGACCGGTGCGAGGGCCAGCCCGAAGCCGAGACCGGTCAGGGCGAGGACGACGCTGGACGACGCGTGGTGCAGCGCGTCGGCGTCCCACCCGCTCATGGCCCAGAAGCCGGTCGCCGAGGCGAGCATGCCGATCGCGGCGACCACGCCGGCCGGGAGTGCGCGCGTCAGGTAGCCGCCGGCGACCGCGCCGACCGGGAGCGCGACGAGGAACTCGACCAGGACCAGCGCGGCCTTGACCTGCGAGTCGCCGTACACGGTGATGCGCGCGAAGACCGGGATGTCGACCAGGGCGGCGATCAGCGCCGAACCGACCAGGAAGCTGACCACGAGCGCTCCCCAGGCCGGGCGGCGCGCGAAGGAACCTCGCGGGATCAGGGGAGCGGCGGCCCGGCGCTGGTGCACCACGAAGCCGACCGCGGCGAGTCCCGCGAGGGCGAGGTACCAGGGACCGGCGGGGGAGAAGACCTGGACCTGGGGGTCCGCGGTCGCGAACGCCAGGATCACGCCGCCGAGCACGACGGCGAGCAGCAGCGCGCCGAGCAGGTCGGCCTGCCGGGCGCTCGCCCACCAGCCACGGAGGTCCAGGAACGGGCGCGGTGCGAGCAGCAGCCAGGCGAGCAGCGCGACCCCGAGAGCGATCGCGACCAGACCGAGCTGCGACCACCACACGGAGCCCGAGAGTCCGCCGCCGTCGCCGAACGGGACGAACGGTCCGCCCCACCGCACCGAGGTGACCAGCGACTCGGGCTGCCGCATCACCAGCAGCAGAGCGACCAGCCACAGGGCGAACAGCGCCAGCCCGACCACGTCGGGGCGGCGCCGGCGCGGTGCGGGCGAGGGCGTCGCGGCCGTCCGCGGGCGGCCGAGCGCCGCGATCCCGGCGGCCAGCACCAGGCCGACCGCGAGGTTGATCCAGAAGATGTCGCGCCAGGTGCCGAAGACGAGCACGATCGCGCCGTACAGGGGGCCGAGGACGCTACCGAGCTCCTGGACCGCACCGACGACGCCGAGCGGCACGCCGCGACGCTCGGCCGGGTAGCTGTCGGCCACCAGGGCGAGCGTGACCGGGACCAGGCCGCCACCGCCGACGCCCTGCAGGAACCGGCCGACCACCAGGCTGGGCAGGTCGTACGCCGCCGCGGTGACCAGCGAGCCGAACGCGAACACGAGCAGCGCCGCGGTGAGCACCGGCAACCGTCCGCGCAGGTCCGCGATCCGGCCGATCAGCGGCAGCATCGCGACGTAGCCGAGCAGGAACCCGCTGATGATGGGCGCGGCCCGCTGCAGCTCCTCGACGCTCAGGCCGACCGAGCCCATCATCTCGGGCAGGGACAGCACCACCACGTAGGTGTCGGCCGCCGCGAAGGCGACCGCGATCGCCGCGAGCGCGAGCAGCGGCCCCGGACCGCGCAGGGGACCGCCCGTGGAGTCGGCCGGGTCCTCACCCGGCGGCCGGGGCTCGGGGCTCACGGCTTGGTGACGGTGACGTCTTTGTCGTAGTCGGTGAGGACGATGTCGTAGGTGACGTCGCCGGAACCGGAGAAGAAGTCGCCGGTCACCTTGAGGGTGGCCACCCGGCCGTCCTCGTCGATGCCGACGACGATGTCGTAGGAGGCGCTCGGGTCGGCGCTCGGGATGATCGGCGCGACCAGGCTGCCCGGGATCGTGCCGGAGTAGGTGGTCAGCACCTGCTTGCCGACGCGTACCGTCCCGGTCTCCTTCAGGTCGTCCATCTGCAGCAGCAGGCCGGAGATGCCGTGGTCCGGGTCGACGAAGTCGGCCGGATCCGGCGCGCCGTACTCGGCGGGGTCGATCGCGGCGAACTTCGGCGTCAGCGGGATCTTGGCGTAGACCTTGCCGTCGACGGCGACCACCGGGATGGTCGTGTTGAAACCGCTGAACAGCACCTTCACGTCACCGTCGAAGGCAGGCTGGTCCGTCAGCGTGCCCTTCGCGCCGAGGACCGCGTTGCCCTCGGTGGGCACCGACTTGGTCGCCATGGTCAGGTGGACGCTGGTGGCGTCGTCGAATTTCTTCTTGGCCTCGGCCATCACCGCCTGCGGGCTCTTGCCGCTCGACTTCTTCTCGTCCGAGCCGCCGCAGGCCGTCAGCGAGACGGCGAGTGCCGCGGTCGCGACCAGGGCCGCGGCCCAGGTGGTGGCCGAGCGGCCGGTGCGGATCAGGTTCATGCGACCTACCCTCCCACGTGCGCGACGGGTCCGGCGCACGCCGCGATCGGCTGGCTGCCGGGCGTCCCGGATCCGTCCCGGCGACCGTTGGCCTCGGGCAGGTCGATCGGGGCACCGCTGGCCGCGGCGGCACGGGCCGGGCCCTGGCCGGCCCACGCGAACACCAGGGTGTCCTCGCCCTTGAGGAACCGGTGGCACCGGACGCCGCCGGTGGCGCGCCCCTTCGCCGGGTACTCGGAGAACGGCGTGAGCTTGACCGCGCCGGACTCGGTGCCGGGCAGCGCCGTGCTGGCGCCCGAGACGGTCAGCACGACGGCCTCGGCCGCGTCGGTGACAGCGCCGAACCAGGACACCGACGCCCCGGACGCGAGCTTGATCCCGGCGATGCCGCCACCGGAACGGCCCTGCGGCCGGACGCCGTCGGCGCCGAAGTGCAGCAGCTGCGCGTCGTCGGTGATGAAGCAGAGCGTCTCCGCGCCGGTGGTCAGCTGGACGGCGCCGACGACGCGGTCGCCGTCCTTGAGCGAGATCAGGTCCCAGTCGTCCTTGTTCGACAGGTACTCCTGGTTGACCCTCTTCACCACGCCCTGCGCGGTGCCGAGCGCCACGCCCTGCGCCTCCGGGTCGAAGCTCATCAGCGCCAGCACGCGCTCGTCCGGGTCCAGGGTGACGAACTCGCCGACCGGCGCGCCGCCGGACAGGTTCGGGTGGTTCGCGGTGGCCGGCAGCGCCGGGACCTCCAGCACCCCGAGCTTCAGCACCCGGCCGGCGCTGGTGACCAGGCCGACCTCGCCGCGCGCGGTGGCTCGCACCGTCGAGACGATCACGTCGTGCTTGCTGCGCGCGCCGCCCTCGCCGACCTGGTCGTCGCCCGACGTGCGCGCCAGCAGACCGGTCGAGGAGAGGTAGACGTGGCACGGGTCGTCGGCGACCTCCAGCGGCGTGGCCGTCGCGGTGGCGGTCGCGCCGGAGCCCTCCAGCAGGACCGTCCGGCGCGGCGTCCCGTAGGTCTTCGCGACGTCGGCGAGCTCGTCGGAGACGACCTTGCGCAGCCGCGACTCGTCGCCCAGGATCTCGTCGAGCGCGGCGATGGTGGCCAGGAGCTCGTCGCGCTCCTTGTCGAGCTCGAGCTTGGAGTACCTGGTGAGCCGGCGCAGCGGCATGTCGAGGATGTAGTTGGCCTGGATCTCGGTCAGGTCGAAGACCGACATCAGCCGCTGGCGGGCCTCCTCGGCGTTCTCGCTGGCCCGGATCAGCTGGATGACCTCGTCGATGTCGAGGATCGCCAGGATGAGGCCCTCGACCAGGTGCAGGCGGTCGGCGGCCTTGCCGCGCCGGTACGTCGACCGGCGGCGGACCACGTCGTAGCGGTGCTCCAGGAAGACCTCGAGCATCTGCTTGAGACCGAGCGTGCGCGGCTGGCCGTCGACCAGCGCGACGGCGTTGATGCCGAACGAGTCCTCCATCGGCGTGCTCTTGAAGAGCTGCTCGAGGATCGCCTCGGGGTGGAAGCCGTTCTTGACCTCGATGACCAGGCGCAGGCCCTTCTCGCGGTCGGTGAGGTCCTTGACGTCGGCGATGCCCTGCAGCTTCTTGGACTGGACGAGCTTCTTGATCGCCTCGATCACCCGCTCGGTGCCGACGCCGTACGGGAGCTCGGTGACCACGATGCCCTTGCGTCGGGGCGTGATCGACTCGATCCGCGTGGTCGCACGCATCTTGAACGAGCCCTTGCCGGACTCGTAGGCGTCCCGGATCCCGTCCAGGCCGATGATCTTGCCGCCGGTCGGCAGGTCCGGGCCGGGGACGAACCGCATCAGCGCGTCCAGGTCGGCGTTCGGGTGGCTGATCAGGTGCCGGCAGGCCTGGACGACCTCGACCAGGTTGTGCGGCGCCATGTTGGTGGCCATGCCGACCGCGATCCCGGTGGCGCCGTTGACGACCAGGTGGGGGAGCGCCGCGGGGAGCACCGACGGCTCGATCTCGCGGCCGTCGTAGTTGGGCCGGAAGTCGACGGTGTCCTCGTCGATGTTCGCGGTCATCGCCAGCGCCGCCGGCGCCATCCGGCACTCGGTGTACCGCATCGCGGCCGGCGGGTCGTCGGGCGAGCCGAAGTTGCCGTGACCGTCCACGGTCGGGACCCGCAGCGACCAGGCCTGGGCCTGGCGGACCAGGGCGTCGTAGATCGCCGTGTCGCCGTGCGGGTGGAACCGACCCATGACCTCGCCGACGACGCGGGAGGACTTCACGTGGCCGCGGTCCGGGCGCAGCCCCATGTCGTGCATCGCGTAGAGGATCCGGCGCTGGACCGGCTTGAGCCCGTCGCGCGCGTCGGGCAGCGCCCGGGAGTAGATCACCGAGTACGCGTACTCGAGGAAGCTGGCCCTCATCTCGTCGCCGACGTCGATGTCGACGATGTGTTCTTCGAAGTCCTCGGGCGGTGCAGGTGTACGGCGGGCCATGGGGCGCATTCTCGCAACAGGGACCGCCCGACCCGCGCAGGGGCACGCGGGAGCGGTGGACAACGTGGACAACACAGGGGCCGGACACCGGCGCACACGGCGGCGACACGCGTCTGTCACCTGGGCCCGGTACATTTCCCACGTGACGTCCGCCGATCCCACGCCCGGTCCAGCGGAGAGCGGCACCCGCGACTACCCGGCCCACTGGGAGGCCGACGTCGTGCTCCGCGACGGTCGGACCGCGCACATGCGGCCGATCGTCCCGGCCGACGCCGACGCGCTGGTCGCCTTCTACGCCGAGGTCTCCGAGCAGTCGAAGTACTTCCGGTTCTTCGCGCCGATGCCGACGCTCTCCGAACGCGACGTCCACCGCTTCACCCACGTGGACCACCACGACCGGGTCGCCTTCGTGCTCACCGTCGCCGAGCGCATCCTCGCGGTCGCCCGCTACGAGACGCTGCCGTCCGGGGACGCCGAGGTCGCGTTCCTGGTCCAGGACGCGCACCAGGGACGGGGCATCGGCCAGCTTCTCCTCGAGCACCTCGCCCAGGCCGCCCGGGAGCGCGGTGTGCACCGGTTCGTCGCCGAGGTGCTGCCGGAGAACCAGCGGATGCTCCAGGTCTTCTACGAGCAGGGCTACCAGGTCACCGGGGGCTGGGACGAGGGCGTCATGCACCTCGAGTTCGACATCGACCCGACCGACACCGCGATCGGCGTGATGTCGGCGCGCGAGCACCGGGCCGAGGCCGCCTCGATCGAGGCGTTCCTCAGCGCCCGCAGCGTCGCGGTGATCGGCGCCTCCCGGCGCTCGGACACGATCGGTGCCGCGCTGGTGCGCAACCTGGTGCTCGGCGACTACGCCGGCCGGGTCTACGTGGTGAACCCGGCCGCCGACGCGGTGGCCGGGATGCCGGCGTACGCGCGCGTCGGCGACATCCCGGGCGATGTCGACGTGGCGATCGTGGCGGTCCCGGCCGACGCCGTCCAGGACGTCGTCCTCGACTGCGCCGCGAAGGGCGTGCACGGGCTGATCGTGATCTCCTCGGGCTTCGCCGAGACCGGCGAGGACGGCCGGCTGCGGCAGCGCCGGCTGGTCGGGCTGGCCCGTTCCTACGGGCTCCGGTTGATCGGCCCGAACGCGCTCGGCGTGATCAACACGGCCTCCTCGATCTCGCTGAACGCGTCGCTCTCGCCGATCATGCCGCCGCGCGGGCGGGCCGGCTTCTTCTGCCAGTCCGGTGCGCTCGGCTCGGCCATCCTGGAGAAGGTCCAGGGGCGCGGTCTCGGTCTGTCCACCTTCGTCAGCGCGGGCAACCGTGCCGACGTCTCCGGCAACGACCTGCTGCAGTACTGGGAGGAGGACGACGCGACCGAGGTCGTCCTGCTCTACCTGGAGTCGATCGGTAACCCGCGCAAGTTCTCCCGGATCGCCCGTCGGGTCTCGCGGAACAAGCCGGTGATCGCGGTGCGGTCCGGCCGCACCACCCAGGGTGTGCCGATGGGCCACGTCGTGCGCAGCATCGAGGCGCCGCAGGCCGCGGTCGACGCGATGTTCAAGCAGGCCGGCGTCATCCAGGTCGACACCCTGGACGAGATGTTCGACGTCGCCCAGATGCTCGCCCACCAGCCGCTGCCGCAGGGCTCGCGGGTCGCCGTGGTCGGCAACTCCGACGCCCTCGGCCTGCTCGCCGCCGACGCCGCGGCTGCCAGCGGGCTCGAGGTCACCCGTTCGGTCGCGCTCGGTGTGGAGGCGGGTGCCGAGGACTTCGAGGACGCCCTCGACGAGGTGATCGACGACGTCGACGTCGACGCGGTCGTCGCCATCTACATCCCGCCGCTCAACGCCGGTGGCGCCGACGTGGCCAACGCGCTCGCCGCCGTGGCCGAGCAGTCCGACAAGCCGATGGTCTCGACCTTCCTCGGTCGCGAGGGCGTCCCCGAGCTCCTCCGGGTGCCCGACCTGGCCGGCAACACCGCCGGCCGTGGCTCGGTGCCGTCGTACCCTGCCGTCGAGCAGGCCGTCCGGGCTCTCGCCCGGGTCGTCGAGTACGCCGGCTGGCGCTCCCGCCTGGTCGAGGACGACGAGGTGCTCGACGACATCGATCACGACGCGGCCGCTCGGATGCTCGTCCAGCTGCTCATCGACCACCCCGAGGGCCGCGACCTGACCTTCGAGGAGGTCCAGACGCTGCTCGGGCACTACGGGATCGACCTGTGGGACCGGGCGCCGGTCGACGACGTCGAGCAGGCGGTCAAGGCCGGTGCCGAGCTCGGCTGGGACGTCGTCCTCAAGGCGACCGCCGAGCCGCTGCGGCAGCGGCCCGACCTGGCGCACGTGTGGCGCAACATCTCCGACGCGGACGAGATGCGCCACGCCTTCGACTCGCTGACCCGGATCGTGCCACCCGGGATCGCCCCCGGCTTCGTGGTGCAGAAGACCGCGGCGCCCGGGGTGCCGGTCCGCATCGACGGCCTCGAGGACCCGCTCTTCGGGCCCGCCGTCTCGTTCTCGATCTCCGGCTCGATCACCGAGCTCGTCGGTGACAAGGCGTACCGGATCCCGCCGATCTCCGGTGCCGAGTCGGCCGAGGCGGTGCGCTCGATCAAGGCCGCTCCGCTGCTCTTCGGCCACCGCGGCAGCGACGTCGTCGACGTGAAGGCGGTCGAAGAGCTGTTCCGCCGGGTCGCGTACCTGAAGAACGACCTGCAGCAGGTCAGCGCCATCGACCTGAGCCTGGTGCACGCCACTCCCGGCGGTGTCCTCGTGCTCGACGCAGCGGTCCGGATCGAACCCGTCGTGGACCCGCGCTCGGACTGGTTCACCCGCCGGATGACCGCCGCTCCGGGGGACACCCTGTCCGACTGACTACTCCCCGCTTGGGGCCGCGCGGCGCGTGACAGACTGACGCTCATGTCGCTGTCGACCCAGGACCACTCCGCCGAGCTGGCCGCCGCCATCGAGCAGACCGGGTACTACCCGGTCGTCGTACGGGGCGGCGTCAACGCTGCCGTCGCGGGGGAGCAGGTGGTCTCGTTCCTGGTCCACCACGAGCCGACCATCGACCGTGACGAGGTCCGCCGGCACATCACGGTCGCGGTGCTCACGCCGACGCGACTGATCCTCTGCCACACCGACGAGCACGCCCCGGACGACCTGCTGCCCCAGCCCTACACGTCGACGTCGACCGAGGCGGTCAAGCTCGACCAGGTGAAGTCGGTGGTCGTGAACCGGATGGTTGCCAACCCGGCCGAGGTCACCTCGCGAGTCCCGGAGCCCGCCGAGGCTGTGCTCACGATCGGGTGGGGCGGCATCAACCGGGTGGACCTGGAGCCGGCGACCTGCGCGGACCCGCAGTGCGAGGCCGACCACGGCTACACGGGCGTCGTCGCCTCCGACGACTTCTCGCTGCGCGTCAGCTCCGCCGCCGACGGCCAGGCCGCCGTCGACCGGCTGCTGCAGTTCGCCGAGACCCTGTCGGCCAGCACCCAGGCCTGAGGCATGCCGATCCACCTCCCGGAGGACGCGCGCGCGTTCGTCGAGCCGGCGTACGGCGGTCGCACGCTCGGTGACGTGCTGCCGGCGATCGCGACCGCACTCGGCGTGGACGTCGGTTTCCACGCGACCACGCTGGTTCTCCCGCCGGCGCGCTCGTACGTCGTCTTCCTGGTCGACGGTCTCGGCCACCGGTTGATCGCCGAGCACGCCGATCACGCGCCGTACCTGCATTCGCTGCTGGCCGAGCCCACGAACGCGCGCGGTGTCTCCGGGGTGCCGTCGACGACGGCGACCAGCCTCGCCTCGCTCGGAACCGCGCTGACGCCGGGCGAGCACGGCC
>OUNM010942408.1_pt1 | contig 10302 bp, 8 predicted proteins | sample 1769961 | NCBI WGS metagenome assembly OUNM01 (sample SAMEA3914820, study PRJEB12502) | metagenome | biome: forest; material: soil | place: USA | collected 2012-03-12 | depth 0.3 m
GCCCTGTTCCTGACCTTCGCCGTGGTCATCCTCAACGACGACGGCGAGGCCATGGCCAAGGCCCACGGCTATGCCCGCCTCTATGCGGACCTGACCCGCGAGCAGGCCAGCCGCACCCTGCGTTTCTGGCGCATGCGCCGCGGCGTCCAGGCCGCCTGACCCCACAAACGAAAACGCCCGCTTCCTTTCGGAAGCGGGCGTCTCGACCGGAAACTCCGGCGAACTACTTCTTGCCGCGGGTCGCGCGGGCGGGTTTGCGGCCGCCCTGGCCCAGACCCATCTGCTTGGCCAGATCCGAACGCGCCTTGGCGTAGTTCGGCGCGACCATCGGATAGTCCTTGGGCAGGTTCCACTTGGAGCGGTATTCTTCGGGGCTCATGTCGTACTTGGTGCGCAGGTGGCGCTTCAGCGACTTGAACTTGCGGCCGTCTTCCAGGCAGATCAGGAAGTCGGGGCTGATCGACTTGCGCACCGGAACCGCCGGTTCCTTGGGCTCGGGCTCGACTTCGACGACACCGGTGGAGACCGTCGACAGGGCGGCGTGAATATTGGCGATCAGGGCGGGCAGGTCATTCGCCGCGACGCTGTTGTTGCCGACGTAGGCCGACACGATGTCCGCCGTCATCTCCAGAAGTTCGGTCTTGTCGTCCATATTCGTCGTTTCCACTTGGCTAAACCCCACTGACGACTGACATCGCCATCACAATCGTGATTCCGCCAATACTGACGTTCGTTCGGGAAAGCAATGGATGTCGATTTCTGGACGCGGCCCCGCCCATTATCTGTGTTTCGTCCCAGAAATGGGGAGTTCAGACTATCGGCCGAAGTTTTCCGCCAAGGCCATCATCGCCGCGCGCTCGGGCGCTGAATATTCGTCCAGGGCTTCATTCTCACCCTCACGGATCGCCTTGAGCAGTGCGGGGGTCAGGGCAGAGGACAGGGACCAGTTCCAGTAACGCAAAACCGTCTGTGCCCGGTCGACCGCCAGCATCTCGAAGGTGATGCAGACGCGTTCCCAGGTCGGATCCAGCGCACCGTCGGCGGTCGTCTCGGGCCGGCGCATCGAGCGCCACAGATTGAGCAGGTCGACCCGGCTCAGACCCGTCGCCTTGCACAGGATGGCCAGGGGCTCGCCGCCCGTGTCGCCCAGGATCTTGGCCCCGGTCAGGGGCTTGATACCGGCCAGATAGGCGATCTCGGACGCCAGCTCGCGCGTCAAACCGCCCTGCCCCGCCACGGCGACGGCGTGTTCCAGGCTGTCGTAGGGCGACTTGGCGATGGCCGCCCGGTTGCGCTGGCGGCGCTCGATGAACTGCAGGGCCTTGCGCGAGACCGGGTCGGCCCAGCCCTCCTCGGCGGCCATGGCGAAGACGTCCTCGACCACCTCCTGCATGACCTCGCGCGAGACGGCGAAGCGCTGAAGGATGATCTTGCGGTCCTCGGGGCTGGACCACCAGAACATCACATAGGCCCCGGACGGCCTGAGTTCGCCCCGGCGCAGCAGGTGGGCGCCCAGGCTCGGCGACTGGCGGCTCAGGCTGACGATGCTTTCGATCGCGCCCTGCGAAATCCGCGCAGTCGTGTTGCGCAGGAGGGCCTCGATCACCGCCGTTTCCTCGAACCCGACCAGGGTCTCGGCGACGACCTCGGACAGGCCGCGGCGGCTGGCGATCAGGAAGCGGTGCTCGGCCCCCGCATCGCGGGCGCAGGCCACCAGATCGGCGTCGGTCAGGGAGGCACACTGTTCGATCAGCAGGCCGGCGATCGCCGGATCGTCGCGCAGCAGCATCCGCGCCAGGCTGTTGGGCAGTTCCGACAGCGGGGCCAGCCGTTCGGCGACGCGCTTGCGCTCGCGCGGCTCGGCCAGCCGCAGCATCTCGACCAGCAGATCCCCGGTCACCGCCCGTTCGAAGGCGTTGATCCGGCTGGCGGGCAGGGAAACGACGTCGGCCAGCCGCTTGAGCAGGGCGTGCCTGGCCCGGACCGCCGGCTGCGGCGCCTCGCCTTCAGGAATGACCGCAGGATCGGACATGACCTCGAACTCTAGGCGCCGCCGGTTAACCGCTGGTGACGCCCCTACAGTCCTTCAAACAGGGCCGTCGACAGATAGCGCTCGGCGAAGCTGGGGATGATCGCCACGATGGTCTTGCCCGCGTTCTCGTCCTTCGCGGCCAGACGGAAGGCGGCGGTCAGGGCGGCGCCCGAACTGATGCCGACCGGCACGCCTTCGAGGCGGGCGACCTTGCGGGCCATGTCGAAGCTGTCCTCGTTGGAGACCTGTTCGACGGAGTCGATCACCGAGCGGTCGACGATGGCGGGAATGAAGCCCGCGCCGATGCCCTGGATCTTGTGCGGCCCGGGCTCGCCGCCCGACAGGACCGGAGAGGCGGTGGGCTCAACGGCGACCATCTTCACCGACGGCTTCTTGGCCTTCAGGGCCTGGCCGACGCCGGTGATGGTGCCGCCGGTGCCGACGCCGGCGATGACGATGTCGACCGCCCCGGCCGTGTCGTTCCAGATCTCCTCGGCGGTCGTCACGCGGTGGATGGCCGGATTGGCCAGGTTGTCGAACTGCGAAGGACTGATCGAGTTCGGGGTCGAGGCCAGCAGCTCCTGCGACCGGGCGATGGCGCCCTTCATCCCCTTCTCGGCCGGGGTCAGTTCCAGCTGGGCGCCCAGCAGGGCCAGCATCTTGCGGCGCTCGATCGACATGCTCTCGGGCATGACCAGGATCAGTTTGTAGCCCTTGGCGGCGGCGACGAAGGCCAGGGCGATCCCGGTATTGCCGCTGGTCGGTTCGATCAGGACAGTGTCGGCGGTGATCTTCCCGGCCGCTTCGAGCGCCTCGACCATGGCCACGCCGATGCGGTCCTTGACCGAGGCGATCGGATTGAAGAACTCCAGCTTGGCCAGAACGGTGGCCTTGGCCCCGTAGTCCGCCGACAGGCGCGGCAGGCGGACCAGAGGCGTGTCGCCGATGGTGTCGATGATCGAGTCGTAAATCTTGCCCCGGCCCTTCGTGGCGTGGCGGCTGGCGTCGTAGGCGGACATGGGAGCTCTCCGTCGTTCGAGGTCGTCTTCAGATAGGCCGCATACGCCGATCGCAAGGCGCAGCTAAGCGATTTCTGATCGCCGCCATGCGAGATTTCGTGTGGCGGGCGGGGCGGGCCGACTGTCTCCATCGCCAGAAAAACACCCGAAGGCGACACTGTGGAGACACCGGACCCGAGTGCTCGGGAGTGTCGCCTCGCGAAAGACCACCGCTCCCTAATCGCCGTTTGGCGCCGGAACGCCAGAGTTGTATCACTTCGCCATCGTCAGGACGGGGCGTCGCGACGGGGGACAGGGAATCGGCGATGCGTAGTGTGGGTGCGGCCCGTCTCGGGCTGTTCGTGGGCGTGTTTGCGGTTCTGGCGGCGTCGCAGGCGTCCGCTGGAGATCAGGTGCTCAGGGGAGCGGCCCCCGCATGGGTGACCCCCTCGACGGAGACCGCCGCCGCCCCGCCCGCAGCCGGCGACGAGGCCGTCCGCTTCCTGCTCTTCGACGACCAGTTCCACGCCGAGCCCGAGGGCGGCTCCAACTATCTGCACTACCGCGCCAAGGTGCTGTCGCCCCAGGCCCTGCCACTGGTCGGCAGCATCTCGCTGAACTGGAACCCGATCTACGAGGACATCACCGTCCATCAGGTGACCATCATCCGCGACGGCGAGTCGATCGACGTGTTGGCGGACCAGTCGTTCCAGACCATCCGCCGCGAACAGAACCTCGAGCAGGCCATGCTGGACGGCCGCCTGACGGCGATTCTTCAGCCCGCGGGCCTGCGCGTCGGTGATGTGCTCGACGTCGCCTACACCCTGGTTTCGCGCGACCCCATCGCCGTGGGCCACCCCGAACAGTTCATCAACCTGAACCTGCCGGTCACCATCGACCACGTCCGCTATCGCGCCAGCTGGCCCAGCACCCTGCCGGTCCAGATCCGCGCCGAAAACAACTGGACGCCGCTGCCGGTGCGCCGCCGCGACGGGCAATCGAGCGTCGAGGTTCAGCTGGACGGGGTCCAGCCCGTGATCGTGCCGGACGACCTTCCGGTGCGGCTGCGGTCGCCACGCCGCCTTGAGGTCAGCGGTTATCGCGACTGGTCCGAGATCGCCGTCAGCCTGAAGCCGCTCTACGACGCCGCCCGTCAGCTGAAGCCGGACTCGCTGTTGCAGGCGGAGATCGAACGCATTCGCGCCCTGTCCGACGACCCCGAAGTCCGGGCGGCGGCGGCGCTGCGTCTGGTCCAGGATCAGGTCCGCTATGTCGCCCTGATGATGGGCGCCGGGGCCCTGACCCCCGCCTCCGCCGACGAGACCTGGCAACGTCGCTTCGGGGACTGCAAGGCCAAGACGGCTCTGCTTCTGGCCCTTCTCGATGGTCTCGGCATCGAGGCCGCGCCCGCCGCCGTCAGCATACAGAACGGCGACGGTATGAACGCGCGCCTGCCGATGATCTCGGCCTTCGACCATGTTCTGGTCCGGGCCCGGATCGGCGACCAGACCTGGTGGCTGGACGGAACCCGCTCCGGCGACCGCAAGCTGGCGGACATCGCCGTGCCCGGTTTCCGCTGGGCCCTGCCCCTGACCGGTCCCGAGGCGAAGCTGGAGCCGCTCGAGGTTCAACCCCGCACTGTCCTGGACGCCGACACCACCGTCGCCATCGACGCCTCGGGCGGCCTCTATTCTCCGGCCGCCGTCGCGGGCGTCGCGACGATGCGGGGCGACGGGGCTGCCGTGTTGGGCGGTCAGCTCGCCATGGTCTCCGCCGCCCAGAAGGACCAGGGCCTGCGCGCCATGTGGAACGCCCAGATCGGCGATCTGACAATCACCGAGGTCGGATCCAGCTATGACGTCGAGACCAATATCCTGACCCTGACGATGAAGGGCACGGTGAAGCTCGACTGGCCGGGGACGGGCCTGATCCCGCCCTTCTCCACCTATCGCCCGATCACGGCGGAGGCGCGTCCGGACGGGCCGTTCAAGGACGCCCCCTATATGATCAACCACCCCAGCTATTCCCGTCAGACCATGACGATGAAGCTGCCCGGAAACGGCGAGGGCTTCCGGATCTCCGGGGGAGAGATCGACCGGACGGAGCTCGGCTTCGCCCTCCGTCGCGCGGTGACCCTGTCCGGCGACACGGCGACCGTCCAGATCACCCTGCGCAGCCTGACCAGCGAGGTCAGCGCCGCCGAGGCCGCGACCGCGCGGGCCGCCGAGGACGCCCGCCCCTGGAACCCGCCCCGGATCTTCCCGGGGACCTACACGGTCAGCGAGACGGACCGGGCGGCCCTCGCAGCCAATGCCCCGACCACGGCGGGCGGATGGCTGGATCGCGCCTTCGCCCTGTCGAAGATCGGCGACCGGGCAGGCGCGCTCGAAGCCGCCGGCCATGCGGTGGACCTGGACCCGACCAGCAGTTCCGCCTGGGCCAACCGGGGCGTCTACCGCTTCTGGATGGGCGACAAGGAGGGGGCCACGGCCGATCTGGAGAAGGCCGTCGACATCGACCCGTCCGAGCCGGTCGCCATGAACGGCAACGCCCTGCTGGCCATGGCCGACGACCGCTACGACGATGCGGTGATCGAGCTGTCGCGGGTCCTGCGCCAGAAGCCCGGCGACGACTTCGCGCTCCGCAACCGGGCGCAGTCCTATGTCGCGCTTGAACAATACGACCGCGCCCTGCGCGATCTGGACACCCTCATCGCCGCCCAGCCGACCGACGTTTCCCTGAAGCTGTTGCGCATCAGGACCCTGGGCCTGGCCGACCGCGCCGACGAAGCCGAGACCGAAATGGACGCCCTGGCAGAGGCTCATCCCGAGGAGGGCCGCGTGCTGCTCAACCAGGCCGCGCTCAAGCTTGACCACGACAAGGCCGAGGCCGCGTCCGAAATCCTCGACCGGGCCCTGCCCCTGTATGCGGACCATCCCGAGAGCGTGCTCATCTATCGCGCCGAGGCCTCCGCGGCTCTGGGCCGGACCGAGGCCTTCGCTCGCGATCTGGCGACCGTCCGGGAGGCGAATTCGGACAATGCCGCCCTTCTGAACAACCTCTGCTGGACGGCCGCCAAGGCGGGCCTGTTGCTGGATCAGGCGCTCAAGGACTGCGACGCGGCCCTGGCGCTGGAACCGGGCAGCGCCACCCTGATGGACAGCCGCGCACGCGTCCTGCTGCAGATGAACGATCTGCAGGGGGCCGTCGCCGCCTATGATGCGGTCCTGGCGAAATCACCCAAGCTGCCCGCCTCGCTCTACGGGCGCGGACTGGCGCGGGTCGCTCTGGGGCGGATCGAGGAAGGCGAGGCCGACAAGGCCGAGGCGGTGTCCCTGGCGCCGGAAGTCGCGGACTCCTTCAAGCACTGGAGCCCGCCCGCGGCCCCGGCGCCCTAGAGCAGGACCTCGCTGAAGAAGCGGACGACCTCGACATTCAGGTCGCGATGGAAGGCGGCGCGGTCGAAGCCGGGCGCGGAGCGGCAGAGGTCGGGCAGCTCGGCGGCCATGCCGGGGCTGCACGGCGTCAGGAAGTCGTAGTGCATGGCTCCCTCCACGCGGTGATACTCGGGCCGGACGCCCAGACGGTCGCGGATCGGCTCGACATTGTACGGGGCGGGCAGGATTTCGTCGCCGGCGGCCTGCCAAAGCTGGACCGGGATATGGACCGAGGCGAGGCTGGCGTCGGTGAAGGAGAAGCCCAGGGCGGGGGCGGCGATGACGGCGGCCTTGATCCGGTCGTCACGCGCCTCGGGCCGCCAGTTTGAAATGTCGATCCCCCGCACAGCCAGCAGGCGACAGGCGAAGAAGTCCGGATGGGCGATGCAGTGATCGACGATCGCCTGGCCATCCGAGACCCCGCCGATGGCCGAGGTGACGGTGAAGCCGCCCGCGGAGAAGCCGAAAGCCCCGATGCGCTCCGGATCGATGGTGACCGGGCCCGACCAATCGCGGGTCATATGGTCGATCAGGCGGCTGAGCTGGGGCGCGCGAAGGGTCAGCTGGGTCGAGCGGCTCTGGTCACGGAAATTGTCGCCGGGATGGGTCAGGGCGGCGACGACGAAGCCGGCGTCGGCGAGGGCGCGGGCGGTGTCGGGATGGCCGCGATACCAGCCGCCGTTTCCGTGAGAGATGACGATCAGCGGGACCGGCCGTCCGTCGGTCGGCGGCGTGGGCAGCCAGACGCCTGCCTCGATGGGGCCGTCGGGACCGCCGGGAAAGGTGAAGCTCTGGTCTGGAGCGAGACGGTCGGTTTGAGCGTGGGCCGAGAGCGGCAGACCCGCGATCAGGGCCAGCAGAATGACGGCGAAGAGCAGGAAGCCGGCCAGACAGACGAGGCGGCTTCGGGGTGAGGGCGTGGGGTGAGGCATGGTCGGTTCCGGTGTTGGGATCGCGCCCTGTTCCAGCCTCGGGCGACGGTCCGCCAGCGAGACTTCGCGAATGGGCGAACGGGTGCGCGGTTCGGCGAACGGTTCCGTGCGGCGACAGCGCGGCTATAAGGAGCGGGATGACACGTCCCACGCCTGAAGGACTGAATACGTCGCGCGCCTGGGCCGTCGATCTGGCGGCCTGCGCCGCGACCGGCGTGGTGCTGGGGATCGTCGGGCCGTTCGGCAGCTTCTTCAACGACGTCCTGCCGGTGCGGATCATCTACTGGACCCTGGTTTTCGTGATGAGCGGAGTGGTGTTCGGCTTCGCCATTCGTGGCCTCTGGCCCCGGGCGCGCCGCGTCCGGGCGCCGATGTGGCTCTGGCTGCCGCTGCTGGTCATAGTGGGCAGCCTGCCGCTGACGGTCGCCAGCCGGCTGATCGCCATGGGCTTCTGGCCCGGCATCCGGCATGCGGTGGGCTGGGTCGAATGGTACGGCCAGTCGGTCCTGATCGGTCTGATCTACGTCGGCCTCTATGCCGTCCTGCGCATGCGGGCGGCGCCCCCTCCGGCGCCGGAAGCGAAGGGCGAGCCGGCCATCCTGCGTCACCTGCCGGGGCGACTGGGCCGCGACCTGATCGGCCTGCAGATGGAGGATCACTATGTGCGGCTGCACACCGCCCAGGGGTCGACGCTTGTCCTGATGCCGCTCGGCAAGGCCATGGCCGCGGTCGGCGATATCGACGGGCTGCAAGTGCATCGCTCATGGTGGGTGGCGCGCCATGCGGTCGAGGGGGTGGTCGAGGACGGCCGCAACCTGCGTCTGAAGCTGAAGACGGGCCTGGAAGCGCCCGTGTCGCGCGCTCATGTCGCCCGGCTGAAGGCGGCGGGCTGGTTGCCGGATCGGGCATGAGGGCGGCTTTACGGGAGACCGGTCCCCAGGAGATCGGCCCCGACTTCACCCCTCGTTAACCATGATCCCGCAATTGGTTAACGCCTGTTCCCGGGTGTGAAATTGCGCAATCTCGTCGCCGCCGTCGAAGCCATCGACCCGCTGGTCGTGACCGGAAAGGTCGCCGGCGTCAGCGGCCTGCTGATCGAGGCCCGGGGCGGTCTGTCGCGTCTCGCGGTCGGGGCCCGGGCCGAGATCGTGCGGCGCGGCGCCACCGCCCTGCCCGCCGAGGTGGTGGGCTTCCGCGACTCCAAGGCCCTGTTGATGCCCTTCGGTCCGGTCGAGGGCGTAGCCCCCGGCGCCGACATCAAGATCATCGGCCAACAGGCCAGCGTCCGCCCGACCACCGCCTGGCTCGGCCGGATCATCGACGCCTTCGGCAATCCCATCGACGGCAAGGGACCGCTGCCGGTCGGTCCCGCCCCCTACCCCTTGCGCGCCTCTCCGCCGCCGGCCCATTCGCGTGGCCGGGTGGGCGAGCGGCTGGATCTGGGCGTCCGCTCCATGGACGTCTTCACCACCACCTGCCGGGGCCAGCGTCTCGGCATCTTCGCCGGTTCGGGCGTCGGCAAGTCGGTGCTTCTGTCCATGCTGGCCAAACAGGCCACCTGCGACGTGGTCGTGGTCGGGCTGATCGGCGAACGGGGTCGTGAAGTCCGTGAGTTCATTGAGGAAACCCTCGGCGAAGAAGGCCTGCGCCGCGCCGTCGTCGTGGTCGCCACCTCCGACGAACCGGCCCTGAAGCGGCGTCAGTCGGCCTATATGACCCTCGCCATCGCCGAATATTTCCGCGACCAGGACCTCGAGGTCCTGTGCCTGATGGACTCGGTCACCCGCTTCGCCATGGCCCAGCGCGAGATCGGTCTGGCGGCCGGCGAACCTCCGACCACCAAGGGCTATACCCCCACCGTCTTCACCGAACTGCCCAAGCTGCTGGAGCGCGCCGGCCCCGGTCCGATCCGGCCCGACGGCACCACGGCGGGGCCAATCACCGCCCTGTTCACCGTCCTGGTCGACGGCGGGGACCATGACGAGCCCATCGCCGACGCCGTGCGCGGTATCCTGGACGGGCACATCGTCATGGACCGCAAGATCGCCGAGCGCGGCCGCTTCCCGGCCATCGACGTCCTGAAATCCGTCAGCCGGACCCTGCCCGGCTGCCAGACCCCGCCCGAGCGGGAGCTCAATCGCCGCGCGCGTCAGTGCCTGTCGGCCTATGCCTCGATGGAGGAGCTGATCAAGATCGGCGCCTATCGCGCGGGCTCGGACCCGATCACCGACCGCGCCATCGCCCTCAACCCCGCTCTGGAAGCCTTTTTGGGTCAGGACAAGGACGACGCCACGCGTCTTACCGATTCCTTTACCCGCCTGGAGGCAATTCTGAACCAGGGGATGGTGCAGTAGCCTGCGCCTGTATCGGAGAGACCGCTTATGACCGCTTGGGCCCATTCCCTGATCCGTATCTCGAACTATGAGGTCGAGACGCTGCAGAAGCGTCTGGCCGAGATCAGCGAGCGCCGCGCCTCCGCCGAGATGCGCCTGGCCGTGCTGGACGCCGAGGTCGAGATCGAGCGCGAGCGCGCCCGCTCGGACGCCGCCGCCAACATGCTGCTGGGCGCCTATATGAACGGCTGGAAGGCCCGCAAGGGCGTCGCCGAGGCCGATCTGGTCACCCTGGACGCTGAGGAAGCCGGCGCCCGTGACGCCCTGACCGACGCCTTCGGCGAGCTGAAGAAGTTCGAACACGTCGCCGAAATGACCCGGCTGAACGCCATCCTCGCCGCCGGCAAGCGCGAAACCGCCGCCTTCGACGAAATGGGCCTGCGCCGCCGCGCCGGCTGATGCTGGACCGGCGCGCCCTCCTCGCGCTGCCGATCGCCCTGGCTGCGTGTGAGCGCTTCGCCGCGGCGGAGCCCGCGGTTCCCACCGCCCGCCCCCTGAAATCCCTCGCCC
>OUNM010037457.1_pt1 | contig 10298 bp, 8 predicted proteins | sample 1769961 | NCBI WGS metagenome assembly OUNM01 (sample SAMEA3914820, study PRJEB12502) | metagenome | biome: forest; material: soil | place: USA | collected 2012-03-12 | depth 0.3 m
CTCACCAACCTCCTCGACAACGCGCTCAAGTTCACCGAGCCCGGCGGCCGCGTGCGGCTGTCGGCACGCCGCACCGGCGGCGACCCGGCATCGCATCGTGTCGTGGTCGAGGTGAGCGACACCGGCATCGGCATCAGCGAGACCGCGCAACGCCGGCTGTTCGAGCCGTTCACGCAGGCCGACGAATCGACGACCCGGCGCTTCGGCGGCACCGGCCTGGGCCTGGCGATCAGCCGCGAGCTCGTCACGCTGATGGGCGGCGAGCTGACGGTCGACAGCGCGCCGGGCGCGGGCTCGACGTTCCGCATCGCGTTGACGCTGGCCGCGGCCCACGCGCTGCGCGACGCACCGGCCTCGGCCGGCCGCACCGACGCACGCGACCGCCGCCTGGCAGGCCTCTACGTGCTGGTGGCCGAGGACAACCCGGTGAACCTGCAGGTGGTCGTCGCGATGCTGGAAGGCCTCGGCGCACGCGTGGACTGCGCGCTGGACGGCGTGCAGGCCGTCGCGCAAAGCCGCAGCGGCCGCTACGACGCGTTGCTGCTGGACATCCAGATGCCCGGCATGGACGGCTACGAGGCCGCGCGCCGCATTCGCGCCGACGGCTCGCGCCGCCTGCCCATCATCGCCGTCACGGCCAACGCGATGTCCACCGACCGCGACCTGGCGCTGGCCGCGGGCATGAACGACCACCTGCCCAAGCCGTTGACGCAGCAGGCCCTGGCCACGATGGTGTTGAAGTGGACGCGCCCCGCGCCGGACGACGCCGGCGCCTAGGCCACCGCGTCGCGATGGCGCTCGAACAGCAGCCGGTCGTACCACTGCCCACCGAGCTCGAAGCTGCGCCGCGAGCGGCCGAACTGGCGAAAGCCGTTGCGCTCCAGCACCCGGATCGAGCCCCTGTTCTCGGGCCGCGCCACGGCCTCGATGCGCCCCAGCCCGTGCGTGCCGAAGGCCTGCTCCAGGCACAGCGCCACCGCGCGCGACGCCACGCCGCGGCCGCCGTCGTGTTCGCCGATGCGATAGCCGAGGTCGGCGCAGTGGTAGTGCAGGCGCTTGATCGCCGTGAGGTTGACGCGCCCGACGATGCGGCCGTCCTCGACGACCAGGTACTGGAACGCCTGGTCGTTGGCCCACGCGGCCTCGGCCGCGGCGATCGCGGCGGCCACGCCCTGCTCGCTGTAGAACCGCGGGTCGCGCGCGTTGACCCAGCTTTCGAAGTACGCGCGATGCACCAGCTCGAACTGCAGCAGCGCCGCCGCATCGGCGGCCGCGACAGGCCGGATCGCCAGCGCGCTCAACGCGCCGGCCCGAAGTCGCCGGCCCCGGCGTGCTCGACGAGCTGGTCGAGCGCCTTGCCCCAGCCCGCGTGGAAGCCCATCTGCTCGTGCGCCTGGCGCGACGCCACGTCGCCGTGGCGCACCAGCGCCGTGTACTTCGTGCCGCCGTCGACGTCCTCCAGCGCGATGATGGCCGACATCATGAACGGCACCGCCGCGAACAGCTCCTTGGCCTGAGGACGGAAGTCCGGGCCCATCACGCCCGTCCACACCAGCAGCTCCTGGTCGACCACCTGCAGGAAACAGCCGGTGTTGGTGAAACCGGGGCCGTCCGGGCCCTTCATGGTCGTCTGGAAGATGCCGCCCGGGCGCAGGTCGATCCGGCAGTCGGTGGTCTGCCACGGCAGCGGGCAGAACCATTTCACGAGATGCTGCGGCTGCGTCCAGGCGGCCCAGACGAGCGCGCGCGGCACGTCGACGACGCGTTCGAGCTTGAGGTCGAGTTCGGGGTCGAAGGTCAGCGGGGAACTTGGCATCGTCGGCTCCAGGCAGCGCTTTTGAAGAGGCCGCCAGTCTACCGTCGACCGATCCGCGCGAGCCCTCCGCAGGCGCGCGAGCCCGGCGGCTTGGCATACTGCGGGCCAATGCTTTCGAGGATCACGTCGTGGCCAATCCCTTCACCGCCGGCGCCATCGTCCACGCCAAGGACATCCACCAGCTCGCGCGCTTCTACGCCGCGGTGGCCGACCTGGAGGTCATGCACGAGGTCGACGACCACATCGTGCTGGAATCCGAGACCCACGAACTGGTCATCGTCGCCATCCCCGCCGCCACCGCCGCACGCATCGTCATCACGACGCCGCCGCAACGGCGCGAAAACACTGCCTTCAAGCTGACCTTCGCGGTAGCCAGCCTCGCCGACGCACGCGCGGCCGCCAAGGCCAACGGCGGCGAGCTCAATCCGTCCGCCAAGGAGTGGAGCTTCCAGGGGCTGCGCGTGTGCGACGGCTGCGATCCGGAGGGCAACGTGATCCAGCTGCGCGAGCTGCCGGCGGATGCGGGGCTGGGGGATGTCGAGGATTGAACGGCGAGGCGGCCGGGGCGGGCCGCGAAACGTCCGTCATCTGCTCGACGAGTTGCGCCCTGGATCGAGGAGGGGCGGCCGAGGCACCATGGACATCCTTCGACGTCGGCTTGTCGCGACGTCCTGAGCGCGGCCACGAACGCCGCGGCGTTGCGGGACACACACCCTGGCTCAAAAGGGCGTCACGTTGAAGGACACATGCCACGGTTCGCCGGGGTATTCAGCGCTGCTGTACGGGTAGGGATTCAAACCGACTTGAGGCAGGTAGCTTTTCAGCCATTGGTAGACCGGCAGCGTGTCGAAGGCCCGCGCCCTGGCATTGCGGCCGGAGTTGCTGATGCCCAGATAGAGATCCATCGCGCGGCCCGTCACATGCTCCGAACGGCCCTGGGCAACGAACACAGCGGCTTTCTTGGCATCGCCATATCTTTCACGCGCCGCACGCGCCAGTACAGCTTGCTTCTTGGGACTGCGGTAGTCGAGGTGAGGTACAGCAACTTCTGGGTGTCGAAGCCCGCGGCTGCGGCCGCGATGCGCAGCCGCCTGAACGCTTCGAGTGCATTGACATGCAGATGAAACTTCTGGCCTTGCGACGGCCCGATCCAGGGCGCACCGTACTGGTCGACGCTCTTCAAGCCGGCGAGTCCATGGTCGACTCGTTCCCCGACCGGGATGCGTCCCGCGGGATGTCCCAGCCAGACTCCCGGAGGAGCGTGGCGGGTCAGTGCCGACGTCCCCGCGTCGATGCGACGCGTCGAACCAGTCCCGCACCTGGCATCGCGGGCCAGGAGATGTGTATCCGGACATGGACTTGCTCCCCGAAGATGGGTTGGCCGGCGACCTACTTTTCCGATGAACCCTTCGGCCAGGTCGCGACCACCTCGGGCCGGATCGGCAAGGCGCTCGCCGCCGCCTGCGCCTTGCCTTCCTTCAACGCCGCGCTGTCGGAAAGGATGCTCACGGCCTCGTCGAGCAGGGCGTCGTCGATGGTCTTCCTGGTCTTTTCCACCGCGAGGTTCTTGTCGAGCTTGCGTTCGTTGAACTGCAGGCCATCGTCCGCCAGTGCGCTGCTCGCGCCCGTGCCGGCGGCGCCCAGCAGGGCCGTCAGGCGCCTGTCCGCGGCGATGCGCTCCTTGCGTCGAACCTCTTCGTTGAGTGAAATCACGTTGCTCTTGCGCACTTCCTGGGCCTTGGCCACGTCCTCCAGCAAGTCCTGGAAGTCACGGTCGTTGCGGATGCGGGCCTCGTGCCACGCCAACAGGCGGGGCAACTGGGTCGCCATGTCGCCCACGGGGGCGTAGTCGGCCGGCTTGATGCGGCTCCATGGCAAGGCGTTGCCGAAGCTGGACTCGCCGAACTGCGTGTCGTCGCTGGTTTGTGGATAGACGACGTCCGGCGTCACGCCACGCAGTTGGGTCGTTCCGCCGTTCACCCGGAAGAACTGCGCGATGGTCATCTTCAGTTCGCCGTACACCGGCGTGGCGCTCTTGGCGATCTGATCGAGGCTGGCCACGGTCTGTACCGTGCCCTTGCCGAAGCTGCCCTCCCCGATGATCACGCCACGACCGTAGTCCTGGATCGCCGCGGCGAAGATCTCCGAGGCCGAAGCCGAGCCCCGGTTGATCAGGACGCCCAGCGGCCCGTCCCACGCCAGGCCGGTGTCGGCATCCCTCTCCACGCTGACGTCGCCCTTGGCATTGCGGGTCTGCAAGACCGGCACCTTGCCAACGAACAGACCCGTCAGGCTGACCGCTTCGCGCAGCGACCCACCGCCGTTGTTGCGCAGGTCGATCAACACGCCATCCACCTTCCGGGCCCTCAGGTCGACCAGCAGCCGGGCCACGTCGCGCGTGGCGCTGCGGTAGTCCTTGTCGCCCTTTCGCAGCGCGTCGGCATCCTCGTAGAACGAAGGCAGGGTGATGACGCCGACCAGACGCTTGCCGGCGCCCGTCGTCACGGAATACAGCTTGGCCTTGGCCGCGCTGTCCTGCACCGTGATGGTGTTGCGGACCAGGACCAAGGTCCGGTTCGACGCATCGGGCGCGCTGTCGGCCGGCAGGATGTCCAGCCGCACCGTCGAGCCCATCGCGCCGCGGATCAGCGCCACCGTGTCGTCCAGCCGCCAGCCGACCACATCCTCCATGGCGCCGGCCGGGCCTTGCGCGACGCCCACGATGCGGTCGCCCACCTTCAACTGCCCCGACAGGCTCGCGGGCCCGCCCGGCACCAGTTCGCGCACGGTGGTGTAGCCGTCGATCTCGGTCAGCACGGCGCCGATGCCCACCAGCGACAGCCGCATCGAGATGTCGAAGTTCTCCGCCGCACGCGGCCCCAGGTAGTTGGTGTGGGGCTCGATGGCCATCGTGTAGGCATTCATGAATGCCTGGAAAGCGTCGGCGCTGGTGACCTTGCCCAGGCTCTTGGCGGCGCTGTCGTAGCGCTTGTCGAGGATCCTGGCGATGGCGCGGTCATCCTGGCCGGCAAGCTTGAGCCGCAACCATTCATTCTTGACGCGCTTGCGCCAGAGGTCGAGCGAATCGGCCTCGGTCGCGGGCCAGGGCTGTTCCTTGCGGTCGATCGTCAACGTCTCGTCGCGCTCGAAATCGAAGCCCTTGTGCAACAGGCTGCGGGCATAGGTCAGGCGCTCGGCCACCCGGTGTTCGTACAGGTTGAAGATCTCGAACGGCACGCGCAGGTCCTCGCTCAGGATCGCATCGTCCAGCAGGGTGCGATCGGCCGCCACGCGATCGATGTCGGACTGCAGGAAGTAGAGCTTCTCGGGGTCGAGCGCCTTCAGGTATTGGTCGAACACCTTGGCCGACAACGCGTCATCGATCGGCAGGGCCTTGTAGTGGTAGCGCGACAGCAATTCCGCGGCCAGGTGGGCCGCCTTGCCCTCCTGTGTCTCGGGCTTGAGCAGCGGCGGGAAGGCAGCCTCCGGATCCGCGGCGGCAACCTGCGTTGCAGCCGTCAGCGCCAGCACGAACCAGATCAGCGTCTTTTTCAATCTCATTCCATCACCGTTGAATTGCCCATCGAAACCTCGCGCGGCATTCACGTCCAGGGGTCGCAGGATGCCTGAAGGCGACATGTGAGTGTGCGCCGGTCATGCAAAGTTCAATCGAAGTGAGCCCTCCGCACTCATCGGGCCGGTGTGGATGGTGCCATGCCGCGTGGCGTCGGGATACGGACGGCCTGAAGCGTCGGCTTGGCCTCAACGCATCCTGCTGACGTCCCGCATGTGCTTCGTCGCTGCGTCGGGGTCGGGGCCGATTGGATTGTTCTTGTCCAGATGCAGGTCGGTCATCGTGGTGGGTCCGTTGTCGGGACCAAAGGGCAACGGGTAGACGACCTTCATATGGAATCCCTGGGGGGCCCAATTCCTGAATTCCTGGCCGCCGCGATGATGAATGAAGTTGTTCGTGAACAGCCCGTCGTGATAGTAGAGATTTCGCAAAGCAGCCCTGACCGTCTCGAACGAAGCCAGCGCGACGATCTTCACGGTCGATCCGCTGGTCTCGAGTTCCGTCGCAATGCCCCGCTTCGACAAGAGATCGCGCAGGTTCGCGATGTGGCCTCCCATATCGAGCCCTTGAAAGTCAAGGATGGGAACAGGATGAGGCAGCTCTCGCGAGGCCCTTTCCCGGAACGCCGCGCTGTATTGACGTGTCGCCCGGGGCGGCTCTTCCGAATCCTGGAACTCGGGGAAAAACGACTCGCCGGAAGGAGGCCTGACACCGTGGATGGGAGATGCTCGCAAGGCGTCGGAAGTCGGCCCGGGGCGCGGCGAGGCGATCAGCGCGCCAGTGCCGCCATCGATGGTCTCCGCAAACCAGTTGGCCACCTGGCAGGTCGGGCCGGGATGCTTGGACGCAGCCATCTTGTCTCCTGGCGAAGATGCCCGCCTCAGCGAGCGGTCACGTCTGGACGGACCGAAAGGCGACATGCCAAGAATCTTCGGCGGTGGGCGCGCTGGCGCCAGCGCCGAAAGTCATGCCGCGCGATTCCCGACAAGCCGCGCACCGGGGACCCCGGCCTTGCGAAGCAGGTCGCGGGGGATCTGGACCCTGACTCGCGCGCTGGATCGGCCCGCAATCGCTCGCAGACCTTCCTCTCGCCAGGTCGACCGATTCGAACCTAGGGCTGTCGTCTCGGCGCTTGCGCATTGCAGACTGGCGCGCCGCTCGAATCCCCGGCGGCGCCCCTCGTGAGGAACCCGATGTCTTGCCTTGTCCCATTGCGCCTGGCCGCTCTCGCGCCGACCCTGGCTGCCGTCATGATGACCGCCGGCTGCAGCACGAACCAATCGGTACCCGCCGATGCCGTCGACGCCTGTCCCCTCGACACTGCGGCCTTCGGGTTCTGGCTCGACGGACCGCTCGTCGTCGATGCACGCTTCAAGGTTCCCGACAGCGCCCAGCCCATCGAGCTGAAGCCCAATTGCGGCTTCTATGCGTGGGGCGAGCAGATGTTCCTGTGGCTCAATTCGCCCCCGCCGTCGTCGTACGGCGCAGGCGCACGGGTGTTCGAGTCGCCCGTCTTCTACGATGTGTCGCCACCGGACGCCGCCGGGCGTCGCTCGTTCATCGCGCATGTGCCGGGGGTCGGGCGCGCGTTCCCGTTGCGCACGGCGCAGCGCGGGCCGCACGGCCTGGCCGTGGCGATCGATCGCGCGCACAAGCTGTTCGAGTTCACGCCTGCTCCCGCGGGCCAGGCCGCGGTCGTGCGATCGACCGACGGGCGCGCCGTCGAGGTCGCTCATGCATCGCGCGAGCGCGGCGAGCTCGTGTTGAGCGATCGACAGGGCGGCGTCATCGCCGTGCCGCATGTCGGCGCGCCAGACATCGGCCGCGACCCGGGAGCCGCCGTGCATCGATTCAAGATCGACGGCCATGCGGTGTTCATCGATGGCGCGATGGCCGTCGTCGACGTCGAGCAGGGTGAAGCGGGTGGCTCGCAGGTGCTGCAGGCGCAGCCGACTGCCAACGGCTCGCTGGTGTACTACGCCACCCTGGTCAACGACGTCTACGCCTATTTCCTGACCGCCGCCAAGACGAAGAGCGGGCCGAGCATCTTTCCGAGCACCCCCGACGGACTCGCCGCGGTGGTCGCCTTCGCCAAGGCCCACGGCAAGGGCGACACACCGTTTCCGGACGCGCAGGCGATGGCGGTCGAGGTCAAGACCGCATGGGTGCGCGCGGCCGGCCTGGCCGACGCCGGGCAATACATCACCACCCAGGCGTCCGTCCCGGTCTACGACACGTCCGACCCGGACGTCTGGAAGGAGACCGGGCACGAGACGGTGCAACTCGCCCTCATCGGCATGCATGTGGCCGGCAGCACGTTCAACCACTCCGAGATGGTGTGGGCGACGTTCGAGCATGACCGCAACGCGCCCGCGGCGACGTACACCTACCAGTCCGCGACGGGCCTGAAGACCCTTGCCCAGGACACCTCCGGGGACTGGCTGTTCGCGACGACCGGCTCCGGTGGCCCCTTCAACGTCGCGCACATGACGTTCGACGAGCCGAGCGGGCAGATTCGCGCCAGCGCCCCGTTCCACGTCGGCCCGAGCGACACGATGCGCACGATGCCGTGGGGCACGGACGGCACCGACGCCAAATCCAACACCGAGGTGATCGCCATGAACCATCATGTCCGCTCGATGCTGATGCCGGGCGATGTGCGGGCGCACTACAAGATGACCGGAGCGACATGGACGGTGCACGGAGAGCCCCCCGAAGGCAACATGCCTGGCGTGGGAACCCCTCGCCTCGCCAACACCACGATGGAGACCTACCAGCAGGGCGCAGCCAACTGCTTCAGCTGCCACCAGAATCCGCTGGGCAGCGGACTCGATCCTCGCGGGGGCCTGAGTCACGTGTTCGGCGACGACGCGAGCGGGCTCAAGCCGCTGTTCTGACCGGCCGTGGCCGCCCGGCGAAGCGTGCGGAAGAATCGCCGGCCACCTTCATGCCGCGGGGTCGGTCGCTGCGGAGTGCGCCTTGCCCGGGCACCCTCGGACTTGGTATCGTCCGACGCATGGCTTCACCGAGACCTTGCATGCGTACCCCTGCTGTCCGCGCGATCCTCGCCACCACCTCCGCTTTCGTCCAGAGCGCGTTCGCGATGGCCGCCTCGTCCGGCGCGTTCGCCGCCGCCAGCGATCCGTCACCCGGCGCAGCCGACACGCCCGTCGTGCTGCGCGCCGCGCGCCTGTACACGTCGCCCGACGCCCCGCCCGTCGACGACGCGGTCGTGCTGCTGCGCGGCGCCACGATCGCGGCGGCCGGGCGTCGCGCGGATGTCAGCGTTCCGGCGGACGCGCGCGAGATGCCGCAGTGCGACGGCGGCACCGTGGTCGCCGGCTTCCAGAACAGCCACGTCCACTTCATCGGGACGGCCTGGGAAGGCGCCGCGACGCGCGATCCCGCCGTGCTGCGCGCGGCGCTGACCGAGTCGTATACCCGCTGGGGTTTCACGACGGTCGTCGACCTCGCCTCGAATCGCGACGACACGCTGGCGCTGCGTCGCCGCATCCAGCGCGGCGAGATCCCGGGACCGCGCATCTTCACCGCGAGCTGGCCGCTGTTCCCGGAGCACGGGCTGCCGATCTACATCCACGACCTGCCGCCCGCGCTGCTGGCCCGCATGCCGCAGCCGGCATCGCCCGACGCGGCGGCGCGACAGGTGCGCGACAACCTCGACGCCGGCGCCGACGCGACCAAGCTCTTCATCGTCACGCCGCAGGGCCGTGGCCAGGTCAAGACCATGCGTGCGGACATCGCGCGCGCCGCGGTCGACGAATCGCATCGTCGCGGCGCGCCCGTCTTCGTCCACCCCACCAGCTTCGCCGGCGCGATGGAGGCCGTCGAGGCGGGCGCCGACGTGCTGGCGCACGACGCGTTCGACGACGGCACGCCCTGGCCCGACGCGCTGCTGGCGCGCGCCATCGCCAACCATGTGGCGATGGTGCCCACGCTCAAGCTCATGCCTTACGAACTGGCCAAGGAGAACGTGCCCGAGAAGCTGTCCGGCCCGTTGATCGCCGGCATCCTGGACCACGTGCGCCGCTTCGATGCGGCGGGCGGCACGCTGATGTTCGGCACCGACGTCGGCTACATGACGGACGTCGACCCGACCGACGAGTACCGGCTGCTGGCCCGCGCCGGCCTGCCGCCCATGCGCATCCTGGCGATGCTCACCACGACGCCCGCGGCATTCTGGAAGGAGTCGGCCCGGCGCGGCCGCGTCGCGGCCGGCCAGGATGCGGACCTGGTGGTGCTCGAAGCCGACCCCGCCGCGGACGCCACCCGCTTCGCGCAGGTGCGTTGCACGTTGCGCGCCGGGCAGGCGCTGTTTGCCGCGCCCGCCGCCGGATCGCAGGCGAAGCGCTGACGGCGTCAGGCCCGGCGCAGCGCCTTGGCCGCGGCGACCATGTTCGTCAACGCGGGGATCACCTCGGCCCATTGGCGGGTCTTCAAGCCGCAGTCCGGGTTGACCCACAGCCGCTCCGCCGGAACGCGCCCGGCCGCCTTCTTCATCAACGCGACGATGTCTTGCTGCGACGGGATGTTGGGCGAGTGGATGTCGTAGACGCCCGGCCCGATCTCGTTGGGGTACTTGAAGTCGTCGAAGGCGTCGAGCAGTTCCATGTCCGAGCGCGAGGTCTCGATCGTGATGACGTCGGCATCCATCTCGGCGATGGACGCGATGATGTCGTTGAACTCCGAGTAGCACATGTGCGTGTGGATCTGCGTCTCGTCGGCCACGCCGTTGGCGGTGATGCGGAACGCCTGCACCGCCCAGTCGAGGTAGTGCTTCCATTGCGACTTGCGCAGCGGCAGGCCTTCGCGCAGCGCGGCTTCGTCGATCTGGATGACGCGCACGCCGGCCTGTTCCAGGTCCAGCACCTCCTGGCGGATGGCCAGGGC
>OUNM010099469.1_pt1 | contig 10296 bp, 6 predicted proteins | sample 1769961 | NCBI WGS metagenome assembly OUNM01 (sample SAMEA3914820, study PRJEB12502) | metagenome | biome: forest; material: soil | place: USA | collected 2012-03-12 | depth 0.3 m
GCCACGTGGATCATCGCGGGCACGTCCAGCTCGCACAGCGCCTCGTAGACCGGGTACCACTCGCGGTCGGTCATCGGCTTGCCGGTCCAGTAGCCGCCGCTCGGATCCGGGTTGAGGTTCACGCCGACGAAGCCCAGTTCATCGACGATGCGCTTCAATTCGGGAACGACGTTCTTCGGCGGCGCGAGCGGCGACTGCGGCAGCTGTCCGACCGGGACGAAGTTGTCGGGGTACAGCTCGCACACGCGCTTGACGAGGTCGTTGGACACCTCGGCCCACTCCAGGCTCGTGCGCTCGTTGCCCAGGTGGTGCGACATCAGGCCGGCGATCGGCGAGAACAGCGTGACGTCCGAGCCGCGCTCCTTCTGCAGGCGCAGTTGGCCGCCCTCGATGGCCTCGCGGATCTCGTCGTCGCTCACGCGGGCGCCGGCGCGCGGGGGCGCGCCCGCGGGGTCGTTGGCGCTGGCCACCTGGGCGGCGCGCCAGTCGCGGAAGGTCTTGGGGACGGTGGTGAAGTGGCCGTGGCAGTCGATGATCATGGCTTCAACCCCGCGGATCGACGAAGAGTTCGGACATCGACATGCGGCGCGGCGTCAGGCCCTGCTTGAACGCGGTGGCCTCCAGCGTCTCGATGGTCTTGCGGTTCTCCTCGATGCCGTAGGGCAGCGGATCGTGGCCGACGATCTTGCGCAGTTCGAGGTACTTCCTGTCGCCGGCGCTGGTGGCCTGGCCGGCGTCCAGGCGCGCGAGCCAATCGGCCTTGGCCTTGGCGAACGCGTCGTAGATGGCCTTGGCCACCCACGGGTGCTCGGCCAGCACCGAGTCCTTGACGACGATCGTGCCGTGCATCGGGTACACGCCGGTGCGCGCGTAGTACTCGGCCTCGCGCTCGGTGGCGTCGGGCAGCAGGTCGGGGTAGTCCGCCTCGACTTCCTTCCAGCCGCCGGTGGGCGCGCCGGTGCGGCCGATGCCCGCGGCGGCGGCGAAGCCGGCCACGAGCTCGCCGTTGGCCATCATCTCGGCCAGCGAGGTGCCCGCGGGCGCGTGCACGACGTTGGGCGGCAGCTTCAGCTGCGTCACGTGCTCCTCGTCGTCGACCACCCAGGTGACCTTGGAAGAGTCGAGGCCGAATTCGTCGATCAGCACCTGGCGCGTCCACACGCCGGTGGTGACCGAATAGGCGCGCACGCCGACCTTCTTGCCTTCGAGATCCTTCGGGGTCCGGATGCCGGCGTCGGGCCGCACCAGCAGGCCGCCGTGGTGGAAGCGGCGCACCACGAAGATCGGCAGGCCCACGAACGGCGCGCCGTACGCGCGGGCGATGATGTAGGTGGTGGGTGCGAGTTCGCAGACGTCGAACTCGACGTCGCGCACCATGCGGCGGAACGCGCCGATCTGCGGCTGGACGGTGACGAACTCGGCGTCGACACCCTCGATGGGGATCGCGCCGCTGCGGATCGCCGAGGTGTGCGGGTGTTCCGCGATGGCGATCTTGAGATGGACTGGGCCGGCCAACGTGTGCTCCTTTTTGCTTGCCTGCCGGCGCTCCGTCGGGAGCGCAGGCACCTTGCCTCGATGGACTGAAGGTTAGGCATTCGCGGGCTCGGCGCCTCTACATAAAACGCAGATTCGCTGGCACTTTTTGGTGCCGCCGTCCCGCGCCGTCACGGGCCGACACGTGAGGCGACCCACCCGGGACACCCCGAGGGCACGCTTCCTGCCGAGTGCCGGGGACGAAGCGAATAACATCGACTCCCCCTCGCCGTCTTGCCGATGACCGACGCCACTGCCCCCGACGCTCCCACCCCGCGCGAGCTCCTGCGCGCGACGGACTGGTCGCGCACGCCGCTCGGGCCGGTCGAGGGCTGGTCCAGGGCGCTGCGCGGCTACGCCGAGATGGTGCTGGACATGCCCACTCCGGCCATCCTGTTCTGGGGCCCAGAGCAGACGCAGATCTACAACGACGGCTACGCGGTGATCCTCGGGCCGCGCCATCCGAACGGCTTCGGCCGCCCGTACCGCGAGATCTGGCCCGACACCTACCCCGTGATCTATCCGTGGATGCGCCACGTGCTCGACAACGCCGGCACCTGGCGCGTCGACCGCGCGCACATCCCCGTCACGCGCCACGGCTTCGACGAGGAGGCCTACTTCACCTTCACGTTCAGCCCGCTGCGCGACGACGACGGCCGGGTGGCGGGCATCTTCCAGCCGGTGTTCGACGTGTCCGAATCGGTGCTCGCCGACCGCCGCGCCGAGACGCTGCGCGCGTTGCTGCCCGAACACGCCAGCGGCGCCAACGCGGTGGACGACGCGCTGGCCGCCATCGCCGCGAACCCCGGCGACCTGCCGTTCGCGTGCGTGTGGTCGTGGGACACCCAGGGCATGGACCTCGCCCCCGCGCGCCACGCCGGCGAGTCGCTGGTGGCCGCCGACCGCGAGCGCCTGGATGCCATCGCGCGCAACGTCTGGGCCGAGCAGGCGCCGCGCTTCGTGGAGGTGGCGCCGGAGCCGGGCGACGCGAGCGCGCCGCTCGCGCGCGCCGCCCTGCTGCTGCCGCTGGACGGCCTGGCCGGCGAGGCGCCGCGCGGCGTGGTCGCGCTGGGCGTCAGCCGCCGGCTGCACTTCGACGACCGATACCGCAAGTTCCTCGAAGGCGTCGCCCGCCAGGTGGCCGCCGGCCTGCAGCGCGCCGACGCCGCGCGGGCCGCCGACCGCCAGCGCCAGTACCTCGACGAGCTGTTCCAGCAGATCCCCGCCGGCGTGGCGGTGCTGGATGGCCCCGACCACGTGTTCGAGCTCGCCAACCCCGGCTACCTCGCCTTCGTGGGCCAGCGCGCCATCGTCGGCAAGCCGCTGCTGGACGCCATGCCCGAGCTGCGCGACCAGGCATTCCCCCGGTTGCTCGACCAGGTCTACGCCACCGGCATCGCGCACGTGGGCAGCGAGATGTCGGCGCAGCTGCAGCGCGGCCCGGACGGCGCGTTCGAGGAAGTGTTCTTCAACTTCGTCTACCAGCCCCTGCGCGCCGCCAGCGGCCTGACCACCGGCGTGCTGATCTTCTGCTACGAGGTCACCGGGCAGGTGCTCGCACGCCGCCACGTGGAGCACCTGGCCGACGAACTGCGCGCCGAGCACCGGCGCAAGGACGACTTCCTCGCGATGCTGGCGCACGAGCTGCGCAACCCGCTGGCGCCGATCGCCGCCGCCGGCGAGGTGCTGCGCCTGGGCCACGCCAACGATCCGCGGCTGCGCCGCACCAGCGAGATCGTCACGCGCCAGGTGTGCCACATGGCCACGCTCGTCGACGACCTGCTGGACGCCTCGCGCGTGACGCGCGGCATCGTCACGATCGAACGCGGCCGCGAGGACCTGCGCGAGATCGTGCAGGCCGCCGTCGAACAGGTGGCGCCGCTGGTGGACGGCCGCCGCCACCGGCTCGCGGTGGACGCCGGCGACGGGCCCGTGGTGGTGATGGGCGACCGCAAGCGCCTCGTGCAGTCGGTGGCCAACCTGCTGGACAACGCCGCCAAGTACACGCCGGAGGGCGGCGAGCTGTCCATCGTCCTGCGCCACGACGGCCGCGAGGCGAGCCTGCGCGTGCGCGACGACGGGGTGGGCATCGCGCCCGATCTGCGCGAGCGCATCTTCGACCTGTTCGTGCAGGGCCAGCGCAGCGCCGACCGCGCGCAGGGCGGCCTGGGCATCGGCCTGGCGCTCGCACGCCGGCTCGTGGAGCTGCATGGCGGCACGCTCGCCTGCACCAGCGACGATGCGCGCCAGGGCAGCGAGTTCACGCTGCGCCTGCCGCTGGCGCCCGGCGCGGCCGGCGCGGGCCCGGCCGCCGCGCCGTCGGCGACCTCCGCGCCGCCGCCGGCACGCGGCGCGGGCAAGCCCGCCATCCTCATCGTCGACGACAACGAGGACGCCGCGCACATGCTCGCCATGCTGCTGGAAGACGACGGCCACGAGGTGATGACCGAGGCCGACCCGGTGATCGGCCTGGAGCGCGCGCTGGCCACGCGACCGGACGTCGCGCTGCTGGACATCGGCCTGCCCCGCATGGACGGCCACGAACTCGCGCGCCGCCTGCGCGCCACGCCCGAGGGCCGCGCGATGACGCTGATCGCGCTCACGGGCTACGGCCAGGCGTCCGAGCGCGACAAGGCGGCGCAGGCCGGCTTCGACCACTACCTGGTCAAGCCGCCCGATCCGCAGGCGCTGCAGCGGCTGCTGGCGTCGGTGGCCGTGCGGGCGCGCTGAAGGCCGCGGCGTCTTCACGAGAAAGGGCGACACCCCCCGGGGTAGGAAAACCGGGGCCCGCGCACGCGCTCGCCGGTGGCATCATCGCGCCACTGTCGAGCAACCAGGGCGTGACTTTCCCCTCGTGAGACCGTCGTCCCCGCCCTCCCGCGCCATCGCCGCCCGGCTCGCCCTGGGTGTGGCGATCCTGCTCCTGGCCGCCGCGCTGGCCGATCCGTCGGGCATCTTCGCCTGGATCGGCTGGACGGGCTCGCCCGTGGCCGACCTCTGGTGGTGGGCGCCGTACCTCGCGCAGGCGCCCGCGATGCTGGCCGTGGCCTGGCTCGGCATGCGCTGGAGCGCACCGCGCCGCGAGGCACGCGTGTCGCGCCGCCGCGTGTTCCTCGGGGCGTGGGCCCTGGCGATCCTCGCAGGCGCCGTCGGCGAGCCGGTGCACGCGCTGTGCGTGATCGCGCCGATGGGCTGGCACGGCCGCTACGTGCTCGACGCCGCGTCGACAGGGGCCTTCGTGCTCTGGAGCGGTGGCTACGGCGCGGCCAAGATGGCGCTCGCGGGCTGGCTGCCGGCGCTGCTGGCCGTGGCGGGCCGGCGCGAGCCGCCCAGCCTCGCGGCCTCGCGTCGCCGTCCGGAGGCCGGCACCATCGCGCTGCTCGCGGCGGGCCTGGCGACGCTGGGCATCGCACTGCTCGGGCCGTGGCTCGCGGCGCACTGGTGGCAGGGCTCGCCGCTGGGCTACGCCTACGACGCCCGCGCGCCGCTGCTGGCGCCCACGCCCGCCAGCGGCGCCGCGCTCGCTGCGCTGGCGCTCGCTCTGTTCGCGCTGGTGCTGCGCTGGCGCCTCGCGCGCCGGCTCGTCGACACACCGCTGGACGAGGCACGCCCCACGTTCGCGAGCGGCGCCATCGCCGCGATCGGCGCGGTCGTCGCGCTGACGCTCGTGCAGGCCGCGATGCTGGCGCTGCCGGCGGGCGACGTGCCCGTCCATCGCGACCAGTGGTGGCTGCCGTCGCTGTTCATCCGCCTGGTCGACGCCGGCGGCTTCGCGCTGGTGGCCGCGCTGGTCGCGGGCGCCGCGGCCGTCGCGGCGGGCGCGATCCGGCACGCGGTGCCGCGCCGCGCCGACGGCCTGCTGCACATCGTGGGCGTGCTCGCGATCCTGGCGGCGCTCGCCATCGAATGCGGCCTCGCGTCGACTCCGGCGGCACCCGCGGTCGAACCGGCGAGCGCGGGCGGCAGCCCGGTCCAGGCCCCCGCCGGCGCGTTGTCGGTACGCCAGGGCCCGGACGGTCCTCTCGTGGTCGACGCCGGCGGCGCGCGCGTGACGCTGCGCGGGTTCAACGTCAACCAGCTCGGCGAGTACTTCCAGCGCGACCCGGCGCTGCCCGCCACGCAGCCGCTGGCCGAGCAGGACTTCGCCGACATGCAGGCCCTGGGCATGAACGTGGTGCGCCTGACGCTGTCGTGGTCGCTGCTCGAGCCTTCGCCGGGCCAGGTCTCGCAGCCGTACCTCGCCCGCATCCGCCAGGCGCTGGCCTGGGCGCGCGCGCACCGGCTGCGCGTGCTGCTCGACCTGCACCAGGACGGCTGGGGCGCGCACGTGGCCGCGCCCGCCGGCACGCGCTGCCGCGCCGGCACCGATCCGATGACGGGCTGGGACGGCGCGCCGCGCTGGGCCACGCTGGCCGACGCCGCGCCGCCGTGCATGGTCACCGGCCGCGACCTCGCGCCCAACGTCTCGCGCGCCTTCCAGTCGTTCTACGTCGACCGCGACGATATCCAGGCCCACGCCGTGCACGCCTGGGAGGTGCTGGCCGCCACGTTCGCCGACGACCCCGCCGTGGCCGGCTACGACCTGCTCAACGAGCCCAACTTCGGCGAATCGCCGCCGCTCGCGTCGACGCTGCTGCTGGCCAACTACGAGGCGCGCGCCATCGCCGCGATCCGCCATGGCGAGACGCAGCGGCCCGGCGGCTATCCGCACCTGGTGCTGGTCGAGCCGAGCATCGTGTGGAGCGGCTTCGGCCTGGACAACCTGCCGCCGCGCGACTTCACCGCCGACACGCAGCTCGTGTTCTCGCCCCACCTGTACAACGAGTCGATCACGGCCGACCAGGACTTCGGGCTGACGCTGGTGTCGGTCGAGCGCGGCTATGCGCTGGCCCGCGCCGCCGCGCGCCAGCTGCACGCGCCGCTGTGGATCGGCGAATGGGGCTACTTCCGCGCGTCGCCGCTCGACGCCCCGCTGATGCGGCGCTCGGCCGACGCCGAGGACGCGGCGCCCACCGGCTCCACGTTCTGGGTGTGGAAGCAGGGCTGCAGCGACCCGCACGTGTGGCCCGGCAAGGTGGCCGGCAACGTGCGCCTGATGTCGTGCCCCGACGGCCGCGACCTGGGCACGTCGACGGCGCTCACGCGCGTGCTCACGCGCCCGTACGTGCGCGTATCCGCCGACGCGAGCGCGCGCCTGCGCGCGGACGGCGATACGCTGGCGCTGGACGGCCGCGGCGACGGCGTCGCCCCCGGCCGCTGCGCGCTCGAAGTCTGGGTGCCCGGCGACACGGCGCCGCAGGTGGCTGTGGCCAGCGGCCTGGCCGCGCCGCGGATCACGCGCGAGCCCGCGGGCAGCGCCGCGCTGGGCGCCAGCGGCGGCTGGCGCTTGGACGCCTGCCTGGCCGGCGGCCCCTGGCGCCTGCAACTGCACCACTGAACGCCGGGCGCTTGTCGGCGCAGTCCCACAAACGGTCGCGTCACCCGCCTAGGCTCGCGCGACCGTGGGCGTCCGAAGATTCGAGCCATCCGCTTCCAACCTTCATCGAAGGCACCATCATGCTCCGCTGGGCTCTCATCTTCGCCATCATCGCCATCGTGGCCGGCCTGCTCGGCTTTACCGGCATCGCGGCCGGCGCCGCCGTCCTCGCCAAGACGATCTTCTACGTCTTCCTCGGCCTGGTCGTCGTGTTCATCCTCCTGGGCGTGACCGTCGCAAAGAAACTGTAGGACTGACGCCGTGGCCAAGATCCTTTTCGTCGACGATTCCCGCGACAACGCCGACACGCTGGCGACCTTCTTCAAGCTGCTGGGCCACGAGACGGAGGTCGCCTACGACGGCGACACGGCCGTCGAGCTCACCTCGCAGTTCACGCCCGACATCGCCTTCATCGACCTGCAGATGCCGATGCTGGACGGCTTCGACACCGCCAAGGAATTCCGCTCGCGCCTGGGCGAAGGCGCGGTGCTGATCGCGCTCACCGGCCAGGACTGGGCGCAGACCGGCGACGCCGCCAGCCGCGCCGGCTTCGACGGCTACCTGCAGAAGCCGGCGCAGGCCTCGCAGCTGGCCAAGCTGGTGGATTCGCTCGCGGCCTGATCGGCCAGTCCTCGCGGCGCGCGGCCGCGCGTGCCCAAACGCATCGATCAGGTGCCGTCGAGGGCGGTGTTGACCGTCTCCACGAACCGGCTCGCCTCCACCGGCTTGGACAGCAGCGTGACGCCCGCGGGCAGGCCGCCCAGGCTGTCGACGTAGGACGCCGGGTGCGCCGACACCGCCACGATGGCCGGCGGGCGCGCGTCGCCCTGCGTGGACAGGTGGCGGATCATCTCCACGCCATCCATGTGCGGCATCGTGATGTCGGTGACGATGAGGTCGGGCATGGCCTTGCCCACCTCGATGAGCGCGTCGAAGCCGTTGGCGGCGACGACGACGCGGGCGCCCGGCATGGCCATCTCCACCAGCGCGCACAGCAGGTCGCGGTCATCGGGGTTGTCGTCGACGACCAGCACCGAGAACGGGGTGACGGCCTCGTCGGCCGCCGCGTCGCCGCCGCGCTGCAGCATCTGCGCCCGGATGAAGGCCTCGGCGCTCTCGGCGTCGATGCGGCGGTGGCCGCCCACGGTCTTCCAGGCCTTGAGGTGGCCCAGGTCGACCCAGCGCTGGACGGTGGGCACCGACACGCCGAGCCGGCGTGCCAGGTGTGCCGTGGAATACGAAGGTGGCCCCTGCGGGGGTCGGGAATTGGGCATCGGGCCAGTTTAGCCAGATCGCGGCCGCGCACGCGCGATTTCGTGCATCAGGACGGCGCGCCTTCGGCCGTTGCCATGTACTCGGTCACGATGGCGTCGACTTCGCGCTGGAGGGCGTCCAGCCGGTCGAGCAGCGCGGCCCGGCGCGCCTGGTCGTCGAGGTCGATGGCCACGTGCAGCTCGCGGGCCAGGCCAGCCAGCCGCGGGGCGCCGATCATCGAGGCCGTCGACACCAGCGTGTGCGCCGCGCGGGCGCCTGCCTCGACGTCGCCGGCCGCGAGCGCCGCGCGCACCTCGTTGCCGGCGGCGGCGCGCTGCGCCAGGTAGCGCCCGAGGATCTTGCGGTACAGGTCGTCGCGGCCCAGGCAGCGGCGCATGCCCAGCGCGAAGTCCACCAGCGGGCCGGCCGGCTCGGCGGCGGCCGCCGCGGGCGCGACGGCGGGCTCGCTCGCGGGCGCCGGCGTCAGCCAGCGCAGCATCACCTCGAACAGCTGCGCGGGCTCGAACGGCTTGGAGACGTGGTCGTTCATGCCGGCCTCGCGGCTCTTGTCGCGGTCGCCGGCCATCGCGTGGGCCGTCATCGCGATCACGGGCAGGCGCGCCAGCGCGGGGTCGGCGCGGATCTGCCGGGTGGCCTGCAGGCCGTCCATGCCGGGCATCTGGATGTCCATCAGCACGATGTCGAAGCGGGCGTCGCGCAGCAGGTCGAGCGCCTCCTGCCCGTTGCCGGCGAGCGTGACGTCCATGCCGGCCACCTCGGCCAGCAGCTCGGTGGCCACGAATCGGTTGAGCTCGTTGTCCTCGACCAGCAGCACGCGGCGACCGCGCAGCACGGGCGGCGCGGCGACGGGCGCGGCACGGGCTTGGGCAGCGGCCGGTACCGCCGCGGCCGGCGCGCCGCCGCGCTGCGGCCCGCAGGCGCCGTTGATGGCGTCCAGCAGCGTCGACGCGCTCACCGGCTTGGCCAGGCAGCCGGCCAGCCCGTGGCGCGCGGCCTCGCGCACGATCTCCTCGTCGCCATAGGCTGTCACCAGCAGGATGGCGGGCTCGGGGCCGGGCAGCGGATCGTCGCGCAGCGCGCGTGCCACGTCGAAGCCGTCCATGCCGGGCATGCGCCAATCGAGCAGCACCAGGTGGTACGGATGGCCCAGGCCCGCGGCGCGGCGCAGCTCCGCCAGGCCGGCGGCGCCGCTGGCCTCCGCCACCGGCGCGTAGCCGAGCAGCACCAGCAGGTCGTTGAGGATCTCGCGCGAATTGGCGCTGTCGTCCACCACCAGCACGCGCAGGTCGCGATGCGCGCCGGAGCGCGGCAGGCGCGCGGCGCGCTCCGCGTGGCCCACGCGCAGCCGCGCGGTGAAGTGGAAGGTGCTGCCCACGCCAGGCTGGCTGTCGACGCCGATCTCGCCGCCCATCATCTCCACCAGCTTGCGGCAGATGGCCAGCCCCAGGCCGGTGCCGCCGTACTCGCGCGTGCTGGACGCGTCCACCTGCGAGAACGGGCGGAACAGCGAGGCGATCTGGCCGGGCGTCAGGCCGATGCCGGTGTCCTGCACGGCAAAGCGCAGCGTGACGCCGTGGGCGTCGTCGCCAGCCACCGCCTGGACGGTGACGACGACGATCTCGCCGCTGTGCGTGAACTTGACGGCGTTGCTGCACAGGTTGACGAGCACCTGCAGCAGCCGCATCGGGTCGCCCGCGAGCACCTGCGGCACCTGCGGCGAGGTCTTGAACAGCAGCTCCAGGCCCTTGCGCTGCGCCTTCAGGCCGATCAGCGAGGTGACGCGGTCGAACACCTCGTCGAGCGAGAACTCGCGTTCGTCGAGGTCGAGCTTGCCGGCCTCGATCTTCGAGAAATCGAGGATGTCGTCGATGACCGCCAGCAGCGCTTCGGCGGCGTCGCGCGCGGTCGTCATGTAGCCGCGCTGCTTGTCGGTGAGCTCGGTGCGCAGCGCGAGGTCGGTCATGCCGAGGATGGCGTTCATCGGCGTGCGGATCTCGTGGCTCATGTTGGCC
>OUNM011296973.1_pt1 | contig 10296 bp, 8 predicted proteins | sample 1769961 | NCBI WGS metagenome assembly OUNM01 (sample SAMEA3914820, study PRJEB12502) | metagenome | biome: forest; material: soil | place: USA | collected 2012-03-12 | depth 0.3 m
AGCGAGTTGTTCATGCCGCCTGCTCCACGATGCGCGCGCGGCGGCCGAACCGGATGCGGTAGCGCACGAGCAGCTCGCCGCCGAGGGCCGAGAACAGGATGATCCCCTGCATCACGCCGACGAGGCCGGACGGGAAGTCGGCCCCTTGCAGCGTGTTGCCCGCGTTCTGCAAGGCGCCGATGAGGACCGCGACCGGGACGACCGCAAGTGGGTTGTAGCGCGCGAGCGCGGCGACGACGATCCCGGTGTAGCCGTAGTACTGCTTCTGCAGGCCGTTCGGATCGGCGTCGAGCATGTGGCTGAAGTCGCCGACCTGGCTCGCACCCCCCAGCCCCGCGACGGCGCCGGAGATTCCCATGACAGCGAGGATCTTGCGGCGCGTGCGCATGCCTGCGTAGCGCGCCGCACGCGGCGAGTCGCCGAGCACCTGCGCCTCGAAGCCGAACCGGGTGCGCGTGTACAGGAACCACAGGAGAATCGCGACGAGCACGGCAAGCCCGGCACCGAGCGGGAGCGCGACGCCGCCGTGCACGTGGATCACGGCGCCCGGCCAGAGGGCTCGATCGGGCAGCGTCTTCGACGTCGGGAACACGCTTGCGTTGAACCCGGTCGTCTGCCGCCAGTACGACTCGGTGTTGAAGACGAGGTAGGTCAGGACGTACGCGGCGACGTAATTGAGCATCAGCGACGTGATGATCTCGTTCGTCTTGAAGAACGCGCGCAGCGCGCCGGGGATCAGCGCCCAGGCGGCGCCGCCTGCGCAGCCGGCGACGACCATCGCGAAGATCACGACCGGCGTCGGCCAGCCGGCTCCGCCGAGATAGAGACCGGCGGCATCGGCGGTGATCGCGCCCATGAAGAGCTGGCCCTCGGCGCCGATGTTGAACAGGCGCATCCGGAACGCGGCCGCAGCGGCGAGCCCGGTGAACGCGAGCGGCGTCGCCTGCGTCAGCGTCTGGCCGAGAGCACCGCTGTTCACGAACGCAGCGTCGACGATCTGCCGGTAGCTCGAGATCGCGTCGTGACCGGTCGCGAGAAGGACGAGGCCCGAGGCGAAGAACGCGAATACGAGCGAGCCCGCCGGGACCGCGAAGAGCAGCCACCGCGGCTGGTGCAGCCTGCGCTCAATTCGCATGGGAGATCCGGCCACCGGCCATGAGCAGGCCGATCTCCTCGACGTCCGCCTCGGCGCGGGGGGTCTCCCCTGCGATCGCGCCCTCGTACATCACGGCGATGCGGTCGGCGAGCACGAGGATCTCGTCGAGGTCCTCGCTGATGAGCAGCACGCCGACACCGTCTGCGGCGGCGTCGCGGAGGTACGCGTGCACGGTCTCGATCGCGCCGACGTCGAGCCCCCGCGTCGGCGACGCCGCGATGAGGAGCTGCGGCTTCCCGGAGAACTCGCGGGCGAGCACGACCTTCTGCAGGTTGCCGCCCGACAGGAGCCGGGCCGGCGCGCTCGGCCCAGGCGCCGCGATGCGGTAGCGCTGAATGAGCTCGGCCGCCCGTTCGCGTATCCGCCCGAGCCGGAGCAGCGGCCCTCGTGACGACTGCGGGTCGCGATACCCCTTCAGCGCGAGGTTCGAGGCGATGCTCAGGCTCGGCGCGACCCCGGTACCGAGGCGGTCCTCCGGCACGTACGCGATGCCCGCCGCGATCGCCGCCCGCGGGTCGCCGCCGCGGATCGTCCGTCCGGCGATGCGGATCGTCCCGCCGGTGGCAGGGCGCATGCCGGCCACCGTCTCGGCCAGCTCCCGCTGCCCGTTGCCGGCGACGCCGGCGACGGCGACGATCTCGCCCGTACGAACGACGAGCGACGCACCGCGCAATGCCGGCCCTCCACGATCGCCGTCCGCCCAGACGTCTGTGAGCTCGAGAACGGGATCGCCCGGCGTCCGCGCACGGGCCACGTGTCCGCTCTCCAGCTCGCGGCCGACCATGAGCGACGCGAGCGAGCGCGGCGTCGCCTCCGCCGCCTGCACCGTCGCGATGGAGCGACCGCCGCGCAGGACGGTGACGCGGTCGGCGACCGCCTTCACCTCGTGCAGCTTGTGCGAGATGAAGACGACCGTCCGTCCCTCGGCCGCCATCTCCCGCAGCGTGGCGAAGAGCGCGTCCGCCTCCTGCGGTGTCAGGACCGCCGTCGGCTCGTCGAGGATGAGGATGCGCGCTTCGCGATACAGCGCCTTCAGGATCTCCACGCGCTGCTGCTCGCCGAGCGAGAGCTGCCACACGGGCGCGCGCGGATCGACGGCAAGCCCGTAGCGCTTCGAGAGCTCCGCGACGCGCCGTTCGATCGCGGAGTGCCGAATCCGAAACGTCCTGCCCTCGCCGCGATGGTCGCCGAGCACCACGTTCTCGGCGACGGTGAAGGGCTCGACGAGGCGGAAGTGCTGGTGCACCATGAAGATCCGCGCGTCGAGCGCGTCGCGTGGCGAGTGGAACTGCACCGACTCGCCGTCGAGGAGGATCTCGCCCGCGTCGGGCCGGTACAGGCCGGTGAGGATGTTCGAGAGCGTGCTCTTGCCGGCCCCGTTCTCGCCCAGCAGCGAGTGCACCTCGCCTGCGGCGGCCTCGAAGTCCACGTGATCGTTCGCCAGCACTCCCGGAAAGCGCTTGACGATCCCGCGCATCTCGACCGCAGGCGGCGGAGGGGCGCCGTCGGCGCCCCTCCGGTCCTTCTCAGTTTCGGCCGCCACTAGCCCTTCGGGCTGCCGATCACGCCTTTCACGAGCCAGTTCATCCCGTACAGGCTGTTCGTGCCGCCGCTCAGCACCTGCATGCGCACGCCTGCCTTCACGCGCAGCTTGCCGGCCTGGTCGTACAGCGGCCCCGTGAACTCGTAGAACGAGCCATTCTCGATCGCCTTCATCTTCGCTGCGATCTTCGCCTTCGTCGCCGCGCTCACATCGGGGCCGTAGGGCGCAAGGCCGGTGAAGCCGTCCTTGATGGTCCCGTAGTAGAAGCCGGACTTCCACGTACCGGCCATCGCCTCCTTGACCCGCTTGAGGTAGTACGCGCCCCAGTTGTAGACCGACGCGGTCAGCCACGACTTGGGCGCGAACTTCGCCGCGTCGGAGTCGTACCCGACCCACGGGATCCCGGCCGATTCCGCGAACTGCCCGGTCGACGGCGAGTCGACGTTCTGGCCGAGCACGTCCGCTCCGGCGGCGTGCAGGCTCTGGGCCGCCTTCTTCTCCTTCGCAGGATCGAACCACGAGTTCGTCCAGACGAGATGGACCTTCGCGCCCGGATGCATGAGCTGCGCGCCGAGCGCGAACGCATTCGCGTGCCGGATCACCTCGGGAATCGGATACGCGACGACATAGCCGATGTCACCCGTCTTCGATGCCGCGCCCGCAGCCATGCCGGACAGGAAGACCGTGTCCTCGGCGGAGCCGAAGTACTCCGACAGGTTCTTCGCGGTATCCGTGCCGGTCGCCTGCTCGAAGAGCACGCTCGGGTACTTGGCGGCGAGCGCCTTCGTGAAGTAGCCGTACGACGTGCCGAAGATCATCTTGTAGCCCTGGTTGACGAGGCTCGCGACCGTCTGCTGCAGCTGTGCGCCGACCGCGATGTTCTCCTTGTACGTCGTCTGCACCTTGCTGCCGAGCATCTTCTGCACGTACAGCCGACCGGCATCGTGCGCCTGCGACCAGCCGCCGTCGTTGTGCGGCCCGACGTAGATCCAGGCAACCTTGAACGCGGAGCTCGACTTCGCGCTGCCCGCCGTCGCGCTGACGGCAAGCATCGCCAGCGCCGCCGCCACCAGGGCGACGAGCGCAACAATCCTTCGCTTCATGTTCCTCCTCCTCGACGAGCCGACCAGGCCCTCGACTATAGGACAGTCGAGGCGTTCGGTACAGGCGGACGAACGCTCCAGGGGAAATCGATCCAGCGGTCGGTGCGACGCCAGACGTACTGGCACTTGACCTCGGAATGCGGCTTCTCGTAGAGGACGGCGCAGCGCACCTCGCCCACCTTCCCGGCGCAGAAGCCCTTCACGAGCAGGAGCGTCCGGCCCGTGTCGGCGACGTCGTCGGCAATGAGCACCCTGGACTCCTCCAGGTCGACGAGGTCGGGCACCGGCGGGAGGATCATCGGGATCTCGAGCCGCTCGTCGACACCGGTGTAGAACTCGACGTTCATCGTGAAGACGTTCTTCACGTCGAGCGCGTAGCCGATGGCGCCGGCGACGAGGAGGCCGCCCCGAGCGATCGCGAGGACGATGTCGGGGGCGTAGCCGTCGGCGTACACGGCCTCCGCGAGCTCTCGCGTCCCGCTGCCGAGCTCGTCCCAGGTCATCACCTCGCGGTCGCTCATGTCAGCCCCACGATGTCATCCGGGGAGACCGGCACGCGGACGAGCGGGCGCCCCGTGGCCGCCCGCAGTGCCGAGACGACCGCGGCGGTCGAGACGACCGTCGGCGGCTCTCCGACGCCCTTCACGCCGTAGGGAGCACCGGGTTCCGGGTCCTCGACGAGCTCGGACACGATCGGCGGCACGTCGAGCGCGGTCGGGCTCAGATAATCGGTGAAGCTCGCGTTCGTGATCACTCCGTCGCGCGTCTGGACCTCCTCCATGAGCGCGAGCCCGATTCCCTGCGCCGTGCCGCCCTCGATCTGGCCCTCGACCGCCTGGGGATTGATCGCCCTGCCGACGTCCTGGGCGGTCCCGATCCAGACGATCCGGGTCAGGCCGAGGTCGACGTCGACCTCCGCGACGACCTTCATCGCGGCGCACGCGAATGCGACGTGGGCGGGCAGGTCGCCGACCTGGCCCGTCTGGGGATCGAGGGGCGCGGTCGGGCGGTGGCGGTAGACCCGCTCGACGTCGACCTCGACCTCGCCGCCGGCCGCGCGCTCGGCGAGGGCGGCGCGGCAGGCATCGCGAACGGCGCCCGCCGCCATCCACGTCATCCGCGAGGCGGACGCCGAGCCGGCCGAGCCGACGGCGGCGGTCGTGCCCGGAGCGAGGCGGACGTCGTCTGTCCCGAGCTCCGTCCGAGCCACCTGGAGGATGACGTTCGTCACGCCCTGGCCGACCTCGGCGGCGGCGCAGTGCACCTCGGCCGAGCCGTCGGCGAAGAGGCGGACGCGGGCCGCGCACGAGTCGTCGAAGCCCTCCGAGTACGCGAGGTTCTTGAAGCCGACCGCGAACCCGACGCCGCGGCGCACGCCCTCTCCACGCGTGGTGTTGCCGGCGCCGCCCGGTAGCCGGATGGCCGCGCGCGGCAGCTCCTCCGGTGGAGGCTCGGGGAGCGCGGCACAGCGGCGGATCACCTCGGCCACCGGCAGCGAGCCGTCGATCAGCTGCCCCGTCGGGAGCGTGTCGCCCGGCTGGAGGGCGTTGCGCAGCCGTAGCTCGACCGGGTCGATCCCGAGCGCACGCGCGAGCTCGTCCATCTGCGCCTCGGTGGCGAAGCACGTCTGGACGGCGCCGAAGCCGCGCATCGCACCGCACGGCGGGTTGTTCGTGAACACACACGTCGTCTCGATGAGCGCGTTCGGAACGCGGTACGGGCCGCATGCGAAGGAGGTCGCATTCGCGGTGACCGCGGTCGAGCTCGATGCATACGCGCCGCCGTCGAGGAGGATCTGCATCCTGACGAGCACGAGCCGGCCGTCGCGCGTCGCGTGGTGCTCGGCGTGGATGCGCGCCGGATGACGGTGGACGTGCCCGGTGAACGACTCCTGCCGGTTGTAGACCATCTTCACGGGGCGGTTTGCGTGCAGCGCGAGAAGAGCGGCGTGAATCTGGATGGAGAGGTCCTCGCGCCCTCCGAACGCGCCGCCGACACCCGAGAGGTGCATGCGCACCTGCTCCTCCGGCAGACCGAGGCAAGGGGCGATCTGCTCCCGATCGACGTGCAGCCATTGCGTCGCGACGTAGATGTCGACGCCGCCGTCGCCGTCGGGGACCGCGAGCCCCGACTCCGGCCCGAGGAACGCCTGGTCCTGCGTCCCGAGCTCGTACGTCCCCTCGACGACGACCTCGCCCCGGGCGGACGGATCGCCGTGGATGACGCGCATCGAGCGGACGACGTTCGGGCGCGGGTCGTCGAGGTAATGACCGATGGCATGCGTCTCGCGGTCCGGGTGGAGCGGGTCGGCCTCCGTGGCACGCTCCGGGTCCGCGACCGGCGTGAGCGGCTCGTACTCGACCACGATGCGCTCTGCGGCACGGCGTGCCTGCTCCGGATGCTCGGCCGCGACGACGGCAACCGGCTCGCCGAAGTACCGGACGCGGTCGATCGCGAGCACGGGCTGGTCGGCGAACTCGAGCCCGTACGTCTTCCGACCCGGGACGTCCTCGTGCGTGAGCACGGCGTGCACGCCGGGCATGGTCAGAGCGGCGGAGAGGTCGATGCCGCGCACGAGCGCATGTGCATGCGGGCTTCGCAGGGTGTGGCCCCACAGCATGCCGGCCGCCTGGAGATCGCTTGCGTACTCGAACTCGCCCGTCGTCTTCGGCACACCGTCGACCCGGCGAAGGCTCTCGCCGATCCAGCCGAGGACGGTCTTCGAAGCAGCGCTCACGCGCGCTCCGCGGCGAGCCGTACGGCGTCGAAGATCTTCGCGTAGCCGGTGCAGCGGCAGAGGTTGCCGGAGAGCGCCTCGCGCATCTCGTCCTCGCTCGGATCGGGGCTCCGGCGCAGGAGCGCCGCTGTGGCGACGACGAGCCCGGGCGTGCAGAAGCCGCACTGCACCGCGCCGGCCTCGACGAACGCCTCCTGCACGTGCTCGAATCCCCGCGCCTCGACGGTGACGACGTCGTGGCCGTCCGCCTGCGCGGCGAGCACGAGGCAGGAGCACACGAGCTCGTCGTCGAGCAGCACCGAGCACGAGCCGCACTCGCCCTGCTCGCATGCGTTCTTCGATCCCGGCAGGCCGAGGCGCTCACGCAGCGCGAAGAGGAGGCTCTCGCCTTCCCAGACGTCGGCCTCCCGCTGCTCGCCGTTGACGGTGAGCACGATCTTCACGCGGCGAGGCACCTCTCGAGCGCGCGGGCCGCGAGCACGCGGAGCGCATGCCGCCGGTACACGGCGGTGCCGCGAACGTCGTCGATCGGCGAGGCGGCGTCGGCGACGCGCTCCGCAAACCCGTCGACGGGGCCGGTGACAAGCGACGCGACGGGCGCGGCGGAGCCGAAGGCGGCTCGTGCTTCATCCCCTTCCACGACCAGCGCGAGCGAGCACACCGCGATCACCATCGCGTTCCGCGGCCCGATCTTCATGAACGTCTGCGGCGCCCCGCTCGCGCGCACGTGCACGGCGACGATCAGCTCGTCCTCCGCGAGCGCGTTGCGCTTCACCCCGAGCAGGAAGTCCTCGAGCGGAAGGCGGCGCGAATCGCGCACGTTCGCGAGCTCGACCTCCGCGCCTTCGATGAGCAGCGGCGGAAGCGCGTCGCCGGCCGGCGAGGCGGTGCCGAGGTTGCCGCCGATCGTCCCGCGGTTGCGGATCTGCGGCGAGCCGACGGTCCGCGATGCCTCTGCGAGCGCCGGCAGAAGGGATGCGAGCTCGGAGTGCTCGATCTCCGAGTACGTCAGCCCGGAGGCGAGCCGAAGCGACCCGTTCTCGTGCGACCATCCGCGCAGCTCCTCCACCTCGTTGAGGTTGATCATCGCGTCGGGACGGCGGCGATCGAAGTTGAGCTCGACCATCAGGTCGGTGCCTCCCTGGATCGGCACGGCGCCGGGCCGCTCGGCGCGCAGCCGGAGCGCCTCGTCGAGCGTGCGCGGGGTCAGCACATCCATGGGTCAGAGCCTAATAGGCTCACTGACGATGCCTGACCTCGCCCGCCGCATCGCCGTCGCCCGTGGCGACGAGCCGGCCGACGTCGTCCTGCGTGGCGGCCGCGTCCTCTCGGTGTTCACGCGGGAGTGGCTCGACGCCGACGTCGCGATCGTCGATGGATGGATCGCCGGGCTCGGCGACTACGACGGCCGGGACACCATCGACATCAGCGGCCGGTACGCCGTCCCGGGCTTCATCGACGCCCACATGCATCTCGAGTCGACGAAGCTCCTGCCGGACGAGTTTGCGCGCCTCGTCCTCCCGCTCGGGACGACGGCCGTCGTCGCCGACCCACACGAGATCGCGAACGTCCTCGGCACCGACGGGGTGCACTGGTTGATCGAGTTCTGCTCGGAGCTTCCGCTCGACGTCTACTTCATGGCGTCGTCGTGCGTCCCGGCTTCGCCGTTCGAATCACCGAGGCGCGCGCTCGGGGACGAGGAGCTCGAGTCCCTGCTGCGCCGGCGCCGCGTGCTCGGGCTCGCCGAGATGATGAACTTCCCCGGCGTCGTCGCGGGCGACGCCCGCGAGCTCTCCAAGCTCGGGCTCGCGGGCGCCGAGCATGCCGACGGACACGCGCCCGGAGTGACGGGCAAAGACCTGAACGCGTATGCCGCCGCCGGGATCCGCTCCGACCACGAGGCGCTGACCCTCGAGGAAGGGCGCGAACGGCTGCGAGCCGGCATCTGGCTCCTCATCCGAGAGGCCTCGATGGCGCGCAACCTGCAGGCGCTGGCTCCGCTCCTCGTCGAGTTCGGCCCGTCGCAGATCGCCTTCTGCACGGACGACCGCGATCCCGACGACATCGTCGACGACGGGCACATCAACGGGATGGTGCGCAAGGCGGTCGCGGCGGGCGTCGCGCCGGAGGACGCAATCGTGGCTGCGACGCTCAATCCAGCGCGCTGGCACGGGCTGCGCGACCTCGGCGCGATCGCGCCCGGCTACCGCGCCGACGTCGTCGTGCTTCCGGATCTCGAGAGCTTCCGACCCGAGCTGGTGCTGAAGGACGGCCGCCGGATCGGGAAGTTCGCGAGACCGGACGTGCCCGACTGGGTGCAGCAGTCGGTGCGGATCGCTCCCCTCGGGCCCGACGCATTCGTCGTACCGGACTGCGATCGCGTCCGCGCGATCGGCCTCGTCCCCGATCAGGTCGTCACCGAGTCACTCGTCGTCGACGCGAACGCAGACGATCTCGCGAAGATCGCCGTCGTCGAGCGGCACCTCGCCACCGGGCGCATCGGGCTCGGCTTCGTGCACGGCTCCGGCCTCCGGCGCGGCGCTCTCGCATCGACGGTGGCGCACGACGCGCACAACATCGTCGTGATCGGGACCTCGGACGAGGACATGCGGGCAGCCGTCGAGCGGGTAGTCGAGCTCGCGGGCGGCATCGTCGCCGTCGAGGACGGGCGCGTACTGGCAGAGTGCCCGCTCCCGGTCGCCGGCCTCTTCTCCGTCGCGGCGCTCGCCGACGTGATCGCGCAGAGCCGCGCCTGCAACGAGGCCGCCACCGCACTGGGCTGGAGCGGTGCCACGCCGTTCTTGACCGTCTCGTTCCTCGCGCTCTCCGTCATCCCCGCGCTGAAGATCACGGACCAGGGCCTCGTCGACGTCGAGCGCTTCGAGCTCGTGCCGCTGTGCTGCTGACCGGCGCGCACGTGGTCACGATGGACGACGCCGGCACCGAGCATCCCGACGGCTGGGTCCACATCGAGGAGGGCGTGATCGCGGCCGTCGGGGGCGGCGCTCCGCCCGCGGGAGAGCACGTCGACCTCGGCGGCGCCGTCGTCACGCCCGGCCTTGTCAACACCCACCACCACCTCTACCAGACCCTCACACGCGCGCGCGCGCAGGAGTCGAACCTCTTCGAGTGGCTGCAGGCCCTCTATCCGGTCTGGGCGCGGATCGACGAGGAGTCCGTGTACGCGGCAGCACGCACCGGGCTGGCGGAGCTCGCGCTCTCCGGATGCACGACCGTCTTCGACCATCACTACGTCTTCCCGCGCGGGACGACCGGACTGATCGAGGCCGAGCTCCGCGCCGCGGACGAGCTCGGCGTCACGCTCGTCGCGTCGCGTGGGTCGATGAACCTGGGCGCGTCGCAGGGCGGCCTTCCGCCGGACTCGCTCGTCGAGGACATCGAAACGATCCTCGGCGAGACGGAGCGCCTCGCGCGCACGTATCCGGGCAAGATCGCCGCAGCGCCTTGCTCACCGTTCTCGGTGACGAAGGAGCTGATGCAGGAATCAGCTGCGCTCGCACGTCGCGTGGAGCTGCAATTGCATACACATCTCGCAGAGACGAGCGAGGAGGATGCGTACTGCCGCGAGCTGTACGGGTGCTCGCCGGTCGAGTACCTCGAGTCACTCGGCTGGCTCGCCGAAGACGTGTGGTGCGCGCACTGCGTGCATCTTTCGGACAGCGAGGTGGCGCAGTTCGCGCGCACCGGGACGGGCGTCGCGCATTGCCCGAGCTCGAACCTCCGTCTCGGCGCGGGC
>OUNM010049351.1_pt1 | contig 10295 bp, 16 predicted proteins | sample 1769961 | NCBI WGS metagenome assembly OUNM01 (sample SAMEA3914820, study PRJEB12502) | metagenome | biome: forest; material: soil | place: USA | collected 2012-03-12 | depth 0.3 m
GTTTTAAAAAGTGAGCTTGACCTCTCATCAACTCCCGAGCACTATTACCAATATGAGCGACACCATCACACCCCGTTTCAAGGTCGGCGATCCAGTGCGGATCAAGCCGACTGACAGTTCCTTCCCAAACCTCACAGGAACAGTGACAAACGTCTATCTGCCCGGCGAAGAGGGTGGCAGCGAGACCCGCGTCTATTTCCGCTTCGACCTCGATGTGCCGCAATCGCGCAAATACAGCGATGACCCGGAGGAAAAGCCGTATGTCCACACCAACGTCGGACGCTGCGACCACGAGCTATGCTAGCCAAACTCATCCGCACATTGCTGGGCAGCGAGCCCTGCATTCGATTCAAACTGGACATAAGTTGTGTGCGCGACCGCACCGAGTTCATCGACGCTCTCCGTGAAGGAAACCAAGATGGACTGTTCAGCTTCCAATACGGTCCAACATGGGCGCTGATCTACCCTTACAGAGGAAACCGTGGGATCGAGCCGCCCAAGCCCACGGTCGAATACGATCCTTACGCGTTCACCAGAACTCCACTTTAAAAAGACTAAATAAGTAGCCCCCGCTCGCATGAGAACACTCCGCTTCCTCGTTTCCTTCCGTCTATGACATTCCAGCTTCGCTGTAATATCTGCGCGGATCGCGCTGATCCCGAGGTCCACCTCGGTGATCGATGCAGGCGGATGCGCCAGCACAGCTTCACGGTCCACGAATTGGATACCGGGCGATGTGCTGGGCGCTATCTAGTGCCGCAATACCACATCTTCGATCTGGCTGGGCAGAAATACCTCACCAAGGACGGCACGCCCGACGTGGTGCAAATAGAATGGGCTGGCGTGTTCGATCCAGTGGAGCTAGACGCCTTCCTGCTCCGGCGCTATGGCACCTGCGACCGCTTCAGAGTGGCATTTCGGGCTACTCTGATTTTGGTGAAATAACAAGACATTTCAGCCCCGCTGGGCAAATAATGGTTAATGCAAGGCGATTGCAATAATTCCTGAGCCAGCAGCTAGGTCGAATTCAACCAAATACATGCAAAATAGGTTGCATCAGTAGCCCGCGCCTCTATGACACGGGCATTTATTGCATCGTTTTCAACTCTTGGGCATTATTGTAGGCATGAAACACCTGCAAATAGGAGACTCACCCACTCGACGCGTTGCACGCGTGCGAGTTCCCCACGGTGTTCGTCCTGAGATCGTCATCAGTGTTTACCCCGGTGGGCAAATAGGACTGCGCGAACTCGGGCGGCAGGACGAGTATGTGCTCGACGCCGGAGTGCTCTACGTGAACACGTTGCTAGCAACGGGTCACAAGATCGAGAAGCGGGCGCGCGTCATCAAGAAGGAGCAAGGCATCTCGCTCCCGGCTGCACGCAAGAAGGTAAAGGCAGAGCTACTTAAAAAAACTTAAAATAATGCTTGAGCCCCGGTCAAATCGGGCGCATGATGGTTGGTATGAAAGCCATCACACTCATCGAGACCGATAGTCCCCTCTATCTCAAGCGCCTTGTCAGGGAGATCAACACTGATACGGTCAACGTCTATGTCAGCATGGAAGCGACCGGTAAGAGTCACGCCGCTCGCCTGTTGGGCGCGGTCAAGTATCGTTCCAAGGAGAACGTGATCGTCGTTCCGTTGCAGGGCGGCAATTTCCACATCGACGCCGAAGACTGCGCGACCGCGTTCATCCTCAATACGACCGGCGAAATCATCTGCGTCAGCCGCACCAAGTAATATGCACGGCAAAATCTACTTCCCTGATCTTGAGAGCTTCGTCGAGTGGCAGGTTCTCTTCACCGGCAAGACCACGGCAACGTGGGAGGCTCGCCCCAATCCCAGCGTGAGCGGCGCGTGGATCGTGGAATTCAGCGGAGGTCATTAGGGGATTGCTAATGGGAGGGTGGAGACCGCTCCACCTTCCCACTGGTCACTATTCAAAACTTTAAAATATGGCTTGCCCTTCCATCAAATAGGGCGTTCAATCAACGAATCATGAACTGCATCACCACCATCCATCACGCTAATAACGCTCCCACTCAACTCTCGCAGGAGCACATCGAAAAGCTCCAGCGCGGTCAGGGCGAACTGGAAGTCATCTGCCTCGACGCGCTGCCTCGTGGCTACAAGGTCACGCGCCGCCTGCATCGCAATCGCTCGACTGAGCGCTCGATCATCGCCGGTCTCCTCTCCAACCGGCGCTATGCCACGGTCGGCGGCAAGGCGCGGCTCGTCGAGTTCGTCAAGGCGTCGTAACTTAAAAAAGTTTTGAAATGTGATTGACCGGGGTTCAAATCCCCGGTCTAATGTTGAGATCACCACCATCACCATGATCAAACTCTTCATCCATATCCTCCACTCCAAGCGCGACAATGCTGGGAACGTCTATTGGGCGTTCATCGCTACTGATCCGCAAACCGGCAAGTCCTGCTTCGCCACAATCAGTGGAGGCGAATCGAACATCCTCGCTGCCGCGCGCTACTTGGTGGGCGAGGACGGCAAATACAACTACACGGTCAGCCAACTCGCGATCCGCGCATTCAAGCGCGACGTGAAAGACTACCCATACGCCGGGTGCCACTCCGAATACCAGATTGCGCGCTTCATCAAGCTCGGGCTGGGCTGGGAAGTGAAGCATGAGGAATACAAGGTGGTCGCCTCGCGTCCACCCAAGCTCAACGAAGGGCGCGACGGCTTTGTCCACTACGTGGTCGGACCAGCCGGGGCTTATCGAGTTTTCTACTCTCAACAGTTCCCTTTTGGTCAAGTGATCAAGGTCACAGACCAGTGCTTCGAGGAGACGGGCGCATCGTGGTCGCGCAAGGTTACCGGCAAGCTCTTCAAACTGTTCTCCATCAGTGACAATACGAACTCGTTCGGATTGCACGGTCACCTCATTCTCGCCCTCGATGGCGAGTGCTGGGAATTCGCCCGGTCACGTGATCCACACCTCGATAACTGGAACCGTGGCGCAATCCTCGAACTCGATCCGAAGGATATCGGCGGCTCCCTCGCTCGCCTGTCCTGCGAGATTCCGAATCGTCGGACTGGCAATGCCCCACAGGCTGCGGTCAACGAAATCTGGAACTAAAAAAAGTTTAAATTAGTCTTGCCCCGAATTCAAATCTCCTCCAGTATGGAGGAGTCAGAGGGCGAACCGCTCTCACAACTACCAAATACAAACCATCATGAGCCTCAAGAATCAAATCCTCCATTCCACCAGCCGCACCGCCGCCAACGAATTGCTGCGCGTCGGTCTCTTCCACACGCCCGGCATCTCGCAGGACACGCGCCGCAAGCTGATCACCGCGCATCGCTCGGTCACCAGTCGCCTGCCCGAGGACGTGCAGGTCACTCCGGTCAGCACTACCAAGCCCAAGGCGAAGCTCCCCGTTCTCACGGCTGAGCAGCGCTCCGAGCGCTCCCGCAAGGCTGCTGCGACGCGCGCCGCCAAGGCGAAGGTCACCAAGTAATTTCTCGTGATGGTGAAACCTCCGGGGCGCGGCAGTCGCCGCCCCCGGAGTGCCATCATACCAAATACACGCACATGGCTCTTCGCATTCGTCACAACGCCTGCCCGGCGTGCGGGGACGGTGACCTCCACCCACTCGGGTGCCTCGGTCTCCTCGCATGGTATCGCTGCCGCCACTGCGGCGCACAAACCTCGCGCAAGCTGCGCCCTCGTCGGTCCAAAGTGGCGAAACTCGCCACTGTGTCATAAACTTAAAAATCCGAAAAAAAGTCTTGAGCCCCGGCTCGACCTGATCCACACTCCCATCACTATGAAGACTCCATCACTACCCATCGCACTGTCCACCCTCGTTGTTTCGTGGTATGGCTCCCGATTCGCAATCGGCGGCGCTCCCGAGCAACTGGAGCCCATTGCGAACATCCTGACCAACTACGATCCCACGCCTGCCCGAGGCGTGAAGGAAAAGCTCGTCGCGCCGGAATTCGCGAACGATCCCGATCCCGACACCACGCCGGACCTGCAAGTGTCCCATCGTGGCGCGTGGCAGGTCCACAAGACTCACGAGCGCTTTGGCTACATCGTGGGTGACCGCGCCGACTTCGACAAGGCGTTTGAACTCCTGCGCGTGGCTCGCCTGCCGCACTCCGGCAACTTCCGGCAACTGCGCAAGCGTCGCACCCTCGCCCGGCAACTCGCCCGGCGCGATTTCGACCGCATTCCGAAGGAGAATTTCCTCCTCGGTCAGAACGATGAACGCAACGGCTTTGCCGCTTCGTTTGAAGCCGCCGCCCGCTCGGCTGCTGGTCCTTCGGTCGATGGCGACGATAACGGCTGCTGGCAGCAAACCGCCATCGGCGATGGCGTGGCGCGCGCTGACGCTGAACTTCTGGAGAAGGGAGCCGCGCACAATGCGCATTGACTGGTGGGTAGTCTTCGGCGCTGCGCTGCTGCTGTGGCTCATGCTGCATAGCTAGCGGATCACCTCACAACGCAATTCAGGGCGGGGGCTAATCACCTCCGCCCTTTCTTTTTGGTTCGATTTCTTTTTAAAACTTAAAAAAGTGCTTGTGCTCGATTCAACTATCGCCTACTAATGTCCTCTCACCCATCACCATCATGACCATCATCCGCCGCGCAACTCTCAAGATTCAACTCCCCATTTCCTGCTCTCATTGCGGGGCTGAGGGAGTCTCCGAGGTTATCACTATCGAGTCACAGGATATCGATTTGGATACGCTTTGCCGCAACCTTCGCCGATATCCGCTCGGCACGCACTTCCCCGTAGGCTGGGCGAAGTTCTACGGCAACCCCGTGGATATCCTCTCCTGCCCCACCTGTGTCGCCTCACGTCAATGAGCCGCCCTGTTCAAATCGTCTTTCACATCCGAGCGATAGCTCGGTGTGTCATAAACCAAAAAATCAGTCAGTGCTCTTGGCATTGGCATGGCATCTGCCGCGCAATTGGCATCGAATCATGAGCGACCGCGAACGTCATCAATTTAAGCTGGGCGAATTCGTCCGCAGCACGCGCCGCAATTGCTGGCACGGTTACGTCGCAGCATACGCTGACGATCACGCTCCCGGTTGCGTGAAAGTGTATGTTTGGGAGGACCGTTGTGGCAATCGCCAGCGCAAGCCGTTCTACCGGGTCATCCATCAGAACTGGCTCGAAGCCACGGGCGGACGATTGAACGGATACCCGGACTAAAAAAAACTTAAAAATGTGCTTGAGCCCGGCAGAGCCCGAGCTTAGCCTGAAGCTCCAATTATGGAAACCATCACAGCCACCTACTCGATCCCAGCGTGCCGCTTGCCATCTGTGCAGGCTGCGCTGGACAAACTCAACAAGCGTGCTCGCCGTCTCAAAGTGACGGAGATCACGCTCAAAGTCGTTCGCGCCTACACTGAGCAGAAGCACAGTCCGCGCGACATCCATCAGACCGGACCCACCCATCCGGTTGCCTACAATGACATTGAGGTCACGGGCGTCCGTCCCCAGCTTGCCGGTTGGGAATTTGCCGCCACCCTCGAACACGATGCCGAGACTGGTCTGACCATTCTTCGCACCAGCGAGGCGTTCAAAGCAGCGCCGATCCCCAAGGAATTCCGCAAGGCGCAAGTGGTTTGCGATCACTGCAAACTGAACCGCCGTCGCAACGATACTTTTCTGTGCTACAATGCCAGCGCGGGCTTCAAACAAATTGGGCGCAATTGCCTCGTGGATTTTCTCGGCGGTGTCGATCCACACAGCTACGCGGCGGCTGCTGAACTTTGGTTTGATTTTTCTGAATTCTGCGAGAGCAGCGACGGTGGGGACGAAGGCTGGGGCGGCGGTGGTGGTGGTGAATTGATCACCAGCATCGAGGAATTCGTGATCCGCTCGTTTGCGGTGGTTCGCGTGCGCGGTTTTATCGGTCGTGTGAAAGCGCGCGAGATCAACCAAGCCGGGGGCGAAGCCTGCGCGACTGCTGACCGCGTTCTGAACCTCATTTTCCCATCGGTGCGCGACCGTCAGGATAAGGACTGGAAAGAAGAGGACGCCGCCACCCAGCCCAATGATCAAGACATCGCGCGCGCCAGCGCAGCGCTGGCGTGGGTGCGTGGGTTCGATCCGGCTGGCGATCTCAACGACTATCAGCACAACCTATTCGTGGCTTGCGCCAGCGAATTTTTGACCACCCGGCGTGCGGGTATCGTGGCGAGTCTGCCATCGGCTTACCTGAAGCACATCGACCGTCAGGAGGAACTGCGCAAGGCGCGCGAGGGTAAGCCCGTCTCGAACTTCGTCGGCAAGGAGGGCGAGCGCCTGCGTGATCTCGTGCTGACCGTGGGGAAAATCTTCGCTTCTCAGGGTGACTTCGGCACTACGTATATCACTAAATTCACGGACGCGGCTGGCAATGCTTTCACGTGGTTCGCTCACGGCATTGAATTGCGCGAGGGTGAGACCTATCTCGTCACCGGCACGGTGAAAAAGCATGAGTCTCACGAGAAGTATGGCAACAGCACAATTCTCAGCCGGTGCGATGCGACGGAATTCTACCCTGAATACCTGACCGGCGAGCGCTTCGGCGTGTTGGTCGTGGTGGGGCTCGAAGTCCTGCGTCCCTGCTCCAATGAGAAGCTGACCGGCTTCAAGAAGGCGAAGGACGCTAAGGCGTTTGCAAAGAAGCACAGTAAAGGGAACTCTGCGAACTTCTACACGCTGACGCAGATTGCGCCAAACGTGCCCGAGGTTGCCACGCTGGGGCTGACGGTGGTCCACACTACCCCGGCAGCGCCAGAAGCCCAAGGCGAGGCTCCTGCGCTCAAGGCGAGCCCAATTTCGGCGACTGTGGACAAGTCAGACGACAATCTGACGCCGCAGGAGTTCTACGGCAATCAGCCGGACGCGCAAACTCTTCAGGACTTCCGCGACCTGTGCGCGGATCAGGATCGAGTCGCTGCAATTTGACTGTGATGGGTCACTAGGGGCGAGTCCTTCGGGGCTCGCCCCTTTTTCGTGCCCACATAAAAAAACTTTAAAATGTGCTTGAGCCCGAGGAGCGCCGGGCGTATTTAAGTAGCCAGCCCGGCATTGTGCCGGGTCAAAACCATCCATCACACATCATGAAAAATCGCATCAAACGTCAGTCCGCCATTTCCGGCGCGCAGCAATTCATCACCCTCGAACAGGTTTGGGGGGCGTGTAATTTCATCGTGGTTGTCCACTATGCCACAGGCGGCATCGTGGGCTCTTTCGAGTTCGGCAACGACAGCCATGCGGCTGACCGTTACTACTTCGAGCAGTGCAAAGTGATCGAGGTCGATCCCAGCCCCGAATACACCAAAGCCGCGAACCTCCAAAGCGCTCTGACCGCTGTCGGTTGGGTGCATGTCCACACGTGGCAGGAGTCGCACGGCGAATACTCGTCCCACATCTTCGAGAAGCCTGCCAGCTTCCCCGGCTCGCCTGTGTTCCAACTGTATCTGGACATCTACCGCGACGCACAGGACGCGACCGAATTGCGCATCAACAGCAATCCCGAGGGGAGTCACCTGCTGGCGCGCGAGATCAAAGCGAATGAAAGCGGCTGGTGGGTGGAGCTTGGCGCGCGCTCCATTTCACGCTGCTGCACGTCCGGCTCGCAGTATTTCGTGCATCGCCTGCACGGCACTTTCGCGCAGGTCACTGGCGTTGCCGGGCATGGCGAGTGGGCTAGCGTGATCGAGCCGAGCAAGTCGCCCGAGACGCATGCGGAATTGTCGGCGCTGTGGAGTGCGCGCCAACCTACGCTGTAAACGCAACCGCTTCACACAGGGAGCAGTCCTTCGGGGCTGCTCCCTTTTTATTCTTATTTTTGGTGATTGACTCCCTCTGAATTTTCGCTTTAGATACCAGTGTCGAGGGGCATCCCGCCCTTCGCATCCATCACAAAAAACATCACTATGTCTGACACATCCTTCATCTACCAAAAAGTCACCGACGCGATCCTCGCGAAACTGGACGCGGGCGTCATCCCTTGGCGTAAAACGTGGGCTTGCAGCGGCGCTGCTGGCTCGCCCCGCAACTTCATCAGCCACAAGCCCTATCGGGGAATCAACATCTGGCTTTTGGCTGGAGCCTACGAAACACCGTTCTGGCTGTCCTTCAATCAAGCGCGCTCCATCGGGGCGAAGGTCCGCAAAGGCGAGAAGGGGACCACGGTCGTCTTCTGGCAAATTGTCAAAAAGACCGACAAGGCGACCAACGAAGAAAAGAAGCTCTTTTTGCTCCGGTATTACACGGTTTTCAATGTCGAGCAGTGCGACGACATCGATCCCGCGCGCATCGAGAAATTGAAGCGCAAGGTCGGCATCGTGCGCGATGAGACCGCGCCCAAGGTGGACCCCATCGCGGCAGCGCAGGCGATTGTGGACGGCTTCGAGAATGGTCCGGTGATCAATCATGGCGGGGACCGCGCCTGCTACAGCCCAGCGCTGGATCGTGTGCAGCTTCCCCACCTGAAGGACTTCATCAGCCCTGAAGCGTATCACGCCACGTGCTTTCACGAACTGATTCACGCGACCGGGCACGCTACCCGGCTGAACCGTGACGGCATCGTTAAGGATGTCAATTTTGGTTCCGAGCGCTACAGCAAGGAAGAACTGGTTGCCGAGTTCGGCGCGACGTTCCTCTGCGCTATCGCTGGCATCGACCGGGCGGACGTGATTGAGAACGCCGCCGCATACATTGCTAGCTGGCGCAAGAAGCTCAGTGAAGACCCGAAGCTGCTCATCGGTGCGGCATCGCAGGCGCAGAAGGCTGCGGACTGGATCGTGGAGCCCTCGGAGATCGAGGGGCAGGATGAGGAGGCGCAGGACGCGCCAGAGGCAGCGCTGGCGGCTTCCTAGCGCGCGCACGGGGCATCTACAGGGGCGAGATCGAAAGGTCTCGCCCCTTTGCTTTGCCCACATATCAAAGCTTTAAAATGTGCTTGCGTCAGAGTGAACCCTCGCCTATAAGTAGCAGTGTCGGGCGGCGATTCGCCCGACACTAACACCATCACAGACCACATACCATGACCACAATCAACACTGATTCCACTGGCGTTGTCGCCATCATCGCGCACCACGAGAAGAGCGGCGCGCGCCCCGCATCACTGCGCCTCTCCTGCCCCGTGAAGCTCCTGAAGTTCGGACGCATCGCCCCCGGCGATGAGACACTGGATGCTAAAGGCAAGGTGATCAAAGACCCATGCCACTTCGCCAACGTCGTGAAGCACAGTCACCTGTCGGTGATCGTGAATTTCGACTACGAAGGAAACGTCAATCGCCAGCGCACGCGCGAGGGCGAAGCGGCTGATTTCCAGACCGAAGCGAATTGGTTCGAGCACGTTACGCGCGCGGTTGTCGCGCACCGTAAGACTGCCGAGCGCTACATCTTCGTGCGTGTGCTGGATAACCTCGCCGCACCGTTCTTCACCGCTGGCGAGGCTGACGCCGCGCGCATCGAGCGTGCAGCGCTGGTGCCCTACCTGCCAGCGGATGACCTCACCGACATCGAGCGCGCGCAGGCTGGTCTCGGGCTCAAGGTCGGCAACGTGAAGCAAGCGCTTGCCAAGGAGATCACGCCGATCACGTTCAAACTCGCGAACGTGCGCGAGATCGTGATCGATGGGTTTACCTACGCCATCGCGCCAAGCGTGGAGCCGGTGACCGTCAGCGCTCCGGCAATCACCACCACCAAGCCCGCGCCCGCTGGCGTGCCCGTCAGCGCATAGCGCATAGCTCACCCATCAGGCGGGGACCAGCAATGGTCCCCGCCTTTTTCGTGCCCGCATGACGCGCACAAGTGGTATCTGTGAGGCAAATTCTTGCGCTTATACGCCTCGCCACGGCTTTGCTACGTGCGCATTAAGCAAGTCACAAGTAGCTGTATATGTGCTACTTACACAAGTGGGGTATCCGAGTAAGGGGGCTATAGCGGACTAGGTTGTGTCATACGTATGCAAGTGCATGAGCATCAGGCACTTACGCATGGAATAGACCCCATACTTAACCACGTTAAGCAAGCCCTACAATTGGCTTAGGATTCGTGCCACATACGAGGCGCATTGTGTCATAAGCGCATGATGTGAGCTTTTGTGCGTGTTGGCATGGCGCATGCGTGGTCACTGCATACGCGTGTGTGCGCTCATACGTGCGCGCCCTCGGGCTCGCGATCCACACGCTAGCATCATGCCACGCACGCCACGCAATTGCTGTGCCACGTGCAGGTAACAAATTATGTGCCAAATCGGGTAACAAGTTCCGTGCCACGGACCCCGCCGACGTTTTTGAATTCTCGGTTATGACA
>OUNM010609514.1_pt1 | contig 10294 bp, 9 predicted proteins | sample 1769961 | NCBI WGS metagenome assembly OUNM01 (sample SAMEA3914820, study PRJEB12502) | metagenome | biome: forest; material: soil | place: USA | collected 2012-03-12 | depth 0.3 m
ACGCCACCGTGCCCTTGGCGCCCATGCCCGCCTCGGTCAGGCCCAGGTGCAGCGCGTATTCGCAACGGCGCGACAGTTCGCGGTACACCGCGATCAGCTCCTGCACCTGCGACACCTTGCACGACAGAATGATCTGGCTGCCCGGCAGACCGATTTCCTCGGCCTTCTGCGCCGATTCGATGGCCGACGTGATCAACGCCTCCACCATCACGCTTTGCGCGGGCCACGGCTCGGCGCGCCCAGCGTTCTCATCCATGACACGTGCGAGCAGGTCCTGATCCAGACTGCCCCAGTTCACGCCAATGCGTACCGGTTTGTTGTAGCGGCACGCCATCTCGATCATTTCGGCGAACTGCTTGTCACGCTTGGCACCCTTGCCCACGTTGCCGGGGTTGATCCGGTACTTGGAAAGCGCCTGCGCGCATTCCGGATAGTCGTGCAGCAGCGTGTGGCCGTTGTAGTGAAAGTCACCGACCAGCGGCACGTTCACACCCATCCGATCGAGCTGCTCGCGGATCGACGGTACCGCGGCCGCAGCCTCGGGTGTGTTCACCGTGATGCGGACGATTTCGGAGCCCGCCCGCGCCAGTTCCTTGACCTGGATCGCCGTGCCGATCGCATCGACCGTATCCGTATTGGTCATCGACTGTACGCGCACGGGTGCGCCGCCGCCGATCGTTACGATGTTGTCGCCCCAAACGACGCTGGCCTGGCGCGACTGACGGCGCGGCAGCGAGCCCGGAATCACCGGTTGGAGAGCGTTCTGGTTCATTGCATTACCACCTTCATCTGGCATGGCTGGTTGCGCTGCCGATCCGCATTACTGCAGGGTCAGGCGCGCCACATTATTTCCGTTGATCGACTTGAAGTTCACTGGCGAGCCATTGTGCGTCAGCGATTCCACGCCCTTCACATTGCCAAGGATGACCTTGTAGGGTCCACCCGCGCCGCTGCCAGCCACGGCGTCGCCCGCCTTGGCTGTGCCACCAAGGATGACCTTGCCGGTACGATCGCGCACCTCGTACCAGCTATCCGCCGCGAAGCGGATCTGGACTGTGCCCCCACCCGACGCAGCAGGCGCGACAGCGGCAGACGCGACAGCGACGGGCTTGGCGGCGGCAGGCTTGACGGCGACGGGAGCGGCGGGCACCGGAACCGATGCCGCAGCGGCCGGCGCCGTCTCCACCTGCGCGGGAGCCAGCGCACCACCCGTTGCCAGCGGCATGCCCGCCGATGTCGTGGTCACACCCTTGCCTGCAGGTTCGCTTGGCGCGGCTTCGGAAGGTGCGGGCGAATCGTTGCCAGCCATGACGGGCGGCAATGCCGCGGTCACCGTACCATCGCCATTGCTCTGCTGCGTGGCAGGCTCCTCAGTCGGCTTATCCGCCGCCGGAGCTTCGGACACAGTCTTCCTGTGAGCCTCGACCCAGGCCTTGACGTGGTCATAGCCGAAATAGCCACCGGCAGCCACAAGCGCCACCACGCAGACGAGCCAGATCCAGCGGCCGCCCGCGCCGCCGGAACCCTTGGTACCGAAGCGTTTGCGGTCGTCGAATGTCTGGTTGAGCGCGCCTTCATGCCGGCGCGTGATCCCCGTTACGGGCGTGGCCTGTGCCTGCGCATGATAGCGACCCAGCAGATCATCAATATTGATCTGAAGCGTACGTGCGTAGGCGCGCATCACGCCCTTGGCGAACGTGACGTCCATCAGGCTCGATACATCGCCCGCCTCGATCGCCACGAGCTTGTTCGGCGCCACCTTCAGCCGGGCGCTGACATCCTCCAGCGACAGCCGTTGTGTTTCGCGACCCTCTTTCAGTTGTGCCCCGATCTCGCGGGCAACAGCCTCGCGGTCAGAGTCTGTCGCGCCGCCGCCGACGAATCCCGTCGTTGTGCTCTGGCTTTCGGCGCGCTCTTGTTCACTCATCCCAAGCTCCTCTTTCGTATGCGGTCAGCTCGCGCGAGTCGGGGAACCGGTTGCGCAATTCCGCGACGAGCACGTTCTGCGTTTGGGTATCGCCCTGGCGCCGCGCAATGCGCATACCCAGCCAGAGGGATTGCGCACTGACGAAGCGGCTGCCGTTGACACGGCCGACATATTGTTTGGCTTGTCCCATATCCCCGCGCTGGTAGCTCAACTGCGCGAGGTTCATGATCACTGTCGGATCATTACGGTCATATCCGTAGGCCGTCTGGAGACTTTTTTCCGCCGAATCCAGGTCGCCATTGCGCATTTCGCAGGCGCCGAGGTTCGTCAGCGGCCGGATCGGGCCACTGGCGGACGGCGCCTGTATCGCCCGCTGCAGCGTCGACTTCGCGTCGCCATAGCGGTTGGTCTGGCACAGGAACCAGCCGAAGTTGTTGAGCACGTCCGGGTCGTTGCCACGCATGTTCAGCGCGGTGCGGAAGCTGTCTTCGGCCAGCGCGTTCTCGTTCATGCCCATGTAGATGAGCGCGCGCACGTGATACGCATCGACGTTCGTCGGATCGATATTGATGGCCTGCTTGACCTCGTCAAGTGCCACCGGATACTGACGGGCCTCCAGATACTGCGTGGCAAGGCGCAGCCGGATGGCGGCGCGCTTGTTCGCAGAAGTCTGGTCGGAAGCGGTTCTGATGCCCTGCGACGGCGCGGGAGGCAACGTGCAGGCAGACAGCATCAACAGCCCTGACAGGGCAGCGACAATCAGACGGGTCATGCAGGACGGACCTCCCGAGCGGTGCCGGCAGCCACCGGAACCAGTGGCGTGATTTTGCCGAACTTGCCGCGCTCGGCCAGACGGGTACGATCCATGACCTCGCCGGCCAGCTGGCCACAGGCGGCGTCGATGTCGTCGCCACGGGTCTTGCGGATCGTTGTGACGATTCCCGCGTCCATCAGCACCTGGGCGAAGCGACGGATCTGCTCATTCTTCGAGCGCTTCAGCCCCGACTCCGGGAACGGGTTGAACGGGATCAGATTGAACTTGCACGGCACGTCGGCCACAAGCTTCAACAGCTCCCGCGCATGCTCCACGGTGTCGTTGACGCCGTCGAGCATGCAATATTCGAACGTAATGAAATCGCGGGGCGCGAATTCCAGATAGCGGCGGCATGCCGCCATCAGTTCGGCCAGCGGATACTTGCGATTGAGCGGTACCAGCATGTCGCGCAGCGGATCGTTCGACGCGTGCAGCGAAACGGCCAGCGCTACAGGCAAGTCCTTCGACAGACGGTCCATCATCGGCACCACGCCGGACGTGGACAGCGTCACGCGACGGCGCGACAGCCCGTACGCATTGTCATCGAGCATCAGCCGCATGGCCGGCACCACGGCATCGTAGTTGAGCAGCGGCTCGCCCATGCCCATCATCACCACATTGGAGATGACGCGATCATCCTTGGGGCCGCGACCCAGCTGCGTGCGCATCGCGAACTCGGCCATCCACAACTGGCCGATGATTTCGCCAGTCGAGAGGTTGCGCGAGAAGCCCTGCTTGCCGGTCGAACAGAACCGGCAGTTGACGGCACACCCGGCCTGCGAGGACACGCACAGCGTACCGCGCGTCTCCTCGGGGATGTACACCGTCTCCACCGCGTTGCCGGCGCCAACGTCGATCAGCCATTTGCGCGTACCGTCGGACGACAGATTGTCCGCGATGACCGCAGGGGCCCGGATCTCGGCACGCGTCGCGAGCTTTTCGCGCAGCGACTTGGCGAGATCCGACATGGCGTCGAAGCGGCTGGCACCAAACTGGTGGATCCAGCGTTGCAGCTGCCGCGCACGGAACGGCTTCTCGCCGAGCTCGCCGCAATAGGCGGTGAGCGCGTCCGCGTCGAGGTCGAGCAGGTTGACGAGATCGTTCATGACGGCAGTTTCCAACTTGACTACAGGTTCAGTCGTGATGTCAGAAGACAATCAGCGGCTGTAAACGTTCATGCCCGGGAAGAAGAAAGCCACTTCCACGGCAGCCGTTTCGGGAGCGTCCGAACCGTGCACGGCATTGGCATCGATGCTGTCGGCGAAATCGGCGCGGATCGTGCCCTTCTCAGCCTTCTTCGGGTCGGTGGCGCCTATCAGGTCACGGTTCTTGGCGATGGCGCCTTCACCTTCCAGAGCCTGGATCATGACCGGGCCCGAAACCATGAAGTCCACCAGATCCTTGAAGAACGGGCGTGCCTTGTGCACGGCGTAGAACTGCTCGGCTTCGCCGCGCGACAGATGAACCATCTTGGCAGCAATGACCTTCAGGCCGGCGGCCTCGAAACGGGCGTAGATCTGGCCGATAACGTTCTTGGCCACGGCATCCGGCTTGATAATCGACAGGGTGCGTTCGATCGCCATAAAAAAACTCCGAAAAATGAAGGGGTTACAAATGGATTAAACGTGCAATTCTAGCACGACAGCATGGCGGATTCGAGAACAGGGTCGGATGGCGACGACGACACACCTGACACATGCGTTTTGATAACCATAAATCACATTACAATCATGAAACCTGGGAACGGCAGCGGGGTCGGCTCGTCAAATGTTTGCGCTTTCGGATAACAACCATTGACAAGGGACCTTGTTAAGACAAAGCCCCCTTGCAAATCCGGGGGCGCGGTGCCACATTGGCGCTGTGCCGTCGGGTTGCCCCGGCGCCCCACGAATATCTGATGACAGGAGTCACGATGAACAACAAGCTGAATACGTACGGATTCGGCAATAGTGCTGCAGGCGTCACTGATGTGGCAGCCCGCAACCGGGTCCTACGCAACACCTACTGGCTGTTGGCGATCTCGATGGTGCCAACCGTGATCGGTGCATGGATTGGCGTAGTCACTGGCTTCACCGCGCTGATCTCAGGCAGCCCGATGATGTCCGCCGTGCTGTTCCTGGCGGTCGCCTTCGGCTTCATGTTCGCGATCGAAAAAACCAAGAACAGCAGCATGGGCGTGGTCCTGCTCCTGGCGTTCACGTTCTTCATGGGCCTGATGCTCGCGCGTATCCTGAGCCTCACGCTGTCGTACTCGAATGGTCCGGCGCTGATCATGTATGCATTTGGCGGCACGGCGGCGGTGTTCGGCGTGATGGCGACGATCGCCAGCGTCAGCAAGCGCGATTTTTCGGGCCTGGCCAAGTTCCTGTTTGTCGGCGTGATCCTGCTGATCCTGGCCAGCCTGGCAAACATCTGGCTGCAGTTGCCCGCACTGATGATCACACTGTCGGTGATCGCCATCGGCATCTTTTCGGTGTTCATCCTGATCGATGTCCAGCGCGTGGTGAATGGTGGCGAGACGAACTACGTCACCGCCACCCTGGCGATCTATCTGGACGTCTACAACGTGTTCGTGAACCTGCTGGCCCTGCTGGGCATCGCGGGCGGCAATCGGGACTAAGCGCTCGTTGCCGGACCAATGGAAAAGCCGCCCTCGGGCGGCTTTTTTCATGGCGGCGTCACAGCAAGCGCGCCAGGCAGATCAGTCTCGTTCGAACACGGCAATCGATTCGACGTGCGACGTGTGCGGGAACATGTTGACCACACCCGCACCAGCCAGACGGTAGCCTGCCTCATGCACCAGCAGACCGGCGTCGCGCGCCAGCGTGGCGGGGCTGCACGACACATAGACGATGCGCTTCGGCAGCACGTCGCTGCCAGCCTGATGCAGTTCCCCCAGGGCCTTGCAAACCGCCAGCGCCCCTTCACGCGGCGGATCGACCAGCCAACGATCGAACCGACCCAGCGCGGCAATATCCTCGGCCGTGACTTCGAACAGGTTACGGCACGCAAATGACGTCCTGCCGGCCAGCTGGTTGTACTCGGCATTGGCCAGCGCTCGCGTGGTCAACGCCTCGCTGCCCTCGATGCCCACCACCGAAGCACCTTGTGTAGCCAGCGGCAGCGTGAAGTTGCCGATACCGCAGAACAGGTCCAGCAGGCGGTCGGTGGGCCGCGCATCGAGCAGACGCAACGCGCGGCCGATCAGCACGCGGTTGATCTGGTGATTCACCTGCGTGAAATCGGTGGGCTTGAACGGCATGCGGATGCCGAACTCGGGCAACGTATAGGCCAGTTCCTGGTCGGCTGGGTAGAACGGATAGACGGTATCCGGTCCCTTCGGCTGCAGCCAGAATTGCACCTGGTACTTGTCGGCAAAGGCGCGCAACAGGTCCTTGTCGGCATCGTTGAGCGGCTCCAGGATGCGCAGCACCAGCGCCGTCACTTCCGTGCCGACGGCCAGTTCGATCTGCGGCATGCGATCGCGGATCGACAGCCCCATCACCAGCTCGCGTAACGGCACCAGCATGGCGGAGACATTGGGCGGCAGGATTTCGCAGCGCGTCATATCCGCCACGTAGCTGCTCTTGCGCTCATGGAAACCCACCAGCACACCACCCTTCTTGGCCACGTAGCGAACCGTCAGGCGGGCGCGGTAGCGATAGCCCCAGTCCGGCCCGGCGATCGGACGGAACACCACGTCGGGCTTTACCTTCGACAGGTGCCAGAGATTGTCTTCGAGCACACGCTGCTTGATGGCCAGCTGCGCGCGCGAATCAAGGTGCTGCATCGAGCAGCCGCCGCACACGCCAAAATGCTGGCAGCCCGGTGCCACGCGCATCACTGACGGCTGCTTCACTTCGACCAGATGCGCCTGCTCGTAGCTCGGCTTGCGGCGAAAGCTCTTGTAGCTCACAGTCTCGCCGGGCAACGCGCCCTCGACGAAAATGACCTTGCCGGGCGTGCCATCCTCGTTTTCCAGACGGCCGACGCCGCGCGCCTCCATGTCGAGGCTATCTATTGTGACAACCGGATCGGTGGGAGCGGCGGATGCAACGGACGCTGCACCTGAATGGCCCGCTTGATTGGGCTGGGAAGACACGGCTTGAGACACCAGTGGGACCTGACGTATTGTTTTGCGAAAGCGCGATTGTAGTCCAGTCACGGCGCCGTCACGAAAGAGGCTTGCGATGGAACTGATCTCGTGGAACATCCAGTGGGGACGCGGCGCAGACGGCAAGGTCGACCTGGCGCGCACCGTGGCCACGCTGCGCAATATGGCCGATGCCGACGTGCTGTGTCTGCAGGAAGTGACGCGCGGCTTCTCCGATATCGCGGGACAGCCGCAACGCGACCAGGTTGCCGAACTGATCGCGCTGTTACCGGGCTACCGGGTAGTCTACGCACCGGGCGTCGATCGCACTCACTACGATGGCACGCCGCGTCAATTCGGCAATGTGGTGGCAACCCGCCTGCCCGTGCGCGAAGTCTTCCGTCACGCCCTGCCCTGGCCGGCCGACCCGGACGTCGCCTCGATGCCCCGCGTGGCGCTGGAGGTCACCGTCCAGATTGGCACAAAGCTGCTGCGCGTCATCTGTACCCACCTCGAGTACTACTCGAAGATCCAGCGCGCGGCGCAGGCCGATGCATTGCGCGACTGGCACGCCGAGGCATGCGCGCATGCGCGGCGCCCCGGCAGGTCGGAAGGCAAGCCCGGCCCATTCACACCGGAGCCGCGCGCGGCCGAGGCCATCCTCTGCGGCGATTTCAACAGCAGACCCGACGACGTGGCCTACCGCCGCGTGCTGCAACCGTTTGCGGATACCACGCCGGGCTGGCACGACGCCTGGTGCCATCTGCATCCAGGCCAGGCGCATGCGCCGACATGCGGGCTCTATGACAAGGAGCAGTGGCCGGAGCCACCATTCGCATGCGATTTCGTGTTTGTCACGGAGAACCTGCTCGGCAACGTGACGCATTGCGAGGTGAACGGCCAGACCGACGCCTCCGACCATCAGCCGATCCATCTCACGCTGACAGTGTGAACGTGCCGCAGTGTGGCGGCGTGGCCGGGGATCAGTCGTCGTCTTCGGACTCGGGACTCATCGGCTGCAGCCGGAAGGCGCGCAGATACTCCATCCATTGCGCGCCCGGCAGCTCGGCGAGCGTCTCCTGCACCAGCGACACTTCCAGATCGAACTCACGCGGCGTCAGACCGCCGCGCATCAGCTGAAAGCGGCAATACATCAGGTACGTGTTGACGACATCGGTCTCGCAGTAATCGCGGACCTCGTTCAGCTTGCCTGCCTGGAACGCCTGCCACACCATGCTGCCATCCATCCCCATCTTGCCGGGGAAACCGCATAGCTTGGCCAGGTCATCAAGCGGCGCACTGGCGCGCGGCTGGTACATCGCCAGCAGGTCCATCAGATCGAGGTGCCGCATGTGGTAGCGGCTGATGTAGTTGTTCCACTTGAAATCGCGGCTGTCGTCGTCGCGACCTTCGCCCATTTCCCAGTAGCGCGGCGCAGCCACCCCGTGCACCAGGCCGCGGTAATGCAGCACGGGCAGATCGAAGCCGCCGCCGTTCCAGGACACCAGCTGCGGGCTGTAACGTGCGATCAGCTCGTAGAATTTTTGAATCAGCGTGGCCTCGCCATCCTCCAGCGTGCCCAATGAACCGACGTGGAATACTGCCGAACCATCGCGCTGCGTCCGGCGCAGCACGCACGAAATGGCGGCTACGCGTTGCAGGTAGTGCGGCAGAAAATCGGAGCCGGACTTTTCCCGGCGGGCGGCAAACGCATGCTCGGCGACTTCGGCGTCGCTCATCGATGCGGGATGGTCATGCAAACGGCGCAGGCCGTCGACATCGGGAATCGTCTCGATGTCGAATACCAGCACAGGGGTCATAGAACGGCGTCCTTGCGTACACCTTGCGAAGCGAAATGCCGTTTGAGCTTGACCAGCGCCTCCTGCTGGATCTGACGCACGCGTTCGCGTGTCAGCCCCATTTCCTCGGCCAGCTCTTCAAGCGTGGCCGGCTCGATGTGATTGAGCCCGAAACGGCGCTCCACCACATAGCGATGCTTCTCCGACAGACGTGCCAGCCAGAGCTTCATCAGGTTTTCCAGCTCGCGGTGGGCCACTTCCTGATCGGGCGCGGCGTTGTGCTCGTCGGACAGGAAATCGAGCAGGCTGGAGCCCGGATCGAGATCGAACGGCGTATCGAGCGAGGTGGTATGTTCATTGAGTGCCAGCACGTCCTGCACCTCGTCCGGCGTCTTGCCGAGCAGGTGGGCGATGTCCTCGAGGCTGGCGTCGCGGCCATCCGTGCCACCCTTTTCAAGATGGCGCTTGGCGCGCAGGACCTGATTGAGCTCACGGATCACGTGCACCGGCAAACGCACGGTACGCGCCTGGTTCATGATCGCGCGCTCGATGCTCTGGCGAATCCACCACGTGGCATAGGTCGAAAAACGGAAACCGCGCGACGGGTCGAATTTCTCGATCGCGTGCACCAGGCCAAGATTGCCTTCCTCGATCAGGTCGAGCAACGGCACCCCGCGATTGAGATAGCCCTTGGCAATGCTGACCACGAGACGCAGGTTGCGCTCGATCATCACCTGACGGGCAGAAAAGTCACCGCCCTTGGCCAGCGTGGAGAAATGCAGTTCCTCGGGCGCCGACAGCAGCGGCTTGATGCTGATGCGATTGAGATAGTGCTGAACCGTGTCGGCTGCCAGTTCCGTATGCAATACGGTGCGGAAGTCATCGGGTTCGGCTGCTGCTTCGCTGCCGCCCTCTTCCTCGTCGTCCTCGGATTCTTCCTCGCTGTCGTCGTCGTGATCGACGTCGTCGGCGCTCAGCGCCGCATTGCGCACGCTGGGGCGCGACACGGGAGCGATGGGCTCATCGGCCACCGGCACCATGTCGGCGGCCGGGTCGCTACCGAATGCTTCGGTGTCGACCTCATCATCAGGTTGCCTTGCCACTCCAGCCTTTCCTTCCGGCTGCTTGGGACGACGGGTCCTGCTGACAACTCCGGATGAGACAGTTTTCTGGCGTGGCATGAAACCTCACTGTGGCGGCAGATACCGCATCGGATCGACCGGTTTTCCGTTCTTGCGAACCTCAAAGTGCAGCTTGACCCTGTCAGTATCACTGTTACCCATTTCGGCAATCTTCTGGCCCTTGCGGACCGTTGACTGCTCTGCCACCAGCACCTTGTCGTTATGACCGTAGGCGGTGAGATACGTGTCGTTGTGCTTGATGATGACAAGATTCCCGTAGCCGCGCAAGGGGCCTACGTGAATCACCCTACCGTCATCCGCGGCCAGCACCGGCTCGCCTTTTTTGCCGGCGATATCGATGCCTTTGTTGCCTTTGTCGTCAAATTTGGCGATCAGCTGACCATTCGCCGGCCAGGCGAGACGAACGTCGGCAGCCGGGGCCGAAGCGCCGCCCGCTGCCGCGGCAGAAGCCGGCGCTGCGGCCGACACCGAAGTCGCCGGTGCAGCCGCAGCGGCAGGCGTCGACGACGCGCTCATCGG
>OUNM010125542.1_pt1 | contig 10291 bp, 13 predicted proteins | sample 1769961 | NCBI WGS metagenome assembly OUNM01 (sample SAMEA3914820, study PRJEB12502) | metagenome | biome: forest; material: soil | place: USA | collected 2012-03-12 | depth 0.3 m
GAAGAAGAACTACTATGCCGCCCTCAAGTCCCTGGAGGACCTTCAGAACGAATACCTGGTGCCCATCATCCAGAACAAGTATGCGGCCCAGTACAGGCTTGCCGACATGATCCAGAAGTCACTCCCGGCCTCTCAAAAGGCTATATCTGAGGCCGTCATGTCGGATTTGAACACCTGGCTGTTCCACATCAGGGAGTCGTCGCCGTTCCTGGGCGAGCTGGCCTTTTACCACACCCAGGAGCGGAGAGAGAGGCAAAAAGCGCGGATGGAGGGCAACGAGTTTCTCAGCCGCTTCAAGCTGAACTCGGCCATCGAGCTGGTCTTTGACGAGAGCAACGATTTCGACATTCTCAACAACGACGACCTCCAGGTCGACTTCACGCCATTGCACGAGGCACACCATATCCATGAGGCGCTTGGACAGGTCGACAAGTTCCGTGCCGAGTATGCCGCGACGAGGCGGCAGCAGAAAGACCTGACCATACCGAGCTCGGAAAACATCTTTGCCAATGGCGACGACGAGTCTCTCAAAGCCCTCCTGGAAGGTGTTTCCGGATTCGCCATCATCGAGAAGGCCACGATGCAGCGGGCTCCCTCGGTCCGCTCGACTCTTGATGTAAGCACCCGTTGGCTGTCTAACTGGGAGATCAGGTGCTGATATTGGCAGGTCGACGAGCTCTGGGATTCCATGTGCCAGGCGACCATCCGGATCGTCTCTCGGTCGCTCGATGGTGTCAATGACGCGGAGCTGGTGCTAAAGGTCAAGGACGACATTGCCCTGTTTATCCAGACCATGGAGGTAAGCGGCGTCATCCAGACCTGCAACGAGCCCCTCCGTCTCTGACAATGCGCACAGGGCTGGGGCTATTCTGCCTCTTTGGTGAACAACTTCCAGCTGGTCCTGTTCCACAAGTATGCAGGGTTGTTACAGCGCCGTTTCGGTGAAACATTTCAGGACATTGTCTCGACGGATGATTACATGCCTTTGACCATCAAGTCGCCCGCGGAATACGACAAGATGTTCTCCGCGACCGAGCCCATCGATGGGATTCCCCGGGGCGAGGTCAAGTACGTCCCATTCTCAGTTTACAGGATTGTGTAGCGTTCCCCGAGGCTGACTCGAAACAGGCTCCCTACCGTCCTCCCATTCTCAAAGATGTACCCCCTCTGCTGCATGTACATCGGGGACTTTGCAACCCAGTTCCTTGATTTCACCCGGGAGAACTTTGACTACCCCAACATCGTCGACGAGACGCTCAGAAAGGTACAGTGGCCTCCGCCGAGGTTGATCATCTGATCTGGTGCCGATCTAACTCGTTGTCTAGACCCTCGATGGGCTCCTTACCGACATTGTCTGCAACTCCCTCGTCGAGCGACTGAACTCGCAATACCTGGGCCAGATCGTGCAGATTTTGACTAACCTCGAGCACTTCGAGGTTGCCTGTCAAGGGCTTGAGAAGGTCTTGATCGATGCCCGGTCGTCCACTTCGGCAGGTGGACCCGTGACTCTCAAAGCGACCGAGCTGTTCCGGGGACACAAGAAGACGGCCGAGAAACGTATCTTTGAGCTGGTCAACTCCAAGATCGACGATCTCGTGGACACGTCTGACTATGACTGGTAAGGCTCCGCGCTTGTTTTGCAACCCCGCTGCCAGTCGAATCCACTAACGCGATCGAAAAGGACTGCGACAACAAAACCTCTCCAGCCCAGCAACTACATGATGACATTGACCCAATTCCTCGAAAACATCATGGTCTCCACTCTCCTGGGTCTCCCCCGAGAGATCAAAGAGCTCATCTACTTTGACGCGCTTAGCCACGCAGCCAACAAGATCCTCGTACGGCCCCTTTTCCCCTCCCTCTTTCTCCACATGCCTTGATTAACCACCTCCCAGGCCCTCCCCCTCTCCCCCGACGTCAAGAAGATCAACCCCAACGGCGTGCTGGCCATGGCGCTGGACGTGGGCCACCTGACCGAGTTCGTCAGCAAGCTGGACAACGCCTTCATGCTGGAGCAGAACCTGGACGAGCTGCAGCAGACGGTGGCGCTGATGCAGTGCGAGAACCACGACGAGTTCTACGACATTTCGATCCGCAACAAGAAGTACGGCCGCGTCGACGCCATCAACGGGCCGGCCTTGTTGGAGAAGTACGTTTTATTCTTCTCCTTCCTTCCCCCTTTGTCTTAGTAAGGGAAGAATGCTAACGACCCCGGAAAAGGATCACCCAAACAGTCGAGAACCCAAGCCGAACGGCGCCGCTCGCTAACTTCAGCTCGCGCTTCGGCCTGAGGTGAAAAGAGGACGACGGCAATTCTCCTCTCGACACGACGTTACGATGCAGCAGCTATCGACTTTTAGGGCAGTTACGGGAAACGATGTGAAATGAAAAACGAGGAAAGTCATAATCCGGTCATGAGAGAAAAAACTAATCCGACACTCCGCCACCCGCCCGCCTGGAGAAGACCCAACAGCCCTACGCTAAACACACACACTACACACACTTCCTTGCTCGGGAGAGTCCTCCCATCCGAACCACCCCGACGAAAAACCACCCAACCCTGCCCAGCCCAAACCCAGAGATTCAACCAACGTAATTACGGGGAGGAAACCGACACCCCTCACACCAACCCACCAACCAGCCACCAACCCCGCCCTCGTCTCCCGACCGAGGGAAACCCACTGTGCCGGCAGGCAGGCAGGCAGGCAGGCAGGCAGGCAGGCAGGCTCACACCTCGGGGTAGATATTCTCCCCGTTGTCAGCCTACAGCGCGGGGTAGATGTTCTCCCCATTATTCTCGGCCTCGGCCTTGACTTCGGGCTCATTCTTGACGAGGACGGAAGAAGCGTCGTCTGGATGGGGCGGCGCGGGGAACAGCGGTTCGTCCTGCAGCGGCGGCGCAGCTTGTTTCTGTGCGGCCGGCGCTGCCGCCTCCTAAGCGCCCTACTATAGTTTGAGAGTTAGCTCGCGTTTCTTTGTATTTTCGGCATGGCGGTTGGGGGGTGGCGGCTTACCTGCTGGGGAGGCATGGTGCCGTACGTGTACATGTCGTCGACGTTGTACATCTGGGCCTGGGGCTGGCCGTAGGCGGGCGCGCCCGGCTGGACCTGGCCCGGGTACATGGTGGGCGGGCCGCGGTAGTCGGCCTCGGGGCCCATGTTGTGGCCGGCGAGGGTGTAGTCCTGCGGGGCCATGGGGTGCTGGCCGGCGTGGTTCGGGGCGCCGATGCCGGGGATCTGGGGCTGCGGGGCGGCGGGCTGGGCGGCGGCGGTGGCCTGGTTGGTGGTGCGCTTGGCGTGGGAGGAGGCCTCCTCGCGCGGGACGATGTCGATGAGGAAGTCGAACATGTCCGACTTGGCCAGCGCCGAGGCGATGTCGGAGCGCTGGAGGGTGCGGCGCTTGTTCTCCTCGGCGTGGATCCAGGCGCGCATGGTCAGCTCGGTAATGAAGATGTCGCAGCCCTTGGCGAACAGGATCGGGGCCTCGGCCGAGATCATCTTGACCTCCGGGTCGGCCTTCATGACCTTCTTTATGCGTGCCAGTGGTAATTGGTGCATCTTGTAGTCGTGGTTGTCGCCCTCGAGGTGGCTGATGGTGTGCTGCCAGTAGGCCGTCAGGACGTCCTTGTAGTGGCCCGTCAGGCCCTGGTGCACGTTGGCCCAGGTGCCCGTGTACAGCTCCGAGGGCGCGAAGCCCTGGGCGGATATCTAGAACGAGTCAGTGTTTGGTGTTCGTGCCGCGGGGCGGTGGGCAAGGGCAGCTAGTGTACCGCTGCGCTGGCGCCGTAGTGGCCGCCCAGGCTGAGGTCGTAGGCGGGCCGGGACTGCTGGCCGTGCTGGCCGTGCTGGACGTGCTGGCCGTGTTGCGGGTTCTGCGGGTCCATGATGGGTCACTTGCGGCCGTCCGGCGTGTTCGCGTCCGGGTGCGCAGCCGGAAGTCCAAAGGGCGATGGGATGGGTTGCGTCGGGATTGCTCCAATGTCGCCCGGAGCAGATTGTCTCGGACGGGAGTTTCGGCAGTAATAGGCTAGGTGCACCTGCAGCATCGAGCATCCGCTGTTAGCCCTCGCATTTGTTTACTTTGCGACTGGCGCGGGGCCCGTCTCCAAGTATGGTCGCAACCAGCCTCCCCGAAGTGCCCTGTTGATTGGGTCGGAATGATTGGGTGGGCGCGTCGGAGAAGGGGGGGGAGGGGAGCGAATGGGTGGAGTTCCAAAGGCAGCTTGTTTGAACGACTCGCCCGGCAGAGGACGGACGCGAGCCACTCAGCTCTCGCCGCAAGCGGTATGAGATGATTGGTGAGATTTGGAGGGACGGATTGGTTGAAGCGCTTCTCTCTGATCTGGAATCCGAGAATGGCGCAGCGGGCGGCTGGCGGCGCGGAGGACAGCGATGGAATCTGGCAAAACGCACCTATGCGAAGCTCTCACGAGGCGGGATTGGGATGGGAAAACGCTCGAGTTTCTCTCGAGGCCGGAGAAGCGGTGATTTGTGCAAGCGGTCAGTCAGCTTCGGGACAGGTTGGGCAGCAGCAGCAGCGCGGGCGGACAGCAGGCTGTGGCGCAGGTCTGGCTTGCTGGCTTGCTGGCTTGCCAGGTCTTGGCTTGCCGGCCTGCGATGCGCGCGGGGGATTGGCTGCCTTTTATGGGTATTTTTCCCAAAGCTGCCCAACGCTGCCAACTGGCTGGTCTCCAGCCTCACTGACCCTCAGCGACCGCCCACTGCCCTATGACGGCATGGCCAATGAGAGCCGGCCGTTGGTGTGTCTGCTCTGCCGGGACGCACGGGCCCGCTCGCGACCTGGCAAGCTGGCCCCACTTCGGCGCCCTGCAGCAGCTGCATTCAAATGCCCCACCCAAAATTCTCTTTTCTGGCAATTTTCTTCCTGCAGTTCTGGCTTCGTTCCATCCTCTGATCCAAAATCTTTTCCAGTTCCCGCCAGGAACGCCGCCTTATTCAAGGCACCTACCATGGCAGTCAAGTTCGGATTGCCCGACGACGAGATCGACCGGCTCCTCTTGGAAGCCGAAGCTCGACTGTCTGGCAATGGCAATGCCGACGCGCTAATCGCGGTGTCTCCCGCACAGCCTCCCGCGAAGGCTCCCGCGAGTGTCGCCGCGCCTACCGCGCCAACCGCTGGGGGACAGACGGCTGTTCCGGAGACGAAATCCGAGAAGCTGTCGGTCCGGGTTCCCCAGCTTGTCCAGAAGAAGAAGGTACGCGCGCTCCTGCTGCTTCACCTCCCCTCCCCCGTCGATGATGAAAGTAAATCCCAATCTATATGACGCTGGCAAGATCCCGTTATGGGACTCGAACTGGCACCACAATGATTTCTTTACAGTTATAGTTACGCTGAGGCATCTCCTGCTTGCACGCTTTGTTCTCGTTGCTTTGCCAGTTCACTGTGCTGACCAGGAATAGGAACATCCCGATACTCTCGGCCCGGCGTGGTACAACATGCCGCGTACCAACCTCACGCCAGAGTTGAAGCGCGACCTGCAGGCTCTGAGGATGCGCGACGTGGCTGCTATGGGCAAGCAATTCTTCAAGAAGGACTCCCGGAAGGACCTCGTCCCCGAGTACAGCCAAGTTGGCACCATCATTGCCGGAGCCACAGATGGCGCAAACAGCCGGCTGACACGCAAGGAGAAGAAGAGGACGATCGTCGAGGAGATTCTGTCGAGCGGGAATGTGGCCAAGCTCAAGAGCAAGTACCAGGACATCCAGGCGAAGAACCAGAGTGGGAGGAAGGGCCATTACAAGAAGTTGGTGGCTGGGCGGAGGAAGCGCAACGGATGAAGGACGCCGAGGGTTGCGTAAGGCACAGAAGGATATGATACCAGCCGAGTTTGGACGACGAGGAGGGAGCACCTCGCGCCAAGGTGCGCTCGCCACAGCTCAAGTCACGAGCCAAGGCTCAGTGATGCAGAACCTCCTAGGCGCTGGCGTGATGAGTGCGAGACACATGCTCGTGCTAGAGACTTGGAAACTCACCTCACGAGAGTGTGGCTTGAGGAACAAGATACGCCACAACGTCCGGGTTTCACCATCGCCGGGACAGCGTATAGGGCTGCCTGCCTCTGGTAGAGGCGACATGACAACAACAATACAAACAAACATCAAGCCGATAAAAAACTGCCTCTTTTGGAGACTGCCGTGACCTTGCCGTGCTGTTGTTGACTGCTGTCCCTCAGCTTGCGGCTGCTGGACTTGACTTTGGATGGAACTGTTATCGATAAGAACCCTGACCCAATTTCGCGCCAAAAACTCGGCTGCGGCCGTGAGCCGGGAAGTGTGAAGTGTGCTCGGTGTGCTGCACCTCAACATCCACCACTGTCGAGGTCACGCAGAGATGAATCCGCCACGGTTAATACGGCCACTACGGCCATTCCTCCAGGGGCAATTGGTATGATTGGCGCTTGACGTTCTGGAGGTTGGCAATAGCTGACTTGTTCGCGTGGCAGCCCCTCACAGCTCCGCGGTCGGCCCCGGTCGGCATCGCGCGGGCCTCGACACAGCTTCGCACCTATGCTTCGGTGTGAGTCGACAGCCCGGCCGTATGCTGTTATTTTCTGCCTTGCTGACGGAATCCTTGACAGAGAGGAGCCTAAGCCCGCGACACCTGCGACGCCGGCGACGCCGGCGACGCCTTCGAAGTCTTCGAGGTCAGCCAACCCAACCCGAGTCCCCCCATCCGACGACCTGGATCACGCCCTCCCCAAACCCAAACCCAAACCTCGAGCCCCTAAACCCGTCCACCGACCAAGACTAACACCCCAGCAGCGCCAAACCAACCAAGACCGAGAAACCCGAGCCCACACAAGTCTCCCGCCTGCCCCGCGCCCTCGAAGCCCTCTACCTGCAGCCCCTCCGCCGCGACGCCGAGTACGGCGTGCCCTCGTGCGACCTGCAGCTGCGCTCGTACTCGGCGCGCAACCTGCAGTTCTTCTGCGACTTCGCGCTGCGCGCGGCCTACTACCTCGGCCTGCCGGCGTTCGGCCCCGTGCCGCTGCCGCGCAAGGTGCAGCGGTGGACGGTCATCAAGTCGACGTTCGTGTACAAGAAGAGCCAGGAGAACTTTGAGCGGATTACCATGAGACGGCTGATTCAGATCCGGGACGGGCACCCGGAGACGGTGCAGCTTTGGTTGGCTTTCTTGCAGAAGCATGCTTATTATGGGATTGGTATGAAGGCGAATGTTTGGGAGTTTAGCAAGCTGGGTATGTTCACCGTGCTATGGTTTGTAGTACCGATGACTGACTCGCTTTACAGGCGTCGGCAAGGAGATGGACGCGAGCCTCGAGCAGACGGAGAAGCTGCTCGAGGACAAGTGGGAGCACCTGGGCTATGTCGAGCGGAAGCAGACGAAGAAGGGACCCCGCGAGCAGCTGCCCGGCCCCGAGGGTATGGAGGAGTTCATCGCCAAGGAGAGGAGGAAACTTGCGGGAGGCCGGTAGGGGAGATAGCCTTGTGTCTGTTGAATGTATCAGTAGTTCGAGCCTTGAAGCCCGTGGACATGTACAAATAACAATGGCGTTGTCTAATATGGCGATTTCCGGGGATCGACATGTATTGCCAATGAAGACTTTATAAGATCATTTATTTGACCACTCTTTTCCAACTGCGTTGTTGTGGCCGCCTTGTGATTTTGACCTGGCAGGGAGACAGGACAGACCATCAGGTGTGCAGGCAATTAATTTTTTTGGCCCGCTCACCTCACACTTCACACATCGTCTCACCACATTCAACATCTCACAACCCAGGCTCACAACAACTCGACGGACGAACGTAAACCTCGGGACGTGCCCAATTTGACCAATACATTGACTCACAATGTACCGCAGCGGCAGGGCCGGGCGCAATGCCTGGCAGCTGCTTGCAAAGGGCCCCAACCGACGACTGCAACGACAAGCATCAACCAACGCCGTAGAAGCAGCAGCAATATCATCAACACGGCCAGGACACGAAACGGTAATCACAACCACGACAACAATCACCAAAACAACCGTCATGACACGACAGCGGCCCCGCAACTCACCAGACACGGCCGCTCTGCAAGAGGACTCATCGGATGCCATCGACGCCGTGTCCAGCGTCCAGGGGGCACACGGCGGCAAGAAGGGCACCCCTGAGGACTCGCAAGAATCCCAGCAGATCATCTTCTCGGGCATCCAGCCCACGGGCATCCCACACCTCGGCAACTACCTCGGCGCACTGCGCGAGTGGAAACGCCTGCAGGACACAGCCCCCGCCTCGACGAAGCTGCTGTTCTGCATCGCCGACCTGCACGCCGCCACCATTCCCCGTCCCGCCAGCGAGATGTACAACAACAGGGTCAGCATGATGGCCGTCCTGCGCGCCATGGGGCTCAACCAGGAGCGCTCCACCGTCTTCTTCCAGTCCGCCGTGGGAGCCCACGCCGACCTGCAGTGGATCCTGAGCTGCACCGCGTCGACGGGCTACCTCCAGCGCATGACCCAGTGGAAGGTAAGTTACAAACTGGCGGAGCGGGCGTCGACGATTCAGCAGCTAACCCGGGCAACAACAGAGCAAACTAAACCTGGAAAACAAGACCTTCATCGAAACCGGAAGAGCGAGAAAGCTCCTCAAGCACGGCCTGTTCTCCTACCCCATCCTCCAGGCCGCCGACATCCTGCTCTACCGCGCCACCCACGTCCCCGTGGGCGACGACCAGGCGCAGCACCTCGAGTTCGCCCGCGAGTGCGTCAGGAACTTCAACCACGCCTACGGCACCGACATCCTGGTGTCACCCAGGACCATCGTCTCCCCCGCCCGGCGCGTCATGTCCCTCACGGACCCGTCCAAAAAAATGTCCAAGTCCGACCCCTCGGACAAGTCCCGCATCCTCGTCACCGACGCGCCCGACGTCATCGCGCGCAAGATCCGGGTCGCCGTCACCGACTCCAACGATTCCGTCTCGTACGACCCGGACGCCCGCCCGGGCGTGTCTAACCTCATCTCCATCCTGGCCGGGTTCGACCCGCTGGGCCGCCACCCGGCCCAGCTGGCCGAGAAGATGGAGGGGTACAAGGTCCAGGACCTGAAGCAGGCCGTGACGGACGTGCTGTGTAGCGAGCTGGCGGGGATTAGGGAGGGGTATCACAAGTTTTTGCCGCAGGCGGCGGAGCTGGAGGCGTTTGCGCGCGCTGGGGCGGACAAGGCGAGGGCGAGCGCGGGGAAGACTATGGAGGCTGTTTATCAGGCTGTGGGGTTTGGGCCGATTCGGTGAGGGGGGGGGGGGGGTTGTGTAACTTGTATGATAGACTACCTTGTATGGGTTGTATGTATAGAAAAGAGATGACTGTTTTGATTTTTGGGAATGGTACGGGTATATGAGAAGCAGAAAAAGAAAGGGATGTTCGTGGCTGATGCGTGTCGTGGGCCGGATAGCTTGATGCCCTCTGCAGGTCATCTCTTCTCAGCTAGACCTTGGATGTAGGAGTTGATTTTGAACCAGAAGTAAAGTACGAACATGTCTAAAGCACTGTTATGCGTGCGTCTAGCCATAGATCACTTCGACCCGCCAACGCTCATCTCGCCCACCGCCCCATTTCCGCCATCCCACACCCAACGTCCCTCCCACGCCATATCTCACACGGCCTTGCCCATATTTCCATACACCAAGAGGTGCATTAAAACCCAATGTCGACCTCTCAACCCGACAATTCGCCCGCTCACTCCCTCACTCACTCACAACCCAACAACCCGCAGTCCAACCCCGTCCAAAACCCAGCTCCCAACCAGGCGCCCCCAGAAAACTCCCTCACAGCCCTTGTTTCCTCCTAGGAGACATACGCAAAGTTGACCCCGCGACACGCCATCCAGAAGTCCCGCACCACCTGGTTCGTCGCGCGGGCGCCTCTCAGCCTGGTTTGAGTAGTTAGCAAAAAAACTTGTTATTAGGAACATCAATGGCTGGAGTCAAACTGAAAAAGAAGAGAGAGAAAAGGCAGGGGAAAGGGAGAAGGAAGAAAACAAGAAGGAAAAGAGAAGAGAAGAAAAAAACAGAGAGGAAAAGAGGCAAGTAAAGGGGTGCAAGAGAAGCCAAAAGAAAATACGGAGAAGGGTAGAACAGAGAGTAAAGAGATAACAACAAAACAGAAGCAGAAAAAAACCAAAACGAAAAGAAGGAAACGAAGAAAGAAGGGAGAAAAAAGAGGCAAAGAAAAAAAGGAGAGCACAGCGAACAAGAAGAAGAAGAACCAAAAAAAGAACTCACCCAACAACCCTCCTAACCCACCCCCCCCTCTCCTCCCTCCCAACCCTCTCCC
>OUNM010609629.1_pt1 | contig 10281 bp, 10 predicted proteins | sample 1769961 | NCBI WGS metagenome assembly OUNM01 (sample SAMEA3914820, study PRJEB12502) | metagenome | biome: forest; material: soil | place: USA | collected 2012-03-12 | depth 0.3 m
CCCCGCCGGCGACAATGTCCGCGCCAATACCATGGTCCGCAACCTGCGCACCCTGGTCGCCAAGCGCAAGTCGCATAGAAAGCTTACCGCATGACCGCAATGGCCGCTTTCGACAGCCGGGGAAACGCTCAGCTCGCCGCCGCCAATAATCGCGACGTGCGCAATCTCGCCTGTCTCGGCGAAACCGCGTCGACCTCGCGCGTCCTCAACCTGGCCCAGGTGCACCTAGTGTCGTCGAAGGACAAGGAATACCAGCTCAAGCCGTTTTTCCGCGACTCGCAGCTCAACAAGTGCCTGATCGTCAAGCACACCTTGCGGGCCAATGAGCGCGAGCTGTTCGCCCATCACAAGCGCACGGCGACCAAGATCATCCTGCCGTTCGATCCGCTGGACCTGAAACTCGGCGGCCGGTCGATGTTCGTCAACCAGATGGGCTTCGACGGCTTTTGCCGCAGCTATTTCAACATGGACGAGGTGTCGGGCAATAATGACGTCCAGTTGCTGCGCCTGCTCGACGCCCTGCCGTCGCTCGATCCCTTCCTGGTGCGCGAGCACCTGTCGCGCAACGGCTTCCGCCCGGGCGCCTGCTATCTGAAGATCTCGCCCTTCGACGTCCAGCGCATGATCGGTTTCGCCAATGCCGAGATCGAGCGCCTGGTCATGACCGCGTTCGGCAAGGACCTGATCGGCGGCGCCGGCCTGAAACTGGCCGGCAAGATTCTGTCCAACGAGCTCGACAAGGAGCTGTGGCCCTTGCGCACGACCCTGCGCATGTCCGACGACGAATTCTCCGACGGCATCTTCTCGTGGCGCGGCTTCCTCTATTTCAAGTGGCGCCACCTCGAGCTGAAGGACGAATTGCGCAAGGTGCTGGAAGGCCTGGCCTCCTACCAGCCGATCGGCCAGGCCGACGAAACCCTGCGCGACTACCTGCGCGATGTGCGTCCGCGCCTGGCGCGCCGCATCGCCGCCGCCGCCAACAATGTCGGCCGGACCCTGTCGATCTATGACCAGGCCTATCACGCCCTGGTCGACGGCGGGAATCCGGGGCCGTTCCGCCGCTTCCTGCTGGACGGGCCGGGCCTGTTCTTCGAGTTGGGCGAAAGCATCGGTATCCTGAGCCATATCAGTTCGTTCTGGAGCTATCGCATGAGCAACAAGGCCCATACCCACCGGCTGACCCCGGCCGAGTACGGCGACATCCTGCTCGATTTCGATGACTCCCTGGCCGCCGTGGCGCAGTACACCGGCGAAGACGACCGAGTAGAGTAAAGGACATCCCCGTGGCAAAGCCCCTGCCGCTGATCGGCCCGTCGACGGAGAGCCATTTCACCGTGGCACGCGAGATGCGCAACCTGGCGCATCTCAACGCCACGGCGTCGTCGCATCGCGTCCTCAACCTGTCGAAAATCTGGCTGCTGAACCAGGACAATGAGGATTATGCCGCGCGGCCGATGTTCGAGAATTCGAGGCTGAACCGCTCGATCATCCTGAAGCACACCCTGCGCATGGACGAACGCCACCTGTTCGGTCCAGGCCGCACCACGGTGACCAAGATCATCCTGCCGTTCGATGCGCGCGACCTGAGCCTGGGGGGGCGCTCGTTCTTCTTCCGCCAGATGCGTTTCGAGGAACTGATGTCAAGCTTCCTCGGCATTGACGACATCCACCGCAACCGCGATGTCGACATCCTGCGCGCGCTGGACCATCTGCCGTCGCTCGATCCGTTCCTGGTGCGCGAGCACCTGTTGAGGCTGAACCACCGCCCGGCGGGCTGCTATTTCCAGATCTCGGCCGCCGACCTGAAGTCGATGGGCGCTTTCACGGCCGCCGAGATCGAGCATCTGGTGGCCGCAGCTTTCGGCAACAAGCAGCGGCATGGCGCGGCCAAGCTGGGCACCAAGATCTTGTCCGACCGGCTCGACAAGGAACTGGCGCCCCTGCGCGAGGCGCTGGGCATGACCGAGGACCAGTTCGCCAGCGGAATCAGCTCGTGGCGCGGTTTCCTCTATTACAAATGGGCCTATGTCGAGTTGCAGGACGGCATCCGCGAAGTGCTGGGTGGATTGTCGAGCTACCGTCCGGTGTCGACCCACGACGACACCATCCGCACCTATCTGCGCCGCGCGCGGCCGCGCCTGGCCAAGGCGCTGGTCAAGGCGATCCAGGACGCCGGGCGGACGCTGGAAGCCTATGACGAGGTCTATCGCGCCATGGACGAGGACCGTAACCCCGAACCCTTCCGCCAGTTCCTGCTGCGTGGCTCACGGCTGTTCTTCGACCTCGGCGACCGGCTGGGGACGCTGAACCACATCGTCTCGTTCTGGCGTTTCCGCATGAAGCGCGTGCTCGAGAACAATTCGAAGCCGCTGGAGAGCAGCGAATACGCCGACATCCTGATCGACTTCGAAGCCAGCCTGCAGCAGGGCATACATAACTAGAGCTCAGGCGCCGCATGGCTCCTCGCACGGGCTCGGGCGCGCGGTCGCGCTTGCCGAACACTGGCGCGTTCGGAAATACGTGCTCCGGCGTGATCGTGGCTGGCAATTTAGAATCAAATTAAAAAAGGGCGTCCGAGCTTGATTCCGGACGCTCCTAATTTTTAGTGATCGATTAATTAAGCCAATAGTTTATTACTTATCCATAAGCTTTTCAGATAGATAGGTATACTCGATAGCGTAGCGGCGGGCGGGTTCGTTTAGATTAACCGCGGCTGCATGACCGCCCTCGGTGTTTTCGTAGTAATAGAAGGGCAAGCCCATATCCTCGAACAGAGCGGCCATCTTGCGCGCATGGGCTGGGCCGACGCGGTCGTCCTTGGTCGAGGTTTCGAACAGGGGCTCGGGATAGGCAACGCCCGTCTTGACGTTGTGATAGGGCGAGATCGAGCGCAGGAACGCGCCTTCGACCGGATCGTCGGGATTGCCGTATTCGCCCTGCCACGAGGCGCCGGCCGACATGTGGGTGAAGTTGATCATGTCGAGCAGCGGCACCTGCACGACCACCGCGTTCCACAGGTCCGGACGCTGGGTCAGTTGCACGCCCATCAGCAGGCCGCCATTGGAGCCGCCCATGATGCCCAGCCGGCGCGGCGACGTCACCTTGCGCTTGATCAGGTCCTCGGCCACCGCCTGGAAGTCGTTATAGATGTTCTGGCGCTTGGTCTTCAGGCCCGCATTGTGCCATTTGGGCCCGAATTCGCCACCACCACGGATATTGGCCAGGGCGTAGGCGCCGCCCTTCTCCAGCCACAGCTTGCCGATGCTGGCCGAATAGGTCGGCAGCATCGACACTTCGAATCCGCCATAGGCATATTCGATGGTCGGCGTCGTGCCGTCGAGCGGGATGTCCTTCTTCGCCACCAGGAAGTAAGGCACCTGGGTGCCGTCCTTCGACGTCGTCCAGAACTGCTGCACCTGAAGACCCGAGGCATCGAAGCGCGACGGCGAGGCCCAGACCTTCTCGACCTTGCCATCGGCGGCGTCGGCGCGATACAGGGTCGACGGCTCAAGGAAGCCGGTGGCATAGACGAAGACATGGTTGCTTTCGTCGTCGGCCGACTGGATCGACAGGCTGGAATTGGCCGGCAGATCGAGCCGTTTCGACGTCCAGCCGTCCTTGCCGTGGACGAAGCTCCGCACCTCGCCTGTCACATTGGACAGGATCGACAGCACCAGGGTGGTTTTCGTCTGGGATATGCCTTCGACCGACTGGTGATCGTTGGGCATGAACAGCACGGCCGGCTCGACGGCCTTCGGATCGGCCAGGGCCGATTTCAGGTCGAAGGCGATGACCGCACCGTTATGGAAGACCGTGCCCCTGGCCGAGGTCCAGTCGCTTTTCAGCTGATAGATCGCCTGGCCGTCGGTCATATAGGCCGCGAAGGTGGCCGTGGTCGGAAAGGGCAGGACGACCTTCTGCCCGTTCGGATAGAAGGCGGTTTCGGTATTGAAGAAGTCGAGGCCGCGGTAGGAGGTGTCCATGACGTAGCGGCCTTCGACGTCGCGCAGCACGCCACGCCCGGCGGAGACGTCGGCCTTGTCGCCGCGGAAGACCTCGACCGCCTGGTCCAGGCTCTGGCCGCGCTTCAGCACCTTGGTGATATAGGCATAGCCCGACGCCGTGACATCGCCCGGCGTCCATTCGCGGGTGACATAGATCGTGTCCTCGTCGACCCAACTGACATTCTGCTTGCTCTCCGGCAGGTCGAAGCCGTCCTTGACGAACGACCTGGTCTTGACGTCGAATTCGCGGATCACCGAGGCGTCCTTGCCGCCCTCGGCGACCTCGACGAGACAGGTATTATAGTCGGGCGGCAGGCAGTTGGAGCCGCGATAGACCCAGTTCTTGCCCTCGGCCTTCGACAGGGCGTCGACGTCGAGAATGGTCTCCCATTTCGGCGCGCGCGTGCGGTACGACTCCCAGGTCGTACGCCGCCAGATACCCTGGACGTGCCCGGCGTCCTGCCAGAAATTGTCGATATGGCCGGCATGGGCGAAGTCCGGCGCCGGCACGCGGTCGGTGGCCTGCAGGATTTTCAGCATGTCGGCGCGATAGGCTTCGAAACGCGGGTCCTTGGACAGCCGCGCCATGGACGCTTCGTTATGCGCCCTGACCCAGGCCAGGGCCTTGTCGCCCTCAATCTCTTCCAGATAGGCGCGCGGATCGGTCGCGCCCCTGGCCGCCGTGTTCGGATTGGAGTCGGCGGTCTTGGCGACGGTGGTCATGGTGGTGTTCTGAGCCCGGAGCGAAGCGGCCTGGCCGGCCATGAGGACCAGTGCCAATGCCGAGGAGAGGGTGAAGGATTTCATATAGGCGCGTGCGGTCATGTTTGCCCCCGAAAATAGCGCTTTCAATTGGTTACGACCGTAACTCAATGCCAGCGCTTGGCAAGGCGGGCCGCATTAACAAAAGTTCATAATTCAAATTCCACATAAAGCACTTTACAAAATAAAGTACTTTTGCTATACCCCGTTCATGAACTGGACCAAAGGGGATTTATCCATGTCGACCACCTATGCCGAAGCCGATTTTGCCGCCGCCGACCCGTCCGCCGTTACGCTGGACGGCGGTATGATGCTGTGGGCGGGCCTCAGCTTCGGCACCGCCAGCCTGGTGCAATACCTGATCCTGGCCAATATCATCCACCTGCCCAATCCGGCCATGTCCGGCCTGATCTGGATGGCGGCCATGGCCGTCTTCGTCGTGGGCGGCATCGTGCTCAAGATCGGCTCCAGGCGCAGCCACCTCGACCATCCGGCCGTCAAGCGCTTCCGGTCGATCTGGCTCAGCCTGATCCTGGGCGCGCTGGTCGTCACCGCCGCCCTGGTCGTGGTGCTGGTCAAGGCGCACCTGGGCGCCACCGCCGCCTTCATCTCGGCGCCGATCATGACCTCGGTCTATGGCGTCGGCTGGCGAATCGCCGGCGTCATGTCGGGCAACAAGCTGTTCAATATCCTGTCCCTGGGCGGTTTTGCCGCGGCCATCGGCCTGGCCTGGCTTTCCGGCACGCCGGAACAATCGCTGGGCTATGCCGCCGCCCTGGTCTGCTTCGCCGTCCTGCCGGGCGCCGTGCTGATGACCCGCCAAGCATAAATCTGGGAGCCTCAAGCAATGACCGAGAACCCGCTCGAAACGGAACTGGCCTATATCCGCGCCCTGGCCGAACAGGGCAGCATGGGGCCGATGCGCAACGGCGCTTCGCTGGTGACCGCCGGCCTCGTCTACGCCCTGGCCGCCGTCGCCCAGTACCTCGCCGTCAAGGGCCTCCTGCCCCAGACGGCGTGGATGTCGGCCCTGATCTGGATCGGCGCAACGGTGGTCTTCGCCGCCCTGTCCTTCATCTTCCGCTTCAACCGCTATTCGGCGCACAAGTCGGTCGGCGCGCGCGCCTCGGCGGCGACCTGGTCTGGCGTCGGGATTGCGATCATGTTCTTCATCCTGTGCCTGATCGTCATCGCCAATGTGCTGAAGGATTTCGCGGCCGTATCGTTCCTCATCGCGCCGGTGGTGCTGATCCTCTATGGCGTCGGCTGGTGGGTCGGCGGCGCCGTCAGCGGCAAGGCCTGGGTCAAGTGGGTGGCCTTCGGTTCGTTCCTCGGCGCGCCCCTGATCACCCTGATGGCCGGGCGGCCGGAGCAGCTTCTGGTCTATGCCCTGTGCCTGGTGGTGTTCACGACCGTGCCGGGCGTCATCATCATGCGTGGCAACAAGGCCTGAGCCCATGTCGGAGACTCCGGACGACTTCAATATCGACTCGCTCGACGACGTCATCCACGGGCGGTTGCGGTTGGGAATCATGGCCTTTCTGTCGACGGCCGGATCGGCGGAATTCCCGCTGCTGAAGGGCCGGTTGCAGGCCAGCGACGGCAATCTGTCGGTGCAACTGCGCAAGCTGGAGGAGGCCGGTTACGTCGCCATAGACAAGGCCTTCGTCGGCAAGAAGCCGCAGACCATGGTCACCCTGACGCCGACGGGTCGCACGGCCTATATTGCCTACCTGGACGCCATGCGGAAGTTGATCGCCGACTCGGGAGGGTGAGTCATCACCCGTCCGCTCACGCGAAAGATATTTGCAATTGAAACCAAAATGGCGGACAATTCGCGTAAACGAGGAGGTTCGCCATGCCCGACACCAATGTCCCCATTGACGAAAAGCACGGCATTGTCGGCGGCTATGTGCCGGAGCGCCCGGACTGGACGATCGACCAGAACTGGCAGGCCTATACGGCCGATGAGCATGCCACCTGGAAGGTCCTGTTCGACCGCCAGATCAAGCTGATCCCCGGCCGTGCCTCGCAGGCCTATATGGACGGCCTTCGCCAATTGCCGATCACGGCCGACCACATTCCGGACTTCGAACGGTTGAGCGACATCATGGAAAAGCGCACCGGCTGGCGCGTCGTCGCCGTGCCCGGCATGGTGCCCAACGATGTCTTCTTCGACCACTTGGCCAACCGTCGTTTCCCCGCCGGCCAGTTCATCCGCAAGGCGCACCAACTCGACTACCTGCAGGAACCGGACGTGTTCCACGACCTGTTCGGGCACGTGCCGATGATGATGAACCCGGTCATGGCCGACTTCATGCACGCCTACGGCCTGGGCGGCAAGCGCGCCGAACAGCTGGGCGTGCTCGACCGCCTGGCGCGGTTGTACTGGTATACGGTCGAGTTCGGCCTTGTCGAAGAACCCCAGGGCCTGCGCATTTTCGGCGCCGGCATCCTGTCGTCATTCACCGAGACGCGGTTCGCCCTGGAAAGCCAGTCGCCGAACCGCGTCGGTTTCGACCTCAGGCGCGTGCTGCGCACCGACTACCGTATCGACGAGTTCCAGGAAGCCTATTTCGTCCTGCCGAACCTCGATACCCTGCTGGACTTGGCCAATACCGATTTCGGGCCGATCTACGCCGAACTGGACGGCCAGCCGGACTTCGCGCCGGCGACCCTGCTGCCCGGCGATCGCGTCTTCAATCGCGGCACCGGCGAATACCACGCGGCGCTGGCCGGAGCCTAACTCTCGGCGGGCTCCTGGCGCGCCACGGTCTGCGACCAAAGCCAGCGCGTGCGGATGATCCACGCCGCCATTTGCTCCAGGGCCTCGGGCCGCAGCCGGTATAGCCGGAACTGCGCCTTGGCCTCCATGTCGACCAGGCCGGAATCCTTCAGGATTTTCAGGTGCTGCGATACGCCCGACTTGGAAATCTCAAACCTTGCCGCGATGTCGCTGGCCGACATCTGGCCGTGCTGCGCCAGGGTCTCGATGATCTGGCGACGCGTCGGGTCGGCGATGGCGGCAAAGCTTTCCATGCTTCTAAGATTAAGTTATGGCTTAAATAAGTCAATTTATAATTTATTAAGATTTGTTGACAGCATGCGAATAAGGGATTTGACGAAGCTTTGCTATACGTAATTCGCGCAAGAGGTTTATTAAGCTCACGCTGAATATCAAAGGAGGCGCCGATGAAGACGCTGGATGCCGATCAACTGGCCGCGCTGGAACACGACCTGCCGCTATGGCGCCGCGTAGGCGCCGCTGCCCTGTTGCGTGATTTGACCTTCGCCGACTTCAAGGCGGCTTTCGCCTTCATGAGCGATGTGGCGGCGGTGGCCGATCGCATGGATCACCATCCGGAATGGTCGAACGTCTATGACCGGGTTTCGGTCCGCCTGACGACGCACGATGCCAAGGGCTTGACCTCGCGCGACGTCGCCCTGGCCCATTCGATCGACATCGCCGCCAGCACCCACGGCGGCAAATAGAAAGGCCCTCCGGCGCACATCCAGAGGGCCTTCATCGATCCGCGGACAGGGCTGACGCCGGATGCCCGCCGATCAATCGGTTTGCAGCTTTCTCCGAAAGCGCCAGCTTTCGGCAAGGGCGCCAGGAAACGCTCTTTGGCCGCTAAGCCTGCGTGGCGCTTGAGCGCAAACTAATCCGAAAGCGCCAGCTTTCGGCAAGGGCGACCGCCCGCTAAGCCTGCGTGGCGCTTGAGCGCAAACTAAAAAAGCCTATTCGCCCTTGATCTTGGAAATCTTGGTACCTTCGATCGACACGCCGGCCATCAGGCCCTTCTGGTCGAAGATAAAGGCGTAGGCGTCGTCCTTGAGTGTCGAGGTCGACAGGTTGCGCGCCACGCCTTCGTCGACGACGACGACGGTCGGGCCGACGCCGATTTCCCAGCCGGCCGTGTCGTGGATGTACTTCACCGCCTTGTCGGTCATCAGGAAGACCGCATAGCCGTAGGACTGCGCTCCGGCCTGCAGGCCCCAGGAGCCGGAGAACGAATTATAATAGTGCTCGACGGTACCGTGGCTCAGCAATTCGCCTTCGCCGTAGGCGCCGCCGAAGACCAGGCCGGCCTTGACGATGCTGGGGAAGATCAGGATCGCCTTGGCCTTGGCGCCGATGGCCTTGGCCGCCGGATTGCCGGCGTAAAGCGCGTTCAGCGCCGCTTCGGAATCGTGGTTGAGGTCCGCCTTGGTGGCCGCCTCGGCGACTTGCGGCAGCAGGGCGGGCGTGATGGCGGCGGTGGTCAGGGCGAGGGCCAGGGCGATGCCGTTCGCGTTGCGGCTGGTCTTGAACATGGAAGCATCCTTTCGGGGAGAATGTGCGGGGGACGCAGGTAATGGCAGCAACTTACCGGCGCCCCTGTCGGCTTCCCATGCGAAGCCAAGGATCGAAAAATCAGGAAGCGGTAAGCCTGGCAAGAGGCGTCTTTCCCCTTCCAAAACCAAATGACGGGTTCGCCTCACCGGTGTAAAGCTGGCCGCATGGCCGAAGACATCCCCACCGAAACCCCGATCCCCGAAGCCCCCGCCGTCGCCCTGCGCGGCCGCCTGCTGCGCGAACGCCACGCGCTGCTCGACCTGTCAACACGCAACCGGCTGCTCAATGTGCCGATGCGCACCGCCAATGTGCGCACGCTGGAGATCGTGGACGAAAAGGCCACGGAGGTGTTTCGCCGGCTGAGCGACGGCAAGGCCATGACCTTCCTGCCGGGCGCCGAAAGCGACGAGACGGCGCAACAGGATCTGATCGGCTCGCAGCCGGAGGACGCGAAAGCGCCCGGAGAACCGGCCGCGCGCCATGTCGACTTGAAACTGCAGACCCGGCTGACCTCGGAAGCCCTGCAGAAGCGCCTGTTCGACATCTGGGACGACGCCCGCACCTTGGAACAGGAGCAGGGCGTCAACATCCTCTATCTCGCTCTGGGCCTGCTGCGCTGGTACGACGACGACAAGGCCGAGACCCCGCGGCATGCGCCCCTGGTCCTGCTGCCGGTGATGCTGGAACGTTCCACCGCCGCCGAGAAGTTCCGCCTGAAGGGCCGGGGTGAGCCGCCGTCGCCGAATCTGACGCTGCAGGCGCGGATGAAGGCCGATTTCGCCCTGGCGATCGAAGACTTCCCGGACGAGGACGAGGTCGACCTGGCCGCCTATGCCGGGCGAGTGGCCGAAACGGTCTGTGGGCACAGGCGCTGGGAGGTGCTGCCCGACGCCATGGTGCTGGGCTTCTTCTCCTTCGCCAAGTTCCTGATGTACCGCGATCTCGATCCGTTGACCTGGCCCGAAGACGCCGGCGTCGACGATCAGCCGCTGATCCGCGCCCTGCTGCACGACGGTTTTGCACCCGACCGGCCGCTGGTCGGCGAGGGCGACGACATCGACGCTGTCCTGCCGCCGGCCGAACGCATGCACGTGGTCGACGCCGACAGCTCGCAGACCGTGGCGATGTCGCGCGCCAGCCGATCGGTCTCCGCCGGATCGAAGGCCTCCGCGCCGA
>OUNM010324044.1_pt1 | contig 10279 bp, 6 predicted proteins | sample 1769961 | NCBI WGS metagenome assembly OUNM01 (sample SAMEA3914820, study PRJEB12502) | metagenome | biome: forest; material: soil | place: USA | collected 2012-03-12 | depth 0.3 m
ACCTGGTCGGCCATGCCGAAGGCGTCGGCGAAGGTGGTCCGCTCATTGGCGACGCGGAACAGGTTCTGGTTCGGGATGACGATCAGGGTGTCGACGTAGCGCTGCAGCTCGGCGATGCCCGCATCGGCCAGACGCATGCGGTGACGGCCTTCGAAGGTGAAGGGCTTGGTCACAACGCCGACGGTCAGGATGCCGCGGTCGCGCGCGCATTTGGCGATGATCGGGGCGGCGCCGGTGCCGGTGCCGCCGCCCATGCCGGCGGTGATGAAGATCATGTGCGCACCGTCGAGGTGCGAATGGATTTCGTCGGCGCTTTCCTCGGCGGCGTTCATGCCGACTTCGGGGTGGGCGCCGGCGCCCAGACCCTGGGTGATGGTCTCGCCCAGCTGGATGCGGCGGTCGGTCTTGGCGAAGCTCAGGTGCTGGGCGTCGGTGTTGGCGACGACGAACTCCACGCCCTCAAGGCCGGCGTCGATCATGTTGTTGACCGCGTTGCCGCCCGCGCCGCCGACGCCGAACACGACGATCCGGGGCTTCAGTTCCGTGGCCTGCGGCCGCACCAGCGAGAGAGTAGACATATTCTGTTTCCGACCTTCCGACCCTGCCCCCGAACATCTCCGCCGCGAAATCCCCGCCGATTCGCAGTGGTTAACGGGCCCGTTAAGGAAACACCCGCTACCGTTAAGGGAAGGTTACCGACTAGCGTGAGTCGGGGGACCGTCGAACGATTTCGTTAACCTTGGCCGCAGGAAAGACGGGGAGAATCACCGTTTCTCGCGTCGCCGACCGGTCTTTCACACCCCGATTTGCGCCTGAAGGGCAAAGGAGCGGGACGCAGGACGCGGGCGCCGGGACACGGAGAATCCGGCGCAAAAGAAAAGGGCGGCTCTTGCGAGCCGCCCTTTCCGTTTCGGGATCGAAAGATCCTACCAGACGCGCCAGTTCAGACCGATGTTGAAGCGACGACCGTAGGGGTCGAAGTTCGAGTACAGGGTCGTGCCCAGCCACGGCGCCTGTTCGGCGTCGAAGACGTTGGTCACGCCGGCGCGCAGGGTGACGTCGTCGGTCACGTCGTAACGGACGGCGAAGTCGTTGCGGACGAAGTTGCCGGTCTCACGATATTCCAGCGGCTGCGTGTCCAGGTTGAGGATCAGGCTGCGCAGCTGGGTGATGTCCTGCGAGGTCTGCCAGTCGGCGGTCCAGGTCAGGGTCAGGGTGTCGATCGGGGTCCAGGCCAGCGACGAGGTGAAGCGAACGCGCGGGTAGAAGAGCGTGCTCGACAGTTCCGTGAAGGTCGCCGGGTTGGCGATATCCGTGAACTGCTTCTGTTCGATCAGCCAGGAGCCGTTCAGCGAGTAGTTGAAGCGGCCGAAGTTGTGACCCAGCATTTCTTCGGTGTCGAAGGAGTAGCGGGCCGTGAAGTCCAGACCGCGAACGGTCCGCTTGGCGTAGTTGATCGAGCCCTGGATGAAGCCGCCGATCGGGTCGCCGGCAGGGGCGCCGATCTTGAAGGCTTCCGAACGCAGGACCGCGGTCGTGCCGGCCGCGGCCGGGTTGTTGCGGAAGATGGTCGAGCAGGCGGCCGCGTTCAGCGTCGTACCGTTGACGCAGTTGGCGGCGGCGACCGGAGCCGTCACGGCCTGGATCACGTTGGTGATCTCGATCTCGTAGTAGTCCAGGACCAGGTTGAAGTTCGGGATGAACCGCGGCTGGAAGACGGTCGAGAAGGTGAAGGATTCCGACTCTTCCGGCTTCAGGAACGGGTTACCGCCGTTCACACCGGCGACGCCCGAAGCATACAGCGGGTTGTAGTCGTCGTCCGGCGAGGCCGTGGTGCCGGCGAAGTCGTACGACAGACCCTTGGCCGTGGCCAGAGCGGTACAGTTGGCGATCCGGTTGGCCTTGATGTCGGCCGCCAGGGTCGCCGCCGTGATGTTGCGGGTGTCGCAGGGGTCCGAGAAGCTGTTGGCGAACGTCTGCGAGAAGGGCGAGAAGTTCTCCGCCAGCGACGGCACGCGGATCGAGGTGTTGAAGCTGGTCTTCACCGCGAAGTCGTGGATCGGGCGATAGACGAAGTTGACGCCATACACCTCGGTCGAACCGACGGTCGAGTAGTCGGCGGTGCGGTACGAACCCGACAGTTCGGCGTATTCACCCAGGAAGGTGTCGCGGAACAGCGGAACCGAGACTTCGGCGAAGAACTCGTTCGATTCGTAGGACGACAGGGCGAAGTCCGCGCCGGTGTTCAGGAACAGGGTGCGGTTGCCGGTGCCGGCCGTACGACCGACGCCTTCGGTCTCTTCCTTGCGGTATTCGTAGCCCAGGGCGACGCCGATGGCGCCGGCGCCCCAGAAGTCCCACAGCTGGCCGGAGATCGAGGCGATCCCGTCCTGCTGACGGTTGTACTCATCGACCGTGATGAAGGTGTTCACATAGTCGAGGGCGGCCTGCGACTGGTTGCCGGCGCCGAAGACGTTCAGCGGTTGGCAGGTCGCGACGGCGGCGCGGCCTTCGGCCGAGCTGCTCAGGTAGGTGCCGACCGGGGTGGCGTAGTCGGGCAGCAGGACGGCGGGGTTCTGGGCCGTCAGCAGACGCGAGCGGCAGACCGCGGCGCCGGGGGTGCCCAGGACACCGGCGGTGTCGATGATCGAGTCGGCGGCCAGGGCGAAGCGCAGGACGTCGACGCCGTGCTCTTCGTTCTGGTTGTGGACTTCACCGTAGGTGTACGAAACGTCCCAGTCGAAGTTCTTGATGAACAGCAGCTGGTCGTACGAACCGTTGAAGTCGGCGACGTAGCGCTGCAGGTCGCGGTTGTTCACCTGGTAGCGCTGCGGGCCGAACATGCGGTGGTCGGCGAACGGAGCGGCCGTGGTGGTGCCCGTCGGCGTGCTGGGGTCGGTGTTGGTCGGCGCGTTGTAGTTGGTCAGACGGTTCGCCGCGATGGCGGCCTTGACGTTGGCCGGCAGGAAGGCGTTGTCGTCCCAGCGCATGCGGAACGCCGAGGTCGAGGCGATCTGGTTCGACGTGTTGTTGGCGTCGATGTTGGCCAGGTAGATGTCGAAGAAGGTCGGCTGCGAAGCGTCGACGGTTTCTTCGGTGATGTACTTGGCTTCCAGATAGGCGTTGATGCTGTCGGTGACCTTGAAGTTGCCGCCGACCTGGTAGCGCTGCGATTCCGACGAAGGCAGACGGTTCTCGGTCGAGAAGAAGGCCGGGCTCTCGCCGTCGCCGCCGATGCCGTACGGACGGCTGGCGCCGGTGACGCCGACGCGGGTGCCGAAGTTGGCCAGGCGGGCGGTGGTGCCGTCGAACCAGTAGGTCTTGGTCGGGTCAACCGAGTAGCAGGCCGCCGCGTTATAAGCGGTACAGGTCGACTGGGCGACGTCCGGATCGTTCAGGGCCGAACCGGGCTGGTTGTTCGCGAGGGTCAGCGAACCCCAACGCGGACGGTCCAGACGGCGCAGGTTCACGTCGCCGATCAGGATCGAGTCCAGGATGCCGTCGTCGTTCGGGCCGATGGCCGGCGCGGTCGGATCGGCGTCCAGACCGAAGATGGTGTAGCCCTTGCGCAGCCAGTCGATGTCGGCCGAGACGACTTCGTCCAGCTTCTCATATTCGGCGTGGGCGTAGACGTTCAGACGGTCGTCGAAGAAGTTCTGACCGATCACGGCGCTGATGCGCTTCGAGGTCTGGCCGTCCTGGTTGATCATCGCGAGGTTCGCGTCGACTTCCAGGCCTTCGTAGTCCTTGCGCAGGACGAAGTTCAGCACGCCGGAGACGGCGTCAGCGCCGTAGACCGACGAGGCGCCGCCGGTGACGATCTCGATGTTCTCGATCAGCAGGCGCGGGATGGTGTCGATGTCGACGGCCAGCGAACCCGGGGTCGAGGAGCCGACGTGGCGGCGACCGTCAACCAGGGTCAGGGTGCGGCCGGTGCCCAGCGAACGCAGGTTCGGCAGCGACAGGCCGCCGTCGTTCAGGCCCGAACCCGTGGTGTCCGAGGGAACCACCGAGTTCGACAGGGCCGGGATGGTGGCCAGGTAGTCGATGACGGTCGACAGACCGGTCGACAGCAGCTGCTCCTGGGAAACCTGGATCAGCGGGGTCGGCGCGGTGGTCGGGTCGCGGCGGATACGCGAACCGGTGACGACGACTTCCTCGACCTGGGTCGATTCGCCGTCCTGGGCCGGAGCCGTTTGAGCGAAGGCCGGAGCCGCGGTGGCGGCGATCACACCCGCCAGGATCGTAGTACCGAAGAGATACTTGCGCTTCAGAAGCATTTTTGTTGGCCCCAACCAATGGAAAACAGAGGTCGCCATCCGAGGAGAGTCGGACGACGCGCTGTGGTCTGGCTTAGAGGAAAACGTCGCTCTCGCAAGCATTGCGACCGCATTGGGGCCACTGTGCGGAACTTCTGTTACAGCTGGGACACAGTCTTGCCACGAGAGTGCGACGTTCTCACGACTGAAATCATTGAACTTTTACGGAATGTGGCCGCCCCTCTGTCACACTTGGGCGACGTCGTGTCACCAAACGCGACATGGCCGCGTTCCGCGAACGCCGAACTGGTCACAATCCCGCCGTGAAAAAGGCAGGCCGGGAGGGCGAGGTCGAAACGCGCCGCGAAGGCGCGTTTTCAGAGATTCTCGCGCAGCCAGCCGGCAGCCCGCGCAACGATGTTGCCGCGGTGAACCTTGGGGGCGTCGGCGGCGGTGATCTGGCGCGACATCAGCTTGCGGGCCGAGACGGCTTCACGCGGACCATAGGCGGCGCGCAGCAGAACCCCCGCCGAGGAGCAGAAGGCCGGGCCCGAGGCGGCGTCGGCCAGGTGGGGCGCACGCTGGGGCCGGCCCAGACGCACCGGGCGGTCGAACACCCGGATGGCCAGCTCCCGCACGCCGTTCAGCTGGCTGGCGCCGCCGGTCAGGACGATGCTGGCGCCAGGATCCAGGGCCACGCCGGCGTTGCGCAGCCGGTCGCGCAGCAGCTCCAGCGTCTCCTCGACGCGCGGGGCGATGACGGTCTTGAGCATGGCCCGGGGCACGATGACCGGGCCGGCGGCCGGATCCTCGCCGCGCGGCGGGGCCTCCAGCATCTCGCGGTCCTCATTGGCCGAGGCCATGGCCGAGCCGTGCAGGGTCTTGAGCCGCTCGGCGCCCGCCTTGGACGTCGACAGGCCGCGCGCGATGTCGGCGGTGACATGATCGCCGCCGACGTTGATCGATTCGATGTGCAGCAGCGACCGGCCGCTCCACACCGCGGCGCTGGTCGAGCCGCCGCCCATATCGATGCAGACGCAGCCCAGGTCCATCTCGTCCTCCTCGAGGGCGGCGAGGGACGACACCACCGGGGCGGCGGCGACGCCCTGCAGGTCGAGGTGGGCCAGCTCAAGGCAGTGGCTCAGGGAGGCGAAGGCGCTCTCGGCCATCGACACGACCAGCAGGTCGAGCCCCAGCGAGCCGCCGCGCATCGAGCGCGGATCATGCACGCCGCGCGCCCCGTCCACCGACCAGGCGATGGGCAGGACGTGGATCGGGCGGCGGTTGGGCAGGCGAATCTGGGCCAGGGCCATGCCGATGGCGCGGGCCAGGTCGGCGTCGCCGATCGGGTGCGATCCGACCGAGACCCGGGCCTGGACCCGGTGGCTGGCCATCTGGCCGATGGCGGTGGAGACGATGACGCCGGACACGGGGGCGCCCGCCGCGCGCTCCGCGCGCTCGACCGCATGGCCGATCGCCTGGGCCGCCTCGTCCATGTTGATGATGGAGCCGCCCTTGACGCCGCGCGACTGGACATGGCTGGCGCCGGCGACGCGGATGGTGCGGTCGGCATGACGCACGCCGTCCGGCTTCATGATGAAGCAGGCGACCTTGGACTGGCCCAGGTCCAGCGCGGCCACGACCGGCGCGCGGTTGACCTTGCCGGCGTCGGCCACGGCGTCGTTCTTGCGTCCGCTCATCGTCCCTGCCCTGCCCTTAAATCAAACGTCGTCTTCGGCCGCAGCCGGGGTCTGGACGGCGGCGACCGCGCGTCCCGGGCGCACCGCGACCGAGTCCACGGCGCGCAGATCCACGCGCGAGAAGCCGAGGTCGAGCAGCCGCTCGCGCTGATCCAGCGCGTCCAGCCGGATCAGGGCCGAGTCCAGTCCCATGGCCGGCAGCAGGATCAGGCTGCCGTCCTTGAGCCTCAGGTCCCAGCGGCGCTCGTCGACGCGGATCAGGGCGTCGATGCGGCCCATCAGGCGCGGGCGCTGGGCCAGCAGCGGCAGAAGCTCGGCGGCGGCGACATCAGCGCCCTTGCCCACCACCAGCGGCAGCGACGGATAGCGGCCGGCGTCGGCGCCGGGGATGGTCTTGCCGTGGCTGTCGATGACGTAGTTCTGGCCGCCGGTCTGCCACACGGCCAGACGGTCGTGCTCCTTGACCTCGACGATCAGGGTGTCGGGCAGCAGGCGGACGACGCGCGCCTCCTCGACCCAGCCCACGCCCTGCACCCGGTCGCGCAGGGCGGCCAGGTCCAGGCTGGTGATCGGCTGGCCGGCGTGAACGTCCAGGGCCGCGCGAATGGCGGGCGTGGCCTCGGCCGAGGCGCCGGTGATGTGGACGCGGCGGAGCGACAGACCCATGCCGGTCGTCAGGCTGTCCATGCCCCGGCCCATGGAGGCGCCGATGCGCTCGGCGCGCGCGCCCGTGGCCAGGACCGCGCCCAGGACGCAGACCCCGGCGACGATGGAGATGACGACGGCGCGGGGCGACAGATCCAGCTTGCCGACGGCGGCGAACTTGCCGGCGACGACGGGAGCGTTACGGGCCCCGCGCTGACCGCCCTTCTTCGCAGAAGGAGACGCGCCGCGCTTCGGAGCCGAATTCGAAATCTGTCGCCGGCCGCCGCGAACTACCGCGGGCATGAGGCGTCCTCCACGATCCACCGGACAAGGTCTTGATAGGACATCCCGACGTAGGCGGCCTGCTCTGGCACCAGAGAGGTCGGCGTCATGCCGGGCTGCGTATTGACCTCCAGAAAGACCAATTCGTCCTTAACATCGTCATAACGGAAGTCGCTTCTCGACACGCCTTGGCAACCCATGGCGGCGTGCGCGAGCTCCGCCTGACGCAGGGCCTTCTCGAACACGTGCGGCGGCAAAACCGCAGGCAATTCATGGGTGGAGCCGCCCGGGGCGTATTTGGCTTCGTAGTCGTAGAAGCCTTTCGTCGGGGTGATGTCGGTCACGGTCAGGGCGCGCGGGCCCGACTTTTCCCCAACAACGGCGACGCACAGCTCCTTGCCGGGGATGTAGGGCTCGACCATCACCGTCTCGCCATAGGCCCAGCTGTCCTCGCCCACCTCGGCGACCGGACGGTTGGCGCCCTCGCGCACCAGGAAGACCCCGACCGAGGAGCCCTCGGCGTTCGGCTTGATCACATAGGGCGGCGGAATGACGTGCTCGCGCGCCACCTGATGCCGGTCATAGAGGCCGCCGCCGGGCACGGCGACGCCCGCGGCCCTGAGCACGGCCTTGGACTTGTTCTTGTCCATCGCCAGGGCCGAGGCCAGGACGCCGGAATGGGTATAGGGAATGCCCAGGGTTTCCAGCACGCCCTGGACGCAGCCGTCCTCGCCCCAGGCGCCGTGCAGGGCGTTGAAGACCACGTCGGGCTTGAGCGCGGTCAGGACAGCGGCCAGATCGCGGCCCGCGTCCACACGCGAAACCTTGGCCACCTGCCCTTCCAGGGCGTCGGCGCAACCCTTGCCCGAGACCAGCGACACCTCGCGCTCGGCCGACAGCCCGCCCAGAAGGACGGCGACGTGCAATTCGGAAAGGGGTTTGGACGACGACATGGAGCGCTCCGGGAGGTCTGACCTCAATGACCGAAACGTCCTTAACACCTCGTCAATGAAGACGACGCGAAGGGGGCCATGGCGCCAAAGTTCGACGCCGGGACTGTGGGCGAACGCCGAAGGTCCGCCCGCAGCCGTCGTTCCCGGCCTATTTCCCGGCAGGCTCCGCCGACGGGGCGGCCGGAGCGGCCGCCGAAGCCTCGGGCGAGGCCGGCGCCGCCGCGGCCTCCTGCAGCACGGCCGGCGCGGCGATCGACACCGGATGCGACCCGTAGAGATAGGCGCCCTCGCACAGGGCCGGACCGGCCGGGCTCCAGACGGCGGGCGTAGGCGTCAGGGCCGCATAGGCGTCCGGCAGGGTTCCGGCTTCCAGCCGCGTCTGCGGCGCGGCGGCGGCGGTCGTCAGATCGAACCGGCCGGCGAACACCGTCTCCCCGGCCTTGAGATCGAAGGCGGGGGCCGCGCGGCACAGGCTGAGGCTGAACACCCCCTCGCTCACCGAGGCCAGCCGCCAGCGGCCGGGCGGGACGGCGAAGGCGGCCGTGGTGGTGCGCTCGGGGGCGCCGCGAACGGCCGCGCGGCCGGACAGTGTGACCGAGAACCGGTCGGGCTGCTGGTCGGCGACCCAGGCCGGCGTCTCCGGGGTCTCGCCGGCGCGCACGAAGGTCAGGGTGCGATTGGCGTGTTCGGCCAGACCGTCGAGGCGCACGATCACGAGGCCGGAACCCTCGGGTGCGGTCAGGGCGTTTTCGGCCAGGGCGCGCGGCGGACGCGCCGTGCGCGCCTGACGCGGCAGACGGACGCGCGGCGCCGGCTCGGTCTTCTCGACCGGCGGCAGGGCCTGAACGCTCAGCGACACCACGTCGAGGTCCCCGGCCCAGCCGAACATGACCGGCTGCTGCGAGGCCAGTTCATCGCCGAAGACCCGGGCCTGTTCGTCGCGCGGCGGAACCGCCCCGACCCTCAGGGCCACGGCCTCATGCAGGGGCGCCTGCTCCAGTTCGTCCAGGGCCGCGCCCTCGACGGGCTCGATCCGCCGCACGGTCCAGCCGTCGACGACCATGCAGTTCTCGATGTTCGCCATGACGGCGCGCGTGTTCCGCTGGCTCTGGACATAGCCGCTGATCGCCCCGACCACGAGCGCGCCCAGAAGGCCGCCCGCGGCCCCCGCCGCCGCCGCGCTGCTGTCGGCCGGCTGGGCCATGCGGCCCGCCGCCTTGCCGCAGTCCCGCAGCGCCGCGTCGTGCTGCTCGATCGTCGCGCCCGCGCGATGGAAATAGGTGTGCCCCGCGCTCGCGCCGGTCAGGCTGAACGGCTTGACCGCGGCCTCTTCGGCGCTGGCGGACACAGGACTGATCACAACCGCGGCCAGTGCCGCGGCGCAGATAACGGACTTCATGGTGATTATTCCCCCCGGATTGACCTACACGGCTAACGGGAGACATCGCGATCCGCAATCGCGACCATGTGACGCTGGCCTTAGCCCGGCCGCCCGATCCGCTTGATCTCCCAGTCCAGCTGGACGCCGGTCTTTTCCAGGACGTCGGCGCGCACGGCCTCGCCCAGACCCTCGATGTCGGCGGCGGTCGCCTCGCCGGGGTTGATCATGAAGTTGGAGTGCAGGTCCGAGAACATGGCCCCGCCCCCGGTCACGGCGTGCAGCTTGCCGCGCCAGCCCGCCTCGTCGACCAGCTTCCACGACGAATGGCCGGGCGGGTTCTTGAAGGTGGAGCCGCCGGTCTTCTCGCGGATCGGCTGGGTGGTCTCGCGGCGCGCGGTGATCTCGGCGATGCGGGCCGCGACGGCCGCCGGATCGCCGGCCTCGGACTCGAACGTCGCCGACAGGACGATCAGATCGGAGTCCTGCAGGACGCTGTGGCGATAGGTGTAGTGCAGGTCGGCTTCACTGAGCAGGAAGCTCTTTCCGTCGCGGCCCATCACGGTCGCGGTCACCAGGACATCCTTGGTCTCACTGCCGTAGCAGCCCGCATTCATGACGGCCGCACCGCCGATCGTGCCGGGCACGCCCGCGAGGAACTCCAGCCCGGCGATGCCGGCCTCCGCCGCCTTGCGGGCGAGAATGGCATCCGGAACCGCCGCCCCTGCCCAGATGCTGACGGAGTCGAGAACCTGAACCTTGTTGAAGCCCCGACCGAGACGGATCACCACGCCCTCGACGCCGCCGTCACGGATGATGACGTTCGAACCGACGCCCAGCACGGTCACCGGCATGCCCGGATCCAGCGCCTTCAGGAATTCGGAAAGATCGGCCTCATCCTCGGGCAGGTAGAGAACGTCCGCCGCCCCGCCCACCCGGAACCAGGTGAAGGGCCCCAGCGGCTCGTCGCGCAGCAGCTTGCCGCGCACGGAAGGAAGGGTGTCTCGCCAGTCGCTCATCGGCCTGCGATGCCCGCTCGGGCTCCTCAAGGCAAGAGGGTCA
>OUNM010915516.1_pt1 | contig 10279 bp, 8 predicted proteins | sample 1769961 | NCBI WGS metagenome assembly OUNM01 (sample SAMEA3914820, study PRJEB12502) | metagenome | biome: forest; material: soil | place: USA | collected 2012-03-12 | depth 0.3 m
CCTTCGATATCATAGCCGAGGCGGCCAAATCCACCAGCCTGGCCGAAGCCGCCGCATGAGCGGCAGCTCGTTTCGGCTCCGGCGACCGGGGGATTGCCCGCCATAAGGGGTCTGCTATCGTGCCCGCCTTCCGATCGTGCGGGGACTGGCCATGGCCTATGCGATCACCGTCAACGACCAGACCCGGCAGGTCGACGTCGACGCCGACACGCCACTTCTCTGGGTACTCCGCGATAATCTCGGCCTGACCGGCACCAAGTTCGGGTGCGGCATCGCAATGTGCGGCGCCTGCACCGTCCACATGGACGGCAAGCCGCTCCGCTCCTGCTCGATCCCCGTCTCCCAGGCGACCGGGCGCATCACCACCATCGAGGGGGTTTCGGGACCCGAAGCGAAGGCGGTGCAGGATGCCTGGGTGGCACGCGACGTGCCCCAGTGCGGCTATTGCCAGTCCGGCCAGGTGATGAGTGCGGTGGCGCTGCTGCGGGAGGTAGCGAGCCCTAGCGACCACGACATCGATCTCGCCATGAACGGCAATATCTGCCGCTGCGCCACCTATGTCCGCATACGCGCCGCGATCCACGACGCGGCGCGCGCGTTGCCGGTGAAAGCATGACCGCGTACGACTTCCGCCTCTCGCGCCGCGCGATGATGGCGGGCGCGGGCGCGCTGGTGATCGGCATGGTGCTGCCGTTCGGGCGCTTCGCCATTGCGCAGGGCCCCGCCATGGCACCCCCGCCGGCCGATCCCAACGCCTTCATCCGCATCGCGCAGGACAGCACCGTGCTGGTGCTGGTCAAGCATATCGACTTCGGCCAGGGCACTTATACCGGCCTCTCCACCATTGTCGCGGAGGAGCTGGATGCGGACTGGAGCCAGGTCCGCGCCGAGGCCGCGCCTGCCAACATCAAGCTCTACGCGAACACGCTGATGGGCATCCAGGGCACCGGCGGATCAACCGCGATCGCCGAGAGCTACCAGCAGATGCGTCGCGCCGGCGCGGCCGCGCGCGCCATGCTGGTGCAGGCCGCCGCCAACAGCTGGAATGTGCCGCCCGCCTCCATCACCGTCGAGAAGGGCGTGATCCGCCACGCCGCCAGCGGCCGACACGGAAGCTTCGGCGAGTTTGCGGCAGCGGCCGCCCGACTGCCCGCCCCCGCCGACCCGCCGCTAAAGGACCCGAAGAGCTTTACGCTGATCGGGCGCGACCAGCCCGGCCGCAAACTCGACAGCCTCGCCAAGACCAATGGCCAGGCGAAGTTCGGCATCGACCAGACCGCGCCCGGCATGCTCACCGTCGCGGTGCTCCACCCGCCGCGCTTCGGCGCCAAGCTCGCGCATGTCGATCCGGCAGCGGCGCTGGCTGTCAAGGGGGTGGTCGCAGTCCGGCCGCTGTCGAGCGGCGTCGCCGTCTATGCGAACGGCACCTGGCCCGCCTTCAAGGGCCGCAGCGCGCTCGCCGTGCAGTGGGACGAAAGCGGCGCCGAGACGCGTGGCAGCGAGGAAATGGCCGCGCAATATCTGGCCCTCGCCCGCAAGCCCGGCCAGACGGTGGTGAAGGCCTCGGGCGACGTCGATGCGGCGCTGCGAGCAGGCGGCGCCGAGCTCATCGAGGCAGACTATGTCTTCCCCTATCTGGCCCATGCGCCGATGGAGCCCCTGGGCGGCTTTCTCGACTGGGACGGCAAGCGCGCGGTCGCCCGTTTCGGCAGCCAGGTCCAGACCGGCGACCATATGGCGATCGCCAAGGTGCTGGGCCTGCCTCCCGAGCAGGTCGCGCTGGAGACCACCTTCGCCGGCGGCAGCTTCGGTCGTCGCGCGACGCCAACATCCCATCTCGCCGTTGAGCTCGCTGAAGCCGCGAAGGCGATCGGCCCGGGCAAACCGATCCGGCTCACCTGGACGCGCGAGGACGATATCCGGGGCGGCTACTACCGCCCGCTGATGGTCCATCACATGAAGGGCGCGGTGAAGGGCGGCAAGATTGTCGCCTGGTCCGACAGCATCGTCGGCCAGTCCTTCGCCTATGGCTCGCCCTTTGAGAAGCTGCTGACCAGCAATGGCTATGACTCGACGATGGTCGAGGGATCGAACGAGATCCCCTATGCCATCCCGGCCTTCCGCTGCACCGTGGCGCACGATCCCTCGCTGGTGCCGACGCTCTGGTGGCGCTCTGTAGGCCACACCCACACCGGCTATGCGGTGGAGACCTTCATCGACCGCCTGCTCGAAAAGGCGGGGCAGGATCCGGTCGCCGGACGGCTGGCGCTGATGAGCGACGCGCCACGCGCCGCCGGTGTGCTCAAGGCGGTCGCCACGCTCGCGAAATGGGACGGCCCCGGCCCCCGGGATGGCGTCGCGCGCGGCGTTGCGGTGGTGGAGAGCTTCAACAGCTATGTCGCGCAGATCGCCGAAGTGGCGCTCGGTCCCGACGGCGAGCCGCATGTCCGCAAGATATGGTGCGCGGTCGATTGCGGCGTCGCGGTCAATCCCGACGTAATCCGTGCGCAGGTGGAGGGCGGCATCGGCTATGCAACCGGCCATGCGCTCTATGCCGAGGTGCCGCTGGTCGCCGGGCGCCCGATGGTTTCCAACTTCAACGACTATCGCTCACTGCGCATCCACGAGATGCCCCAGATCGAAGTGATGGTGGTGAAATCGACCGAGAAGCCGACCGGCATCGGCGAGCCTGGTGTGCCCCCGGCCGGCCCGGCCATCGCGAACGCACTTGCCCGGCTCGGCCGCGAGCGCCCGACGCGGCTGCCGATGGTCCGGCAGGCATGAGGGAGCGTCTCGCCCTGCTCGCCGGCGCGCTGCTGTTCGCGCTGAGCCTCGCCGTCGGGCACGCCTCGGCGATGCCGGAAATGGCTCCGAGGGCGGCAAGCCTCCGGCCAGCATCCGCCTTCGCCTCAATCCGCGATCCCAAGGCGCGCTCGGTCGCGCTCTTCACCGAGGCCGGCAAGGTCATCCAGAGCCCGCGCTGCCTCAACTGCCATCCGCGCACCGACCGCCCGACCCAGACCGACGCGATGCGCCCGCACATGCCCTGGGTGGTGCGCGGCGCCGATGGACATGGCGCCCCCGGCATGCCGTGCAGCACCTGCCATCATGCCACGAACTTCGACCCGGCCGGCGTACCCGGCCATTCCAAATGGGGCCTCGCGCCGGCGATCATGGCCTGGCAGGGCCGGACGCTCGGCCAGATCTGCGAGCAGATCAAGGATCCCAAGCGAAACGGCGGTAGGTCGCTGGCGGCGCTGGAGGAGCATATGGGCAAGGATGATCTGGTCGGCTGGGCCTGGCACCCGGGCGCGCATCGTAAACCCGCCCCGGGCAGCCAGGCCGAGTTCGGCGCCCTTATCAAGGCCTGGGTGGACAGCGGAGCCCATTGCCCCGCCTGAGGGCGCGGCCTCCTCAGATCAACCCGCTATTGGCCCGCAGCATCTGGTCGTTGATCCAGCGGCCATCAGGGCCAGCCAAGCGCATTTACCGGGCGGGGACGGAATCGAAATCCGCCTTCAAGGCCCTTGCGGCTGCCGGCCGCCGCCCGAGGCGCTGATCGACAGCACGCACGCGAAGGCGGCGTGCCGTCCATGTCCGAAATTTGTAGTGGTATTTCGGACACATCGCGCAGGAAGGTTGAGCGTGATGCGCTCGATTCACCCTTCCCCGCGCGGATGGCCCGCGAACTCGACGGCTTAAGTTATTGGGTAATGGTGCCCCGGGGACGCACCCTCGTCGGCCCCGGCCAGCCGCAGCGCCTTCGAGCGCGCGTGGAGGAGCGCATGTGCCGCCCGATCAATGAACACCGGATCATGGGCGCAGAGATGTTCCAATCGCTCGAGACCCTGGTTGAAATCGTCGCCGGAAAGCTCGGCAGGATTCCAGTGCGGGTCCACCGCGAATCGACCGTGAAACAGATCGAGGCCGGCCAATTCGACCAGGTCGAAGGATGAGGCGAAGAGCGTCTTCAGCTCGCCCGACGAGAACAGGTGTGAGTTGAATCCGATATGCCGTCCGTCGGCGAGATCGATGTCGAGACGGTCCTTCTCGTTGTCCTGATGGTAGCTCTTCGCAACGCCGATCCCGGCAACGTAGATGGAAGGCTGGCTTCCGATCGTCCGCACGGTGACGACGAGGTCACCGTCCGTCACGCGCGACAGGGACGCGGCCGCAAGCTCCCGCTCGGCGGGGTTGAGATGGTTCAACACGCCATAGAGGCAGAGCGTCAGATCATAGGATCCGTCCTCCTCCCCATCGAGCGCCTCGACGATGTCCGCCACGTCGAAGCTGATCCCGATATGCGGATCGTCCGCCATGGATTTCCGGCTGTTGGCCAGTTCGATCATCTTGGGCGAAACGTCGAAGCCCCGCGCATCGATCGCCGTGAAGCCGAGATCGCGCGCGCGCACCACCAGCCGAAGCAGCCAGGTCCCCGGACCGCATCCCGCGTCCAGGATGCGGATGGCATGCCGTCCGTTGGTCCTCAACCGAACCAACATCGCATCCAGCCGCGCCCAGATTTCGCGATCGGCAAAGGCGTAGCTGCCGGCGAAGTCGAACAGGCCGGCCTCGGCGCCGTCGGCATAGGCAAGATAATGTTCGCCGACCGCGTCATAGGCGCCCGCGGCTTCGGGCGCGGTTCGCTCGGAGCCTTCATCGATCGGGCGCAGACAAGCATGATGATTCATGAGGATATCCTCGTTCAGAAATTGCCGGAGCTGATCAGAGAGGGCGCGATGGATCGCGCATACCGATCGTCGGATCGGCCATCCGCGTCGATGAGTGCCCTGGGGGCTTGCTCCGGACGACCTTTATCCGCCGATAACGCCCCCTGAAGAGGCGATTGGGGCGGGGCCGCGTTGCCGCGATCCCGACAAAAACGAGGCAGAGGGCGATGAACAACATGTTCGTGCCTTCAGTGCAGTACGCGCGCAACGAGCGGCGCGGCGGCCAGTTCGATCCTGGCCCGGAGCAGGTCGCACTCGGCGCGGGCGAACCCGAACGCCGCTTCGCGCGACTTGAAAAGTCCTTCGATACGGCCGGCGACATCCTGGACGAGCCAGCGTCCTCGTGAATCCTGTCCAACCAGAAGCAGAGAGGACCAGTCCGGAGGGCGATCGGCGTTGCGATGATCCATTATATGGCTCCCCTGGTCGCCGCGATGACGGTGACCGAGTGCCGAAGAAGTAGGACGACACGGCATTCGTATGCGAGGCGGAACGACCGCCGAATCCATAGTCTTTCCGTAAAGTCGCGCGGCCCCAGCCGCCCCGACGACGTTCCGCGCCCATGCGAAGCCGCAGATTTGCGCTGGCTCGACCGGGAAGCCCGACTTCGGAATGACAACCGGATTCCTCCCACAGCCTTTGACAAAATCGCGCCGGAGGAGCAGGGGCGCCGACATCGGCGACAGCCGGTGCAATCATAGAGTCACAACAGCCATGCCAAGCGACAGTAGTCGACAGCCCAAGCCACCGACGGTGCCCGTCCGAGACTGATCGCTTCAGCCTCGCCTCGGCGCCGACGGTGGCGCTGCCGAGGTGAGATATGAAGACTGATGCCCTGCCCTCCCGCGCGGTGCGCCCCTTTTCGCGCATGTTCCGCGCCACGCCGCCGAACCTGGCGGACCTTGTCGCCTTCCTGCTGATCGCAGGCGGCATCGCGCTGGTGCTGCGCGGCGCCATCGGCGTGACCGAGCCGCTGTCCCGCCTCACGGTGCAGCCGATCACGCTCGATCTGGCGAACCTGCCCGGCTATGCGATCCGCACCATCCTGCGGATGTTCGCCGCGCTCGCCGCCTCGACGCTGTTTACGCTGGTCATCGCGACGCTGGCCGCACGTAGCCGCCGCGCGGAGCAGATCATCATCCCGGCGCTCGACGTGCTCCAGTCGGTGCCGATCCTCGGCTTTCTCACCTTCACGGTGAGCTTCTTCCTGCGGCTGTTCCCTGGCGAGCAACTCGGCGCCGAATGTGCCGCCGTCTTCGCGATCTTCACAAGCCAGGCCTGGAACATGGCCTTCAGCTTCTACCAGTCGCTGCGCTCGGTCCCGTCCGATCTCGAGGAGGTGTCGCGCGGCTTTGGGCTCTCGCCGATGCGGCGCTTTCTGCGGCTCGAGCTGCCTTTCGCGATTCCCGGTCTGGTGTGGAATGCGATGATGTCGATGTCGGGCGGCTGGTTCTTCGTCGTCGCCTCGGAGGCGATCACGGTCGGCAGCACTACTGTGGCGCTACCCGGCATCGGATCGTGGCTGGCGCTCGCGATCCAGAGACAGGACGCCCGCGCGGTCGCCTGGGCGGTCGGCGCGATGGCGGTGCTGATCCTGCTCTACGACCAGCTCTTCTTCCGACCCGTCGTCGCCTGGGCAGACCGCTTCCGCTTCGAGCAGACCGCCAGCGCCGACCGGCCGAGCTCCTGGGCCTATGATCTGTTCCGGCGCACCAGGCTGCTGCCGGTTCTGCTCGCACCGCTGCTCGGCGTCGGCCAGCTGCTGATGGCGATCGGGCCGGCGGGAACCAGCCGGTCCGTGGCACGCCCAGCGAAGGATGCTGGCAGGACGGGCGAGTTCGCCTGGCGGATCCTGCTCGCCCTGCTTGTCGGCGCCGCCGCCTGGCTGGTGGTCGACTATGTCGCGCGGACGCTGAGCTGGGCGGATGCCATCCAGGCGGTCGGTTATGCCTGCCTCACGCTCGTGCGCGTGATCGTGCTGATCGCGCTCGCCAGTGTCGTGTGGGTGCCCATCGGCGTCTGGATCGGGCTGCGGCCGCGCTGGGCGGAGCGGTTGCAACCTGTGGCGCAGTTCCTCGCCGCCTTTCCGGCCAATGTGCTGTTCCCCTTCGTGGTGGTGGCGATCGTCCGCTGGCACCTGAGCCCCGGCATCTGGCTGTCGCCGCTGATGGTGCTCGGCACGCAGTGGTATATCCTGTTCAACGTCATCGCCGGGGTCAGCGTGATCCCGACCGACATGCGCGAGGCCGCCTCGATGTTCGGGGTGCGCGGGCTGCAATGGTGGCGGCAGGTGATCCTGCCGGCGATCTTCCCCTATTATGTCACCGGCGCGCTCACCGCCTCGGGAGGATCGTGGAACGCCGCGATCGTCGCCGAGGCTGTATCCTGGGGCAATCGCCACCTCGAGGCCGCCGGCCTCGGCTCCTACATCGCCAACGCCACCGCTGCCGGCGACTATCCGCGCGTGGCGCTCGGGGTCGCGGTGATGTCCGTCTTCGTCCTCGCCTTCAATCGGCTCGTATGGCGGCGCATGTACGCCTTCGCCGAACGCCGCCTCCGTCTCGCCTGAGCCTAAGGGAGATCCGCATATGGCCACCAAGATCGCAACCCCGGCCCGTCCCCTCGTCCAGGTCTCCGGCGTCAGCCATCATTATGGCCGGGCCTCGGGGGGCGGACAGGTCCTCCAGGATGTCGACCTGACGCTCAACGAGAATGAGGTGGTCGGCCTGCTCGGGCGCTCGGGTTCGGGCAAGTCGACGCTGCTGCGCTCGATAGCCGGGCTGATCCACCCGAGCGAGGGCGAGGTCAGCTTCGTCACCGACAGCCAGGGCGCCGAACCCAGCGTCGCGATGGTGTTCCAGACATTCGCGCTGTTCCCCTGGCTCACCGTGCTCCAGAACGTGGAGCTCGGGCTGGAGGCGCAGCGCGTACCCGCTGACGAGCGCCGCACCCGCGCGCTCGCAGCGATCGACCTGATCGGCCTCGACGGCTTCGAGAACGCCTACCCCAAGGAGCTCTCCGGCGGCATGCGCCAGCGCGTCGGCCTCGCCCGCGCGATCGTCGTCAATCCATCGTTGCTGCTGATGGACGAGCCCTTCTCCGCGCTCGACGTGCTCACCGCCGAGACGCTGCGAACCGATCTGCTCGATCTCTGGGCAGAAGGGCGGATGCCGATCAAGTCGATCCTGATCGTCACCCACAATATCGAAGAAGCGGTGCTGATGTGCGACCGCATTCTCGTCTTCTCGTCCAACCCGGGACGGGTCGCGGCCGAGATCAGGGTCGAGCTGCCGCAGCCGCGTGACCGGCTTGATCCCGCCTTCCGCGCGCTGGTCGACGACATCTATGCGCGCATGACCGCCCGCCCGGCTCCGGTACCGGCGCGTGAGGGCCAGCCTGCCGCCAACAGCATCTCGATGGTGCTGCCGCGCGTCTCCACCAACGCGCTCGCCGGGTTGATCGAGGAGGTAGATGCCCAGCCCTTCGACGGCCAAGCCAGTCTGTCCGAGCTGGCGGATACACTCCAGCTCGAGATCGACGAGCTGTTTCCGATGGCAGAGACGCTGCAGCTCGTGCGCTTCGCCGATCTCACCGGCGCGGACATCCGCCTCACGCCGATCGCGCGCCGCTATGCCCAGGCCGATGTCGACCAGCGCAAGGCGCTCTTCAAGCAGGCACTTCTCGCCCATGTGCCGCTCGCCCAGCATATCCGCCGCATCCTCGACGAGCGGGCCTCGCACGATGCCCCCGCACGCCGGTTCCGCGACGAGCTCGAGGACTATATGTCTCCCGACTATGCCGACGAGACGCTTCGGACCGTCACGCATTGGGGGCGCTATGCGGAAATCTTTGCCTATGACGAGGAGGATGACCGCTTCAGCCTCGACGATCCGGCCTGAGCAGCAAGGAAGACCCAGGATGCGCCTCGTTCCCGGTCTCTCGCTCGGCCTGCTGGTCGGCATCGTCGGCACCACCCCCGCGCAGGCAGAAGATGCCGCATCCCTGCTGCCCAGCTGGCTGGCCGTCCACGGCCAGGCCACCTTCACCCTCCAGGGCACGCCGGGCTTCTCCTCGCCCTATGCCGGCCCGAACAGCCTGACACCGCGGCAGCGCAAGGAGACGATCGATGCGACGCTCTACGTGGGTGTCCAGCCCTGGTCGGGCGGCGAGCTGTGGGTGAACCCGGAGGTCGATCAGGGCTTCGGCCTGTCCAACACGCTGGGTGTCGCCGGGTTCGTCAGCGCAGAGGCCTATAAGGTCGGCAAAAAGCATCCCTATGTCCGTGTCCAGCGGCTGTTCTTCCGACAGACGTTCGATCTGGGCGGCGAGAGCGAGACGGTCGAGGGGGATGCCAACCAGTTCGCCGGCACCCGCACCGGCAATCGCCTGGTGCTCACGATCGGCAAATTCGGCGTCGGCGACGTCTTCGATACCAACCGCTACGCCCATGATCCCCGCGGTGACTTCCTCAACTGGGCGATCGTGGATGCCGGCACCTTCGACTATGCGGCCGACGCCTGGGGCTATTCGAGCGGCGTCGCTGCCGAATGGTATCAGGGGCCTTGGACGCTTCGGATCGGCGGCTTCAATCTTTCCAAGATCCCCAATGGCGAGACGCTGGAGCGCGGCTTCCAGCAATATCAGCTCGACGGCGAGATCGAGCATCGCCACCGCATTGCAGGCCGGGACGGCGCGATCCGCGTGACCGTCTTCCGCAATCGCGGCCGCTTCGGTCGCTTCGACGACGCGCTGGCGCTGGCGGCACAGACTGGCGCCACGCCGGACACGAGCCTGGTCCGGGAGCGCCGGACGCGCATGGGCGTCGACGTGAACCTCGAGCAGGCGGTCACAGGCACGATCGGGGTGTTCGCCCGCGCCGGCATCGCCAACGGCCAGATCGAACCCTATGACTTCACCGACATCGACCGTACCGTCTCGGCCGGCGTCTCGATCGGCGGCACGGGCTGGGGCCGCAAAGCCGACACCGTGGGGGTCGCGGTGGTCGTCAACGGCATTTCCAGGACGCATCAGCGCTATCTCGCCGCCGGCGGGATCGGCGTCCTGATCGGCGACGGCCGCCTGCCCCATCCCGGGGATGAGGCGATCGGCGAGCTCTATTATGCCTGGAAGCCAATCAAACCGATCGCAGTCACGCTCAACTATCAGATCGTCGGCAATCCCGGCTACAATCGCGATCGCGGCCCGGCCCATGTCTTCGGGGTGAGGCTTCACGGGAGTTTCTGAGCCGTTCCCGGAAAAAAACCGCTACCGGACAGGGGCTGCCGCGCGCATAGGCGGGCCGACAAGCGAACCGCCAACGAGGGCCTGCCATGGGCGACGAGGACTACATCTATGACGAGGCGACCGGCGAATGGGTCAGTCCCTCCGCCGCGACGCCGGTCGCGACCGGCGTGGAAGTCCGGGATTCCGTCGGCAATCTGCTGGCGGACGGTGATAGCGTGACCCTTATAAAGGACCTGAAGGTGAAGGGCGCCAACCAGACGCTGAAGCGCGGCACCGTCATCAAGTCCATCCGCCTCACCGGAGAC
>OUNM010892233.1_pt1 | contig 10278 bp, 8 predicted proteins | sample 1769961 | NCBI WGS metagenome assembly OUNM01 (sample SAMEA3914820, study PRJEB12502) | metagenome | biome: forest; material: soil | place: USA | collected 2012-03-12 | depth 0.3 m
GACCGCGACGACGCACGCCCGCCACTGCGGCGCTATATGGTGCGGCATGGGCGGACGCGGCATTGGGCGTCGCATGCCTGATGTTTCCGGGCTGCAGGCTCTGGGCCATCCAGGCTGCATTGATAGTTGGCTATTCGCTGGCGATCGCCTTTGCCCTGCCCCAGTTCCTGTGGCATCCATTCGGTCCGGTGCTCAAGAACCTGCCCATCCTCGCAATCTTTTCGTCCTGTACACGGAGCAAGAAACGTGGAATACCTCGTCATCAAGGTAATTCACATTGTCTCGTCGGTTCTGCTGGTCGGTACCGGTTTTGGCACGGCCTTTTATCTGTTCTTCGCAAACCGCTCGGGCTCGGTCAAGGGCATCGCCGTGGTTTCGCGACTTGTGGTTCGGGCGGACTGATGGTTCACCACGCCTGCTGTCATCGTCCAGCCCCTGTCGGGTGGCTACATGTTCCACAGGGATGTCTCGCGGGATTTGTGCCCCTTGGTGGGGCGAGACAGCGGAATGGGCTACTCGGCGCGTATGAAATAAAAAATGGAGCCAATGGCCTCTGTGAGGTGTGCAGATCGAACTTCCGGGAACTGATGGCGGGTGAGTTTTTGGCCTCGGCTGCCGTGTCGGCAGTCGACGCAAATGGGAAAAGCAGCAGCATATAAGCCTCCGATTCGCTGCCCAGTTCCGACGATTACGTCTGGGCGCAAGAATCGTCGCCATCGCTGCCATCCTTGCGCACAAAGCTCTGGTGGCCTGCCCACGCCTGAATCAGCGTGCCATCCACGCTGAAGTGCTCGCCCGACAGCCGGTCTAGTCTTCTCGTATCGCAGAAACAGGTTCGCATTGAGCGACGACTGACCGAGTGAGTGCATTGGGCCCCTGCTCATGAGGGGGAGTAGCCGGACTTGAGTGTGGCGAACCGTAGCTCCGAGCCCATCCGTCCGCCTCCTGGCTGGGATCGCGATCCGGACGCTCAAGATCAGCAGCGGCGACGATACGGCCCAAGCGTTAGTTAGCGGCCTGCTCAACGAAGCTACGGCCACGCCCGCGGACACCGACTCCACGGAGGAAGCGCGGCATGCGACGCCTTCCTCAAACGTCCCTTTCACACATAACGCCTTCGTGCAAAATTGGAGTTGAACATGCCCTCTCTATCGCATTCACGTGTTCACCGACGACCATGAAATGCGTGTGAGACCGTCATGTTCAGTCAAGACAACCAAGGGGCGTTGCCCGCAGGGTGGGTGGCTGGCCGGCGTCACCGGTCACGGCCAGCCGAAATGGACCGTTGAAGCCGACCCGACAGCGCCAAACGGGGCCAATGTGCTTAAACAATCTGGGTCCGGCGATTTTCCATGGTGCGTGAAGCAGGACACCTCCATTACAAACGGCTATGTCGAGGTGAAGTTCAAGCCCATCGCTGGCCGGGGTGACCAGGCCGGTGGAGTAGTCTGGCGCTGGAAGGACGGCAACCAGTACTACGTCGCGAGGGCAAACGCCCTGGAACAACGTCTCTCTGTATTACACGACCGACGGACGCAGGCAGACGATCAAGTATCAGTAAACGCCAGTCGTCGCCCGGGTCTGGCACACGTTGCGTGTGGATTTCACCGGGAGTCATATCCAGGTTTCCCTGGACGGCAAACGACAAATTGACGTGACCGACGAGCACATCACAGGCGCCGGAGCGGTTGGTGTCTGGACGAAGGCAGACAGCGTAACATTGATCGACGCCTTCTCGTTCAGCGCCGCGGTATCGAAATAGCGCTGACAAGAAATAAGCATGATTACATGAGAACAGGGTGGCAAACAGCTCGGCGACGATGATGAGGACTAGGACTGACTCCGCGCAAGACGGGGCCGAGGTGTCGGCATGGCCACCGCCCGCATGAAATTCTCCCGGCTCGTGCTTCCGCAGGGTATTGACGCAAGTGTGATGCCGCTGCTCATTGGGCGAGCGCTGCGTGGGTTGTGCGACGGGTTCGTCGCAGTACTCTTACCGGCATACGTGCTGGGTCTCGGCTTTGGCCAGTTGGCCGTCGGGCTGATCAGCAGCGCCACACTGATCGGCTCCGCGCTCGCAACCATTCTGGTCGGACTCATCGGTAGCCGCTTTCCAAAACGACGCCTTCTGATACTGGCCGCGATAGTGATGGCAGCGACCGGAGTAGGCTTTGCCGGCCTTTCCTCGCTCTGGCCGCTGTTGATCGTCGCCTTCATCGGGACGTTGAACCCGAGCTCGGGCGATGTCAGCGTGTTCCTGCCGCTCGAGCAGGCTAGGCTGGCCGAGGCGGCGATACCCGACGCCCGCACGGCGCTGTTTGCCCGCTACAGCCTTGTTGGCGCCTTCTCTGCGGCCGTCGGCGCCTTGGCCGCAGCCCTGCCAGGATGGATCTCCTTGCATACTAGCCTGTCGCCCCTGGCTACAATGCGCCTGATGTTTGGCATCTATGCCTTGACGGGCATTGCGCTCTGGGCGCTCTATGCTCGGCTGCCCGAGGACCCTACGCAGTCGGTCTCGGTAAGCGCGCCTCTGGGCCCGTCTCGTCGCATCGTCATCCGTTTGGCGATGCTGTTCAGCGTGGACGCGTTCGCGGGCGGCCTTGTCGTCAATGCCTTGCTGTCACTCTGGCTGATGCAGCGCTTTGGAATGTCCGTCGGCGCGGCGGGACAGTTCTTCTTCTGGGCCGGCTTATTGACGACGGCCTCTCAGCTCGCTGCGGTGCCGCTGGCACGGAAGATCGGCCTGCTGAACACCATGGTATTTACACACATTCCTTCCAGCGCTTTCCTGATCGCCGCCGCTTTCGCGCCGTCATTGTCACTAACCTTGCTGCTGTTGCTCTTGCGCAGTGCGCTGTCGCAAATGGACGTGCCGACCCGGACAGCATACGTCATGGCGGTGGTCACACCGGCCGAGCGTACTGCCGCAGCGAGTCTGACCGCGGTGCCAAGGATCCTGGCTGCGGCGGCCGGTCCCGTGCTTGCAGGCGGATTGATAGCAATGGGCTGGATCGGGGCGCCGTTGCTGGCCTGTGGCGTACTGAAAATCGGCTATGACCTTGCTATCTTGGCCGCCTTCAGGCGTGTCAAACCACTCGACTAACCGGGTATCCGCATCGAGCAAGCCTACGAGCAAGCATTTCGATGCACCAATGGTCTCCTCCTGATGACCCCGCGCACAGAATGCACTCGCCGACGACCGCCTCCGGATGTGAGGATTCAACCGGTCAACGCAACAGGGCGGTCGGCATGGACAGACAAACCAGAGTCGCCAGCCAGCTGTTATCTGAGATAACGTTGCCGTGCCGGCTTGAGAACAGCGATGGCGAGCAATGCAGTCGCAATGTCGAGGGTGATGGCAACACCAAACACGGGCATCCAGCTACCGAGCTTTTCGTGCATCAGCGCAGCGAGCGGTCCGCCCAGGATCGACCCGATGCCCTGGGAGATGTAGAGCCAACCGTAGTTAGTGGTGGCATAGCGCGTGCCGAAAGTATCGGTCAGCGTGGAGGGAAAGAGCGAAAATATTTCGCCCCAACCCAGGAACACCACGCCGGACAGCAGCACGAACAGCACGGCATTCTCGCGCGTCAGCAGCCACAGCCCCATCGCCACGCCTTCCAGCGCGAAAGCGAAGCACATGGTGTTCTCCCGGCCCCAGCGGTCGGAGACCCAGCCAAACAACGGGCGCGTCAAGCCGTTGGTGAAGCGGTCCAGCGTCAATGCCAGCGGCAGCGCGGCCATGCCGAGCACGGTCACGCCGGCAACTCCGAAGTCCTTGGCGAAGGTCGCCATCTGAGATGTCACCATCAGCCCTGAGGTGGACATCATAGTCATCATGGCAAAGAGCAGCCAGAACAGCGGCGTGCGCAGCATCTCGCGGGTTGGGACGTCGGTGGCGGCCTTTGCACCGGTGCGCTTCGCAGTATGTTCGGGCAGCACTACGCCCTGCGGCGAACGAAGGCCCTGCGAGGCGATGAAGCCGATCACGGCAAAGAGCAGGCCGAACTGCCACAGCGTGGCCTCCAGTCCCTTCTGGGCCAGTGCCGAGGCGATAGGGAAGGTCGTAGCGATGGCACCCATGCCGTATCCCGCTGCGACCATGCCCACGGCAAGCCCGCGCCGGTCCGGGAACCAGCGCACCATCTGCCCGACGACCCCGACGTAGACAATGCCCGTGCCGAGGCCGCCCACGACGCCATAGCTAAGGTACAGCAGGCCCACACTATGCACCTGCGCCGCAAGCACCCAACTCAGTCCCGACAGCACAGTGCCAAGCGCAATCAGCCGGCGCGGCCCGAAGCGCTCAATCAGCGCGCCCTGGAATGGCGAGAAGAAGGTCTGCAGCACGATCAGCAGCGAGAACGTGACCTGTAACTCAGACAGTGGAACGCCCAGCTTAGCGGCCAGCGGTTTGGTGAACAGCGTCCAGACATACTGCGGGCTGGAAATCGCCATCATGCACAGCATGCCAAGCGCCAGTTGTGTCCAGCGCTCGCGCGCCGCCGCCAAGGCTACGGCGGTACCTGCTGATGTGTTTGCAACGGTATTCATCGGACTACTCCATCAAACCAGCTTCGGGGATCGGACAAGGGGAACTGCGTAGAAGACCGGGACCTACCGCGCGCGCATTGTCAAGCGGCATCCCGGCGAGGATTACCAGGCGGCCACGGCGCCATCGCTGCGGGGATCGAAACCACCTTCATAGAGCCCGTTGGGGTGCAGCACGATGGCGCCGGCATGGCCCATGGTTTCGTCGTACGGTTGCAAGAGTTCAATCTCGTGGCCGAGTGCGCGCAAAGCGTCACAGGTCGCCTGCGGAAAGCGCGACTCGAGCTTGAGGGTGTCACTGGTCTGGCCCCACGTGCGGCCCAGCAGCCAGCGGGGTGCGTCGATCGCGGCCTGCGGGTTCATGCCGAAATGCACGATGCGCGAGAACACCGCGCTCTGCGATTGCGGCTGGCCGTCTCCGCCCATGTTTCCGTAGACCAGCGTGCGGCCGTCGGCCAGGCGCGCCAGGGCCGGGTTCAGCGTGTGGAACGGTTTGCGCCCCGGCATCAGCGGGTTGCGCGCGCCGGGGTCCAGCGAGAAGCTGCAGCCGCGGTTCTGCCAGTTGATGCCGGAGGCTGGCAGCACGACCCCGCTGCCGAACTCGTGATAGATGCTCTGGATAAAGCTGACCGCGACACCCTCGGCGTCGACCACGCCCATCCAGACCGTATCCGCTGGCCCCATGCCCTCTCCCCACGGCAGCGCCCGGTCGGGTCGGACACGCGCGGCCGCGGCATCGAGCCAGGCCGGCGCAAGCAGGTCCCGTGGATCCACATCCATGTACGCGGGATCGGTGATATGGCGGTCGCGGGCCAGGAAGGCCTGCTTGGTCGCCTCGACGCAGGCATGGACGTAGGGCGCGCTCGCCGATGCCGTGGCGCTGTCTGGCAGCAGATCGAGCAGCCGGTCCAACTGGCCCAGGATCTGCAGCGACACCAGCCCCTGGGTGGGAGGCGGCATGTTATAGACCCGGCCGCGCGAGTGCGCCAGCACCAGCGGCTCCTTCCATACCGCGCGGTGTTCGGCGAGGTCCTGCAGGGTCAGCGGACTGCCGACGGCGGCCAGGTCCTGCGCAATGCTGCGCGCCAGGTCGCCCCGGTAGAAATCGTCGAGCCCCGCTTCCGCCAGTTGCTCCAGCGTGGCAGCCAGGCGCGGCTGAGAAAAACGCGCGCCGACAAGCGGTGGCATGCCGCCCGCCAGGAAGGTCTCCGCAAACCCGCTTATTCCAGAGAGTTCATGGGCCCTCGCTGCACTGCAGGCCGCCTGGCTATGCGTGACCGGAACGCCGTGGCGGGCATAGCCGATGGCGTCGGCAAGCAGTCGCGACAGCGGCATGCGACCACCCAGCGTCTCGCGCGACCAGGTGCGCGCGGCATGCCAGCCGGACACCGTACCGGCCACTGTATTGGCTGACATCCCCCCTCTGAACGGGATCGTCGCCAAGCCCGCTTCACGGTAGCGCTCGATGCTGGCACCCCCTGCCGCCGCGCCGCACGCTTCGAGCCCGCGCGGCGCCTCATTCGGCTTCGCGATCAGCCAGAAGCTGTCGCCGCCGATACTGTTCATATGCGGATAGGCAACCGCGATCGTGGCCGCCGCCGCGATCATCGCTTCGACGGCATTTCCGCCTTCACGCAGGATCGCCAGCGCACTCTGCGAAGCCAGCGCGTGCGGCGCGACCGCCATGCCGCGGCTGCCGCGAATTGGGTTCCGATGAAACGTCACAATGTGCTCCGGGAATTATGTATACATAAAATACGCGGAACACAACGCAAGGCCTGTGCCACGCCATGCCTTGCTAACCGTGACGGCAGGCAATGCCACACCCGTCAAGGCGTTGCCGACGATAGCGGGGAATTCCCCGATTGGGGAAGGAACGGAAGCGGGAAAGACAATGGTGCTGAGTGCACCATATCGGGGCCTACCCGAAGCGCCTGCGGCGCGGCGGTGCGTCGGTGGAGAGTGGGCGCTCGAGATTGGTGCGGGCTTGTTCCAGCCGTTCGGTGGTCAGGCGGCTGACCTCGACGCGCCCTTCTTCGATATGGCCGGTCAACAACTCGACCGCCCGCGCGCCATCCCAGGCCATCAGCGCCGTGAGGATATTGGCGTGCTCCTCATACGTGAGGGCGATGCGCTCGCCGTAGGCGAAATCGAGGCGTCGGATGATCCGGATGCGGTCCGTGACCTGCTGATGCACCGCAGCTGCCTCCGGGTTGCCTGCGGCACAGACGAGGGTCCGGTGGAATGCCTCGTCCAGGTCGGCAACCTGGTTGCCGTCGGTCAGGCGTTCGGCAGGCGGGACCTGCCACGTGGCTGCTAGCACCTCCAGGCGCGCGCGGTCTACGCGCAGCGACACCGGCTGCTGACACAGCCGCATGGCGGCATGGGTTTCCAGCAACGTGCGCAGGTCATAAAGTGCCTCGAAGCGCGCCAGGTCGATCGTCACCACCTCCCAGCCGTTGCGGAAGTGCCCGCGCACCAGTCCTTCGGTCTGCAGGCGCAGCAGCGCCTCGCGTACCGGTGTGCGGGAGATGCCGAATCGTTCCGCGACATCGTTCTCGGAAAAGCGGTCGCCAGGCAACAGCCGGAACGCAAAGATGTCGTCCCGCAGGCTTAAGTAAGCACGTTGCGAACGGGATGATTCGCCGGCTATTGCCGCGCCGCCCTGCTGCTCCTGTGCCTCGGGGAGAGAGCCTGGAAAGCCAGAGTGTGCTTGGGTAGTTGAAGAAGGGCCTGGCAGGGGCGTCGAGCGGCGCATCGGGCTGATATCGAAATGGGCATCGCTTGGGCGGCCGCAGAGCGCAGCACGTAGCGTCACAAAAGGATATCACCGATTTGCCGGCGTCCTGAAGACGTTGAAAACCGGCTTGATAGAACCGGTGAACCACACGGCGTCGGCGCATTTATCGATCCGCGGGCCACCGGCAAGCCGGCGGAGCAATATGTTTCCAAGCCTGATGAAGCAAAGCCTTCTCCATGCATGCAGCCTCGGTCATTGTGCACTGATCGCCATGCCCAAGCGGCTAACGTCCAACAGTCCGCGCTCAATCGATATCGTCGATCCGTCCTGAAAATTCGACAAGACAACCAAAACCACCATGGAACAGAGCTTCGCGCTCATCCTCATGAACACCGGATTCCAGGACTCTATTTCTGTACTGTTCCGCATCATCCTCGGGCACATAGCCAAGGAAGCGTACGTTGGCGTTGTCCCAACGATTTCTGGCATTGGCGGACACGCCATATGCAATCAGGAAGTGGTACTTCGGAGCATCGATCGCCCGGCGCGTCAATTGCACCATATCTCGATGACTGATCCAAGAGAAAAGGTGGCGCTCCACAGTGGGCTGGTCGTCCGGACGAAATGACCCGATACGCAGACACGCCACTGACAGGCCATACTTGTCCGCGTAGAGACGGCCAAGCGCCTCGCCAAAGACTTTGGACAGGCCATAGCGGCTGTCCGGTCGCGGCATTACTTCGTCGTCGATCATCCGATCGCGGCGATGGAAGCCAACAGCATGATTCGAGCTGGCAAAGATCACGCGCTTGACGCCAGCCATGCGGGCAGCCTCAAATACGTTGTAGCTGCCTTCAATGTTCAGGCGGCGAATACGGTCCCATGTGTCCTCATCTGGAATGCCGGCCAGGTGAACGACACAATCGATTCCCCGCATCGCATCTGCAAGTTGTTCGATGTCGGTGATGTCAGCCGTCACGACTTCCTCGCCGGCAGCAGCAGGCGCCTGGGGTGCGACATCGGCAAGCCGTATTAGCTCGTAATGCCGTTGCAACCCTTTACGCAGCGCACGGCCGATGTGACCGGCAGCGCCGGTAATCAGAACCCGCTTCATGTACTTCTCCTAAATGACATGTGGTCGGCCTGCTTCCGCAAGCAGGCACTTCTGAGGGGAAGGATGGATAGCCGCCCTCCTCGTGAGGCATCGGTGAACCCCGGCTATGCAGCGGACCTGCTCACCGCCGATTGGCTCTGTGTGGCCCGGCCATTGATCACAAACACCATGGCCAGTACGCCAACCACGTCGATCGTTGCGCCGAGCGCGAAGGCGCTGCCGTAGCCTCCGAAGTACTGAACCGCGAAGCCCGTTACGGTGGGGCCGATGATGCCGGAGATATTGCCCATGAGGTGCACAAAGCCACTGACGCCGCCCAGATGCTTCCCCGGAACAAGTTCGTGCATCAGGGCCCAGCAAGACTGCGAGGCGGCGGTCAGGAATAGCACTGCAGCCGCCACCAGAGCCACTGCCGTCGCTGTCTGAGTAGCGAAACTCACTACAAGCATGGCGACTGCGGACAAGGCGAGCGGCACGACCGCAGAGAGCTTGCGTGCATTCAGTGGATTCTTCATTCGCTTGTAGATGAAATCGGACACGATGCCGCCACCGAAATAGCCGATTGCACCGCATGCCCAGGGAATCGTGCTCAGGATGCTCATCTGTTTCAGGTCGAGGTGCAGGGCATTGGTGAAATAGCTCGGCAGCCACGATACGAAAATGAACAGTGTGTAGTTCACGGCAAACAAGCCGGTGCCCAGCGCCAGTATGCGGGGCGTGAACAGATACTCGCGCAGCTTCGTTCCGCGTTCGCCATCGTCGGCTGGGTGCTTGGCACTGCGGCTCTCTTCGATCAGACCCAATTCTTCCGCGCCCACCCGGCTGTTCTGTGCCGGAATATCGGTAACGAAATAACGCCAGAATACGATCCAGATCAAGCCAATCAGCGCAATCACGACAAAGGAAATACGCCATCCGAAAGCGATTGCCACCAGTCCCACAATGGGGCCGGCGATTGCACTTCCGAGCGTTTGTCCCGAGAAGGAGAAGCCGATCATCCGACCGGTTTCACTACGCGGGAACCAATTGGTAATGGTCCGGTTGGTGGTCGAATTCATTGGCCCTTCCCCGAAGCCAAATAACGCACGCGTCAGCAGCAAGGTCGCGAAACCGGTCACGCTGGCGGTGAGTCCACACACCAGTGACCAGCCGCCCATCGCCCAGGAAAATACGCGCTTGGGCCCATAGCGATCGGCAAGATGTCCGCCGACAAAAGCAAAGATGGAATAACCAAAAAAGAAGCTGCTAAAGACAATGCCGAGCTCTGACGGGGAAATGTCAAGCTCTTTGCTAATAATCGGGGCAACGACACCCAGCGCTGCGCGATCCATGTAGTTGATCATGCCGGCCGAAAATAGTAACCCGGCTACTACATATCGATACTTTCCAGACATCATTGCCTCCAAAAACCTATACTATTTATAAATACAATTACAAACGTAAATCGCGAATTAAATAACTGATCTCTCCGAGCAGCGGAAGATGAAGAAAAGTCAGTACAGCAGGACTGGGATTCAGCCGCCAACGGCGCCTTGGGTGTTCACATACAAGGCATAGACCGACTGGCAGGAAGCCATGAAGAGCCGATTACGCATCGGTCCGCCAAAACAGAGATTCGCACAGCGTTCCGGGAGTGCAATGCGCCCGATCAGTTTTCCCTCGGGCGACACGCACATGACGCCGTCAAGATCGTCGCTGCCCATGCCCCAGCCACACCAGAGGTTTCCGTGAATATCGCAGCGCATGCCGTCGATTGTTCCTGTGCCCGCGTCGAGCAGGATTCTTTCGTTGGTGATACGCGTGCCACTGTCGACAACGTCATAGGCCCAGATCTTGCGCCCCGGCGTTCCGCGCGACTCGATCACGTATAAGA
>OUNM010399876.1_pt1 | contig 10277 bp, 11 predicted proteins | sample 1769961 | NCBI WGS metagenome assembly OUNM01 (sample SAMEA3914820, study PRJEB12502) | metagenome | biome: forest; material: soil | place: USA | collected 2012-03-12 | depth 0.3 m
ATACGAACCTCGAGGCCCTCGAGCGCGCAGATGCGGCCGCGACCCTGCTCGACGTGGAAGCGGAGCCGGCGTGAGCTGCGACTTCTCGCTCACGCACTACCGCGGGCTGCTGCAGGCGGCGAAGAGCGGCGGCTACCGCTGGGCGGGGTTCGACCGCGCGCCCGAGCGCGGCGACCTGATCCTGCGGCATGACGTCGACCTCTCGCTCGACGGCGCGCTCGCCATGGCGGAGGTCGAGGCGGACGAGGGCGCGTGGTCGACGTGGTTCCTGATGACGCGGTCGGTCTTCTACAACCTCGCGTCGTCCGAGGGCGACGCGGCGATCGCGCGGCTGCGCGAGCTCGGCCATCGCGTTGCGCTCCATGCGGTGTGGCCGCACGTCGACCTGGACGACCGCTTCGACCCGGTCGTCGCCTGGCACAACCCGGATCCGGCCTACATGCGCGAGGCGATCGAAGGCGCCCTCAACGTGATGGAGCCGCCGTTCTTCGACCCCGGCCACTACCGCTCCGACTCGAACCAGCAGTGGCGGCACGGCTGCCCGCACGACGAGCTCGCACGAGGCGAGTTCGAGTGGCTCCAGCTCCTGACGCACCCGGAGATCTGGGCGTTCGACGGAGCGACGATGCGCGAGACGATGGAGTCGATGCTCGACGCGGACCGCGCCGCCCGTTTCGAGCACCTGCGCCAGGATCGCATCGACCTGTCGTGATCGTCGTCTTGAACGGCGCCCCGCGTTCCGGCAAGTCGTCGATCGCGGAGGCGATCCAGGAGCGGTTCGAGGGCATCTGGATGAACGCGGGCGTCGACGTCGCACGTCGGATGACGCCCGCGCGGCTCCAGCCGGGCATCGGCCTGCGACCGGGCGAGCCCGACCACCAGGTCGCCCCGTACGTACAGCTCCTCTATGCGGCGCTCTGGGAGACGGTCCTCGCGCACGAGCGCCTGGGCCTGAACGTCGCCGTCGACGTGGGCATCTACGACGACGGCGTCGCCGCCGACGCGCGGCGGCTCCTGGGAGACGCGCCAGTCCTGTGGGTCGGCGTGCGGTGCCCGCTCGAGGTGCTCGAGGCGCGCGGAGGCAAGGCGCGCTGGCACGACGTCGTCCATACGCAGCTCGACTACGACCTCGAGGTCGACACGTCGCAGCTCACGCCCGACCAGTGCGCCGCGGCGATCGCGGCCCGACTCGATACCGTCCGCGCGTGAAACCGATCACGGTCATGGTGACGGCGGCCGGCGCACCCGGCACCGCGGCGCTCCTGCGGGCCCTGCGAGGTAACGGGGAACGGGAGGTACGGCTTGTCGGGACCGACATGAGCGAGCGCTCGGTCGGCCACTATCTCTGCGACGCGTTCCACGTCGTGCCGGCAGGCACCGACCCGGCGTTCCCGGACGCCATCCTCGAGCTCGCCACCCGTGAGGGGGTCGACGCCATCCTGCCGCAGTCGTCGTCCGACCTCGAGGGTCTCGCCGCACACGACAACTTCCCGATGCCGGTGCTGGTGTCGAAGCCCGAGACGATCGTCCGCTCGAACGACAAGGCGGAGACGTACTCGTTCCTGCATCGCATCGGCGTGCCGGCGCCCGAGTTCAGGCGCGTGAACGGCGCGGCCGAGGTGGAGGCGGCCGCGCGCGAGCTCGGCTATCCGGACCGCGCCGTCTGCTTCAAACCCGTCATCTCCTCCGGCTCGCGCGGTTTCCACGTCCTCGATCCGACCGTCGACCGTGCGCACCAGCTGCTGTACGACCGGCCCGGCTCGGTGGCGCTGCGGCTCGAGGAGGCGGTCGAGCTGCTGCCGGACTCGGGCGGGCCCGACCTGCTCGTGATGGAGCTCGCCACCGGCGGGGAGCGCACGATCGACGGCATCGCGAACGGCCGCGAGATCGTGCTCGGGCATCCGAAGACGCGGGAGGCGATGCGCGCCGGGCTGGCGATGTACTTCGTCACGCTCGAAGACGAGGAGCTGATGCAGCTCTCGAACCTGATCGTCGCCGAGCTCGGGATCGAGCACTTCTTCAACATCCAGCTCGTCGGCGACTGCGTGATCGAGATCAACCCGCGCATCTCGACGATCGTCTACCAGGAGGACCTGAACATCCCCTACCTGGGGGTGAAGCGGGCTCTCGGCGAGATCTCGGACGACGAGCTGCGCGGCTACGCCTCCCGGGTCCGCCCGGGCCGAACGGCGCTGCGCTATTTCGATCAGCTCGAGTTCGACGCGTGACCCTTCGAGCCATGACCAGGGACTGTCCCTGGACATGACGCTTCGGGTCACTCACTGCCCCGTCAACATCGCCGGCATTCCGTGGGAGAACGTGCAGGCGCTCCGGCGAAAAGGGGTCGACGCGCGGCTCGTCGTGTTCGAGCGCGGGCTGCTCCACCACGAGGCGGACTGGTCGCTCGACCGCCGCGGGCCGCTGCCGGTTCGCCTCGCGCAGCAGCTCGGCGCGTTCGCGCGGCTCGCACCGCGCACCGACGTCTTCCACTTCTACTTCGGACTGACGCTGATCCCCAAGTCACTGCAGTTCCCGCTGCTCCACGCGCTCCGCAAGAAGAGCGTCTTCCACTATCTCGGCTCGGACATCCGCGGCAAGACCCGCGAGCAGCTCGCCTACGGGAAGCGCGCCGACGCGGAGATCGTCGGCAGCTACGACGCGATCCGCTGGGTGCCGGAGGCACACGTCGTCCCGCCCGGGCTCGACCTGCGCCCGTTCACGCCGGTGCCGCCGTCCGACAGCCCCCGCCCGGTCGTCGTGCACGCACCGTCGGACCGGGAGAAGAAGGGGACGCAGTACGTGATCGACGCGTGCGCGCAGCTTCCCGTCGAGCTCGACATCGTCGAGGGCGTCCCTCACGAGGAAGCTCGCGAGCGGTATGCACGCGCCGACATCGTCGTCGACCAGCTGAACGCCGGCTGGCACGGCGTGTTCGCGCTCGAGTCGATGGCACTCGGTAAGCCCGTCGTCACCTACCTGAAGCCGGACGTCGTCGAGCGCAGCGCCGAGGGCTACGGGATCCGCATCCCGATCGTCCCGGCGACCAGGGAGACGCTCGTCGACGCGCTCCGCCCGCTGGTCGAAAGCCCCGCGCTCCGGCGCGAGCTCGGGGCCGCGAGCCGCGCGTATGTCGAGCAGGTGCACGACGTCGACCGGGTCGCCGACCGCCTGATCGACATCTACCGTTCCCTCTAGGTGTCTCTGGCGTTCCAGATGCGGCGCCTCGTGCGCCACTCGGCGGTCTACGGCGTCGGCGGCCTCGTCTCGCGGATCCTCGCGACGCTCCTCCTGCCGCTCTACACGCACTACCTGCCCACCGACGCGTTCGGGCAGGTTGAGATCATCACCTCGGCGACGGCGGTCCTGGCGATCGCGCTGCAGATGGGGATCGCCTCCGCGTTCTTCCGCTTCTACTTCGACGCGAAGGAACCGCGGGCGAAGCTCACCGTCGTCCGGACGTCCTTCTGGTTCACGATGGCGGCCGCGACGTTCGGCCTCGTGCTCGGCCTCGTCTTCGCCGCGCCGATCGGGCACTGGCTCGGGCTCGGGCACGACCCGTGGCTCGTGCGCGCCGGCGCCGTCGGGCTCTGGGCGCAGACGAACTACCAGCAGCTGACGAACCTCTTCCGCGTCGAGGAGCGGTCGACCGCGTACGCGCTCGCGAGCGTCACGAACGTCCTCATCACCGTCGCAGCAATGGTGCTGTTCGTCGCCGTCTTCCACTGGGGCGCGATCGGGCTCGTCGTCGGCAACTTCACCGGGACGCTCGTCGTCTACATCGCGCTCCTGGCCTACCGCAACGAGCAGCTTCGCTTCGAGTGGGATCGCCCGCTCCTTCGCGCGATGCAGAAGTTCGGCCTGCCGCTCGTCCCCTCGGCGCTCGCCCTCTGGGTGATCAACTTCGTCGACCGCCTGTTCGTCGTGTGGTTCAAGGGCCTCGGCGAGGCGGGCATCTACTCCGCGGCCGTGAAGATCGCGTCGGTGATCACCTTCGTGATGATCGCGTTCCGCACCGCGTGGCCCGCGTTCGCGTACTCGATCGAGGACGACCGCGAGGCCAAGCGCACGTACGCCTTCGTGCTCACCTACCTGCTCGCATTCGCGTCCTGGGTCGCGCTCGCACTCGGCGGGCTCGCGCCGTGGTGGACGCGGCTCCTCACGGCTCCCGGCTACGAACGCGCCGAGAAGGGCGTGGCTCTGCTCGCGTTCGCCGGCGCGATCTACGCCGGCTACACGGTGCTCGCGATCGGCAGCGGCCGCGCACGCCGCACGCAGCTCAACTGGGTCGTGACCGGCGTCGGGGCCGCAGCCAACATCGCACTCAACTTCTGGCTGATCCCGCGCTGGGGGATGGTGGGTGCATCGATCTCGACGCTCGTCGCCTACGTCGTCCTCTTCCTCGGGATGACCCTCTACGCGCAGCACGTGTACCCGGTCGCCTACCAGTGGCGCCGCGTCTGCACCGCGGTCGGCGCCGCCGTCGGACTGACCGTGCTGGCACGCGCGGCGGACCTCTCGCTCGCGCCCTCGCTGCTCCTCGTCGCCGCCTACCCGCTCGCGCTCGCACTGCTCGGCTTCTACCTGCCGGCTGAACGAGCGCGGCTGCGCCGGCTCGTCCCGAGCTTCTAGGTTCTGCGGCGCTTCGCGAGCATGCCGACGAGGCCGGTGGCCGCGAGCAGGATCGCCAGCACGCCGAGCACCAGCAACGGCACGGGAACGCCGCCGCTGCCGCTCCCCGTGCGGGCGGCCGCCACGGTCGACGTCGGCAGCGTCTGGGGGGCGGGCTGGTTGCCGTCGGACGCCGGGTCGTGCGGCGCGGAGGACGTCCTGGTGCTCGCGTTCTCGGTGGAACGCAACGTGCCGCGGCCGACCTCCGCCGGGACCCGCTTGTGGCCGTGCAGCCGCTGGCTCGCGCCGAGCATTGCGGCGCGGATGTCGTCGGCGAGGCTCGAGTACTCGCGCGCGTCGACCGGGACGTGCTTCAACGCGTCGCGGTAGCACGCAAGGGGATACGTCGTCGCGATCTTGCCGTCCGCGTACCAGTCGTTGTAGATCCGGTCGCGGCACGGCACGGCGGCGTGCGCCGCGCTGGCGGGCGCGAACGCAGCGAACGCGAGCATGGTGAGGAGAAGGAGACGCTTCACTCGCGGCCATGTTCCCCACGCGCTGCCAAGATCCACCGTCCGGGGCGTAAGGCTTGTGTAAAGACTCAGCCGAGCACGCAGGCGTCGTGGCAGGAGCCGGAAACGTGCAGGGTTGCCAGGTTTCGCCCGCTCGCGTCGAAGACCGCCAGCGTTCCCTGCGACAGCGACGGTGTGATCACACGGCCGCGCGCGAACTGCACGTTGTACGACCCGACCGGCACGCGCGCCCGCGCGAGCAGCCGGCCGTCTGCTGCGTGCACGTGCAGCGTCCCGGAGTCGCCGCTCGTGACGAAGGCGCGGCCGTTCCCGAACGTGACGTGCTGCGGTGCGAGGTCCGCCTGTTGGGGAGTCTCGTCGACCGCGAGCACACGCTCGCTCCCGGAGGTGATCCAGAGGCGCCCGTCCGGGGCGTGGCCGACGTCGTGCGCGGGGAAACCCGGGGTGAGATCGCGGACGTGGCGAAGCGGATGCGTGTCGACGATCGAGACGTGCGCGGACGCCGACCCGAGACCGACCCAGAGACGAGACCCGTCGCGCGAGATGGCGAGATGTCGCGCCCACCCCGACAGGCGTACGCGCCCGACCACGACGCCGCGCCGAACGTCGAGAACGGTCACGCCGCTGCGGCCGGAATCGGTGACGAAGGCATGGGTGCCGTCCGGATGCGCGGCCGTGTAGCGAGGCTCGACGAAGCCGCGCACCACGTGCAACACGCGGTCGCGGTCGACGACCGACACCGCTCCGACCGCTGTGTGACAGACGACGGCGCGGGTGCCGACCGTCTCGATCGACCGCGGATCCGGGAGCGTCGCGATCGACCCGACGATCCGGAACGAGTGCAGGTCGACGACGGAGAGCCGCTCCTCCTCGTCGCACGTGACGAGCGCGGCAGGCCCCGACGCGAGCGCATGGCGGACCGCGGCAGGCGCGGTCGCCGCCGCGAGCAGGAACTCGCGTCTGTCCACGCCCGGAATACGTCTCCGCGCGCCGCAGGGGTCCCGTTACCGTGAGCCGCGATGAGCGACCACCCCGAGCTGACGAGCGAGCAGGCGTACGTCGACCGGGCGTACGAGCATCTCGAGCGCATGCGGAACGCCGTCGCCGGCGCGGCCGACCGCGTCGACGGCGACGTCGCCCAGGCCGCGATGGACGCCTGGGCGGCACGCCGCCTGCGCACGTTCGAGGACGCCGAGCGCGGACTCTGCTTCGGCCGGCTCGACTTCGAGTCCTTCGCCCGTCCGCTGTACGTCGGACGGCGGTGGGTGCACGACGAGACGCAGCGGCAGCTCGTCGTGAACTGGCAGGCTCCCGCCGCGCGACCGTTCTACACCGCCACGCCGCAGGACCCCCACGGCGTGACACTGCGTCGCCGCTTCCGCACCGACGGGCGCCGCCTGCTCGACATCGCCGACGAGGCGCTCGACGGGAGCGTGGTGGACGGCGCGGCGGTCGGCGACTTCCTGCTCGAGGAGCTCGAGCGGAACCGCGACCAGCACATGCGCGACATCGTCGCGACGATCCAAGCCGATCAGTACCGGCTGATCACGCACGATCCCGACGGCGTCCTGGTCATCCAGGGCGGACCGGGAACGGGCAAGACCGCGGTCGGCCTGCACCGCGCCTCGTGGCTGATCTTCACGCTGCGCGAGCGGCTTCAGCGGCGCGGCGTCCTCGTCGTCGGACCCAACCCGACGTTCATGGAGTACGTCTCGCACGTGCTGCCGGCACTCGGCGAGGACGCGGTGGAGCAACGTGCCGTCGGCGAGCTCGTCGACGGCGTCGCGGCCGAGCGGCGCGACCCACCGGACGTCGCCGGGCTGAAGGCCGACACGCGGCTCGCCGACGTGGTGCGCCGCGCGGCCGAGCGGCAGCTGGAGACCGACCCCGAGGAGCTCGTGCTCCGGCTCGAAGGATCCTTCGTCTGGGTGAATGAGCGCGAGATCGGCGACCTCGTGGAGCAGGCGCGCGACGAGCTCGGCCTGGGGGCCGCGGGGCGGGAGCGGTTCCGGATGAGCCTGCTGCGCCGCTTCTACGAGGAATACGGCCGCATCCACGGGGCGGGCGCCGTCCGCAGCTTCGACGAGGTCGAGCGGGCGCTCCGCGCGCGCGGCTACCTCGACCGCGTCCTCAAGGCCGCGTGGCCGGCCGTGTCACCCGACCGGCTCGTCGCCCGGCTGCTCACCTCGCGCGCGCTGCTCGCGGACGCGGCGGACGGGATCCTCGACGCCGGCGAGCAGAAGCTCCTGCTCCGGCGCGGCGGGACGACCTGGTCCGACGCCGACATCCCGCTGCTCGACGAGGCGCGCACGCTGCTCGCCGAGCCGCCGCGCGCCTACGGCCACGTGATCGTGGACGAGGCGCAGGATCTGACGCCGATGCAGCTCCGCATGGTCGCGCGGCGCGCACGCGAGGGCGCTCTGACGATCCTCGGCGACGTCGCGCAGGCGACCGGCGCCGTCCGCTACGCCGACTGGAGCGACGTGCTGCCGCACCTGCCGCGCGGCGAGTCGGCAGAGATCGAGGAGCTACGCCACGCCTACCGCGTGCCGCGCGAGATCATGGAGGTGGCGCTCCCTCTGCTCGACACGATCGCCCCGAACGTCGCGCCGCCGATCTCCTACCGGACCGGGGCGGCGGCGCCGGTCGTACGGAGCGTGGAGGAGGGACAGCTCCTCGCCGAAGCCTTCCGGGCCGCACGCGACGCACCCGACGGCCTCCTCGCCGTGATCGTGCCCGATGAGCTCGCAGCCACGGTCCCGTCCGACGAGCTCGTACCGGTGCTGACCCCGCGCGAGGCGAAGGGGCTCGAGTTCGACCACGTGGTCGTCGTCGAGCCGGCGGCGATCGAGCTGCGCGAGCTCTACGTCGCTCTCAGCCGGCCGACGAAGACACTGACGGTCGTGCACTCGCGTCCACTGCCGGCAGCGCTGCGCTCCCCGGCTCGGTAGCGCGCCGGTATGCCGGCGCGACGAGCGGGAAGACGGCCGCCATCGCGATCGCGCCCGCGATCCAGGGGAGGCTCGGCGAGATCGCAAGCGCCGACGCGGACAGGGCGGGACCGAAGGCGAGACCGACCGAGAACGACATCCCGACGAGCGCCATGTAGCGGCCGACGAGCTCGGGCGGGGCGAGCGTACTGACGACCGGCTGGATCGCGATCGCGTGCAGGCACTCGCCGACGCCGAACACGATCCCGCCCACGGCGAGGATGACGGCCGCCGTGTGCGGCGACACGCCCGCGCCTGCGAGGAGCGACACGAGACACGCTGTGGCCCAGGCGGCGCACATCGCTGCGAGCAGGACGATGCGCCTGCGCGAACGCGAGAGCCGCACGATCGGGAGCTGGAACAGGATGATGAAGATCGTGTTCGCGGCGAAGATCGCACCGATCGCCTGCGAGCCGACGTGGGCATGGTGCCGGGCGAAGATCGGCATCGTGTACCCGAACAGCGTGTAGCCGACCACCGAGAACACGAGGTTCGCCGCCAGCAGCACCATGAACACCCGATGGCCGAGCACGAGCCGGTAGCCGCGCGGGCCGCCGGTCGCACCGTGCGTCGCAGCTGAGCGTGCGTCGGGCACGAAGAAGAGGAACAGCAGGTAGGCGAAGAACGTCGCGCCGTTGAGCAGGTAGAGGAGCTGGAACGACCGCAGCGAGCCCGACGCGACGATCACTCCCGCGGCGAGCCCGCCCGCACCGATCCCGAGGTTGATCGCGACGCGCGCGACGGTGAACGCCGCGACCCGCTCCTCGCGCGTCGACAGGGCCGTGATGAGCGTCCCGGCCGCGGGCTGGGTGAGACCGCCGCCGCACCCGGCGACCGCCGACGCCGCGAACGCCTGCCACGGTTGCGTGACGCCGGCGATCGAGGCGTAGCCGAGGCCCGAGAGGCACGACCCGAGAACGAGGAGGTGCTTCCCGCCGAAGCGGTCGACGAGCGACCCGGCCGGGCCTGCGGCGAGGACGTTCGCCGCCATGATGGTCGACACGACGAGCCCCGACACCGGCAGAGAGAAGTGCCGGTGGTCGTGCAGGTAGATCAGCTCGAACGGCAGGACGAGGCCGAAGCCGAAGAAGTTGACGACGTTCCCGAGCTGGATGATCCAGACGCCCCGCGGCAGTGACGGCACGCAGTCGCGCACGAAGGTCTTCAGTGCCTGCACCCTCGCAGTGTCGCGCAGCCGGCCGGCGCCGCCCAACGCACGATCGCAATAGGTTGCTAGGAGAGGTAGTACACGGCGAGCGTCACGCCGAGTGCGAGCCCGACGATCACCGTGAGGGCGATCACGATCCCGCCGAGCACGATCGGGAGCGTCGCCGGGGCGTACCCGTCCTTCGCGATGTCCTCGAGGTGGTGCTCCTCCGCGACGAGCTTGTCGACCAGGGTCGTCATGGGTGAAGCATGACGCTCGTCGTGCCGTCTGTCACGAGTGGTTTCTACGGAGCGCATCCATCACTTCAACGTCCGACGTCGCAGAGAAGTCTCGGTACCAGGCACCGACGGCGACGAACGGCTCGGGCTGCAGGAGCGTGGCGATCTCGATGCCGTCTCGCCGGAACGCCGCGACCGTCTCGGCGGGCGCGACCGGGACGCCCACCACGAGGCGCCGCGGCCCTTGCCGCGTGACCGCGGTCGCCGCGGCGCGCATCGTCGCGCCCGTCGCGAGACCGTCGTCGACGAGCACCACGTCGCGGCCGGCGAGCGGCTCCGACGGCCTCCCGCCGCGGTAGAGCCGCTCCCGTGCGTCGAGCATGATCGCCTCGCGCCGCGTCACCTGCTCCAGGACCTCGCTGGACACACCGGCGACTCGAAGCACCTCCTCGTTGAGCACGCGGACACCGCCGCTCGCGATCGCCCCGATCGCGAGCTCCGGCTGCGCCGGCAAGCCGAGCTTGCGGACCACGAAGACGTCGAAGGGAGCCTCGAGCGCACGCGCGACCGCAGCCGCGACGGGGACGCCGCCGCGGGGGAGCCCGAGGATCAGCGGGCGCTCGAGCTCGGGCAGTGCACCCGCGAGGCGCCGGCCCGCATCAGATCGATCGGCGAACGGCGTCGCTCGGCCGCGCACCCTGTGCGCCCCTCAGGCGACGACGCGGTACACCTGGAACACCTCGGCGTACTCGCGGTTCAC
>OUNM011386081.1_pt1 | contig 10277 bp, 10 predicted proteins | sample 1769961 | NCBI WGS metagenome assembly OUNM01 (sample SAMEA3914820, study PRJEB12502) | metagenome | biome: forest; material: soil | place: USA | collected 2012-03-12 | depth 0.3 m
AGATAGGGCGTTTGGGGTTTGGACGACCGTTCGTGTCGAACTCAATGCCCCCAGTGACTTCTACCTTTCCATCTCTCGGCTTGCCGAGATCGCCGTGGCCTTCTTTCACAAAATAGTAGTCCGAGTAGTAGAGCCTACGCGTGCGGTCGTGTAGGTCGATTAGCCGCCAAAACTCAGGCTCCATCCCCTGCACATGCATCCGCCCAACGAGCGGATATGCGTTATAGATTTTTCGCGTGAAACGTCTGCCCCAGTTCGTGCCAACCAGGTCCGCCCAGTGGGTAAGTTCGTGAAAGATCGTGCCTAACTTGACCCGCTCGCCTCGAAAATCCTCCGCAGTTTGGGCGTTTTCGAACAGAGACCTGTGGATTTCATCAAGGCTGATGCACTGCGAGAAGTAGTGGAATTCAGCGACAGTTCGCGGCTCACGCAAGGCGAAACGACCTCGCACTGACCTAGCGATCTTTGCGGACCGGCTCAATCAAACCTCGCATTTGGTCCGGCGCTGAACATCTAACGGTTTCTTTGCAAAGGGCCAACCATACTGTGCGGGAACAGGTCCTGGCCTCAATGGCGCAGGCACAGATCCTGTGCTTCGTTAGCATGTTCGACGGTCATGCAAAGGGGGTTTGAAGACCCCGATCGATGTTGTATGTACCGCGCGTTGCCGCTTTAGCTCAGTCGGTAGAGCACATCATTCGTAATGATGGGGTCGCGTGTTCGAGTCACGCAAGCGGCACCAGACTCCTCCACAAAATCAACGAGTTAGACAGGCGCGTCGGGCCGTGGTCCGACTGATGCCAAGCCGTGTCACCACCGTGTCACCATCGGCGGTTCTCGCGATGTTCCCTGCGACATCTTGACCGAAAACTCGTGACCGCCCATGTCCACTGGCATGGGGCTTCTAGAGATTGCAGAGAACGCTCGGCTCGGAGCGGTCAAGGCGTGGCGGACGGCTACGGCTTACTCCTCGCGTCGCGTCACCGAAACGCGCCGCCGCGTTCGAGTCTTCGCAGGCCGCTCGCCGAGGCGCATCAGGCTCATCCTTGCCAAGTCGCAAAACCGGGCGCTGAACCTCTGGTATCAAGTTGCGGGGTGGTGCCAGCGACACCGGGCCAAGCTCGGCCTTGGCTTCCTGATGGCGCTCGCGGTCGCAAGCGTCCTTCTCGTTCCCCCACTTCAACGCGCCATCGGACCGAGCTTCACCGATGATCGGCTGGCCGCTTTGCGAAGCTTGCTTGTGGAGGTGGGCGGCTCTTTGATCGGTGCAACTGCCATCGTCTTCTCGGTGGTCATGCTCGCCGTCCAACTAAACTTCGCCCGCATTCCCCACGGCCTGTTTCGCAAGCTCAGTTCAGACGTGACGCTACTTGCATGCTTCGCCGCAACGTTCCTGCTCGGCGCGGGAGTTGGGGTGGCTTCGATGATACCGGACAAGTCTTTCGTCGCGGCTGCCATTGTCGCCAGCACGTGGTTCGCATCACTGTCTCTGGTTTTGTTCTTTCTCGCCTATCTTCGAGCGTTGGACCTGATTAGCCCGGCCAAGCAGTTGGAATTCGTGATGCGAGACGTTCAGCGGTCAATGCACAAATGGGACAGGTGGGCTACGCGATCCGCGCCACTTCTGGAACGACGCCCTAATCCGGCAGCGAAACGCGACATGTCGCGTGCGCTGTTCTTCAAGGCACAACCCCAATGGGAACAGGTGCCGCGACGCGCCTTGACCTACGTCATCTCTTTTGCCCGGACCAATGCCGAACAGGGGGACTACGAGATTTCCGGCGCGGCACTAAGTGGCCTTGTCGGCATCAGCCGGGCTTATATCGCCACACGCGGGCGCACCTTCTTTGCTGACAATCCCATCTTCCACAACCCGCTGTCGTCCGAGGGCTTCATCTCGGATGTGCTCGAACAGCTTCGGCAACTGGCGCAGGTGGCGCAGGGCCGCAAGGACGAGCAGCAATTCATCCAAGTGATGGCCGCGATGGAGAGACTCGCCGAGGTCTATTCCCAAATTGACTACGGGCAGGACTTCGGGGTCGAACTTCATCATACTCAACTAGCGGCCGGCTATCTGACCCGTGCGTTAGAGGGCGCCCTTGGTACATTTGGCGCGGATGTCGCCATGGAGGGGCTTCGCCTGATGGGACGATCCGGCCTCGTGGTTTTGGGCAGCAGGCGCGCGCTAGGTGTTGGCACAATAGCCGACCACATCGGCGCAATCGGCCTGACTGGCCTGCGCCCCGGATATGAGCCGGTCACCTCCACCGCCGTTGAGCAACTAGCGAGTCTTGCCTTCGAGTTGCTACGCAGTGGCGAGCGCGATGTGGACCATGCTGCCAAGGACGTGCGAGGCGCAATTGGACTGGTCGCCCGCGGCGTGCTGCAAACTGCCGATAGCACCTTTGGCAGCGGGCACAGCCGTCATATGGCGGCCTATTACTCGCTGACATCCGAGAGGACATTTGGCAATCGGCTCGCTGCGCTCATCAACGCGGTTGTCCAGCGGCCCAAAGGCGACGAGGACGCCGCGCGGATTATCGCTCACCTTGAGGAATGGGCAGACGGACTCTTTCGCACCGAAAAAGAGCTTCTGCTTGCCGCGGTAGAAAAGCGTTCTTTCTTGGCACTAGACCTTATTGCTTGGATCGGCCACGTCACCCAAGTTCTTGTCGTCGCGGCGAATGCACCGGCCGCGTCGGACCACAATAAGGAGCAGTTGCTCAAGCATGCCGCATGGCTGATTTGCGTCTTGGATTGGCTTCCTGATGATAAAGAGGCGGTTACATATCTCGAAAATTTCCATGTCACAGAGCAGCTTTTTGAGGCGGCCATGTGGGCGCGGGCGCGTGGCGCTGAGGATGTTGCCGAGGGAGCGCGAGATAGTCTCGTGCATTGGGCCTTCAAGGCTGGCCAACATCAAACCGGATGGGCGTCACTCGAAACTGCTCTAAAGGCGCTCGCGCTTATGGCAGCTTGGGAGGAGGGAAGCGATTGGCCGGCTTGGCTGCTCAACGAAGTGAAAGCACGTCTAGCAAAGAATACGATCCCCGAGGAGCGCAGAGAGCGCGCCGCGAGGGACCTACGGCGCGAAGCCAGAAGTCATGGCCGCGGCGACTTCGCAATATCTGCCCTAGACCAAGCACTGGGGCGGGTCCACCGAGGTCGCTTCGAGACGTTGATGACAGGGTTGGCGGACCTCCTCGCGCCGCCTGATGCACCAAAGGCCGCGCCAGCAGCGGCCTAGCTTACTAGTCGCCGAGCTTCACGGACCTCCACGTTTGTATCCGCTTCACCGGCCCCGGCCGGCGCACGACGAGGGCCCCGTAGTCGCCGATCATCGGCGAGTGCATGGACGCCTTCATGTGGTCAGCGGTACCGCACTTGGAGCACGGGAACGGCGGCGCATAGGCGTCGCGCCACGGGGCCGCTCACAGGGCGAGCAAAGCGGAGGCCCCAGGTATCGACCAAAGAAGCGCCTAGTGACCCATCCGATCATCGAGGTCGTCCACCGCCGCCTCGATGCTATTGAAAGCCTCTTCGACATCTGCGACTCGACTGCTGCCAGCGGCCTTCGCCGAGACCTGCGCAAGCCTCTTCACCAGCGCTCCTCGTGCGGTGTGAATCTCCCGCCTGATCGCAGCGCATCGCTGGGTCATCTCTACCCGGTCCGTGTCGCCGCTCCGAGGTAGGGCCGCGGTCATGAGCGCTACGGCCTCGCGCCATGGCCCGATCAGCGCAAGCGCAGGTTCGATGGCTCTTCGCACCTCCCCGGCATAGTTGGACGTAACACGCTTCTTAACGAGTTTCTCTTCCATCGATGTCTTCGGATTCAGGTAAGTGAGCCGCGTTGGGCGGCGAATTCGCGGAGCAAGGCTAGCGCCATGTCCGACAACTCTTGGGGATCGTAGTCGGCCTCTACTCCAACCTTCTGCCAGTCAATCCGAACATCTGCGGGATTGGGATAGCGATAGGTCGAAAACTCCCATCCGCTAGGCCGGTGAACGACCCTGCAATCATCAATCACATCAAACTCGTCGCGCGTCGGATGAGGCATGACGCTACCTCTTGGCAGCAAGGTGGTTACGCAACAGGTCGAAGGCTAGATCAGCGTCGCAGGCGGGGAGCGCGAAGCGCCCCAGCCTTTTCGCCATCCCGAGCCCGTATCAGCGCGTTCATTTCTAGCTGACGGTTGACCGACTCCTCGAAGCTCACCGGGCCGGGCGGTCGGTGCGTCCGGTCCACAATATCGATACGCCGATAGGGCTCCCCACACCTTTCGCATCGAAGCTGCGCCTGTAACTCCCGAAAGCCCGCATACACATCAAAATTCGCGCCGAACGTCATGTCAAGAACTTCGGGCATCATCTCCTTGTAATGCTGGCAGGATTCGCAGACGACCACGACGCGCCGGTTGGCGGCGGCAAGCTGGGCAACGGTTCGCGGGAAGTGGAAGTCCATGACGGCGGCCTCGGATTGACTCGGACGGCAATCGGTAGCAAAAAGAACAAATAGCGAACAGCCGCGACGGCTAGTAGGTTGGCGCGACAGAACGCACAAGGGAGCAACCGGCCATGTCGTGGTCGAAGTTTGTGCTCGAAGGCGGCTTCGAGTCGCGCGAGAGCTACTGGATTAGATCGATATTCCATAGTCTCATGGCGGCGACGAGCGATCCGCAACGCGAGGACATGGCGCTCTACGTGACGAAAGAGCCCACCGCGCCCGCGGTCCTCTACTTCTCGCCCTTCGCCAACCGGCGGATGCGTGCCGCGGTGTCGCGCTTCACCTTCACCGATTGCGAGCGACCAGAGACGCGGACCGTGGAGCTAGTGGAAGGTGACCCGCTCGCGTGGATGACGGAGTGGCACGACATGAGCGAGCCCGAGCGCGAGTCCTATCGAGCCCTCGCCCTCGGCATGGCCGAGGAGCTTGCCGAGATGTTTGAGGGCGACGCCAGCGGCGACGATGATGATGATGGCGAGGTGGCGGCATGAGCGCCACGTGGCAAAGCACGGAGTCGACCGGCACGGTTCCTGCGCCCAAGCTGAAGGCTAAGCTCATCGTGCTTGCTGCCTTCGACCGCGACGACGAGGGCGTCCTCTACGCGGCCTTCGAGCCTCGCGAGATGCCCGACGAGCGGCGGGCGGTGTCAACAGCCCGAGAGATGGCGCGGCGGCACGCTGGCGTCATCGCGTGGGTCCGCGAGGCCAACGTGGCCGAGGGTGAGTATGGCGACCCGGAGGTCCTCTTCCAAGATGGAGTCATTCCCGACCTCTACTAGAACGCTGTATAATGGGGCGAATCGGCACTATTGCCCTCAGCGCTTTGGCCGCAATGACGAATGAAGAAATTCAGGCCTTCGGCCGCACGCTTCTAGAGCGACTCCCATCCGCGATTTTGCCCAAAACCGCGGCGGTGCGGCTTGGTGATTGGCAGCCGCAGGAACACTATTGCCACGACAACGTCGCCACGTGGGTTGCTCACAATCCCGAGGACAAGCATGTCTTCGGCTTCGTCTATTTCTCATTTCAGGGAATGTTGCCCTACGTCCGATTCGCCGCTCACAGCGTCGTGGAGAGGAGAGGCGAACTGTATGACATCACGCCCCACGGCGTTACAACGCGCTATCCGTTCCTGCGCTTCGAGGGCACTGTTGAGGAATTTGCGCCGTGGGGTGAGCTAGGCAACCTCGATATCTTTCGTCAGAGATAGGCAGAGATAGACCGCCGCTCTACTGACCATCGACCGTATACTCGGCCGGAAATCGCCTACGAATCGCTTCAGGCAAGTCACGATAGATACACTGTGAACCGTGGCAAACGAGGTTCCGATGCCCGTCCGTGTCTGCCTGCGTTTCGTGGAACACGATGCCCTTGAGGATGCGGTCCGTGTATGTCGCGGTATCCCCGACTGCCCAGACGGCACTTCCGCTCAATCCCCCATAGGTCGTTGGTCGTCGCACATTCTCGCCGTGCGCGGGGGTAAAGTCGAATAAGTCCAGGCCCTCGGCACCCGACCTCGGATTGCTCGACAAACCGTAAATAAAGCTCGTGAAGTGACTGTCTACCCGCCTATCGTTAGCCGGTTCCCCGAACTGACTGTTCTTCTCGATGACCCCGGCCACCATCTCCCAAGGTAGTGCGTCGGCATCGTCCCCTTCTCTCATCGAGCGAAGCCGGGCATCGAAGGAGTAGAATAGGTGCTCGTTGACGAGACGTGTCTCCACAATTGGCGGAACACGCACGAAAGCAAGGTCAGGGCCGTCCGGACTGCCGTCTCTCCCCCCTAGAACGACGTTGTAGGTATCCGACCACCTAAACTCTAGGGGATGGACGCGCCGGGTCGTCGGCCGATGGGTGAGTAAGCCTACGTTGTGCCCTGCAAGCTCGTGGACAACATGGGCAGCTGTTATGATCCCTCGTATGCCCCCAATAGTCGCGAGGACACCGGAACCGCTTGGAAGATACTCCCTTCCGGAGGGCAGGGGGTGCTCTTTCATGAAGCCAACCGTGTGCATCGAAATTGTTTGGACGACCTCGTCGTTAGCCTTCGTCATCATGCCCCTCCGCTCCTGTGGCCTTGGAGCTAGAACTTACCCTGAGTCAGTGGCCTAGGCTACGCGGCGCATGTGGGCCAACCATCGCTCCACCGCAATCGAAGACCATCGCCGGTTGCCGTTGCCGGTCACCATGACGGCTCGGGGAAACGTTCCCCGGCCGATGAGGTCGGACATCTCGCCGCGTGACAAGCCGGTCCGCTTCTCCACCTCGGCCACCGACAGAAGCTCACCGGGTTCGTCCGCCCCGTTGTCCACTACCTTCGACGCGTCCTTTCCGAGTAGCTCCATAATGACAGGATGGGCCACGAGCGCCTCGCGAAGCCGCGGGACGGCTTCCCCCAAAATCTGAGACCCTCGTTGGCGGCCGAAGCCCATACGCTCGCCCACCTCATCGAGCGTCAGGCCTTCGATGAGATGGAGTTGGACGACCTCGCGGTGACGAGGGTGGAGCCCGGCCATCGCATCGTCGAGGGCGGCCCAAACCTTTTCTGCGAGCAAATGCTCCTCCGCCAAGACATCTGGCGTGGGTCGGTCATCGGCGAGTGTGTCGCCGACCGTCAAGTTTGAGCCCTCTCCCGCGACTGGCGCAGCGAGACTAAGCGCACGCCGCTCAATCTGCGAGCCGGTCATCGCGCGTTGGACGCGCCCCGCGCCAACGGAAAGCTCGGTCGCGATCTCCCCCATTGTGGCCGCCCGTCCGGCATTCCGTAGCTTGTTTGCCGCTCGCGCGATGACGCCGGAGTCCTGAAAAATGTGAGCGGGGATGGAGACCGATCCTCCCTTGCCTCGAAGCCGATTGACCTTGGCCTTAGCCCATCGAGCCATATAGCTTTGTAGCGAAGCGAGAGTGGGCTCGTAGAGGTCAAGCGCGCGCATGAAGCCGAGCGCCGCTTCCTGTATCGCATCGTCGGCATCGACGCCCCATCGAAAGGCCAGTTTCCGCGCTGTGAGTTTGATCGGCCGCATGTAGGTCCGAAGCAGTTCATCGCGTGCCTGCTCGTCGCGGTCAATCTGCCAGCGGCGGACGAGGTCATCGACGCGGGGTGGGTTGAGGGAGGATGGGGTGTCGAGCATGTCGCCTCCGTGGAACGCTATTCTGGGGACGCTTCGACCAAATCATGGGGGAGCATTCGGCGTCTAGGAGGGTAGGAACGCCGTCTCCCGACACGACGCGACGAGGCGCAACAATGAAAGTCGGGACGATGTCCGGGTAGCTAAAAGGCAGGCAGCACGGGCCGAACGCGACGCTTTCGAGGGGCCGAGTTTAGATGAGGGCCTTGCGCGCTTGTTACCTTCCAGAAAAAATGGTGGCTACAGACAAAAGGCGCTGTTGCCAGCCCTCTAGGCATCTACGGCTGGGGAGGACCCGACGCCCGGCCTGATCCGGGTGATCCGACTGATCCGGGCAACGCTGCAACAAAACTCCTATATATGTAGAATCCCATTATTCTCTCCCTCATTGGGATTTTTTCTCCAATAGGACTCTTTCCAGAATTGCATAGATCACCCGGATCACCCGGATCACTTCGGGCTCAATATCCGAAGTTCATCCATTCCGGCTTGAGCACAACGCCTTTGAAGTGAGGCACCTGCCGTCCATCTATCCGGGGCTTGCACGAGTCGATGGCGTACCCTGAAGCCACGTGAAGCTCACGCGCGAACATCTCCTCCGTGTGGTGGGCCTCGACGCCCGCGCCCTCGCGATACCACTGCTCGAAAGCGTCGAAGAGCCGGGCCTTGGGAGTCTGCCCATCGGCGCGAAGGGTGCATGCCTCCCGCAGGAACGAGTGGACGGGTGATCCGCGGCGGGCGATGTTGTTGACCATCTTCCGTCCCTCGGTCGTGAGAACGAAGCCAACCTGCCGACCGGTCGTTGCGTCGCGACGCTCTTCAAGTCGGCGGAGCCCGGCGAGCGCCCAATTGAGAATGCCCGGCAACTCGGCCATGAGCTTGTCGTGTAAGGTCACATCCTCGCGTCCCTCGAAGTTCTTGGTGAACACGAGTGGGAAGAGACGACGCCGAAGCGCGCCGGACTGGTCGGGCAACGTCACCTCCATATTGGACATGAGCACTAGCCGAACCGAGAGCCGGGCTTGCTTATCGTCGAGGTACTTGCGCGAGATGTTGGTGCGGTCCTCGCCCGAGATGTTGAGGATGGCCTCGGTGATGCCGCCAATGTTGTCGTTCTTCCCGAAGCGGAGGTCTGGCACGAACATGACCGTCTTGCCGAGGAGCGCCTTCATGCCGAAAGGCGAGCCCAGCTTGGAGACGGACTGGCTAACCACGTTGTCCACGCCGACGAGGGCCTCAATTACCTTCGCGAGCACGCCCTTGCCCGCATTCGGCGCACCGACGAGGAGGAACACCTTCTGAAACTTCGTCATGCCGGTAAGGAGGTACCCGACCATCTCTTGCAGAGCCGCCTTGTTCTCCGCGCCACCCTCGGCCTCGGGCCAGATGGATTCGAGGAAGGCCAAGAATCCCGTGGGCTCCGGCGCGGTCGGCTCGAAGGCATAGTTGACTGCCGTGCGCGTGAAGAGTCGCGGGCTATGCGGAAGCAAGGTGCCCGACTCCAGGTCGAGGATTCCATTGGTCGTCGCGATACACATGCGCGGGTCCGGATCGATGTAGTCGATGGGCTCCCACACTGGCGGCTCCGCGGCATCGATAGAGCGGAAGGTCTGATTTTTGACCGCGTCGAGGGCCTCTTCCACGGGACGCTGTTTTGGGTGGAGGTCTGCGCCTGTCTCCTCATCCACGCCCGAGGCCATGAACTCTTGAAGCGAGGCCTTTACGGCCCGCTCCTCGACGACGTGGTAGAAGCGGCCGTTGTAGTCGAGCCACGCATTGTCCGTGAACTTCAGATGTGGGTGGCGCTCCCGGATGAAGGCAGAGGCGGTCTCCACCGGCTTCTCGACGGATAGGATCGGCCGCCCGGCTTCTACGGCCTTGTCGCGCTTGTAGGCCGCCTCGCCGGTTGCCTTGAGCCGCGCCACCTGCTTCTTGAAGTCGGGAAGGTGTTCCCACCCACGGAGCGACGACACGAGTGCCGCGTAGCGACCAGAGTCGACGTAGGACAGCTTGGCGGCGAGGTTGAGATTCTTCTTGTTCATGAGGAGGTGGCGCGTGTCCGCCGCCGCGGCGTGGTCTTCCAAGATGTCGTAGGCTTCGGCGGTCATCATGTCGGTCGTCCTCGAAGGGTTAGGTAGGGACCGCCTCAACGCCACATGGAGGTCAAAGCGGAGGCGGTCCCCGGCTTTCGGTGCCAACTACGAAAGCCTTCCGGGGTGGTTCAAGTCCCGGAATCTTATTCTATTGTGCCGCGATCAGTGTGAGGACCGCGTCAATGTCGGAATCACGTCGAAACGCGAACTCAAGCTGATCCTGCAACCAGCGAACCCCGACGCCGGGGCGGGTGAAGACACCGCAAGAGGTCCCGCCGGGAGCCCAAAACGATGCGCGCGGATTTGGCGGTGTGTGAAGCGTGAGGCTATGAAGCGCAGCGTAGTCAGCCAGCTTGTCGAGCCCCCCATACGGCTCCACCATCAGGGCCACGGGCCGCCCGTTGCGCACGAAGAAGACTTCGTGGTCCGCGCCGGGCACTTCGCCCACGGCTCCCCAGCCCTTGGCGTTGAGCTTGCCGACATCGAGCCCGTGCATGGCGAACGTTCCGGCCCATACCTCCCAACCGTTAAGCGCGGCGAGCGAGTGGATGTGG
>OUNM011089901.1_pt1 | contig 10276 bp, 7 predicted proteins | sample 1769961 | NCBI WGS metagenome assembly OUNM01 (sample SAMEA3914820, study PRJEB12502) | metagenome | biome: forest; material: soil | place: USA | collected 2012-03-12 | depth 0.3 m
CGAGTTCCTCACCGACGCCGCGCACGAGCTCAAGACGCCGCTGGCCGCCATCCAGCTCAACGCGCACCTGCTGCAGAACCCGACCGGCGCCGACGACGCGCAGCGCCACGCCGAGGTGAGCGCCGGCCTGCGCGAGGGCGTCGCGCGCGCCACGCACCTGGTGCACCAGCTGCTCGCGCTCGAGCGCGCGCGCGCCGAGCCCGACGCCGAGCCGCTGCCGGCCACTGCGCTCGACGCCGTCGTGCGCGACCGCCTCGCCATGGCCGCGCCGCTGGCACTGCAGCGCGACATCGAGATCGAGTTCCACGCCGACGCCGACTGCGTGCGACCGGTGCACCTGGAGAGCATGGCGGCGCTGGTGGACAACCTCATCAGCAACGCGATCAAGTACACGCCGGCCTCGGGCCGCATCCAGGTGAACCTGCGCTGCCTGGCGACCCAGGGCTGCCGGCTGACCATCGCCGACGAGGGGCCGGGCATCGCGCCGCACCTGCGCCAGAAGGTGTTCGAGCGCTTCTACCGCGTGCCGGGCCAGGTGGCCACGGGCAGCGGCCTGGGCCTGGCGATCGCCGAGCGCGCGGCGCATCGCAACCACGCGGTCATCTCGCTGTCGGAGGGCGCGCAGGGCAAGGGGCTCGTCGCGACGGTGGATTTCCTGGCGGACACGACCTAGGGTTAACTGCGGTCGGGCGAGGTGGAGCAGAACTCCCCCTTCACAGCTCCGGTGGCCATCCCACGAACGAAGACGACTCGCCGTGATAGCGTGACGCGGAGTGGACAATCAGTTTGTCGGACTACGATCTGGGCAAGCCACTGAATCTGATTGCTTTTAGGGAGCCGCAGCTATGGCTATGAAGAGCCTACATGCAGAGGTCGTCGACGGAAAGTTGGTGTTGCCGCAAGAGGCGATGGCAATGCTTCCCGCCGGACGCAAGTTGCAAGTCATCGTCGATTCTGAACGGCAGGTCGTCGCGATTTACGCCAATGAGTCGCCTGTTGACTCCGTTCAGTACAAAGATGCCGTGGCATTTCTGGATGAGCTCAATCAAGGCATGAGCCAAGAAGACTACCTCAAGCCCGTCCCCGAGGGACAACTGCGTCGCCCGCGTGAGGGTAGCAACGGAGGCGCTAAGTGAGCAAGGCGCGCGCAGTTCTCGATGCCAATGTTCTGTACGGGAACCTCTGCAGAGATCTGTTGATCTCGTTGTTTGCTGCGGGCGTTTACGAGGCGAAATGGACGGACAAGATCACCGAAGAGTGAATTGGGAACCTGCTTAAGAATCGATCTGACATCAAGCCGGAGAAGCTAGCGGTAACTGCTCAAAAGATGAACGGGATTCCGCCAAGTGCGCTTGTGACGCGCTACGAGCAGTACATCGGGCAGATCGACCTGCCTGACAAGAATGATGCTCACGTAGCTGCTGCTGCGATTGCCTGCGGCGCACAGAAAATCATCACGTGGAATCTCGCCGACTTCCCGAACCAAGTGCTCAAGGCGTTTGGGGTGATTGCCGAAAGTCCGGACTAGTTCATGTCCGGCCTCATCATCGACAGTCCGCGCGACGTGGTGGCTGTACTGCGCGACACCCGTCTTCGATTCAAGAAGCCGCCGCTGTCCGTCGATGACTTCTTCGACCATCTGCGGCGCAATCGGCTCGACATGATGGCCAGTCATCTCGGGCGGTATCGAGACTTGCTCTAGCGAGGTGGAATTGGAAGCGCACAATTCCGCGTCAGAAGTCAGTTTCTCGAGATCAGGCTCAGGCGAAGATCTTCATGTCGCAAGACCCAATGTCGCGGACGACCGGCAACCGCAGGAACAGTCCGCGACCGTCGCATGGCCGACAATCGTCCGATGTCCATCGTGATCGCCGCCTGACCATGCCCTTCTGGCTCGTCGTCCTGCTCTCGCTGCTGGGCGTGCCGGCCGTGCTGCTGGCCACCGGCATCGGGACGATCTTCTGGGTGGGCGGCCTGGCCGGCGGCCCGCAGCAGGACCGCGCGCCCCGCATCGTGGCCGGCTGGTTCGCGTTCGCCTGGGTGTTGGCCAGCGTGTTCGGCGCCTTCGGCCTCGCGCCGGCGTGGCGCGCGTGGCACGGCGGCAGCCAGAACTTCGACGGCGCCGCGCCGCTGTTCCTGCACTGGCTCGCGGGCGTAGGCGTGGCCGCGCTGGTGGCGGCCTCGCTGTCGCGCCTGGTGTCGCGGCCGGCCGCGCCGCGCGATCGGCTGTCGCCGCTGGAGCACGCGCTGCGCGGGCTGCTGCTCGCGCTCGGCTTCGCGCCGTTGGCGATGCTCGCGGCGTGGGTCGCGTGGCCGCTTGCGCTGTGGCCGGTGCTCGGCCGCTTCGAGTGGCCCGGCGCTGCCACCGGGTGGACGCACACCGGCGAGATCGTCGTGGTGCTGTTCGCGGCGATGCTGGTGGAAGACGCGGTGCGCGCGCACTTCAGGCGCTGAACCGCGTCACGGCCGGGGCCGCGGACACCGCCGCGTCGCACCGTTCAGCCGTTCAATCGTTCAGGCGCCGAAGCCGATGAACCCCAGCGACCGCGCCCGCGTGACCGCGTGCTTGCGCGAGCCGGCGTCGAGCTTGTTGAACAGGTTCTTCAGGTGCCACTTGACCGTCTCGTCGCTGACGTCGATCGACTTGGCGATCTCCTTGTTGGAGTAGTTGCGCGCCAGCAGTTGCAGGATGCTGCGCTCCTTGGGCGTGAGCGTGCGCGAGCCCTGGCGGCGCCGCTCGTCGACGCCCTCCGCCGGCCCGGCGGCCACCGGCGCGCCGTCGCCCAGCGCGCTGCGGCGACGCAGGCGCACGAGGGCGAGCGGGTAGTTCATCTTCTGCGCCGCTTCCTTCTCGTTGGCCTCGAGCGCGCGGCGCGCGTAGTCGTAGGCCCGCACGTGCTCGCCGACGTCGGCCCAGCGGTCGGCCAGGAAGGTGTAGAGCCGCGCGGGCGCCTTCCAGCCGTCGACGCGGCCGCCTTCGGCGAGCGCGGCCTCCGCGTAGTGCAGCGCGGCGCTGGGCAGCGTCATGCCGGCGGGCGCGGGCAGCGGGAAGCGGTGGTGCAGGTCGGCCAGCACGTCGGTCACGCCCACATGCAGCGAGTGGAGCTCGAACTCCTCGATGAGCCGGCGCGCCTCCGCGCAGGCCGCCAGCGCCTCGTCGGGCAGGTCGGCGGCGGCCAGGCCGCGGGCCTGGAAGATCAGGTTGAGCGCCAGCGTGTGCTGGAAGCCGGTCTGGCGGTACAGCGCGATCGCGCGCGCCATCGGCGCGAGCGAGTCGCGCGGGCGGCCCATCGCGCGCAGGGTCTCGGCCAGTGCCGTGCAGGCGATGCCCAGGTGCAGGCCGGGCGCGCCGATCTCCAGCGCCACGATGGCCTCGCTGAGGATGCCGCGGCTCTCCTCGAACGCGCCCAGGTGGCGCATCAGCTCACCCACGCGCGTGTTGGCGGTGCCGATCAGCGTGGGCCAGCCGGTGGCGTTGGCGCGCACGGCGGCGGCCTCGAAGCATTCGGCGGCGAGGTCGAGGTCGCCGAGGCCTTGCGTGGACGCGCCGGCGTTGATCATCGCGACGATCTCCAGCCGCACCATGCCCACCACCCGCGCGTGCGCGGCGGCCTGGCGGTAGAACTGCGCCGACTCGGCCGGCTGGCGGAACGACAGCGCCATGCCGCGCGAGGCGTTCCACAGCGCGTTCCAGGCGGCGAGGATCTCGGGGTGGTCGGCGCCGGGCGGCTCCAGGCCCAGGCAGTGGTCGATGCCGGTCTGCGTGTAGCCGCGCTCGAAGCTGAGCCACACCTGGGCCAGCGCGAGGCGGTCGCGGGCGCCGCAGGCCTCGAAGAAGTCAATCGCCGCCTGGTGCGCGGCCAGTTCGCGCTCGCGCTGCACGCGCATCTTGCACAGCACCGCTTCCACCAGCCAGGCGTCGCCCTCGGCGATCGGGTCGATGCGTGGGTCGATGTGCGCGCGCGCGTCGACGAGCCAGCGTTCGGCGATGTCGAAGTCGCACAGCAGCGCGGACGCCTCGCACGCGGCGAGCGCGGCCCGGGTGCGGTGGGCGTCGCGCCGGTGGCCGCCCTCGGGCGTGGGCGGCAGCAGCGGGATGACGCCGTCCACCAGCCGCAGCGCGCGGGCGCTGTCACGCTGGCGCAGGTGCCAGGCGAGCGCGATCGTGGCGGCGAGCACCTCCTCGCTCCAGGGCTGCGTGAGCAGCGCCTCGAGGGCTTGGAGTTCAGCGTCGGCCGCCAGGAATTTCATCTTGTTCATTTTAATTGCGCGATCGAGCACAATCCCCGAAACAGGGGGGATTCCGGATGCCAACTACGCCACGCCGGCCCGGGCGCCATGCGCCCGCGATCGCGTCCGACGCGCGCGCGCCAAGCGCGGGCGGCCCGAACGGGTGTGCAATCATCCCGATTTCCTGGGGATGCCCGCCTTGAACCCGACGCTGACCGCCGCGCTCGCCCACACGTTCACCGCCAGCGACATCATCGCGATCCTGCTGGCGATGTTCGCCGGCGTCTACGTGTTCGTCTGGCGCCGCGACCGCGACCCCGGCATGGGCTGGTTCGCCTGCACCTGGGCGTTCGGCGCAGTCTGGTTCGGCACCACGCCGCTGCAGGACGCGGGGCCGCTCGTGCCGGCCGACGCCTGGCTCCTCGTGCTGTTCGGGTTCTTCGTCTGCCTCAGCCTGGGACTGGTGGACTACCTCGGCGCGGAGTCCGCGATGCGCCGCCGCCTGCTGAGGCTCACGCTGGCGGCCGGCGCCCTGTACTGGGTCGTCCCGCTGGGCGTCGTGCTGCTCCACTGGCACGTGCGCCGGTCGGTGGGCAACATCCCGGTCATCCTCTGGTACGCCGCGCTCGGCGGCGTCGCCTATTGGGCCGGCAAGCGCGAGCCGGGCTCCGGCCATCGCTTCGTGGCCGGAACGCTGTGGTCGATCCCCGTGCTCACCGTGGTGCTGGCCGCCGCCCATGTGGAATCGCCGGTGCTGCGCTACTACGCCGTCATCCCGCTGCTGCTGCTGGCGCTGACGCTGGTCACGGCAACGTTGCTGCGCCGGCGCCGCGCGCTCGAACGCGAGATCGCGCGCCGCGCCACGGCCGAGGCCGAGATCACCAGCCTGAACACCGAGCTCGCGGCGCGCGTGGAACGCCTTGTGCGGGAGCGCACCGAGGCGCTGTCGATGGCCAAGCAGGCGGCCGAGAGCGCGAGCGACGCCAAGAGCTCGTTCCTGGCCAACATGAGCCACGAGATCCGCACGCCCATGAACGCGATCATGGGCATGACCGACCTCGCGCTGCGCAGCCCCGACCTGCCGCCGCGCGTGGAGTCGTACCTCGGCAAGATCGGCGGCGCCGCGGAGTCGCTGCTCAACATCATCAACGACATCCTCGACTTCTCGAAGATCGAGTCGGGCAAGCTCGACATCCAGGCCGACGAGTTCGCGCTGCAGGACGTCCTGGACAAGGTGACCAACCTCGTGGCGCAGAACGCGAGCCGCAAGGGCCTGGAGTTCCTCCTGAGCACCGCGCCCGGCGTGCCGCGCCGCCTGCTGGGCGACCCGCTGCGGCTCGGCCAGGTGCTGCTGAACCTGTGCAGCAACGCCATCAAGTTCACCGAGCAGGGCGAGATCGTGGTGGTCACCGTGCGCGCGGAGTCGGCGCGCGACGACCGCGTCATGCTGCGCTTCAGCGTGCGCGACACCGGCATCGGCATGGACGAACACCAGCTCGCGCGCCTGTTCCAGCCGTTCGACCAGCTCGACGGCACCATCACGCGCAAGTACGGCGGCACCGGCCTGGGCCTGGCGATCAGCCGGCAGTTGGTGGAGATGATGGGCGGCGAGATCGGCGTGCGCAGCACCCCGGGCCGCGGCAGCGAGTTCCACTTCACGCTGCCGCTTTCCCTGCCCGCGGGCGCCGCCGTGCCGGTCGACGCCGGCGCCGACTGGTCGCACCTGCGCGTGCTGGCCGTGGACGACAGCGCCAACGCGCGCGAGATCTTCGCGGGGCTGCTGTCCGGCGTGGGCTGCCACCACGTCGAGGCCGAGGACGCGCCGTCCGCGCTGCACGCGCTGGCGACGGCTGCCGCGGCCGGCGCGCCGTTCGACCTCGTGCTGATCGACTGGCGCATGCCCGACACCGACGGCTTCGCGCTGGCGCGCGCGATCCGCGTCGACACCCGCGTGACGCCCACGCCGCGCCTGCTGCTGGTGACGGCCTACGGCGACGACACCGTAGCCCAGCGCGCGGTGGCCGAGGGGCTCGACGGCTACCTCGCCAAGCCGGTCGGCGCGCCGGCGCTGCAGGCCGCGCTGGAATCGTGCTTCGGCAGCGCGGGCGGCGCGACGGCGTCCCGCGGCGCGCCGGCACCGCGCCGCGAGGCCACCGCGACCGAGCGCCTGGCCGGCCGCCGCCTGCTGCTGGTGGACGACAACGAGCTCAACCGCATCGTGGCCGTCGACCTGCTGGGCGGCGTGGCCGGCGCGCACGTCACCGAGGCGCACACCGGCCGCGAGGCCCTCGACCGCCTGGGCGTGGACCTCGACGGCGCGACGCCGTCGGCCGGCCTGTTCGACCTCGTGCTGATGGACGTGCAGATGCCGGTGATGGACGGCCTGGAGGCCACGCGCCGCATCCGCGCGCAGCCCGCGCTGGCGGCGTTGCCGGTGCTGGGCATGACGGCGCACGCGCTCGATCGCGACCGCGCGCAGTGCCTGGAGGCCGGCATGAACGAGGTGGTGGTCAAGCCGTTCGAGCCCGAGGCGCTGTTCGGCGTGATCGCGCGCTGGCTGTCGGCGTCCGAGCCGGCGGCCGCGACGGCGCCGGACTCGACGCCCGCCGATCCCGCCGCGGCGGTGTCGTTCGAGCTGGGCCTGAGCCGCTGCCTCGGCCGCCGCGACCTCTACCTGCGCGTGACGCGCCGCTTCATCGACACCCGCGCGGGCGACGCCGACAAGCTGCGCGACGCGCTCGCCGGCGGCGACGACGCCACGCTCGCGCACCTGGCGCACACCACCGTGTCGACGGCCGGCACCATCGGCGCGCTGCGGCTGTCGGAGATCGCCAGCCACCTGCAGGAGGCCGTGCGCGACGCCCACACGCCCACCGGCCACACCGAGCTGCGCCAGCTCGTCGACGCGTTCGCGCAGGCGCATGCGGGTGTGATGGCCGCGCTGGTGGAGTTCGTCGCGGCGCACTGAGCGACGCGCGATCGGCTCAGGCCGTGGGCAACGTGAGGTACAGCTTGCCCAGGTCGGTGAGCTCGCCGCTGTTGCTCGTGAACAGGCTCGTGAAGTGCGCGTCGCTGTTCCAGCGGCCGGTGAACCAGGCGTAGCGGAACACGTCGGCGCGCGTCTCGCAGGTGCTCACCATGTCGGTCATCTGCGCTTCCTGCTTGACCATCGAGTCGATCGCCGCCGAGCCGTCGCCGGTGTGCCAGTTGGCCATCTCGGTGACCCAGAACGGCTTGCCGTACTTCTCCAGGCGCGTGAGCTGGGCGTCCAGGCCGTAGTCGTACCAGTGGAACGCGAGGTAGTCGATCTGCGGGCTGCGGCCGCCGTTGGCCGCCTGGTAGGCCGCGATGAACGCATCCATCCACGTGATCGGGTCGCTGTAGCCGGGCATCGTGCCCCAGGTGATGGCCGGGCCGACGATCTTCGCACCCGTGGCCGCGGCGACGGCCTCGTAGCCGGGCCACGCGGCCGCGGCCTGGGCCGGCGTCAGGTCGGCTTGGTCGACGAGGTTGGGCTCGTTGAGCACCAGCAAGTACTTGATGCCGTTGGCCTGGATGTAGGCCTCGACGGACGGCGCGTCGTAGCTCGCGTTCCACAGCATCGGGACGTAGTCCATCGCCACCTGCGCGGCCGCGTTCGACGGCAAGCCGGCGTTGGGGTGCGGGCTCCAGTTGTACCACCAGCTCACGCCGGCGGCGATGGCCTGCAGGTCGGCCATCGTCGCGAAGTCGTAGGCCACGCCGCGCTTGGCGCTCTTGGGCGCCGGTGCGGGGGACGGCGGCGGCGGCGTGGGAGTCGGCGCCGGTGCGGGCGGCACGGGCGCCGGCGCGGGGGGTGTCGGCGCGGGGGGTGTCGGCGCAGGCGCGGGCGCCGGCGAGCCGCCGCCACCGCCGCCGCAGGACATCAGCGCGAAGCTCGCGGACAGCGCCAGCAGGCGGCGCCGGCGCTCGTGGTCGGGAAGCAGTTGCTCGGTCATCGCGACGTCACCATGTCGATCACCTTCTGACGGTCGTCGGCGCTCAGCGCCTTGAAGCGGTCGCGCGCCGCGGCGGCCTGGCCGCCGTGCCACAGGATGGCCTCCTCGACGGTGCGCGCGCGGCCGTCGTGCAGGTAGCGCACATTCGGATTGATGCTGGCCAGCAGGCCCAGGCCCCACAACGGCGCGGTGCGCCATTCCTGCGCGGTGGCGTTGCCCTGCGGGAAGGTGTCGGCAAGGTCGGGGCCCATGTCGTGCAGCAGCAGGTCGGAGTATGGCGCGATCACCTGGCCGCGCAGCTCGGCGAAGCGATGCGCGGTGCCGGTGGTGAGCGTGGGCACGTGGCAGGCGGTGCAGCGCAGCTGCGCGAACAGCGTCTTGCCGGTGGCCACGCGCGCCTGCATCGCGAGCTCGGCGGCGACCTGGGCCTGCGTCTGCGCGGCCGTCTGCGCCACGATGGCGGGCCCGGTGATGCCCAGCGGCTGTTCGCCCGCGAAGTGGCGCGCCGGCGGCACCGCCAGCAGGCTCAGGTACTTGACCATCAGGTCGAGGTCGCTGTCGGACAGCGCGGGCTGCGTGGCGTCGGCGGCGCGGCAGTCGGTGGCCGACGCGGCCAGGCCGCACAGGCGGGTCGGCAGGATCGACGTGGTCACGCCGATGTCGCCGTTGAGCGCGGCGGCGGCCTGCTGTTCCACCGTGGCCGACGTGGCGCGCCAGCCGAAGCGGCCCACCCGCTTGAGCGCCGGGTTCTTCAGGTCGGCGACGATCTGCAACTTGCCCGTGGCATGGTCGGGATCGCTCGCGCTCGCGGTGGCCAGGGCCTGCAGCGTGGACTCGGGCACGGCCTCCAGCAGGCCCATGCCCACCAGGTGCGGCGCGGCACGCACCGACATGTGCGCGGGCAGGTCCAGCGCCTTGCCCGAGGTGTCGGCCAGTGCGTACTGCGGCTGCTGCAGCGTGTAGGCGGTGCCGTCGGGATAGGTGCCGGCGATGGTCTTGTACGACGCGATGCTGAGGACGGCCTGGCGGCCGTCGAAGGTCTTGCCGCCGTCGGTGACCAGGCCCTGCTCGAGGTGGCCGCCGAAGCGCGCGTCGGGCACGACGTCGCCGCTGGCGTCGGTGTCGCCCGTGAGCACCACCATCGTCGACAGCGCGCCGGATTGCGCGGGCGTGCTCTTGCCGTCGTTGGTGTGGCACGCGATGCACGACGGCTGCTGGAACTTCGGCCCCGCCTTGCCCGCCTGCGCGGTGAACACCGGGTTGCCGGCCTCGGCGTGCGAGCCGGTGAGGAACGACGTGTGGAACAGCCGGCGCCCTTCCTGGAACGACTGGATGTGGATGCCCGCGATGTTGGTGCCGGCCTGCAGGAAGTTCATCTCCGGCTGGTTGGACGTGTCCTCCTGCAGCGTCATCAGCGTGCCGCCGGCCAGCGCCTCGTCGGGCAGCACGTGCGAGTCCCACGGGATCAGCGTCGGGTCGGACGACGGCCCGCGGTACCACGGCTGCGAGCCCGGGCTGCCCACCTTGTAGACGGTGACGTCCGAGTAGTAGTTGAAGCGGCCGAGGTTCGGGTCGGACTGGTCGCCGGCCAGGAAGATGCCCAGCTCGAACTCGATCAGGTCGCCCGTCTGCAGCGGCCGCTTGAGCGACGCCGACTGCGTGATCTGCTTGACCAGCACGAACTCGCCGTCCTTGGGCGGCACGGCCAGGTCGACCGTGTAGTTGCTCGTGGGGTCGGTGCCGAGCGCATCGTAGTTGGCGATCGGCGTCTTGAGCTCCTGGCCGGACAGCAGCGCGCCCGCGGGCAGGCGCTTCATGCCGCCGTTGTCGCCGTACAGCGCCACGGCCGTGGGGCCCGGCGCGTCGCCGTCGCGGCGGCCGATGAAGCCGGAGCGGAAGTTGGTGCCGTACAGCCACCACTGCGGCCGCACCACCACGGTCAGGATGTGGTTCTGCGGGTTGGTGGGCGAGACGTTGTCGTAGATGGTGATCTGGTGCGAGCGGCGCTCGAAGTAGTGCGCGGCGAACAGGTCGTACGGGTCGCCGGTGCCGGGCGTGTCGGGCTGCTC